>Ga0310695_10000192_pt1 | contig 162731 bp, 154 predicted proteins | sample RumenRJG_04DNA_FD_203882 | JGI IMG/M metagenome (GOLD analysis project Ga0310695, IMG submission 203882) | Bovine rumen microbial communities from Lethbridge, Alberta, Canada - RJG_04 (v2) (version 2) | ecosystem: Host-associated > Mammals > Digestive system > Stomach > Rumen | place: Canada...
GAATATGATTATTCATTTTTTATGGCATTTGTCCATTTGACAAAGTGGTTCAAAAAGTGGTTCAAAAGAAAATACGAGACCAGAACTCCCCTTTCTTACTGGATTTGCCAGACGCCAGAGAGTTCGATCCCGGGGTGAAAATCAAAATGACATAAACTGTTCTTCTCCGACAGCATATTTAAGACTTCGATTATTCTATTCTTTTCATTCAGTGTAAGATCATCCACCCAGCCTATTTCCTGCGTGAGTTTTTCTTTGGCTGTTACAACGTTCTTGATAGTTGTTGTATGGATTTCACTATGTATAATGGCTATCCGTTTTCCCATTCCACATATTGAAAGTGGCTTACTACTCAAAAGCGAAAACATGTCCATACCGGGAGCTTTTTCATACAAAATCCCATACCGTTTTTCATGAACAACATACTTGAGAGCCCTAGGCATCATATCAAACACTTTTTGTACTTTATTTGTTATTTCCCATTCCTTTTCAACTCCTTCTTCCGGGAAGCCATCGCGATACAGTTTTACAATACTGTCTTTGCTATAGGCATATATTTCTGCAGTATTGCCTTGACCGATAAAGCTCAATCCTTCTGTCGAGTCCAGAATCAGGATGTCATCATTTAACAACTCATTCATACGCATCTTCTCGTAAACCACTTCGGCTTTCATAGCAAGGCGAATCACTTTACACTGTTCAAGATCCGTGTAAATCCGATAACCATTTTCTTTGCGTTCCGGTTTTGTAAGAAAACCTATTTTCTCATAAAAGCGAAGTGTATTTACATGAACACCAACGATGTTCGCAAGTTCTTTTGTGGAGTATGTTTTCTGCATTCTTTTTCCAATTATTCATTTGTGGTATACCTCTCATACCTTGTACCATTCGAGAGGAGTACCGCATCAGTTATTTCCACTTTCAGGATAATGGTATTCTCATCACTGAAATCATTATGTCCGTTATCAATCCATTCTGAAAAAGCCTTCCTCAGTTTCCCGGCTATCTCTGCATTTTCCAGCTTTCCAAAATATCCAAGACTAACGCCTTTCCCATGGCCTGTAAACCACTCTCCGGCAATCGCAACGATCGGATCCCTCTCTATATGCTTCATTTTGTTGGAGAGGGCATACGTAATGGTATAGAATGCTCCATCCTCATAATATCCATCTACATATCTGACATACGGCACTTCATCTTCTATCGTTGCCAGAGCAATTACCGTATCCTTGCCAAACCGCTCTATCATGATCTTTTCTGCTTGTTCATCCCAGTTTTTCATAGAATCTCCTTCACCTAGTACTAATTAATTCCTCGACAATTCGTGATAATATATGTTTTCTTCCATAGTTGGTTTCCTTAATGAAAAGGGCCGGACCATAGGGCCGACCCGATTTTACTTTAATTCAGCATTATTCTTTTTCAAAAAATCAATATCTCTGCCATATTTAAAAGCTGTTTCCGAGTCGTTGGCTTCAAATGCTTCAAACAGATCTGCGGGAATTTTGCCGGTTTTTGTCCTTTCATAGATCGTAAGATTCCATGAGTGCTTGCATTTTTTGCATCGGTATATGAGCCAGACATCTACGGACTTGCCGTTTGCGTTAACTCTGAACTTGCCGGAATTGATGAATTCCTGCTTTTTCCCACAGCCTCCGCACCGATGATAAACTCTGATGCCTGTGGAATCAGTGGTCTTCAACCTTCAAGGCCGTGGCAAATCTTTGTTTGCGCAGAATCCGTTGAATGCTCTTTTCGGATAAAGAAAAGAGCAGCGCCAGGTCTTTAACACTTGTTCCTGAATTGAATGAGGCAAAGATCCTTTCGTTACGCTCACGAAAGAATACCTTGGAATCAGTGTTGCTTCCCCATTCCTGCTTTTCTTTGCATGGTATATAGATCAACTGACCGTTTACATATTGCTGAATCATTTCCAATAATTCTTTGGGCAGGATATCCTCTGCCTTGATATAGCTCATAATGTTCCTCCTAATAAGTGTTTCTTTAGGATTCATCTGAGCTTATGATTCATTTTTTTATAAGCTCAGACTACTGAGCGATAACATATCTTTTGGTCATAAAAATGCTCCTTTCTGTGACACTAAACTAATGTATATTATAAAAACTAATGCATATTATAAGGTTTATACAATTCTCGGGCAACCTCAAGGATATTTATAAATAAATCTGCGCCGACCAAAGCGAAGCGGAGACCTCAAACTATTACAGAATCTCACAAACCCAGTAAGCACAGCATCATCTGACTCCATAATTGTGTTATCTCTTCAAATATAGATTATAATCATATTCATCGTCTTGATATTCTTCATGATTTCTTAACAGAAATTCATTGAATCCCAGGGCTTGATACATATGAATTGTGGTTATGCTTTTTTATGGTAAATACTATCGGCATATTCACTTGCAAAATCATCAAACCCTTTGAGAAACTGATAAATTACATTGCAGTCTTCTTCTGTGTAACCATCAAGTAACTCTGCTACCCCGGTATAAAATACCTGATGTTTATCTCTGTATTCATCAACAACCGTCTTTCCTCTTTCAGTTAAAACCGGATAAACTCTCTTCTCATTACCATCGTATTGCTCTTTCGCTGTAAGTCCCATTTTGCAAAGCTTAGTAAGCATCTGCGAAACAGCTCCCTTGGTTAGATGCATTTTTTGACTTAAATCTGTAACTGTCATCTCACTGTTCGTATCTATTACATTCATCATCGACATTGCTGCTGTATTAATAGTCACCCCACAATCCAGCGTTATGTCGGTCTTTCTTAGTTTGTCTATTGTTGCCGAAAAACTATAGATCACGTTCAGGTAGTTTCCGATATCTCTCATGATGACTCCTTGCTGGAATAGAATAACGATTTATGTTTAGTACTAAACATAAATTATTACATTTACCTCAATATGTCAATAGTATATTGCAGAATTACTTTTCTGTGTGATAGCTAAGTTCTATGAATTGCCCGTATGTTGTGGCCTTCGATAATAATATCGTCAAGTTATGATCGTATAAGGTTTTCGTTTACAGAGTCCCGGGAAACCGGGGTACAGGAAAAATTTTATCAGGAACATGACATACTGTTGTCCTGTTTGGCTTGATAAGATATGCGAAAAGGGTGGTCAAATGAAGATAGACAGACTTATCGGAATATTATCTATACTTCTGCAGAAGGAGATGACAACTGCTCCGGAGCTGGCCGTTCATTTTGAAGTGTCCAGGAGGACGATAAACAGGGATATCGAAGATCTTTGTAAAGCGGGTATACCGATTCAGACATCTCAGGGAGCCGGAGGAGGCATAAGCATTATGAACGGATACCGGATGGACAGGACACTTCTGACATCCCGGGATATGCAGATGATCCTTGCGGGACTGCGAAGTTTGGACAGCGTAAGCGGGAGCAGATACTACGGACAGCTGATGGAGAAGATACAGGCAGGTTCTTCTGAATTTGTAAACGGCAGGGATTCTATCCTGATCGATCTGTCGTCATGGTATAGGGATACGCTACCCCCGAAGATTGGACTCATCCAGGATGCCATTGAACTGCGCAGGAGGATCCGATTCGATTATTATTCGCCGGGAGGCGATACGAAAAGGGAGATCGAGCCTTATTATCTGATCTTTAAATGGTCTAGCTGGTATGCATATGGGTTCTGCCTGTTAAGGGAAGACTTCCGGCTGTTCAAGCTGAACAGGATGGACAGTATCGTTCATGGTGAGGTGTTTGACAGAAGATCCGAGATTCCTTTGCCGGAGCTGTCAAATGAAAAGGTCTTTCCTGCAAGAGGAAGAGTTAAGGCGGTTTTTGATCCATCCATGAAGTGGCAATTGGTTGAAGAATACGGGGTGGGTTCATTTGAAGAGCAACCGGATGGAACGCTTCTCTTTGAACATGAATATTCGGATGATGAAGGCCTGATATCATGGATGCTTTCCTGCAGGGATAAGGTGACTGTGATCGAACCGGAGTCTGTCAGGGATAAGCTGTATGAGATCGCCTGTGATATGGCGGAAAAATATGAAAGGAAGAGAAAGAAACATGGGAAACAAAGCGCTGATGATAATTGACATTCAAAATGACATTACTAAGAACTACAAAAAGATCATTGATCGTATCAATCAGGCTATCGACTGGGCTGTGACAGAGAATATGCAGATCATCTATATCAAGCATAATAATCTGTCGCCGGGAACCAGAACCTTTAAGCCGGACACAAAAGGGGCTGAGCTGGTTCCTGAAATGAAGGTGGTATCCGATAATATCTTTGTGAAGACGAAGGCAAATGCGCTTAGGAGCGAGGAATTTACAGAGTTCATTGAAAAGAATGGAATTAACGAGTTCTTTATTGCCGGTGCGGATGCCACAGGCTGCGTAAAGTCCACATGCTTCAATATGACAAAGGCAGGATATAGCGTTCAAGTGATATCCGATTGTGTTACAAGCTATGATCTGAAAAAGATGGATGAAATGTACGCATACTATGCGAAAAAGGGCTGTGAGGTCAAAGAACTTAAGGATTATATGGAGGGGTGCTGATCGTCCGGTGGACGATCGTTTAGCACCGACCGGAACGGAGTTTAGACAGGAGAGCTGACGATGAAGAAGTGGTTTGATGAAGAGTATGAGTTTACGGTTGAAGTGACAGGCTTTCTCAGGGGAGATCACACAGAGCGGTATTGCCGTAACGGAGAAGAGATAGGCGATACATACACCTGCACATACGGATGCCCGGTAAACAAAGATGGATACGGAATCTGTTCCAAAACCATGATGCTGCTGTATCCGTTGATGGAGGCTGCTCGAAGTGGCGGAGATTTTGAAAACCTTGGTGGAGACAGCAAGTACACGAAAACTGTAGTTTGCCCGGATGGCTGCGTTATGTTCCGATTGACAGCAAAACCTCTAGGGAATGAGAACTTCCATAAGGGAGGATATTGGAAAGATCCGGAGGGCGCAAATCGTCCGGGGGACGATTGCTCTGCGCCGACCGAAGTGGAACGGAGAGAGTAGGAGGAAAGGGCTATGGAGTATATCAGGGTTACAAAAGAGAATCTGGAAGAGGAGCATATCTGCTGTGCCATATCCAACAATAAAGATGTACAGGTATCTTCAAAGAAGGCGTGGCTTGCGGACAGATTTGATGAGGGGCTTGTATTCTTAAAAAGTGTGGAGCGCGGGAAATGCTTCATAGAATATATTCCGGCAGAGCATGCATGGAATCCAATCGAAGCACCTGGGTATATGTATATAGACTGCCTATGGGTTTCCGGTTCTTTCAAAGGTCATGGATATTCAAGCGACCTGCTTTCCGAATGCATCAAAGACAGCAAGGAGAAGGGAAAGAAAGGACTTTGCATTCTTGCTGCAGCAAAGAAAAAGCCGTTTCTGGCTGATCCGAAATTCTTGAAATATAAAGGCTTTGAAGAGTGTGATGAAGCGGATAACGGAATACAGTTATGGTATCTGCCCTTTGAGAAAGGGGCCGAGAAGCCGATGTTCAAAGAGTGTGCTAAGCATCCGCACATAGATGAGGAAGGATATGTTCTTTACTATACGAACCAGTGTCCGTTCAATGCGAAGTATGTACCTGTGCTGGAAGAGACAGCCAAGAACAATGGCATTCCATTCAGAGCTATGAAGATCGAGAGTAGGAATGATGCTCAGAATGCACCGACGCCGATCACAACTTATTCGCTATTCTGTGATGGGAAGTATGTCACGAATGAACAGATGAATGACAAGAAGTTTTTGAAGCTTGTGAACGGATAACTCTACTTTCCGTAGGTTGTTATGAGGCTTCCGGTGCAATATCATTTGTTTATGAACATGATATTGAAGGAGGATCTGAGATGAATCAATATATTACGGGCACGACTATCAAGGGACTGCGGGAACAGAGAAAAATGACACAGCTTCAGTTGGCGGAGATTTTGGGAGTGAGTGAAAAGACCGTCTCAAAATGGGAGACTATGAGAGGTCTCCCGGATATCACGCTTTTGGAGCCGATATCGGACGCATTTGGAATATCGGTGCCGGAGCTGATTTCCGGGTACCAGATCAAAAATGCCAATGTGTCGGCGAATATGATGCGGTCAAAGTTTTATATCTGCCCTGTTTGTGGAAATGTAATCCACAGCATGGGAGAAGCTGTCGTTCATTGTCACGGGATTCAGCTTCTGCCTGCAGAGGCTGAACAGACAGATGAACATCATATGATTTTTATCGAGCGCGTGGAGGATGAGTATTTTGTAAGGATCAATCACGAAATGACAAAGACTCATTACATTTCCTTTATTGCGGCGGTATCTTCAGATCGATGTCAGATGGTGAAGCTGCACCCGGAAGGAGAAGCTGAGGCAAGATTAAAGATTTGCGGTGTTCGGAGAATCTGTTTCTACTGTAACCGTGATGGATTGTTTAGTCAGGATGTTGTGAAGGGCATTGATGATAAAGAGAGCGGATATGACGATACGCAGGAGAGAAGGGAATTAGAACAAGCAGCGGATATGCTGTTTGGGTAATGATTCAGAGAAAAATATCGGTAGGAATGAATGACTGAAAGCCTTTATTTACGGGCATGACACGAATCGTATCACTGATGTGACGATACGTTTCTTTTCTTCTTCCTGGTTCTTTGTTACCTTCAGATTGCCGACAGGCAATACGATACGAAAGGACAAAGTGAACATGAAAGAGAAAAGAAATCTGCTGACGGGAATCGGGTTGATCAGCGCATTTGCTCTGTGGACTGTTTTGATTCAATGCGTTGATGTGCAGGCTGTGGGACAGAATGGTACGAAGATCGGGCTTGCTGCTTTTAATGTTAGGAGAGAAGATGGAGTTTAATGAAAAATTGCAGGAACTGAGAAAATCCAGATCACTGACACAGGAAGAGCTGGCTGAGACGCTGTTTGTTTCGCGGACAGCGATATCGAAGTGGGAATCGGGTCGCGGTTATCCAAGCCTTGATTCGCTAAAGGAGATATCGAAGTTCTTTTCGGTGTCGATTGATGATCTGATCTGCTCGGAAGAAATCATTTCTGCGGCGGAAGATGAGAAGAAAGACTGCATGGATAAGTACATATCTCTGATCTGCGATACTCTGGATATTTTTTTGGCATTACTGTTATTCCTGCCTGTATTCGGAAACGGAACAGATAATCCGGTTTCGGTATCACTTTATGCGATCACGGGCTTAAGTACATGGATCAAAATAGTGTATACGGTTCTGGTCAGTATAACGATTCTGAACGGTATCTGTGGTGTTATTATCTGCCATTTTGAAAAGCCGGTCTGGAATCGTCATCGGCTCGTGACGGGAATGGTGTTGTCAGTATCATGTGCAGCGGTGTTTATCCTGACAAGACAGCCCTATGCAGGCATCATTTGTCTGGCTATTCTGGTCGTGAAGGGATTGCTGATTGGAAAGGGGAAGAGTTTGATATGATCAAAAATGAACGCATGCCCCGATTTTATGCGGACTTGGCGAATATGAAGTTAGCGAGTAAAATCACTTCTCCTACATTGGTTATTTGCGGCGACAGCGATCCGTACCTTAATTACGATCTTGTAATGGGATCCGTGGGTCATTTACCCGAGGGTTCGAGACTTGAAGTCATAGAGGGCGGATCACATGTTGTATATATTGAAAAACCTTATTATCATCTCTTCCGGGATAAAATCATGGATTTTCTCTCTCCAATTCCTCTTTAAAAAATGATTTGAAATAATTTCTGATTGTGGTATAGTATAACTGTTATGATACCCCTAGGGGGTATATAAAAAAGGAGATACACATATGTCAGATATTAATAATACTATAGAAAATGCAGAGGAATCCTGTACCTGTTGCTGTTCCGGCAAACATAAGGAGCGCGATGAGAAAGAACGCAAAGACCTCATGAACAGATTAAAAAGAATCGAGGGACAGGTAAGAGGCGTTGAAGGAATGCTTAAAAGCGACGCATACTGTACCGATATTCTGATACAGGTTTCTGCTGTTACAAGCGCACTCAACAGTTTTAACAAGGCGCTTTTGGCCAATCACATGAGAACCTGTGTTGCGGATAACATCAGACAGGGCAACGACGAAGTAATTGATGAACTCGTAACAACGCTGCAGAAGTTGATGAAATAAATAGGAGATTCTATGGAACAATTTAACGTGACGGGGATGAGCTGCGCGGCCTGTCAGACCAGAGTTGAGAAGGCGGTTAATGCCGTAGACGGTGTAGATAGCTGTGCTGTAAGCCTTCTTACCAACTCTATGGGAGTTGACGGTTCGGCTCGTCCCGAAGACATAATAGCGGCTGTTGAAGCCGCAGGCTATGGAGCAAGTATTAAGGGTGGAAGTGACAGCAAAATCCCGACATCATCTGCCGATGATTCCCTTAAAGATACCGAGACACCCCTAATGAAAAAAAGGCTCATTGCGTCGATAGCGCTCTTGATCCCGCTTATGTATGTGTCAATGGGACATATGATGTGGGACTGGCCGTTGCCGGGATTTCTTGCAGGGAATCATGTGGCAATGGGACTGTATCAGCTTTTGCTGTCAGGATTTGTGCTGGTGATCAATCAGAAGTTTTTCGTAAGCGGATTTAAAGGGCTTATTCACGGATCTCCAAACATGGATACTCTGGTGGCACTTGGAGCTGCTGCATCTTACGGTTACAGCGTAGCCATGCTCTTTGCGATGACGGGAGCAGTGGTTGATGGCAACGATGATCTGATCAAATATTACATGAATCAATTTTACTTTGAAGCGGCAGCTATGATCCTTACGCTGATCACTGTGGGTAAAATGCTCGAAGCCCGATCTAAGGGCAAGACGACAAATGCTCTTAAGGGATTGATGGATCTTTCTCCAAAGACTGCAGTGATTATGCGGGACGGATCCGAAGTAACCGTTCCGATTGAAACCGTAAAAGTCGGGGACAGATTTGTAGTCAGACCCGGCGACAGCATACCTGTGGACGGTATAGTTGCCGAAGGTGAAAGTGCCGTTAATGAATCGGCTCTTACAGGTGAAAGCGTTCCCGTTGAAAAAAAAGTGGGAGATACGGTATCTGCTGCAACAATTAACACATCCGGATATATGATCTGCGAAGCCACACGGGTTGGCGAGGATACGACTCTTTCAGCAATCATCAGGATGGTGAGTGATGCAGCTGCGACAAAAGCGCCGATTGCCAAAATCGCTGATAAGGTTTCGGGAGTGTTCGTACCGGTTGTGATCGGCATTGCGCTTATTACATTTATTGCATGGATTCTGGTCGGGCAGACTGTAGGCTACGCTATTGCCAGAGCCGTATCGGTTCTTGTAATAAGCTGTCCGTGTGCATTGGGACTGGCCACACCTGTAGCTATTATGGTCGGAAACGGTGTTGCGGCCAAGACCGGTATACTGTTTAAGACCGCAGCTTCTCTGGAACAGGCCGGCAAGACAAAGATTGTTGCACTTGATAAGACAGGAACGATCACAACCGGAGAAATGAAAGTCATTGACGTTTATCCGTCGGAAGGAGTTGCCAAAAAAGCTCTTCTGGAAGCGGCATATGCTCTCGAGTCAAAAAGTGAGCATCCTATCTCCAAAGCGGTTACGGATTACGCTAGGGAAAATAATGTGATCCTTGAAGAAACCGATGAGTTTGAGGCACTGTCGGGAAAAGGTCTTAAAGCCAAAATCGGCGAAGATATTATATGCGGCGGCAGTTCAAAGTTTATTGGAGATATTCTGGGTGGATTTGGCAGCGGGACGGATACGATTATTAATCGCCTCGCAACGGAGGGGAAGACACCGATTCTTTTTGCAAAAGGAGATACACTTCTCGGGATCATCGGAGTATCGGATGTTATAAAAGACGATTCATCCGAAGCAATTGCAGAGCTTAAGGAGTTGGGAATACGTACGGTAATGCTTACGGGTGACAACGAGGTTACGGCTAATGCCATTGCCGTACAGGCAGGTGTTGATGAAGTTGTAGCTTCCGTTAAGCCCGACGGTAAAGAAGCTGTTGTAAGGAAGCTCATGGAACAAGGCGCTGTGGCCATGGTGGGAGACGGTATAAATGATGCTCCGGCGCTTACTTCGGCAGATCTTGGAATAGCCATAGGAGCCGGAACAGATGTGGCCATAGATGCAGCTGATGTAGTACTAATGAAGAGCAGCATTAAAGATGTTGTTGCCGCTATCAGGATTTCAAGAAGTACACTTAAGAATATTCGTGAGAATCTCTTCTGGGCGTTTTTCTACAATGTTTTGGGAATACCGCTGGCTGCGGGCTGTTATGTGGCGGCTTTTGGCTGGGAATTAAACCCGATATTCGGGGCGGCGGCCATGGGCTTATCCAGTTTTTGTGTGGTGTCCAATGCGCTTAGGCTGAATTGGATTAAAATAAACAATAAAGAGATAATAAAGGAGAACAAAGAAATGAAGATTAATGTAAACGGAATGATGTGTGGACATTGTGAGGCGCACGTAAAGAAAGCTCTTGAAGCAATCGACGGAATCGAGAGCGCAGTACCCTCTCATGAGGAAAATCTTGTTACGATCACCGAATCAAAAAATGTTGATGAAGCAGTGATCAAGGCAGCGGTAGAAGAAGCCGGTTACGAGTATGCCGGAATGGCATGACAGCCGCAAAATAAGAGGTATTGAATGAATAATCTATCAAAAGAACTTCAGGAAAAACTTAACGCGCTTAAAAAGTATATTCGGGATCTGGGTTCATTGGCAGTTGGATTTTCCGGAGGCGTGGATTCCACTTTTTTGATTGCTGTTGCACATGAAGTTCTTGGAGACAAGGCAATAGCCGTAACAACGGTGGATGCCGCCATCCCCGAACGTGAGCTTAATGAGGCAAAGAAGTTTTGCGAAGAGCATGGGATCCGCCACTTCATTCGTGAAGTGGATCCTCTTAAAACAGAAGGCTACAGGAAGAATGGTCCGGACAGATGTTATTATTGCAAGCACGGTGTTTTTTCGGAAATAAAAAAAGTAGCTGATGAGAATGAAATTGAGTACCTTGCTGAAGGCTCCAATATGGATGATCTCGGAGATTATCGACCGGGACTGAGAGCTGTCGAAGAACTTGGGGTTAAGAGCCCGCTTCGTGCATCCAATATGTATAAGGCGGACATTCGCGAGATATCTAAAGCCATGGGACTTCCGACATGGAGTAAGCCGGCCTACGCGTGTCTTGCCAGTCGCTTCGTGTACGGTGAAGAGATTACCGGGGAGAAGCTGCGCATGATTGACAGTGCAGAGCAGTTTCTTATTGAGCATGGCTTTTATGAGGAACGTGTCAGAATGCACGGCAACATCGCAAGGATAGAAGTTCCTGCCAAGGATATTACACGCCTTGCTGCGGACGATATTCGGGAAGTTGTTTATAATAGGTTCAGAGAAATTGGATTCTTATATGTCACTCTTGATATGCATGGATATAAAACAGGCAGTATGAATGCAACAATTCATTCCAATAGTTAAGCAGGCAGCAATGCTAACCGAAAGAGGTGCGCAAATGAGCAAAAAAGCAGTCGTGGCAGGACATATATGTATTGATATTACGCCGGGGATACCCGAGCAGTCGGCTGAAAGGATACAGGATATTCTTTCGCCGGGAAAGCTTATTAATGTCGGTGGTGCTGACATACATACGGGCGGAGCTGTAGCAAATACGGGACTTGCAATGAAAATACTCGGAGCTGATGTCACGCTTATCGGTAAGACAGGTGATGATGCTTTTGGCGATATGATTTTCACGATTGTCGAAAAGTATGGCGCATCGAAGGGACTGATCCGCAGTCACGGTGACTCCACATCTTATTCTATAGTGCTTGCGATACCCGGGATAGACAGGATATTTCTTCATGATCCCGGAGCAAACGACACATTTTGTTCGGATGATCTTCCGATGGATGCGATAAGTGGATCGGCGCTGTTTCATTTCGGTTATCCCCCTATAATGAAACGTATATTTGAAAACGACGGAGAGGAACTCGTCACGATAATGAAGAAAGTGCGGGAAGTCGGGGCAGCGACAAGTCTTGATATGTGTGCTGTAGATCCCGACACCGAAGCCGGAAGAGCCAATTGGGAGAAGATACTGGCAAATACACTTCCGTATGTCGATATTTTTGTGCCGAGCATAGAAGAACTGATATTCATGCTCGATCGGGAAAAATATGACAGGCTCAGGAGAGCTAACCCTGACAGCGATCTGACCGGGATCATAGATCTTAAAGAGGACATAGAACCGCTCGGACGAAAGTGCCTTGATATGGGTGCGAAGATAGTGCTCATAAAATGCGGTGCTCCCGGAATGTATTATTGTACCGGTAATTCCGAAATGATAGGATCGATCAGTAAAAAGCTTGAGCTTGATCCTGATGTATGGGCTGATAAAAGGGGCTTCGAAAAAAGCTTCAAGCCCGAAAAGGTTGTATCGGGAACAGGTGCCGGAGATACGAGTGTTGCGGCATTTCTTGCCTCCGTACTAAACAATAAAACACCGCAGGAGTGTGTCAGATATGCGGCAGCCACGGGCGCATGCTGTGTGGAAGCCGTTGATGCACTTGGCGGCCTTAAAAGCTTTGAAGAACTTGATGCAAAGATGTCTAAAGGCTGGGAACGAAATTAGTCCCCAAGGAGGATACAGCTATGCTTGTTAATATGAATGATGTACTGCTTCCGGCAAAGGAAGGCGGATATGCGGTCGGTTTTTTCAACGCGGTAAACGTTGAGATGGCGCGTGCGGTAATTGAGACCGCCGAAGAGATGGAACGCCCTGTGATGGTTGGAACGGCTGAGGTGTTGCTTCATGCGATGGAGCTTGAGAGAGTGGCCGAATACCTGATCCCGATGGCTAAGAAAGCATCGGTTCCGGTTTGCGTTCATTACGATCACGGGCTTACTTTTGACCGATGTATGGAAGCGCTTGAATTGGGATTTTCTTCAATTATGTACGACTGCTCGACGCTTCCGTATGAAGAGAATGTAAAGCGTGTTGCCCAGATGGTCAGGATATGCCATGCGAAAAATGTTACCGTAGAAGGCGAGCTTGGGCACGTGGGCGATAATGAGGGCGCGGGAAAGCTTTTGGAGCCGAGTGATTTTTACACGGATCCGGCACAGGCGTCGGATTATGTTTTGCGTACGGGCATTGATTCGCTGGCTGTTGCCGTCGGAAATGCCCACGGGGATTACAAGTTCCCGCCGAAGCTTGATTTTGACAGGATACGTGCCATTGCGGACGGAACCGGGCTGCCGCTTGTGCTGCACGGAGGAAGCGGGATCGGCGATGATGATATCCGCGAAGCGATCAGGCAGGGAATATGCAAGATCAATATTTTCACGGACATAGACAAGGCAGGCAAAGAAGGTATTGAGAGAGGACTTGCAGCGGGCGAGAAGACGCTTATGGGACTCATCCCCTATGAGATAAGCGAGATGAAAGAAGTTGTCAGGAAGAAATTTGAACTCTACTCATTGTAGGTTGTTGGGCGACTGCCATAGTATTACCATCTGTTTATGATAATCATAACAGGAGGGATTTGAGATGAATCAGGCGGCAGGCATTTTTGATTCGTCCGAAAACGGTATGTAAATGTTGTATCACGGAAAAATTCTGATATAATAGCAAAGATGTTTATCGGATGATTTTTACGTTGGAGGACAAAAATGAGTGCGGGTGTCTTTGTCGGAGTAATGATCCCAATTGTAGGAACGGCACTTGGAGCAGCCTGTGTATTTTTCATGAAAAAGGAATTGGATGCGACGGTTCGCAGAGCCCTTACCGGTTTTGCGGCCGGAGTTATGGTCGCAGCATCCATTTGGAGTCTTATAATACCGGCCATGGAGCAGTCCGAGGGGCTCGGCAAGCTCAGCTTCTTTCCCGCGGTCGTGGGTTTTTGGCTCGGCATATTGTTCCTGCTCGCACTTGATAATCTTATCCCCCATCTTCATATGAATGCCGAAAAGGCAGAAGGTCCGAGATCACGACTTAAGAAAACCACAATGATGGTTCTGGCCGTGACTCTTCACAATATTCCCGAAGGTATGGCGGTCGGTGTCATATACACGGGATTCATGTCGGGAAATACTTCCATTACGATAGGCGGCGCGTTGGCGTTGTCGCTAGGTATAGCTATTCAGAATTTTCCGGAGGGAGCTATTATATCAATGCCTCTTCGTGCCGAAGGTACAGGCAAAGGCAAGGCGTTCTTTTACGGCGTTTTATCGGGAATCGTTGAACCTGTCGGAGCGTTTCTTACTATATTTGCTGCCGGACTCATAATCCCAATGCTGCCGTATCTGCTGAGCTTTGCTGCCGGAGCGATGATATACGTTGTAGTTGAAGAGCTTATACCTGAAATGTCCGACGGAGAGCATTCCAATATCGGAGTTATAATGTTTGCGCTCGGATTCACGCTTATGATGATTCTTGATGTGGCTCTCGGATAAAATCACGCAATTCTGCATATTTGATTCCGTATTATATTTGCGTTATTATATTGATCGGGGTATATTACACGTCACACATACGAGGTGGGGTCATGATCAACGGTCATTGCGCAAAATCATCGAGTCTTAAAAATAACAAACATATTATACTGCAGTCGCTGTTCATACTCGGAGCGATCGCGATCAATTTTGTTCTTCCGCGCTTAGCGGGCTATTTCAATCTGCCGCTTTATCTTGATAACATAGGAACACTGCTCGTTGCGGTGCTGTGCGGCTATCTTCCCGGTATTTTCGTCGGGTATCTCAATAACATCATTAATATGAGAGGCAATCCGGGCAACGCGTATTATGTTGTCCTGTCCACGATGATCGCGGCAAGCGGAACTTACCTCGGACAGAAAGGCTGGTTTAAGAAGCTTTCCAAAGCAGTATTGACGATACCTGTTTTTGCTTTTATCGGAGGTGTTCTCGGCTCCATACTCACATATCTTCTGTATGGTTACGGAATGGGTGAGGGAATATCCGCTCCGTTTGCAAAGAAGCTTCTGGAAAACGGAACGCTTAATGTTTTCTGGGCACAGATGACATCGGATATTGCGATAGATCTCATTGATAAGGCAATAACCGTTCTGGTTGTATTTTTTGTGATAAAGCTTATCCCGGCAAAAATCATCCCCGATCTGTGGACAACGGGATGGAGACAGGCTCCTTTGTCGAATGAAGCTCTCTCCGACGCCAAGAGAAATGTTACAAGGTCGTTCACACTTCGTGCCAAAATCATTACGATCATCTCGGTGATTATGGTATGCGTTGCTGTTGTCACGACGGGAATAAGCTATATTCTGTATCATAATTTTGCGATGAGACAGTATACGAACAGCTGCACGAGTGTGGCCAATATTACCGCGGAAATGATAGACGGAGATAAGGTTCGGGAATATCTGTCGATGAACGATTCCGACCCCGAATATATAGATGTTGAGAAGAAGCTTGAGAGTATCAGAAACGGTAATCCGGAGATTGAATATATATATGTTTACAAATTCACCGATGACGGCGTTGATGTATTGTTCGACCTTGATACACCTGCGGTCAAAGGACGGGCTCCGGGAGAACGTATAGCGTATGAGGATTACCTTCTTCCGTACAAAGATATGTTTCTTGCGGGAGAGCCGGTAGAACCTCTTCTTGATGACACGATGTACGGTCGCCTTCTTTCTGTGTTTACTCCGGTATACGATTCGAACGGGAAGTGTACATGCTATGCCGCGGCCGATATCAAGGTAGAGGACATAAGAATGTCGAGCCTTAACTATATGACAAAAGTATTCTCCCTGTTCGTGGGATTTTATATTTTCATACTTGCCCTTTGTATATGGCTTGTTGACTATCATCTTATTTATCCGATTGCCGCGATGACGCTTTCCGCAAGGAAGTTTGCATACGACAGTGAGGAAGCCAGAGATATAAGTATAGACAGACTGCAGCATCTTGATATTTCAACAGGTGATGAGATAGAAAATCTCTACGAATCACTGTCCAAAACGATTGCCGAGACGGTCGGATATCTTGAGGATGTAGAGTCCAAAGGTGAAGAAATATCGCGGATGCAGAACGGGCTTATATATGTTCTTGCAGATATGGTCGAAAGCAGGGATAAGAACACGGGAGACCATGTCCGTAAGACAGCTGCTTATGTGCGACTTATCATGCGCAAAATGAAAGAAAAAGGAATGTTCGCAGACATACTGACCGATGAATTTATGGAAGACGTTGCCAATTCGGCACCTCTTCATGACGTCGGCAAGATCATGGTGTCCGATACGATACTTAACAAACCGGGACGTTTGACCGACGATGAATTTGCCAAGATGAAGAGTCATACGACTGCCGGTAACAAGGTTATCGCGAGTGCGATGTCACTTGTCAGCGACAGCGGTTATCTTAAGGAAGCCAAAAATCTTGCAACTTACCATCACGAAAGATGGGACGGTACAGGCTATCCTGAAGGCAAAGCCGGTAATGACATACCGCTTTCCGCACGTATCATGGCCGTTGCAGACGTGTTTGACGCACTTGTATCCAAGAGAAGCTATAAGGATCCGTTCACGTTTGATAAGGCTATGGATATAATCAGAGAAGGTGCGGGCACACAGTTTGATCCCGACATCGCCGAGGTTTTTGTTGAAGCGGAAGAAGAGGTAAAAGAAATTACGGCCGCGCATGAATCCATGCTCGGCCAGGGAATACGTAATTTCTCAGATAATAATTCTTAGATCAGTGAATAACCGAAACCGTTACAAATTGCGTCAACGGCAAGTCCCTTCTGACAAAGAGGACAGTTGTCGGAACGATAGCTTGCGTAGTCGGGCAGATCTCGTGTCGAATAAAGTGATCTGATCGGAAGTTTTTCTATCTGCGTAGCTACCGAGAAGATGGCGGATATTCCGATCGGAGTGCCGCCGTAGAATCTTATGGAACCGATTGCACTCTTAAGTGTGCTTCCGGTTGTTGCAGTATCAATGAGAACGAGAACCTTTTTCCCTTTTATCATGTGCTTGTTGTTCTCGCGGAACATCATCTGGCCGCTTGTATTGTATTCGGGACTTGTGATGTACATGGTCTGATGACGGTTTGCGGAAATGATTCCTGCCTTTGTAAGCTTGTTGGCCATGTATGATCCTACAATTTCTGTTCCGTTAAGGCACAGTATCGTGTCTATAACGTCGGATGCCAGATACATTTCGGCAAGTTCTTCACCCGTAGCTCTGGCTTCACGCTGCCGAGCCTTCATATCGGAAAGATCCATGTAGTAATTAACGTGTGAATTAGGTGTGATGAAATGGCCCGGTATATACCTGAGCACCACATCCTTGTTCTTGGAATAGTCGATCTTCTTATAATCCTGCATAATTATCATTCCCCCTTGATTAATTATTTCCGTGATATAATCACGAACCCATATTTAGTATATCATTTTTTGGCCGGGATAAAAACACAAAAATGCAAAATCACTCGACACCTTTTAGCGCATCCACCATGTCTATCGTGCGCACTTTTCCCGAGAACATGAAGTTGACGGTTATGGATACCAAGAATGTTCCGACAATCGAGTATACATATGTCGGAGCGTATATGATCGGGAACATATCCAGCGTGTCGGAGACTGTGGTACATATGACATATAGCATTGCCCATCCGACATAAAGACCGAGGCCTATTCCGACTACGGTAAGCCAAATGTTTTGTTTCTGAAGAATGTTTCTGATACTTGAAGATTTAAAGCCCAAAACTTTTAGCGTTGCCACTTCTCTTGTTTTCTCAACAAACGACAGAACGCCAAGGTTGTACAGTACAACCACTCCGAGAAGTACGGCAGCCAGAACCATTATATATACCATTGCATTCATCATTTCCAGTGTTTCGGAAAATGCTACTTTCATCTCGGCAACGTTCATTATCGATGATACTTCGTCATCATCAAGCAGTCCCTTATCAACGCTATGGTTTGTAAGTATTGCCGTAGGCTTGAACTCATATTCCATATCTTCGAATACTTTGCGGTTCATTGTGATGCCCTGGATTGAAGGATCTCTGTAGATCTGTGCTATACGTGTGTATTGCCATTTATCGTCTCCCACAAGGTGCCATTTTACAACATCTCCCTGCTTAAGACCGAGCAGCCCCGCCATTTTGTTTGTCATGGCGACACCGTTCTTATCAAGCCTTGTCGGCTTGAGATTCTGATCCTGAATATGAATAAAATTGCCTTTGTCGATTATAGTTGCCGATCCGCTCTTCTTGGCGGTCGGAGATACGAATTCCACGCTTGTCTCCTCGATAAGCTGTCCCTTGTATGAGGTGTTAAGATCATACGCGTATCCGTATCCTGCATCGGCACTGAGCACGATCTTGTTCGAAGCTGTCATGAGCTCGCCGTACATTTTATTCATAAGGCCGTTGAACGAATCGAAACATCCGAATCCGCATACGAGCAGCATTGAACAGCCCATGACACCCATTATTCCCATAAGGCTCCTCAGCTTGTTACGCATAATGTCACGAATGTTCCACTGCGTGGAAAAATCAAGACGCAGCCACAGACGGCTCTTCTCGAGGCGTGAATGTCGAATTTTCTTCGGAGCGGGCGGTTTGAGTGTTATGGCCGGGGGGTCCTTGAGTTCTTTGCGGCATGAGAGGAAGCTTACGAAAGTAGATACCGCAATTGCCAAAACAGTTGCAGTGATATCAAGAGTCGTTATGGCCCCTTTAAGATCGGGGATGAGATAGCTTCCCTTGAACATTCCGAGTATCCAGGGCGGCATCGTGGCATAACCGATCCAAGCACCCGCAATGCATCCGAGGGCGCTTATCACAAATCCGTATGAAACATAATGTGCGGTTATTGTTGCCTTTGAAAAGCCGAGAGCTTTCATCGTTCCGATTTGAGTTCTCTGGCTTGTTGTTACCCTTGCCATGGTGGTGACTATTCCGAGAAGCGCTATCGCAAGAAAGACGACTGCGAACATTATGCCCATCGCACTGTGCTGCCTGACTTCGGCATCAAATGTAGCAAAGCTTAGATTCTGATTTCTGTCGGTTACGGCGATGTCTTCTCTGTCAAAAGTATTCTCGAGCTTTTCTTTTATTATGGTAATACTGTCATCATCGCTCTTATCATCGCGAACATCCACGATGAGCTGATTGTAAATCATTTTCGTATTATCGGGATACATTGCCGATGACATGAAAGCGAGACCGCATTTTTGATAGTTGGGATACATCATGTCGGATTCGGACACAAAATAAACGTAATCAGGAGCATCAACGATGCCCTTTACTATTCCGTCGATACGCATACTGTCTATTTTTACGGAGAATGTGTCACCGATCTTAATGTTGTTGGTTCTTGCAAACCACTCCTCGAGCCAGATGCCTTCAGCTTCATCCTCATACGGAATGCCCTCATAGAGCATGAGAGAGTTGATCTCGTTAGTGTTCATGAAGTTGACGTACATATAGGCGTTATCATATTTTTCGGCCGTGCCGGTAAGAGATAGACGCTTTTCAACGTTTCTGACTCCGGGGACTTTTTTTGCGATGCGAACGTCGTCATCGGAAAATCCCGCGCCTTGTACCCATATGTCGCACAGATTGTATTTTTTGTAGTAATTGTCCGCAGCTTTGGCGGCACCGGAACTTTCGGCATCAAGGCCTACAAAGACGAGCATGCCGAGCAGTGACATTAGAAATATGGAAATGAATTGTGTCTTGTTTCGCGCAAGATCACGTCGCATTTTACGAAATAACATGATAGGCTACCAGTTGACCTCATCGGCATCTTTTGGCGTGTCGTTGTGTTCGATACTCTTTATGCCGCCGTTTTTGACCCGAATGACGGTATCGGCAATATCGGCAAAGAAGCTGTTATGTGTGACCATAACAACGGTACGTTTTTTTTCACGGCTCATATTCTGCAGGAGCTTTAAGACTTCTTTTCCTGTATCGGTATCAAGCGCACCGGTCGGCTCATCACAGAGCAGCAGTCTGGGATTCTTGGCGATTGCGCGCGCTATGGATGTACGCTGCTGTTCGCCGCCCGACATCTGGGACGGAAACTGGTGCGTATGGTCGGCAAGACCGACCGATGCAAGGGCTTCGTCCGGATCTGTCGTATCGTCTTTGATATCTTTCATAAGCGCAACGTTTTCATATGCCGTCAGAGTCGGAATCAGATTATAGAACTGAAATACGACGCCGACATTTTGTGCCCTGTATTTTGTAAGCTGATTGTCTGAGAATGTTGTCAGATCTTCTCTGTCGAAAATGATATGTCCGCTTGATGCGCTGTCCATTCCGCCCAAAAGGTTTAAAAGAGTACTCTTTCCGGCGCCGGAAGGACCGAGAATAACCACCATCTCACCTTCGTTGATCGTAAGATTGGCGTCTTTTAGCGCATAGAAATCATGGTCTCCCTGAACGTATTTCTTGCATACGTCTTTGAATTCGATCAGGACTTTTTTCTCGCCCGTAGTTACCTCTTCATTAAGGTCTATGATCTCAAGATTGTTATCGTTCTTTTTGTTTCTTCTGAACATTTCTAAATATTCCCGGAGGTTATCTTGATTCCGCTTTTGTTCCTACCTGCTCATCGGTGATCGCATCGGTTATGACGATATCGCCGTTGCTAAGTCCGGCTGTGACTTCGACATTGGTTTCATCCTCGGAACCTATCGTGATGTATTGCTTTTCCACGATACCGTCCTTTATGAGATAACAGTAATCACCCTCATCATCCGAGTAATAAGCCTCGGAAGGTATGGTAAGCACTCCCTGCTTTTCGTTTGTATGGATCAGTACATCGGCTTCAAGACCTATATATACCTTATCGTCCGGTTGATCGAATCTGATGCATACGGTAACTTTCGCTTTATCCGATTTGTTTGCCTGAGCAAAACGCTTGATCTCATGCACCGTGCCTGTGTATGTATTTCCTGCGATGCTGATATCGGCTTTCTGTCCGACTTCGATTTTGCCAATGTCATATTTGGAAATACCGACATCCACTTTAATGTCATTACTGCTTTCAACCGTAAACAAAGGTGCCCCCTTTGCGGCAACACTGCCGTTTGCGATAAAGCTTTCCGTTACGATGCCGTCATACTCAACAGTAATGCCCGAAGCGCCTTTGGTAAGGTTATCCTCGGCCGTATCAACGCTTAAAGTTGACAAATCGTAGGAGTTACGAAGCTGCTCTTTCTGATATGAATTGAGTATCTGGTTTTCGTATGTATTACGAAGTGTAGATGCCTCTGTCCAGTTGCGCATTATGTCGGACATCCAGTTTCCGTCGAGCACTTTCTGTGCGTATTCCTCGGGTGAGAGCGTTGTGGGAGGAAGCCCCGCAAGATCGGCATTAAGATTAGCTATATCGTGATTGAGTCTTTCGATGTCTTCGAGAGCTTCTTTAGCGGCATCCTCATCAAAAGTGGCCTGAGCTTTTTGCAGCTCTGCGGTCTTGATGTTAAGGTCTGCCTGTTTTTTCGCAAGGTTTTTGTTTATGCCTGCCGCAATGCAGTTGATATCCCAGGTTTCCTGATACTGCCCCTGATCGATGTAGTCACTGGCCTGCCGAAACAGTGCATAAGTGTTCCTGTATATTTCAATATCGGAAGCGGCCTTATTGAACTTGGCCTGATTGCTGTTGCTTGCCTGAACCTGTCCGTTCATTGTGTTTTCTGCGGACTTGGCGGTGAGTATGGCCTGATCTCTCATGTTAACGAGATCTTCAAGATCGTATCCCACGGCCAGATCGCCTTGCTTTACCTCATCACCGACATGCAGGTCATAGTAGTTTACGGGAGCTGTGACGGTGGAATAATATGTCATGCTCTCCATTCCGTGCACATCACCGGTTGCATCAACATCTTCGGATATATTTCTGTAGCCTGCGTTGTCGGTACTGTATGACGCTGCCTTCCCGAGAAAAGCTGTCGTGATTAGTGCAGTGCCACCAAGAACCGTAATACATATCAGGCCTGTCAGGACTTTTTTCAGTTTCATAATAGACCTCCTGAAACCCTGTTAGCGTCGTCTAACTACTTTATGTATTCTAACATATGAAATTGATTAGTCAATGGTAGAATTGAACAAATACTGCATGATCAAATCAAAATATGTCGTACGATATGGGGAATTCAAAGTATGTGTCAGGATAAGGTTCATCCTTAAGAGTAAAGTGCCACCATTCGCAGTCGATAGGTGCGAATCCGTTTCGTATCATGACGTTCTGCAGGATCATCCGGTTCTCAAACTGCTCATCGGTAATATCTCTGTTGTCAGGATGTGATATTTTGTCAAACAGATCAAACGGGCTTCCCATATCAAGCTCCTTGCCGGTCTTCATGTTGAGCAGAGTAAGATCAACCGTACTTCCGCGGCTGTGGCTTGATTGCTTGGCTATATATCCCTTAAGGAAGAGTTCCTGTTTTTCAACTTTGGGATAGAAATAAGGTTTCATGCGAATGTCCTGATCTTCAATACCCCAGAACACAAAATGTTTAACGGCGCAGACAGGTCTGTACGCGTCGAATATTTTCAGACGGTATCCCATGACAAACATATCATCGCTTACCGATCTTAGCGCGCGGGCTGCCTCTTTTGTCAAAAATGCACAGGGAGCTTCGTAGCCGTTGATTTTATCCCCGATGAAGTTGTATGTCGAAAAGTAGCGAATCTCCTGAACGATATCCGGTACATAATCAGATAACATTACAAAACCCGAAGGATCTTTCGGATCAGGATTATACGAAACTATCATGGAATTGAATCCTCCTTTATCTGAAAAGCATTTCTATTATATAGTATTACAAATAAATTTAAAACTTGTGGCAATTACACTTATGATAGCTGAATCCGACCCTAAAGAAAAAGACATCATGACGATGATGGTTATGAATCTGATAAGGGAAGAAACAAGGGAAGAAAAATCTTGACGGGCTAATGCACGTTAGCTATAATAAGGCTAATGCCTATTAGCGGAATGTAAGCACTATAAGGGCAAAGAGGACATCAGCTGGATGGGATACAGAAGATGAATATAAACTGGGAGAATGACAATGAAAGAGGCAGATGTATATCTATTTGGACAGATACTTGGAACACATTCTTTTCTTTTGAAGGATGGATTTCTAAAGCCGGATGAGTATTCGGAGATTAAAGAACAGTATTTTCTTCCGGGCGGGGAGACAGGGACTGCGGCAACAGTGCTGGACTCCTTGGGCGTGACCGCTCGCATTGATGGCACATGGATTGGAACGGAGGTTGCTCCTATGCTTCGTGATTTCTATGCCGGGACAGGCGTAGACTTATCATCCCTTAGGTTTTCGGATGATACAGGAGTAATGGATTATGTAGTGATAGCAGGGCTTGTACGTTCACCTATGGGACATTTCCAGACGCTTTTTTCCGGTGGCAAACAGTGGTGGAATGATCCAAAAGAAGAAGATATTATCGGGTGCAAGGTAGCTGCGATCGATCCGTATTTTGGAGAACAGTCTGATCAGGCCGCGGAAATCTGTGTCGGTCATGGCATCCCTTATGTGACGATAGACGCGGCGCATGACTCCTATCTTCATAGACATGCAGCGATAAATATTGTTTCCAAAGAATGCCTTTCCGAGCATTATGACGGAATGTCTGCTGATGAAGTAATGAAGTTGATGATGCAGGAAACGGAGGGACTCACTATCCTGACACAGGGCGGCGGGGAAATGCTGTATGGACGCGGAGGGGAAGAGATTCACAGAATGCGTCCTTTCGATGTAACGGTCAGAAGCACACTTGGGGCAGGGGACACCTTTAAAGCAGGCTGTGTATATTCACTATTGAATGGATTATCGGATGAGGATACTGTTCGTTTTGCAAGTGCATGTTCCGCAGTCGCAATCTCAAGGTTTCCATTACCGCTTTATCCGCCAAAGCTGGATGAGGTAAATGAATTGTTACGATGATTAACGGAGGATGAAAAGAGATGAATATACTGGTGTTAAACTCAAGCCCTAAAAAGAAAAGTGATACATTCAGGCTTATCGCAAGATAATCAAGTGAAAAACAGACCTATATCCGTGTGAGGAGAAGGCCTGTTTTATTTTGTGTTATTTTATATTTAAGGAATTATCGTTGTGACTATGGGAGAAAACAAATGAAAAAGAGATTATCACTGAATAGCGAAGTGATAGAAGGTCAGAAAATATCCTATCGCATATTTGGCGAGGGAGATATTGATCTGGTTATTGAAATGGGACTTGGTGCTGTTGCCGGTGAGTGGTGGCATATTGCAGAGCAGTTGTCAAAACAATTTACCGTACTTTTGTATGAGCGCGGAAGAGATATTTCCAAGGCTCGCTCGCCTAAAAATATAGCCGAAGAATTGCATGCTTTGTTAATGAAATTACCGTGTAAAGGTAAGATCACATTTTTGGCGCATTCACAGGGAGGTCTGTATGCGCAGCAATTTGCCAGAATGTATCCGGATATGGTTTGTGGAATAGTGTTTGTTGATCCTTTATCTGCGAATGACAACACATATAAATCAGTATTTTTAACGGCGAAAGAACAGAAAAAAAGCGGATTTAACAAATCGGAAAACTTTGTGATCATGAAAAAACTGGCTTCCTGCCATTTAGGATATGTTATAAAACTGATCATGAGAAAAGCACCCCCATTTTATTACTATGATCAGTTTTCGCCGGAAGCAAAGAAATATATTTTAGATGAATTAACAAAGGCGGAGTTTTACGATGCGTCCTTAGAGGAGTACCGTCTGGCACATGAGGAAAAAGAAATCTGTCAGTTAAAAGAAAAAGGAGATTTCCCACAGGTTCCAATCGTACTCATAACCCATGGAAGTGAATTTGAAATAAAAGAAATCATGGAATTCGGACAAACCACAAAGGAATTTGCAGTTAAAGTTGAAGATCTGTGGCAGTCGTTGATGCAGGAATATCTAACTTTTTCCGACCAGTCAATTCTTCTGCGCGCCAATAATAGCGGACATTATATTCACCTGACGGATTTTGAAGTGATTATGCAGGCATTGCAATGTGTATGATGAGCTGGATTTATAAGGTTACCATACTGAAAGGTACGACATTTATTATCTCTTCGGCCATAATGCCTCTTTCGATGTAAAAATCGTGGAGTCGTTCCATTTCTGCTCTGCTGTAGCAGTTGATTACCCTCTTCTTATTTTTCTTAAGTGAAAATAACTTCATAACGTCTTCCTCCTCTCGATTTATATTTTCTGATCGTAATATACAGCAGAAGGAGTAAATCGGATGGAATCACACAGATTTGGGTTTGTTTTACACTGAAAAACAGCATTTCCCGTCCCATAGTGCACAATGTAATCCATCAAATATAACCATGAGGTCGTTTTCATTGGATAGACTAGGCTGAGTATCAGGCAGGCCTCAGTGATGACATAATAAGGATAAAATGGTATACTTTCTTGCTGTATACCATTTATTTTTTGACAGTATTTTTGAGGATTTAAGACAAAAATGAACTTTGAGTTACATTCAGAATACAAACCTACCGGCGACCAGCCGCAGGCAATAAAAGAACTGGTTGACGGATTCAAAGCAGGCAATCAGTTTCAGACACTTCTCGGTGTTACCGGGTCGGGTAAAACCTTTACCATGGCCAATGTTATTGCTGCCTTAAATAAGCCCACTCTTATTATATCCCATAACAAGACCCTGGCAGGCCAGCTGTACGGTGAAATGAAGGAATTCTTCCCCAACAATGCCGTTGAGTACTTCGTGTCCTACTACGATTACTACCAGCCTGAGGCTTATATTCCGTCATCGGATACATACATTGAGAAAGATTCATCAATCAATGATGAGATCGATAAGCTGAGACTGTCGGCAACAACATCTCTTTCGGAGAGAAGGGATGTAATCGTTGTCGCATCTGTCTCATGTATATACGGTATAGGTTCTCCCGAAGACTATCAGAACATGATGGTTTCACTCAGACCCGGGCAGCAGAAGGATCGGGACGATGTGGTAAGGGAACTTATCGATATAAGTTATGAACGTAATCAGATTGATTTTTCACGCGGAAGATTCCGCGTGATGGGCGATGTAGTCGAAGTCTTTCCTGCATGGGAGGATGAGACGGCAGTCAGGGTGGAATTCTTCGGAGACGAGATCGACAGGATAACCGAGTTTGATCCCCTTACCGGAAAACCAAGGGCAACACTCAACCACTTTGCCGTATTCCCGGCCTCACATTACGTGGTACCCGAAGCGAAGATGAAACGTGCTGTAATGACCATCGAAGAAGAGCTCAACGAGCAGGTCAGGTTTTTTAAGAGCGAGGATAAGCTCATAGAAGCCCAGCGCATAAACGAGAGAACACGATTTGATCTTGAGATGTTGCAGGAGACGGGATTTTGCTCGGGAATTGAGAATTATTCGAGGCATCTTGCGGGAACGAAAGCTGGAGATCCGCCCTATACGCTTATAGATTACTTCCCGGACGATTTTCTCATAATAGTTGATGAGTCGCACATGACGATACCTCAGCTCGGAGCGATGTATAACGGTGATCAGGCGAGGAAAAGATCACTCGTTGATTATGGCTTCAGACTGCCTTCTGCCAAGGATAACCGTCCCTTGAACTTTGCCGAGTTTGAGGGTAAAATAGACCAGATGATGTTCGTGTCGGCAACGCCGGGTCCTTATGAAGAAGAGCACGCGCTGTTGTGCACGGAACAGATCATACGTCCGACGGGACTACTTGACCCGCCAGTTACGGTGAAGCCGACCAAAGGCCAGATAGACGATCTCATAGGAGAGATTCGTAAGGAAACTGCCGCCGGGAACAAGGTTCTCGTTACGACACTTACCAAGAAGATGGCCGAGGATCTGACCTCGTATATGAAGGAGGTCGGCATAAGAGTCCGCTATCTTCATTCGGATATTGATACGTTCGAAAGGGCGAAAATCATTCGCGATATGCGACTTGATGTGTTCGATGTCCTTGTCGGGATCAACCTTCTGCGTGAGGGACTCGACATACCGGAGATCGGGCTTGTTGCCATACTTGATGCTGATAAGGAAGGATTCTTAAGATCAAGAACGTCTCTTATCCAGACCATCGGAAGAGCCGCCAGAAACAGTGACGGACGTATAATCATGTATGCCGATACGATGACCGACTCGATGAAGTGTGCCATAGAGGAAACGGATCGGCGCCGCGGCATTCAGGATGCATATAACAAGGCAAACGGTATTACGCCGACAACGATCCGCAAGGCGGTTCGCGAGCTCATAAGCATCCACAAAGAGATTGCAAAGGAAGAAGAAGGGTTCTACAAGGATCCCGAATCAATGGATCCGAAAGAGCTTAAGAAGCTTATCGCCGATGTTGAGAAGAGCATGAGACGTGCGGCGGCAGAACTTGATTTCGAGACGGCCGCACAGCTTCGCGATAAGATGATAGAACTCAAAAAATACGAACAGTAAGACCCGGAGGAGTAACAATTGGGCAGAATATCAATCGTTGTACCTACATATAATGAATCGGAAAATGTCGGGAATCTCGTCAACCAGATAGACTATGCACTGCGCGGTATAGATTATGAGATCATTTTTGTTGACGATTCCACTGATGATACACCTGAGGCAATACGCCGCACGATGGGAGAAAATCACAATGTCAGGATGGAGCACAGAGAGACAGAAAAAGGACTCGCCACAGCTGTGCTTAAGGGATTTTCTCTTGCCAACGGAGACTATATCGCGGTAATGGATGCGGATCTTCAGCATCCGCCCACAATACTTCGCTCCATGTATGCTGTAATGGAGACCGGAGTTGATTTCTGCGTACCTTCCCGTTTCATACCCGGTGGAAGCGACGGAGGATTGGGTCCTTATCGTAAGCTCGTATCAGGTGTGGCAAGATATATCGGTAAGATTGCACTGCCGTCTCTTCGCAAGATAACAGATCCGACGAGCGGACTGTTCATGTTTAGAAGGAGCGTAATCGAAGGTGCGGATCTTCGCCCCATAGGCTGGAAGATCATGGTGGAAGTTCTTGCAATGGGAACGTACAAAAGCGTAGTGGAGATACCGTACAAGTTCCAGGCCCGTCCCGCAGGAGAATCCAAGCTGTCATCCAAAGTAACCGTGGAGTACTTAAAGCAGGTGGCACAGCTTGTCAAAAGGGGCAAAAAGCAGGCGAATGTTACCGTCTCCAGATGGTCCGCCGCTAAGTTAAAGAGTGAATTGGAAAAGATTAAATAATGGTATTTAGTTCAGTTATATTTCTTTGTATTTTTTTGCCGGTCACAGTGCTCGGTTATTATGTGCTACCTAAAAAGGCGCGTAATATCTGGCTTTTGATCGTAAGTTTTGCGTTCTACGCCTGCGGCGGTCCGAAGCATCTTATCTATCTTATTTCCTCGATAATCGTCAATTACATTTTCGGAATTGTGGTCGCGCGTACATCCGCGCCCGGAAGCGTTGCCGACGACAGGGGAATGGCAACTGTTCATCCGCTTTCCCAGAAGATTGCACTTACGGCTGCTGTAGTAATCAACATAGGATCCCTCTTATATTTTAAATATACTGGAATGCTGCTTGAGACAGCCAATGATCTGTTTAAGGCCAACATCAGGATTCCCGAAATTATTTTGCCGCTGGGAATATCGTTCTATACGTTCCAGTGTCTTTCATATGTTATAGATGTTTATCGCACGGAAGGAGCTGCGCTTCCCGACGGGACGGTAAAGACTCTTGCAACGAAGAACCCCGTACATTTTGCACTGTATATTTCAATGTTCCCTCAGCTTCTGCAAGGTCCCATTATCAGATATTCCGAAGTAAAGAATACTCTGGAAGGACCGGTTATTACGGCGGAGGATCTTACGAGGGGCATCGAGCGATTTATAGTTGGCCTTGCCAAGAAAGCGATAATTGCGGACACTCTCGGTGAGGTTGCGGACAGGATTTTTCAGATTGCACCGTCGGATCTTTCTGCATCGGTTGCATGGCTCGGAGCCGTGCTTTATACGCTTCAGATCTATTTTGATTTTGCCGGCTACACCGATATGGCGATAGGACTGGGGCACCTGTTCGGATTCAATTTCCGCGAAAACTTCAACTATCCGTACATTTCCAAATCTATAACCGAGTTCTGGAGAAGGTGGCATATCTCGCTTTCAAACTGGTTTCGTGATTATTTGTATATCCCGCTTGGCGGAAACAGGAAAGGTAACGTCTATATTAATCTTCTTCTTGTATTCATCGCGACGGGAATATGGCATGGTGCTGCGTGGGGCTTCATAGTATGGGGTCTGTGGCACGGCATTTTCATGCTTGCGGAACGTGCCCTTAAGGGAAAATCGTTTCCTATACATATCCCGTCATCATTAAGCTCATTTCTGAAATGGGCATACACAATGCTGGCTGTAACGCTCGGATGGGTTCTGTTTAAAATCGAGGACCTGCCTGAGGCGTTATCATACATTAAAGCGATGTTTGGCTTTTCCCAAAGTGCGTATAATGCGTTTTCGGTAAGGTTTTTCCTTGACAGACGCATTGCCTTTTTCCTGGTGATCGCAGTCCTGGCTTCAGTTCCGTGGGCACAGGTGCTTCCGAGACTCATAGGGACATTCGTTGCGGACTTTGGCGGAAGCGACAGAAAGCTTCCGAGGATATCACGGCACATATGTCTTATCGCGCTGCTCGTGATCAGCTTTATATTCATAGTGAATTCGACATATTCACCGTTTATTTATTTCCAGTTTTAGAATTGATATGAAAAGATTGTTATCAGACAAAAATCATATACCGCAGATACTGTTTATCGCAGTGTTTTTCCTGCTTCTTATACTGCCGGTCATATTTATTAATCTTAAGCCGGATCAGATATCGGAGTACGAAAACAAGAAGCTTGCCGACTGGCCCGAGTTCGAACTTACCGAAGATTACATGAAGGGCGTATATAACTATATCAACGACAGGATAGGATTCAGGGAAAGTGCTATCGCCTTTTATACGGAGGCGAACAATTCGCTGTTCAAAGCCATGGTCAATCCACTGTTCATGTGGGGAGAGGAAGGCCATATCTACTATAAGGACAAAGATTATATCTCCGCTTACCAGAGGCTTAACACGGACAGGGATTACATAGATTCAATGGTTGATTTTCTTGTCAAGACGAACGATTACCTTGCGTCAAAGGACATTAAGTTCCTGTACTATGTGTGTCCGGACAAGAAGACGATCTATCCCGAATACTTCCCGAAAACGGTTCACGTCAACAATGAGAATGAATCGGTTCTTGATTATCTTGATGAAAAGATGGCAGGATCGGGCGTTGCATATATCGATCCGAGAGATGTACTTACAGCTTCCAAGGGCGATGAGCTTTTGTACAACAAGATGTATGACGTCACACACTGGAATGACAGAGGTGCGTTTATCGGGCACAGCCTTATAGACCAAAAGGTTCAGGATTGGTTTACGGATGTTCCGCCGCTTCTTCCGGACAACTTCGATCTGGAAACCGTGCATGTCGACTCGCTTGATAACGCCAAGTTTTCGATTGATGAAGATGTGCCGCTTTATTCGCTTCGAGACGATGAGACCGCGGATTATACGGAGCTCCTTAAGCCTTCGATGGAGTGTAACACCGATACGTTTTATACGCATCACATCAACATGACAGCGCCGAACAACAGAAGACTTCTTGTATTTACCGACAGCTATTTCCAGTCGCATCAGAAGTTCTATGACAACCGGTTTAAGGAAGTGTATTTCGTGCATCGTCAGAATTACGATTATGTACAGTATTTCGTAAATCTTGTTTTTCCGGATATGGTCATATTTGAAACGGCCGAGAGGTCGATTTCAAGCGAAATGCCCCTGACATGTGATTTTAACGGATACTGGTATGAACCGGCATATAAAGGAGACGGGGAATATGCGGATAATCCGGGAGTAACGTTTGATATAACCGATGTTAAAGGCGGCAGAGTTGACGGATCATACATTTATCTTGATCCGAATGATACGACATCGATCTTTTCTATCAATGCGGTACTTAACGTTCCCGAGGGAATGGGTGATGTATACGTATATGCCAGAACCGATGATGAATGCATCGAAACAAACTATTGTAAGCTTCACAGACAGTCGGTGGAAGAAGGCGTGAATAGATTTGCACTGAACATTCAGAGGCGTTTTATGGTGCAGTCGCAGATAGAGCTGTTTGCTGTAAGTGCTTCCGATGATAAGACGTTTGAGCTTGAGACTTTTGAGGTCAGGTACGATGAGTAGAAACATTAATCCCATGATCAGGATCAGGGGAGCCAAAGAACATAATCTGAAAAACGTTGATATAGATATCCCGAGAAACGAGCTTGTAGTACTTACGGGTCTGTCCGGTTCCGGAAAATCATCCCTTGCGTTTGACACGATATACGCAGAAGGACAGAGACGGTACATGGAATCGCTTTCTTCGTATGCAAGGCAGTTCCTCGGACAGATGGAAAAGCCCGAGGTTGATTCGATAGAAGGACTTCCGCCTGCGATATCCATAGACCAGAAATCAACCAACAGGAACCCAAGATCGACTGTAGGAACGGTTACGGAGATATATGATTATTTCCGTCTTCTTTTTGCGAGGATTGGTATTCCGCATTGCCCGAACTGCGGCAAGGAGATCATGCGCCAGAGCGTCGATCAGATGACGGATTCGATAATGGCGCTTCCGGAAGGAACGAAAATACAGCTGCTTGCTCCGGTTGTTCGCGGGCGTAAGGGTGAGCATTCAAAAATATTCGAGCGTGCGTCAAAAAGCGGTTATGTACGTGTTCGCGTCGACGGCAATATGTACGAGCTTTCCGAGGAGATCAAACTTGATAAGAACGTAAAGCATAACATCGAGATAATCGTTGACAGACTAGTTGTTAAGGAAGGCATCGGAAAGAGACTTACCGATTCGCTTGAGACGGTCATGCAGTTATCTGACGGACTTGTGTATGTGGATGTTGTCGGAGGGGATGAACTGTCATTCTCACAGAGTTTTTCGTGTCCTGACTGTAACATAAGTGTTGATGAGATAGAACCGAGAAGCTTTTCGTTCAACAATCCTTTCGGAGCGTGTCCGGAATGTGCGGGTCTCGGTTATAAGATGAAATTTGACGAGGATCTTATGATCCCCGATAAATCCCTGTCCATAATGGAAGGTGCGATCGTTGTGCCCGGATGGCAGTCGTGCAACGACACGGGCAGTTTTACGTACGCAACACTTGATGCGATGCGGAAAAAATACAGATTCAGTCTCGATACACCGTTTGAGAAATATTCCCAGAAGGTTCACGATCTTATCATATACGGAACCGGCGGTGAAGTTCTCAAAGTATCGTACAAGGGCATGCGCGGAGAAGGAGTCTATGATGTTCCTTTCGAGGGACTTATCAGAAATGTTGAGCGCAGATACAGAGAGACTTCTTCGGAAAGCTCCAAAGCAGAATACGAGACGTTCATGAGATTTACTCCGTGTGAATCGTGTAAGGGCATGAGGTTAAAACCGGCGGCACTGGCCGTGACTGTCGGCGGAGTCAACATACACGAGATGACAACGATGTCGATAGTTATGCTGAAGAAGTTTGTTGACGATCTAAAGCTAACAAAACAGCAGGAGCTTATTGGTGCCAGGATCTTAAAGGAGATCAGATCAAGGCTGTCGTTCCTCGTGGAAGTCGGGCTCGGATATCTTACACTGGCACGTGCCACAGGCTCTTTGTCCGGCGGTGAGGCACAGAGGATCAGACTCGCGACACAGATCGGTTCCGGTCTTGTCGGAGTTGCTTACATTCTTGATGAGCCCAGTATCGGACTGCACCAGAGGGATAACGGAAAGCTTCTCGGAGCTCTTAAGAACCTTCGTGATCTCGGAAACACGCTTATCGTCGTCGAACATGACGAAGATACGATGCGCAGTGCCGACTATATTGTTGATATAGGACCAGGCGCGGGAAGCGAAGGCGGTGTTGTTGTGGCATCCGGAACGGTTGACGATATAATGGCCGATCCCAACTCCGTGACCGGGCAGTATCTAAGGCATGATCTGTTCATTCCAGTTCCCGCAAAGAGGCGTAAGCCGAAGAAGTTCCTTAAGATTAAAGGGGCATGCGAGAACAATCTTAAAAACATAGATGTAGACATACCTCTCGGAGTGTTTACGTGCGTGACCGGTGTATCCGGATCGGGCAAGAGCTCGCTGATCAATGAGATTTTGTATAAGCGGCTTGCGCGGGATCTTAACCGTGCAAGGACGATACCGGGAGAACATAAGTCGATAGAAGGCATAAAGGAACTTGATAAGATAATCGCCATCGACCAGTCACCTATCGGAAGGACACCGAGATCAAACCCTGCGACATATACGGGCGCGTTCGATCTTATAAGGGATCTGTTCGCTACAACCAAAGATGCGAAGGAACGCGGATACGCCAAGGGGCGGTTTTCCTTCAATGTTAAAGGAGGAAGATGCGAAGCCTGCAGCGGAGATGGTATAATAAAGATCGAGATGCATTTCCTGCCCGACGTGTATGTACCGTGTGAAGTCTGCAAGGGGAGGAGATATAACAGAGAGACTCTGGAAGTTAAGTATAAAGGCAAGAGCATTTACGATGTTCTTGACATGACCGTGGAAGAGGCGCTTCCGTTCTTCGAGAATGTCCCGTCTATCAGGAGAAAGATCGAGACACTTAATGAGGTTGGACTCGGATATATCAAGCTCGGCCAACCGTCAACCACCCTTTCGGGCGGAGAAGCGCAGCGTATTAAGCTTGCGACGGAGCTTTCGAGAAGAAGCACGGGAAGGACGATATACATTCTTGATGAGCCCACGACAGGACTCCATTTTGCGGATGTACATAAGCTCGTTGAGATACTTCACAGGCTTACCGAGGGCGGTAACACGGTAGTCGTCATAGAACACAATCTTGACGTGATCAAGACTGCGGATTATATAGTGGACCTCGGACCCGAGGGAGGAGACGGAGGCGGAACCATTATAGCTACCGGAACTCCTGAAGAGGTTGCCAAGAACAAAAAATCATTTACGGGAGCGTTTGTGGCTCCGCTTCTTAAGAGGGATAAAGCCAAGTAGTGCCTGCGGGAGGAATGTTTGATGTATCAAAAATGTTTTAAGCGGATGATAGATTTGATCCTGTCGGGGATCGGTATAGCGGTTGCCGCAATACCGATGCTCATTGTTGCCGTCCTCATCAAGATAGATTCTCCGGGTCCCGTTTTTTTCAAACAGAAGAGAGTCGGTATCCACAAGTCGCATTTTAATATAATAAAGTTTCGTTCGATGCCCGTAACGGCGCCGAAGGATACTCCCACCCATGAGCTTAAGAATGCCGCATCGCTTTTGTCTCCTTTTCAGGAGGGTATCAGAAAATACTCTATCGATGAGATTCCGCAGCTGTTTAATATATTTGCGGGTGACATGAGCTTTGTCGGACCAAGACCCGCACTCTGGAACCAGTATGATCTTATCGAGGAAAGAGATAAGTACGGAGCCAATGACGTTAAGCCCGGTCTTACCGGATGGGCGCAGATAAACGGCAGAGACGAATTACCTATTGACGTTAAGGCGTCTTTTGACGGAGAATATGTTAGGAAACTGAGTTTTGCATTTGATGTCAAATGTTTCTTTGGGACATTTTTCGCGGTAGCGAAAGCGGACGGCGTTTCCGAAGGCGGCCCTAGTAAGAAGGAGGAGCCCGGACAGAATGGATGAGATACTGGCGATCACCGGCATTACGGGCAAGTCGGGACAGGCATTTGCACATGAGCTTGAGAAGCATCAGAATACGGTAAGATCGATGTTTCCCGGAGGAATACGTCTTCTTCTTCATAAAGAGAGGGAGAAGGATGAGCGTATTTTTACGTGTTTTGATACCGAGAGGATGTACGGGGATCTTGAAGACGAACAGTTTCTCGGTGAAGCATTGCTCGGGGTCGATACCGTTGTTCATATAGCGGGGATACATTGGTCAAGACAGGTAGCCACCGCAGCTGCGGGCAACTTTGTGCGTCGTATGATCATGGTTCATACGACGGGCATATATTCCAAATATAAGGAAGCCGGCGAGGAATACAGGAACATAGATGATTTTGTATATATGATGTGTAAGAGCAAGAACATCATCCTGACAATCCTTCGCCCGACAATGATATACGGAACGCTTGGAGATATGAATATCGCCAAGTTCATTAGAATGGTCGACAAACTTCCGATTATGCCGGTCATCAACAATGCAATGTATGAACTTCAGCCGGTACATTTTGCGGATCTTGGAAAAGCATATGCGGATGTTCTTTTCTCCGAGAAGATCACCGGAGGACACGACTATATACTTTCGGGTGGAGAAGAGATAATGCTTCGCGATATGTTTATCGAGATGGGAGCATATCTTTCCAGGAGAATGAGATTTGTAAACGTTCCGTTTCCGATTGCGTACAGCCTTGCATGGATACTGTACGTTGTGTCGGCATTTAAAGTGGATTTTCGTGAGAGGGTTCAGCGACTGTGCGAGCCGAGAGTATACCCTCATGAAGAAGCAACCCGTGACTTCGGATATAATCCGAGGACATTTCGAAGCGCCATAGGAGACGAAGTGCGCGAATATCTTGAAGCAACAGGCAGGATCAGGAAAGACTGACATCATGAAGATACTTACAGTTTGCCAATATTATCATCCGGAACCGTTTCGCATACATGAAGTGTGCGAAGAGCTTGTTGCGCGCGGACATGAAGTTACTGTGCTGACAGGTCTTCCCAATTACCCGATGGGCGTTATTCCCGACGAGTACAAAGGCGGCAGGCACAGGGATGAGGTTGTAAACGGAGTTCGGATTATTCGTGTCAAGGAGCGTCCAAGGACTCCGGGCAAGTTCGGACTTGCAAGGAACTACGTTTCATATGTGTGGCATGCCGGCATCAAAGCTATCTCGATGAAAAAAGACTTTGATGTGATTTTTGTGTATCAGCTCTCACCTGTCCTGATGGCGATCCCGGCATATATCGTCAAGTGGTTTTCTCATGTCAAAAACATCACTATCTACTGTCTTGACCTGTGGCCGGAGAGTCTTTCGAGCTTTGAGGTTGATAAGGGCGGACCGCTATACAAGTTTATGAAGTTTGTCAGCATCAGGATATACAAAGGTGCGTATTCGGTAGGCTATTCATCAAGACTGTTCAGACAGTATTTCAGCAATGACCTGGGACTTACATCGGGAAGATTCATTCATATTCCTCAGTTTGCGGACGAGCTGTTTTCCGACATCTCATCGGAGTCGGATCGCGAAGAGAACAGCACGGATGACGGTACCGTTAACTATGTATTTGCCGGAAATGTCGGAATGATGCAAAGTGTTCAGACGATCATTAAGGCTGCGGCGCTCTGCAGGGACGACAGGATCAGATGGCATATTGTCGGTGACGGTTTTGCACTTGATGAGTGCAAAAAGCTTTGCTCGGATATGGATCTTGGAGATAAGGTGACTTTCTACGGACGTCTGCCTGTCGAGGAGATGCCGAGGTTTTACAGGATGGCCGATGCGATGATCGTTACGCTTGCGGATGATGATCTTATAAGCTATACACTTCCGGGCAAGATTCAGTCGTATATGGCAGCGGGCAAGGCTGTTATAGCTTCTGCCAACGGCGAGACGAGAAATGTTATCGAAGACAGCTTGTGCGGTATGTGTGTTGATGCCGAGGACGAGCAGGCATTTGCCGAAGCTGCGGATAAGCTGGCTTCTTCCGGTGAACTTCACAAAATGGGCGAAAACGCCAGGAAGTATTACGACGAACATTTCACGAAGAAAAATCACGTCGATCTGATAGAGAAAATGATCACGGAGTGTGCCGCGGCCGCCGGACGGAAGGAATAGGACTATGGCTGATATCACGGCGATCATCCTCACCAAAAATGAAGAAGTTAATATTGAAAAGTGTATCCGGTCGATTAAGCCGATAGTAAAGAGGATCATCGTAGTCGACTCCGGAAGCACGGATAATACAGTCGGCGTTGCAAAGGAGCTCGGAGCGGATGTACTTGTTAACGTTATGACTCCTTTTTTGTACGCCAAACAGTTTCTGTATGCGATGGAGAACGGCGACATCAAGACGAAGTGGGTGTTCAGGATTGATGCCGATGAAGAGCTGACCGAAGAATCGGCAGCCGAGATAGATGCTCTTTGCAATGCCAATGATGATACCGATGTCAACGGTATCGTTGTCAGATTTGAAGTCAATTTTCTCGGAAGACCTATACGCCACGGCGGAGTATATCCGTTAAGGAAACTGCTTCTGTTCAAATACGGCAAGGGAAACATTGAAGATCGTTGCATGGATGAACATTGCGTTCTGTTTGAAGGCAGGAGCGTTGAAGTGACACATGACAGCCTTCATCATGACGACAAAGGTTTAACTGCATGGATTGATAAGCACAACAATTACTCGACCCGCGAGATGCAGGATTATTTTAACAGTATATCATCCGACAATGCGACCGGACTTTCGGGCACACACAGTCTTGATGCGAAAGCAAAGTTCAAGAGGTTTCTTCGCTGGAAGGTTTATTACAAGTTCCCGGCAGGCTTTCGTGCGTGGGCTTATTATTTTTATCGTTACTATGTACGCCTCGGATTTCTCGACGGCAGGGAAGGCAAGATATTCTGTTTCATGCAGGCATACTGGTACCGCTTCCTTGTAGACGCCAAGATCTACGAAGCGAAACGCGGGGACGGTTCCTCCGTTCCGTCTTCTTCGAGGTAAATAATGCGAAAGATACTAATCATCGCGGGAAGATATCTGCCCGGCTATCGCGACGGCGGTCCGGTTCGCTCGATCATCAACCTGACGGAATGGTTCGGAGATGAATACGATATCAGGATCATGTGCCATGACAGGGATCACGGCGATACGAAGCCGTATGACGGTATTCGATTCGGAGAATACAACCGCGTCGGTAAGGCGCTCGTATGGTATACGCCGAAGCACTCGGCCGAAGAGATGGAAAAGCTCGCCGGAGATGTCGATGTCGTTTACGTTGCCGGTCTCTATGATCAATATGCACGTCTTGCCATGAAGCTTAATAAAGAGGGGAAAATCAAGGCGCCGGTTTTTGTGGCTCCAATGGGTTCATTCTCTCCCGAAGCTTTCAGGATAAAAGGATACAAAAAACGTCTTTTCATTCTCTATATGAATCTTACCGGAATGTTTTCCGAAATCACGTGGTCGGTCACTTCATCCCGTGAGGAAGAAGAACTTAAATCGATTCTGGGACAAAACAGTCGCTGCATTATAGCATCGGATCTTCCCAGACGTGGCGTGACGAAGCATATTCACATAAAAGAGGACAAAAGCCTCAAGCTGATTTTTCTGTCAAGGATCGCACGCAAGAAAAATCTCGGCCTTATTCCCGATATATTCAGGCAACTCGATGATGATGTCCGCATAAAGCTTGATATTTACGGTACACCGGAAGATAAGGATTATCTGCATGAGTGTATGGAAAAGCTTGACGGCTTAAGGCATACTCATCCGAACTGCAGATGGGAGTACAAAGGAGAAGCGGACAGCGAGAAGGTTCCTTGTTTATTTGCGGATTACGATGCCTTTATTTTCCCGACTCTCGGAGAAAATTACGGGCATGTTATCGCAGAGAGTCTTTCAGCGGGCTGTATTCCGGTAATAAGCGATACTACGCCTTGGCTCGATCTTAATGAAAACGAATGCGGATATGTATGCCCGGTTAAAGATACCGCATCATTTGCAGCGGCTCTTAATGAGCTTCTTACGATGAACGAAAATGAGCTAAGCGAAAAACGGGAGAAGTGCTATTCGTATATTGATTCCGTAAACGGAAATTCGGTTCAGGATTCCGGTTATCGTAGCATATTCGGGTAATACATGATAATGCAGGACAGTAATAAGCTTGATAAAACAAGAAAGAAGATATTAAAATACGGCCTTTCGTTTCCCGATACATATCAGGACGCCCCGTTTCATGACAATAACTGGCAGCTTATCAGATATAAGCCCAACTCCAAAGCATTTCTATGGACGTATGAAAGAGACGGTTTTATAAATATAAATGTAAAGACAGATCCCCAGAAAGCTTTTTTCTGGAGAGATTTATATGAGTCTGTTATTCCCGGATATCATCAGAATAAAGAACACTGGAACACGGTGATCCTTGACGGGAGTGTACCCGACAGGGATGTTCGGATGATGATCGCGGAAAGTTATGACCTTGTATCCGACAGCCCGTCAAAGAGGATTTACGATGCTGTCAGACGTATACCATACGGACGTGTTGCAACTTATGCCGATGTTGCTATGGCAGCGGGCGATAAAAAGATGGCGCGCGCGGTCGGAAATGCACTTCACAAAAATCCCGATCCCGACAATATCCCCTGTTTTCGCGTAGTCAATTCAAAAGGTGAGCTTGCCGGTGAATTCGCGTTCGGAGGCGCCGGAGCACAGGCGAAGCTTCTTCAGGCCGAAGGTATTGAAGTAATAGACGGGAAAGTGGATCTTGGGAAATACAGGCATAGCTACGGCTCGTAGCCCGTCAGGGCGTTGCCGGTCAGTTCACCGTTTACCCAGTAGATGAGGACGACATCTTTTTTGCCGTCGTACAGAAGCTTTACAATAAAATCGTTCTTGTCCGGATCGAGTCCGTACTCTTCCATGGCATTATGGTACTGAGCCATGACGCCGCCTATCGAGGTCAGCGCATCAAAATGCGTGACACCGTCTACGGTAATGCCCGCATAATAACCATCAAGCAGTGTTTTGGTATCGTCAACCCAGTAATCAAGAACTACAGTCGTATCGTCCATATAGCAGTCCGACCCGCCGGGTCCGACGATTTCTTCCAGATCCTTAAGGGAGCTGTTCATCTGTTTCTTGACATCATCCATATATTTCTTTGCTTCGTCGCTGACTGCGTCTTCAGGATCGGGTGCGGATGTGGGTGCGGCCGTGGCCTGAATCACTCCTATGGCGGGTCCTGTCGAGGGTATGCCCTGACATCCGGACAGAACCGTTGCACTTAAAATCACGACGGCAAGTATTGATCTGATAGCTGAACGTTTGGCTGGTCTTATCATATCCTTCTCCTGTGACTGATTACCCGGTTACTATTATATCACAATGATATTATGCGAAAAATCACTAAAGTTTTTACGAATTATTCCGATAATATTATTAGCACGCAAGGATGCGTGTCTTTTCCGGACGGATCCGTTATTTAATCCCATTTGTCGTAAAATGAAAATTGAAAACCCTATCGCTTTGAGTTATACTATATCTTGAATTATTATGATTAGATTCATATGAATATGAGCAAGTACGAAAGGGGAAAGAAATGCTTTATTCAGATATAGGTATTGATCTCGGAACAGCGAGTGTACTCGTATATGTGAGGGGACGCGGAGTTGTACTCAAAGAACCTTCGGTAATAGCACTTGATACAGACACCAACACGATAAGGGCAATAGGAGAAGAAGCAAGAATGATGCTGGGACGTACTCCCGGCAATATAGTAGCAATAAGACCGCTCAGACAGGGCGTTATCTCGGACTATACTACAACCGAGAAAATGCTTAAATACTTCATCCAGAAGGCTGTCGGCAGGAAGAATTTCAGGAAGCCCAGGATAAGCGTATGTGTTCCTTCGGGAGTAACCGAAGTTGAGAAGAAGGCGGTTGAAGATGCAACTTATCAGGCGGGAGCCAGATACGTTGAGATCATAGAAGAGCCTATCGCAGCGGCCATCGGAGCGGGAATAGATATCGGAAGACCGTGCGGTAACATGATCGTCGATATAGGCGGCGGTACAACGGATATAGCGGTAATTTCACTTGGAGGAGCAGTTGTATCTACTTCGATCAAGGTTGCCGGAGATGATTTTGACGAAGCTATCGTCAGATACATGAGAAAGAAACATAACCTCCTGATCGGTGATAACACCGCGGAGGATATCAAGATCAAGATAGGAACGGCGTTCAAACGCCCCGAGATAGAGTATCTCGAAGTTACGGGACGTAACCTCGTAACCGGACTTCCGAGAACCGTAAAGGTTTCTTCCGAAGAGACAGAGGAAGCGCTCAGGGATACAACGGGTCAGGTCGTTGAGGCGATCCACTCGGTACTTGAGAAGACACCGCCCGAACTTGCGGCAGATATCGCAGCAAGAGGTATAGTTCTTACAGGCGGGGGGAGCCTGCTTCGAGGACTTGAGGATCTTATCGCATACAAGACCGGTATCAACACGATGACCGCGGAAGATCCGATGACAGCGGTTGCCATAGGAACGGGTAAGTACGTTGAGTTCCTTGCAGGTTATACGGAAAGCGTAGATTAGTCAATTAAGTCACAGGGAGTATATTTATGGTAAAGGGTCTGTATACGTCGGCAACCGGAATGATCAACGAACAGCGAAGAGTTGATGTTCTTGCCAACAATCTTGCCAATTCGTCTACTACGGGATTCAAGGCCGAAGGGTCTACATCCGAAGCGTTCTATGATGTTCTCGCTTATAAGATCAAGGATACAAGCGAGCCGAATAATGCAAAGAAGCTTGGTGCGATGAATCTCGGTGTCAAGATCGGAGAGACGTATACCGATTATTCGGAGGGCTCGTTCGTAACGACCAACAACGATTACGACATGGCGATCTCCGGCAAAGGCTTTTTTGCCATTGAGTTTACGAGTAAGGCCGGTGAAGTATCAACCAAGTATACGAGAGCCGGAGATTTCATAGTCAATACAAAAGGGGAGCTTGTTAACAAGAACGGGGACTTTGTCCTTGATGTTAACGGACAGCACATCATTTTAGATCCGCTCGTCAAGCCCAGTATGGGCCTCGACGGTACTATATATCAGAACGGAAACGCGGTTGCAACGATACAGATCGCAGACTTTGCGGATTACAATTATCTGAAGAAGTATGGCGAGAACTATTACGATATCGTGGAGGGTGCAACTCCGGTACAGGCTACCGCAACGATATATAACGGAATGCTTGAGGCTTCGAACGTCCAAACGGTTAAGGAAATGGTCAATCTGATCAATTACCAGCGCGCGTATGAGACAAATCAGAAGATGATCCAGGCTCACAACGAGACACTTGATGTTGCAGTCAACCAGCTTGGTAAAGTTTGATACGATTTATAATCGTGTCAGCCAGAGCGGCGCTTGAGCGGAGTATGACACGATTCATAATCGTGTCAGCCAGAGCGGCGCTTGAGCGGAGTATATCAAGCCAGTAACAATAAGGAGGTATATCATGGTCAGAGCATTATGGAGCGGCGCATCGGGAATGATCGCCCAGCAGACTAACGTAGATACAATAGCCAACAACCTGGCTAACGTTAATACTGTCGGATACAAGACAGAGCAGAACGAATTCAAGTCCCTTCTCTATCAGGAGATCCAGACCAGGACTACAACGGCCAACGGAATCCAGAAGCCGGTTGGTGCACAGGTAGGCCTCGGTGTACGAAATGCAGCTATCACATCCGAATTTACCCAGGGCGCATTCCAGGCTTCTGAGAGCTCGACGAGCTTTGCGATAAGCGGTGAAGGATTTTTCGCACTGAACAATAACGGCAAGACGGTATATACACGTAACGGTGATTTTCACTTTGCGATAGGTGCCGGCAACCAGATGTGGCTGACTTCTTCGGACGGATATCCCGTTCTTAATACGAACGGACAGCCGATCACTATCCCCGCCGATTATATTTCGAGTAAGGTTCAGGTTGATGCGAGCGGACAGCTTACTTATCCGGACGCCAACAATAACCAGCAGCCGATTGCCGGTATGCAGATAGGAATGTATCAGTTCCAGAATGCAAGCGGACTGTTCAAGACTGGCGGTACAATGTATCTTCCTACGGAAGCTTCCGGCCCGGCACTCAATGAAGCTACGAACGCCGCGCTTACCAAGTCCGAAATCAGACAGGGCTATCTCGAAGCATCAAACGTTCAGGTTGCGGACGAGATGGTTAATCTGATAATCGCACAGCGTGCGTACGAGCTTAATTCCAAAGTTATTACGACTTCGGATTCAATGCTTCAGGTTGCGAACGATCTTAAGAGGTGATGATTAATGGATATAGGAAGCTTATACAGTGATTATCTGACATCAACGGCTACCAAGGCGAGCAATCTCGAGAGAACGCTTCAGGGAAACAACAGGGAAAAGAGCGACGATGAATTGCTCGATGCCTGCAAACAGTTCGAAGCTTATTTCTATGAGCAGGTCTTTAAGAATATGGAGAAAGCGATGGTGCCCTCCGATGATTCCGATGCGAATCATACGCTTATCGATTACTACAAGGAAAATCTGATCGCAGAGTACAGTAAAGACATCGTCGATCAGAGCGGTAACGGAAGCAATACTCTGGCTCAGCAGTTATACGAGCAGATGAAGAGGAACTATTCGCTGTAGTATCTGAATGGAAGTTATTTCCGGTTACATCAACCACATCATTTATTCCAACCCGGATAATGGGTATACGGTATTTGAACTTGCCACCGACACAGATGAGATTACCTGTGTCGGTGCTTTGCATGCCATATCGGAAGGTGAGAACGTAAAGCTTACCGGACAGTATGTAACACACAGCGTATACGGCAGACAGTTTTCGTTCTCTGAATATGAGATATGCGAGGCGGAGGATGAGGAAGAGGTTCTAAGATACTTATCTTCCGGTGCAATAAAAGGTATAGGTCCGTCACTTGCGGCAAGAATAGTAAAAGCGTTCGGAACCGATACGTTCAGGATCATGGAAGAAGAGCCGGAGATGTTGTCCGGCATAAAGGGTATCTCACTTCGAAAAGCGCAGGAGATCGCGGCATGTGTAATTGAAAAGCAGGATCTTCGCAAGATAATGATATTCCTTCAGAAGTTTGGGATATCGAATAATCTTGCGAATAAGATCTATAAAAAATACGGTAGCAGCATATATTCCGTTATGGAAGAAAATCCTTACCGTCTGGCCGAAGACATAGAGGGCGTCGGATTTAAAACCGCGGATGATATTGCTGCATCCGCCGGTATCGACAGGGATTCCCCGTATCGTATAAGGAGCGGTATATTGTACGCACTTTCATCGGCAGTATCCGAAGGACACGTTTATCTTCCGATGGATGAGCTTGCAACACGCGCCGCCGCTCTTCTGGAAGTATCCGAAGACTGTATAAAGTCCGAATGCGATAATCTCGTTATGGACCGTAAGATAGTCATAAAAATCAAAAACAATGTAAACAGAGTATACTCCCCGTCTTTTTTCAGGATGGAAGAGCGTTGTGCAAGAATGCTGCTTGATCTTGATATCACGGTAGATGCCGATGCCTCGAAGATTAGAGATATGATCGACGTGCTCGAAGATCCGAATACTCCCCTCGAGGACAGGCAAAAAGAAGCCGTAACAGCTGCTCTTGCAAACGGCGTATCCATCATAACCGGAGGTCCGGGCACGGGCAAAACAACGATCATAAACGTGATCATCAGATATCTTCGTCATGTCGGAGATGATTTTGTGCTAGCGGCACCAACGGGAAGAGCCGCAAAGCGAATGACCGAAGCGACCGGTTACGAAAGCTCGACGATACAAAGACTTTTGGGACTGTCTCCCGCAGGATCGGATCGGGGAGCTTTTTCTTACGAATACAACGAAGACAATCCGCTTGAGACAGATGCAATAATAATAGATGAGATGTCGATGGTCGATCTGCCGCTGTTTTCGGCACTTCTTAGAGCTGTTGTTGCGGGCACGAGACTAATAATGGTCGGGGATACGGATCAACTTCCTTCCGTCGGTCCCGGAAGCGTCCTTAAGGATTTGATCGCATCGCAATGTTTTACGGTCGTAAAGCTTGATAAGATATTCAGACAGTCGGAGGCAAGCGACATTATCGTCAATGCCCATAAGATAAACGCAGGGTGCATGCCCAGCCTTGATAATAAGAGCAGTGATTTTTTCATGCTGCGACGCAATGACGTTGATATGATTTTAAACAATATTGTCGTACTCGTATCCAAAAAGCTTCCGGGATACGTCGACGCAAGACCGTTTGATATACAAGTGCTCACCCCGATGCGCAAAGGTCCGCTCGGAGTCAAGAACCTTAACCCGATCCTGCAAAGATATATCAACCCTCCCGGTGCCGGAAAAAAGGAAAAAGAGTTCGCGGGAACGCTTTTCAGAGAGGGAGATAAAGTCATGCAGATCCGCAACGACTACCAGCTGGAGTGGGAGGTTACGGGTAAATACGGGATAGTTGCTGACAAAGGACTTGGAGTATTCAACGGTGATCTCGGGGTTATAGACCGTATAGACACATTTTCCGAAACAATGGAAGTATTGTATGAGGAAGATCACAGGGTGCGGTATTCGTTTGCAAATCTTGACGAGCTTGAACTGGCGTATGCCGTTACGATACACAAATCACAGGGAAGCGAATATCCCGCTGTAGTAATCCCTCTGCTTTCCGGACCGAAGCAGTTGTTTAACAGAAACCTTCTGTATACGGCTGTGACGCGGGCACGAAAATGCGTGACGATAGTAGGAAGCGAGGATACGGTAGAGAGAATGGTCGGTAACGCCGATGAACTGAAGCGTTACACAAGCCTCGATGAGATGATCACGGAAACGGCTATGATACAAAGCTATGGTGACAGGTAAGATAACAGAAGTGGTGCTCGATGCGATATATCCGAGAATTTGTCCGCTTTGCAAAGAGATAGTACGAAAAAGAAATGCGGATATTTGTCCGAAGTGTGCAAAAAAGCTGTCATACGTTGAACAGCCTTATTGCCTGCGCTGCGGTAAGCCCGTTGACGACGGTATGGAATACTGTACCGATTGTAGCAGGCGGGCTCATGTGTATGATGAGGGACGTGCCGCGCTTGTATATGACGAGTATATGAGCGGGAGCATATATGCCTTCAAATACAACGGCAAAAGAGAGTTCGCCGCATTCTACGGCAGGATCATGGACGAACGTCTCGGCGAGTGGATACGAAGCCTTAATGTCGATGCCATCATCCCGGTTCCGATCCACAAAAGTAAGCTCAAAAAAAGGGGATACAACCAGGCACAGCTTATTGCCAAAGAGCTGGCGAAGCGGATGCAGATCTCGGTTTTGCGCGATGCAGTGACCCGCCGGACGGCTACGAAAGTGCAGAAAAATTTGAGTGCCGCCATGCGCCAAAATAATCTTAAAAAAGCTTTTATTGTAACCGGAAATGTTGTAAAATTAAATTCAGTCTTGATTGTGGACGATATATATACCACGGGAGCAACGATCGATTCGATGGCAGGATGTCTAAAGGGGGCAGGCATCGATAAAGTGTATTTTGCCACGCTTTGTATCGGAAGGGGAAACTGAGTTTTTTAGGAGGAATTTATTCAATGGATGTTAAGAATTGTAAGAGATGCAGAAGACTGTTCAATTATATTGGCGGTCAGCCCATTTGCCCTCAGTGTCGCGAAGAGCTTGAAAAGCTTTTCCAGGACGTTAAGAAGTACCTGTTTGACAATCGTAATGCCAATATAGCCGATGTTGTAGAGAATTGTGATGTCGATGAAGCTCAGGTCCGTCAGTGGGTCAGAGAAGAGAGACTCGAGTTCTCTTCGGGTATCGATATAGGAATGAACTGTGAAAACTGTGGAGCGCCTATTACTTCGGGACGATTTTGCCCCAAATGTAAAGCGTCCATGATCAATGATCTGCAGTCGGCGGGACGCAGACCCGAACCCGAGGCACCCGCGCCCGTGAAGAGGCAGACGCATGAGAACAAGATGAGATTCCTAAACCAGTAATGCCATGCTCAATGAAGAAAGAATAAGGCTGATGACACGTATGGCAGCATACGAGCAGCGCGAAGGCAAGAAGGACATTGCCATCTCCGGATACTTTCGAGGCGACTACATCAGTTTTCAATTGTTAAAATCAGCTATTTACGCCACCGTCGGGTTTGCCCTGGCGGTGGCTATGTATGTTTTATATAACATCGAGACTTTCCTGGAGGATTTCTACAAAATGGACATCCTGGAGTTCCTTAAAGAGATAGTCTCGAAGTACTGTCTTGTTCTGGCTATATATCTTGTCATATCATATTTTGTCTACAGTTACAGATATCACAAGGCCAAACGGCACGTTAAGCAGTACAATCAGCTTCTGCGCGCTCTTTTGCAGATGCTTAACATCGACCGTAAAGGAAGGAAAAGATAATGGAGTCATTACTCGTTGTCAAACAGCAGCTGACACGGTTCTATACACGGTATGAAGCGTTTATCGTACCCGTGCTCAGATTTCTTGCAATGCTGTTTGCACTCATATTCATAGGAAGCAGCGTCGGCTTTATGACAAAGCTCAAGAACCCGGCGATTATACTTATTTTATCGTTACTGTGTTCGTTCCTGCCGGCAAACGTTATAGTTCTCCTTGCAGGATTTGTAATAGTGGCTCATATGTATGCGCTCTCCCTTGAATGTGCAGTAGTTGTGCTGTTTATATTCATAATCATGTATGCGCTCTACTTCAGGTTCACACCGAGTGATGCGATAGTTGTTCTGCTTACTCCGGTTACGTTTGCAATGCACATTCCGTATGTAATGCCGCTTGCCATGGGCTTTGTGGGCAACCCGATCTCATGCATATCGGTAGGCTGCGGTACGGCGGTATACTATATTCTCAATTATGTCAGCGAACATCAGGACGCCCTTTCGGGAAGCAGTCTAGGGGATCTTGATATCGAAGGCATGATGGGAGGATTCAAGACGGTCATAGACGGAATTTTGAAGAACGACGTCATGATCACGATGATAGTTACGTTTGCCGCAACGATCATAGTTGTATATCTTATCAGACGTCTTAAGATCAATTATTCATGGCAGATCGCTCTTGGAGCTGGAATGATCACATGCTTTGTTGTACTGCTTGTTTCAAGCGCAGTTCTTGATGCCGAGGTTGGAATAGGAGGAGCGATACTCAGCCTGTTCATATCGACGCTTATTGTACTCGTATTGCAGTTCTTTATATTTAATGTGGATTATTCAAGAGCTGAATATGTTCAGTTCGAGGATGATGAATATTACTATTATGTCAAGGCCGTTCCCAAGATCACATTGGACGCACCCGATGTCAGGGTAAGACGCAACAATGTCCGCAGGGTCAGGGATGATGATTTTGACGACGAGGATGATTTTTAAATGTCGGGAATCATTGAATCCATAACTTCATTTATCGAAAGATACGTGACATGGCTTTCTATCCCCACGATCAAATGGACCGATATAGTTGAGGTTCTCATAATATCAGTCCTCTTGTATAAAGTGCTTTCGTGGATCAAAGAGTCAAAAGCGTGGTCGCTTCTGAAGGGTATTCTTATTATCCTTCTGTTTGTCATGCTTGCGGCCGTGTTCTCGATGACAACCATTTTGTGGATTGCCAAGAACATATTCGGCGTTGCCGTTACCGCGATGGTTGTCGTATTTCAGCCGGAACTTCGTAAAGCGCTTGAACAGCTTGGACGGCGTAAGGTTCTTTCATCGCTTTTCCAGTTTGACAACAGGATAGCCGGAGAACGTTTCTCGGATGAAACGATCAATGAGATAGTAAGAGGTTCGTTCGAAATGGGAAGGGCGAAGACAGGAGCTCTTATCGTTATTGCGCAGAATGATACTCTCACCGATTACGAGAAGACCGGAATCATGCTTGACTCGGCTATTTCGAGCCAGCTTCTTATAAACATATTCGAACACAATACGCCTCTTCATGACGGTGCGGTAATAGTACAGGGCAACAGGATCGCGGCAGCAACGTGCTATCTTCCGTTGTCCGAAAATATGGAACTGTCCAAGGAACTGGGCACGAGACACCGTGCGGGCGTCGGTATTTCCGAGGTTACCGATTCGATTACCATTATCGTTTCCGAGGAAACGGGAAGAGTATCGGTGGCATATGAAGGTAAGCTCACCCGAAACGTTGATCCCGATCAGCTCAGGGAAATGCTCGGTATAGTACAGGGCAAGACATACGAAGAGAAGAAGTCATTCCGCATATTTAAGAGAAAGGCCGAACAATGAAAGATCTGCTTACAAAAAATATCGGCCTTAAGATAATCTCGATTTTAGCGGCATTTGTCTTATGGCTTGTGGTCGTAAATGTTGATGATCCCGTTATCAGCAAGACTTATACCGCTGTTCCTGTTGAGATACAGAACGAGGAAGTGCTTGCGGAACAGGGAAAATGCTATGAGGTGCTTGATGACAGCGCGTCGATAACCGTTGTCGTTACGGCTCACAGGTCCGTGATCGACGGTATGAGTAAGGACTATATCAAAGCAACGGCGGATCTTCGTGCATTGACGTCGCTTGATACTGTACCTATCGAGGTAAGGAGCACACGATACTCGGACAGAATAGAATCCGTCACTACGAGAAATGCAAATCTTAAGCTTAAAATAGAAAATCTTGTTAAAAAGGAAGTAAATGTATCCGTCGGATATGAAGGAGAGCCTGCGGAAGGTTATGTTCTTGCGAGAGTCGAGAATGCGCTGTCCACGATCACGGTGAGCGGACCTGAATCCGTTGTTTCACGCGTGGGCAAGATTATGTCTGCTGCTGACATCACCGGTATTAACAGCGATTACACCGTTTCCGAGCCTCTGTATCCTTACGATGCCGATAATATTCTTATTGAGGATGAAAGGATCAAGCTCTCACGTACCGTTACCGAAATCAAATACGTGATCTATGCGACCAAGACGATACCGATCACAAGCGGCTTCTCGGGGACTCCGGCTGCCGGATTCGGAACTACGGGTACTGTCATTGCCGATCCTGCCAATGTTGTTATCGCGGGCAGAGGTGAGAACTACGATGATATGGAAGTCATCTATATTTCACCGGATCAGGTTTCGGTGGAAGGAGCGTCGGTTGACGTAGAGACTGTAGTGGATATCTCGGATTACCTGCCGACCGGAGTGATTTTTGCGGATCCGCAGTTTGATCCTAATGTAAGTGTTACGATAGGCATTGCCCAGAATGCGCATAAAGTCATAGATGTTCCGATCTCTAATGTCACTGTTGAAAATGTTCCCGAAGGATATGTTGTCAACATAGTTGATATCGGACCGACATTCCCGGTAGAGATACAAGGTATCGGAGATGCATTTGACAGATACAGCGGTGATCTGGCGATCGGTATGATAGATGCGACAACTCTTATTCCGAGATCCGAACCGTCTGCAGAGCAGGAAGGTGCGCCGATCGTTGTCGGCGAGAGCGACGGAACGGTAACGTTTGATCTTCCGGCGGGTGTATCTCTTGCATCACCGGTTTCGCTCATGGTTGTAGTCGATCATGTCGGTGAAACCGCCACCACGGAACAGTCGGAAGTTATGCCTATAGCAGGGGCAGCCATCGGGGAGTAAAGCCTTGTGGTTTTGAACGATAAATGATATAATCTTGCTGTTGGGGGTCATTATTTCAGAATGGAGGATGTAGCTCTTATGGTTAGTCAGAGGGTCGTTATCAAGAACCCTACGGGCCTGCATTTAAGACCGGCCGGAATACTGTGCAAAGAAGCGATGAAGTTCAAATCGCTGATCACATTTTCATTCCGGGAGAGCACCGCAAATGCCAAGAGTGTGTTGAGTGTACTCGGTGCATGCGTAAAGTGCGGTGATGAGATTGAGTTTGTATGTGAAGGCGACGATGAGTCGGAAGCGTTACAGGCGTTGATCAACGCGGTAGACAGTGGTTTAGGTGAATAGATAACGGGGCTTCGCGAATGCGAAGCCTTTTAAATGTAAAGGATAAGTAATGGAAACCATCAACCAGATACTTGGCAATAAAATACTGGTAACTGCCTTTATCGGTTACTTTGTGGCACAACTTACCAAGATCATAATAGAAGCGATTATGGATCATACATTCAGTTTCAGAAGGATGTTTTCCGGAAACGGCGGTATGCCCAGTTCCCATTCCGCGACTGTGTGCGCCCTTGCAACGATGACCGGTTTCACTCTCGGAGTGGGCTCATTTGAGTTCGCTTTATCCGTTGTGTTTGCGATTATTGTAATGGTTGATGCAAGCGGTGTAAGAAGAGAGACGGGTAATCAGGCCGTCATACTAAATGAGCTTATGGAGTATTTTGCCAAGCTTAAGGATAATCCGCCGCGATTTTCGCATGATAAGTTAAAAGAACTGATAGGACACACTCCGCTGCAGGTCCAGGTAGGAGCCGCACTCGGAGTGATAACAGCTATTGTAACACATCTGATCTGGAAGTGATCTGTCTACATCTTGGCGATATAGTCTGATATCGCCTTTTCCCAATCCGCAAATGTATATCCGCCGGTCAGTCTTAGCATGTAATTGTCGAGCACGGAATAAGCAGGTCTGTCTGCGGATGCCGGGTTCATTTCTTTGTACTGTTTGCTCGTAACAGGGCGTACCGTAGTCTTCTTGCCCGCAAGCCGGAAGATCTCTTTCGTAAAATCGGCCCATGAACACTGACCTTCGCATGTCCCGTGAAACAGGCCGTAGTTTTCGGAAGGAAGGAGCGATACTATCGCTTTTGCGAGCTCGTCCGCGCAAGTCGGAGAGCCAATCTGGTCGTTTACGACGCTGATCTCGTCATGATCTTCGGAAAGTCTGAGCATCGTCTTTACAAAGTTCTTGCCGTCACCGTAGAGCCATGCCGTACGTATCATAAAGAAACGTGTGGCAAATTGCTTAACAAAGTTCTCGCCCGCAAGTTTGGTTATTCCGTACATTGCTTTGGGCGCGGGAGTGTCGAATTCGGTATACGGACGGTTGCCGTCACCGGCAAATACGTAATCGGTTGATATATGGACGAGCTTTGAGCCCGTTTCGCTTGATGCTATCGCAAGATTTCTGGGTCCCAGGGCGTTTATCCTGTATGCCGCATCCTGCTGTACCTCGCAGGCATCGACATTTGTGTGTGCGGCACAGTTTATTATCGCATAGGGCTTAACTTCGCGGCAGAACGACAACACGTTGTCGAGATCGGTGATATTGAGATTTTGTATGTTATCGATACCGTAATCGGTGTTTACAAGTTCATATTCGCTGCTTCCCTCAAGCAGAGTGTTGATCGCACGTCCCAGCTGACCGTTGCTGCCGGTTACGATTATCTTCTTCATTTGTGTCGTCCCTTTCAATACCTGATGATTTATGTGCAGTTTACTTACAACTACAAAATATAGTATACTTATCATTGCTTTTAATTGCAATTGATAATGCAAAAAACGGGAAGAAACAGAGATTACATCACCATGAAACGGGATATAAGCAAAACGGCCGCATTTGCTGCCGCCTTTTCTTTGATCATACTGGCGCTTACGTTTTTGTCCGACAGGAACACATTTGTCTTTCCCGACAAGACCGATGACAGATACACTCTTGCGCTGACAGACTACGGAATATGTAAAATATTGGCACTGATCGTCCTCTTTGCCGCATTTTACGGACTGTTTACGATAGTATTTGCAAAAAATGAATACAGGGACAGCCTTATCAGTGTCATCAAGTGCGGGGCTTTGTACCTTCCGGTGCTTGTATCGGTTGCTGCAATAAAGCTTCCGCAGGGATTTCTTACAAATGATGAATACGCAATATATGAGAATGCCACGAATCTTGTGCACGATACGTGGTTTAATTATATGACCGTTTATTACTATATCGTCTCTCTCATGCTGATCCCGGTAAAGTACGGCCCCATCATAATGAAGCTTATTATTGAATTCTTCGTTGTCGGATACTGCGTATACCGCGCAAAATCATATTACGGCAAGAAGGCGGGAATGTTCATGTATGTCCTGTTTGTATTGTATCCCGTAATAGCGTACACGACGAGTGCTCACAGGCTTCCCGTGTATTTCCTCATTTATCTTGCTTTGTTTGTAAAGATTCACTTTGATCTTCTGGAAAAAAAGGACATCACCACAGGCGGGATGTTTCTTATACTTCTTTCGGGCACCGTACTTACGCAGTGGCGCACGGAAGGCATATACCTTCTGGCTCTGATTCCGATCGTATTATTTATCGCCTATCCTTCCCTTCGAAACAAAAAGGCTGCTTTATGCGTGATTGCCTCATATATTGTGATACAGTATATCATTTCCATACCGCAAAACGGTATGTCGGCAGGCACACTCTCCGGAGCCGCCAACGACAGGATGAAGCCGTTTTATGCGTACACGATAACGAATATGATGAGAAACGGTCTTGATGAGGAGAAAAACGCCGCCGAGCTTGAGGTTATAGATAAGTATATTTCCATAGACGCTATTAAGAATATCAACGAGTATTATTGGGACAACAATTACGAGGATGTGCTGATACTCATTAAGGAGGAGTTTGGTGGAGTAAGACCTGATGCAGGATACACCGAATATTATGATTTTACCGAAGCGGTGAAGAAGATATTTATGAACGAGCCGGGCGTATTTCTTAAAACGAGATGGGGTGCATTTTGTTTTGCGGCGCAGCCGTACCGTCTAACGCTTAACGAAGGCGCCGTTCATGCGGTAGTAAGCGCGGTAAAATCACTTTCATACAATCTGTTTGTTCCCGTAATTCTCGCATTTGCGTTTGCACTTATTTCACTTGTGCGAAGAAAATGGTTCATGTTTTTCTGCTCCGGAGGGCTTTTGGCACATTGGTTCATTGTGTTCATACTTGCTCCGGCGTCGTATTTCAAGTACTATTTTCCGGTATATATAATGTCGTACTATTTCGTGCTCATGATGTTGATATGGTATTTTGCCGGCAGGAAGAAAAATCTTACCTGTCCGATGGTCTGATATGATTAGAGAACTGTTGTTTCAACTGTATACGGGATACAGGAACATAGTCGGTACCGGGGCATTGATCGTGTTGTTTATTGCTGCCGTTCTTGTTATCGTACTGTTTTTTGGTAAAGGCAGGGAAGGAATAAAGTATCCGGTCTTCCTTTCGATATTTGGTACGATAGGTATCGCTTTTGGTGGTATTATATCGGCTTCGTCCAAGGATGATAAAAATCGCCCTTTCGCAAAGCTTGCCGCCGGTGTATTTTGTGCCCTTTTGTGCCTTCTTGCGATCGCATCTTCCGGAAAATACGTATTCTCGGACGAACTCAACTCTTCGGTTGAAAACGACATGCACCTTCCGGGTGGGATAGCCGGTGCCGCATCCGTGATTTTAAGTGAATCCGATTCGCCGGCTGTTTTCGTAATGTCAGAGTGGAAGCCGTATTTTGAATGTTACTCGTCGAAGTATTCGTTCCCGGTATCTGTAGAAGATCAGCAAAAGCTTGACCGGGAGCTTGAAAAAGCCGATCCCGATATGAGAAAGGTGTCTTCGGTTGCTAGGAAGTACGGATGCACATACATTGTTCTTCCGTATGATCTGTGGCCGCAGATACCTATTACAAGATACGGATTCAAGCTGCAGTATGAAAGCGGCGGATGCCGCTTATACAAGGAGGTGGAATCTCCTTGATAATTACGATGCTTATCGCTTTTGTGCTGTTTTACCTTGTCGCATATCTGATCGGATCATGGGCCGATGTGATTCTTGCCGCAATGCATGCCAAGCCGTCAGCTGCTTTCAGGGTCTCGTTCGGAGGCTGTACACTTATACTGGCAGGAATGATCTCAAGCATCGCATGCGGTATGTGCGGATCTTCCGTAATATCGTGTGTCGCTGTCACCGCGGTATTGATCGTCGTTGCTTTTGTATCGGGCATGGTGGTTAAAAATCACGCAGGAGCAGGTCGTGGCAGGCTTTTTGCGGAAGGGTTCGACCGTACGGAGCTTATATGCGGCATCGTAGCGGTACTTGTCGTGGCGGTTCAGATTTACGGTACCATGTCGGCAAGCTATGAAGGCACGGAGGCAATACGGCCCGTTGCAGCGGCCACATCGGTGTTTGAAAAGGGAAACCTGTTTATCGCCGATCCGATGATGCTCTTTATCGGAACTATATCACGCATTGTCGGAATACACCCGCTCAGGTTTATATTTTCCGTCGCACCGGTTATATTTATCCCGCTATACTACTTGTGTAGCTTTGAAGTTATCAGCATTTTCTGTTCGGGAACAAAAAGGCTTGCGGTATTTATCGCAGTTGCGCTTCTTAACATCTGGGGATTTCAGTCGAAAGCTTTGGTACCGCTTACACTTCTTATAGCCTGGTTTACGACCGGAGTATATATAGTTCACGGACTGCTTAACGTGGCGGCAATATTATTGATCAGATATTATCAGGGACATCCCGGGACAATAACCAAATCCAATAAATACGAAGAAGATGATGATCTGCCGGAGGAATGGGATATGAACAAACATAAGATAATAAACGCGAGGAATCTTGCCATAGCACTTGGAGTGCTGGCGGTGGCGCTTATCGCAATCGTATTTGTATTAAACAGCAAGATAAACAGGCTCTATGATGTGACGGTCAGGCTCCAGGAGGATATTGAGAGTCGCTGCAGCGTCTATGAGTATATTTCCGATGACGGGGAAGTCAGCGGTTATCTGCTCAAAGGAAGTGACGGTAATATTTCGTTTATAGGGGGCGGATCATCCGAAAACGCGTCCACTCTCGGTGAATTTATCGCCCGGTATACTGACACGGTTGATGTGTGGTATGTGTACGGTGATGGTGAGGAAGAATCCGGCGCAATGAAGGAACTTGTAGGATCCGGCAAGATTGAGGCCGGAAAAGTATTTGTAGTAAACAGGGAAGAGTTGACCGGAATACAATGATTTTATTAAAATCAGCCGTTGTGCTGCTTGTTAATCTGATAATGTATCTGGCTTTCGGAAGCTTTTTTGTGCCGCAAAAGGATGGCAGGCGTTCTCTTGCGGTAACGCTTTGTGTAGGCTTTTTTGCGTATTATGCCGCTTTTGCGATAGTATGTCTGCCGTTTATGCTGACATACAGGCCGCTTTCGCTTCTTGCGCGTATTTGGGTCATACCGTGCGTTATTGTTTTCGCGGTATCCGCAATACTCTACCACAGATCATGGAAGGCGGAGTTTGTATCGTTATCCGGGGATATCGGGAAGAATAAAGCTTTCTATGTGACTGTGTTTGTGATTACGGCCATTACGATCATATTGACGGTCATTACGTATAATTTTACGCTTGATGCGGCATACTACGTTGCGCAGGTTACAACAAATGTTGACACGGACATGATCAACGTATATGACCCGTTTACCGGAAACTGGCAGGATCATTTCGAGCTAAGATATGTTTTCTCAACGTACAATGCGGCTGATTCGGTAATATGCAGCCTGACCAATCTCCCCGCACTCGTGGAAACCAAATCGGTAATGTCTTCGGTTGTGATGCTTATCGTAAACATTCTATACGTATACATATGCAGGTCACTGTTCGACGATCACAAGCGTGCACTTTTGATGTATATTCTTATGACGGTCGCCAACTTCTTTTTCATAAGCATTTACACTACATCCAACTTCCTTATGACAAGAACTTACGAAGGTAAATCGGTTGTCGGCAATGTTTCCGTCATATTGATATTTGTCCTGTACATGATGCTTGTAAAAAGCGAGGGAGACATTAACGTATTTCTGATGCTGTTTGTGGTCTGTCTGGGTACGGCAACGGTAAGTTCGACAGCCAACATGGTTATACCGGCGCAGGTATGCGTTCTGTTTGTGCCGTATGCCTTACTTCATAAGAAGTACGGTATGCTTCCGAAGATACTGTTGTGTATAGTTCCGGAACTGATAATGATGATAGTCTATGTTCTTTATGTAAAAGGGTACTACGCGATCTATACATTTCCGAGGTAGAAAATGCAAGGTGTGAACGTATTTGAAAACGGAATAGGGTATATGCTCAAATGCCTGAATCTGTACACTTCGGGAACAGGCTATTTTGCCATGTATCTTCTTGCCGTGATATTCATTTTGATAAAAGGTGATGAAAGGGAACGCCGCATTTTCCTGCCGCAGGCGGTTGTTCTTCTTGTTACGGTATACAATCCGTTCGTACCGATCGTGATCGATAAGTTTTTTGATGTCAGCAGCGAATACTACAGGCTGTTTTGGATTGCACCGGTTATAGTTCTTGTTCCGTATGCGGCAACAAAAATAATATTTGATTTTTCGGCGGGATCAAAGAGAATCTTCTCGTACGTGCTGATTACAGCGTTTTTCGTTCTCGGAGGTAATTTCGTATACGGTAAAGGAATAAATGTAGCGCACAACATTTATAAAATACCCGATGAGCTTATCGAGATCTCGGACATAATACATAAGGATTCTGGGACGGAGTATACGAGAGCGTTCTTTGAATACGAATACAATATGGAAATACGCCAGTACGATCCCAAGATGCTTCTTTGCATAGACAGGGAAGATTACCTTTATGCGGTGAATTATTCGTATACCGAGGAAATGCTTGAAGACGAAAGTAAGCCTCAGAACACGATCCTGGCACTTCTTGCAAGAAACCAGAATGTATTTGAGGATGATTTTACGGATGCGCTTGATGCAACGGATACCCAATATGTTGTACTTACGAAAGGACATCCCCAGACATCGTTTGTTAAGGACGCCGGTCTGTATGAGATCGGAGATACAATGTACCACACCATATTCAGATACGATCTTAAGGAACCGAAAGAGTATGAGCTCGTGGATTACTCCGAAGCCGAGCACAGGTTCAGTTACAGGAGACTCAAATGAGACTGACTGTTTTTACCCCGACATACAACAGGAAAGAACTACTCATACGTGCATACGAGAGTTTAACTCGTCAGACTGTCAAGGATTTCGAATGGTTGATAGTCGATGACGGGTCTACGGATAATACGGATGATGAAGTCAAAAAATGGATTGATGACGGCGTTATCCCGATCAGGTACCACTACAGACAAAACGGCGGAAAAATGCGGGCTCACAACACCGGAGCGGAGCTTGCGAATACGGAACTGTTCGTATGCCTTGACTCTGATGACATACTTACCGATACAGCGGTCGAGGAACTTCTTGCGGCTTATGACAGAGCAAAAGAAGAAGCGGGAGATTCGGTAAAAATCGGAGGAGTCGTAGCGTATAAAGGGCACACACATGAGAAGGTATTCGGAAACGACAGTTTTTCCGGCATCAAAACATCCACTTTGTACGGGTTGTATCTTAACGGGTTTGCCGGAGAGACAACGCTTATGTACGAAACGGATCTGTTAAGACGTTTTCCGTTTCCCGAGATCGACGGCGAAAAATATGTACCCGAAGACTATATTTATGATAAAATAGATCAGATATGTGTGCTCGCGGTTCTTCCGCGTATCGTGACGGTATGCGAGATAAAAGATGACGGGTACACGGTATCGGTAAAAAAGCTCAAGCGTGAAAACGTTAATGCGTTTTACCTGTATTACGAGCAGAGAGCCTTTATTACGCCGCCGGGATTATTAAAGCTTAAGCATCTCGGGCGTTATGTCATATATGCGCGAAGGTCAAACAGACCTGTGTTTCGCGGCAGCCGCATAAATTTCCTATACATTTTATGCGGTGTTGTATGTGCCGGTTTTCTGCTTCTATGCGGCAAGGAGTGATCTGTTTTGAACCGGAAGCAGTTTCAGATAAGGGTTTATCTGTTTTTTACATCATTTTTGATACTGGCTGTAGAAACGGGGATAATGCTGTATGTATGGTACTGGCATTATAATACCGGGATTCCCAAAGCGTTCTATTTCTGGGGTCATGTGTTTATCGCCGTTGTCTACATGATCATACTTTTCATATCGTCGGTAATGTACGGGGGACTTAAGATAGGTTCCTTTCGTATGATCGAACTGACCCTGTCACAGGGATTCGCGACGCTTATCACCAACGTTATCTTTTATATGATCATATGTCTTCTGGCATATCGTTTTCCGACCGTTATACCGCTTGCCGTCGGAATGCTTATACAGTGTGTGCTGATCGGATTGTGGATAATAGGCTCGACATTCGGATACAGAGCGCTGTTCCCGCCTATAGACGTATTTCTTGTATACGGTGGTAACAATTCGGACGTTATTATTGAGAAGTTCAAGACAAGAAGACATCAGTTTTCGGTCACGAAGTCAATGAGCATTACAGGGGATATGGATGAGATATGTGCCGAAATTCCCAAACACGAAGCCGTAATGCTGTGGGATATACCAAATGAAGTAAGAGCTACGGTATTCAAGTGTTGTTACGAGAACGATGTTGATATATACGTTAGCCCCAAGATTATGGATATAGTTTTGAAAGGCTCAGCCAATCTGCACGTGTTTGATACGCCGCTTTTGTATACCAAAAAGGATCCGGTGGAAGCCGAACAGCGTGTTATCAAGAGGCTGTTTGATATAGTGCTTGCCATAGTTATGATTGTGATAACGTCGCCGATAATGCTTGTTACGGCTATATGCGTCAAGGCATGTGACGGAGGCAGCGTATTTTACAAGCAGGTTCGCTGTACAAAAGGAAACCGTGAATTTAAGATTATTAAATTCCGAAGTATGATTGAACATGCCGAGGAAGACGGAATGGCAAGGCTTGCCTCCAGAAACGATTACAGAATAACTCCCGTGGGCAAAGTCATCAGAAAGCTTCGTATCGATGAACTTCCGCAGTTATTTAACGTATTGGCCGGGGATATGTCTTTTGTAGGTCCGAGACCTGAGCGTCCGGAGATCATCGAGCAATATATTGAAATGATGCCGGAGTTCTCCTACAGGACGAAAGTTGTCGCGGGTATAACCGGATACGCTCAGGTATACGGAAAATACAACACCAGACCTTACGATAAGCTCAAGCTGGATCTGTTCTACATCGAGAACTTTTCTGTTTGGCTCGACCTTCTGCTCATAATACTTACGGTCAAGACGATGTTTCTTATCGGCAGTACCGAGGGAGTTGCAGAAGGAAGCGCGTTGCCGACCGATGAGGGTAATAATGAATAACACCGTAAGTATAGTCGTGCCGGTATACAATGCGAAAGACTGCATTGCCGACACGATTATGTCTGTATCAAAGCAATCATATACGGATTTTGAGCTCCTGCTTGTGGATGATGCTTCTTCCGATGACAGCCGCGCGATCATGGAAAGCTTTGCCCAAAAGGATGACAGGATAAAGGTTCTTGACAACACGGAAGGCAAAAGTGCGGCAGGTGCGCGAAATACCGGGATCAAGGCGGCATCGGGACGATATATTGCTTTTATAGATGCCGATGACCTGTGGACTGAAGATAAGCTTCAAAAGCAGCTTACGTTTATGAACGACAAAAAAGCCGCATTCTCTTTTACGGGTTATGAGTTCGCCGACGAGAGCGGAAAAGGTCTCGGAAAGATCGTAAGAGTTCCGGAAAAGATGACCTATAAACAGGCTCTTAAAAACACGACGATCTTCACGAGTACAGTTATGTTTGACATGAACGTGCTTAAGAAGGACGATATACTTATGCCGTTTGTAAAAAGTGAAGACACCGCCACGTGGTGGAGGGTGTTAAAAAGCGGACATGCGGCTTACGGACTTGATGAGAGCCTGACACTGTACAGACGGATGGGAACATCGCTTTCTTCGAACAAGATCGAGGCGCTCAGACGTATTTGGAATCTTTACAGAAGTGTGGAGCATATGAATGTATTATACAGCGCGTATTGCTTTTGTTTTTGGGCGGTTCGTGCCGTGGCAAGGAGAGTATAGATGGGTCCCGAAGTCCTTCTGTCGGCAATGCATCTTGAGGATGAGAACTATATCGACACGCTCAACATACACACCGACTGCGTAGTGATCAACCAGTGCGACCGCACGACATCCCGCGAGGTTGCACACGATTCATCGGGCGGGAGCATAAGTGTTAAATACATTGAGACTACCGATCGCGGTCTTTCAAAAAGCCGTAACCTGGCGATTAAAAACGCAACGTCTCCTATATGCATTTTGTGCGACAATGATGTTGAATATGTTGAAGACTACGACAGAATAATAAACGACGCATTCGACAGACATCCGGATGCCGATGTGATCGTTTTTTTTATAAAAAGACCGGAAAGGTCGCAACCGGTTTTTACGACTGAAAAACGTATGGGATACCTGTCCGTCATGAAGATCTTTTCGCCCGAGGTGGCTTTTCGCAGGAAGAGCATCGAAGGGATATCTTTTGATGAGCATTTCGGAGCCGGGGCAAGATTCATCATGGGAGAGGAAAACATATTCCTGTACGAGTGCCTGAAAAGACATAAAAAAATAATATATGTTCCGACAATGATTGCAACCGTAAGGGATGAGGAGTCAACCTGGTTTACGGGGTTTGACAGAAACTTTTTTATATCAAGAGGCGCCAATTATGCCGCAATGTCAAAAGTGTTCTGTTTTATCCTGATGCTTCAGTTCGCGCTCAGAAAGAGAAAGAAATACATCGGGAACATCTCTATGGCAGGTGCCATGGCTGCGATGCTTGAAGGCAGAAAAGAATACCTTAAAATCTGCCGGGAGAAGTCATGAGGATATTTCTGGCCGGGGATTCATACTCAGGAACGGGTCCCGCAAACGTTACAAAATACTATATCGCAAATCTTCCCGAGGGAACGCTGTATCAGAAAAGAAGAGGGAAGATCGCAAGGGTGCCCGAGCTTATCATTAACACCATTCGTGCGGATGTCATTGTATATTCGGGTCATTCGAAACAGAACATTCTCGGCATGAAAATCGCAAAGCGGCTTAAGAAACCAACGGCATTCATAATGCACGGGTGTGTCGAATACGAGAATGAGATCAATCTTGTCCCCGATGACGATATGAAAGAGGTCGAGAGGAAGACGCTTGAGCTGACGGATCTTATATTGGCTGTAAGTGCGAAATTTGCCGGTTGGCTCAAAGAATACTATCCGATGTATAAGGACAAGATCGATCATGTAACCAACGGGATAGATACTGATCTGATACATAATTCCCGGCAGCGCACCGAAAAGGAGCGTCACATGATTTTCTCGATAGGCGGAGGAATGCCGAGGAAGAAGATCAAATACATATGCGAAGCGGTAAAAAAGCTTCGCGAAGAATACGACAGCAAAATGACGCTTTGCGTCATAGGAGATACTGGGGCGGATTCTTCCAAGATCGATTCGTATGATTTTGTGGACGACAGAGGACTTGTGACTTTCGATGAGTGTGTCCGACTGTTTGATGACGCAGCTCTGTTTGTCCAGAACAGCTCGTTTGAGACGTTCGGTCTGGCTCCGGTCGAAGCACTTGTGTGCGGATGCCCGATACTTTGTTCCAGGCATGTCGGTGCCCTTGAACTGATAAAAGATCTGCGCGATTCGGATGTAATAGAGAAATATGATGATCCCGATGAGATAGCTCAAAAGATCAGGATCAATCTTGAGAATTCCAATGCAAAAAGGCTTGTTGCCGATCTTGAATGGGAGTCCAATTCATGGAAAGTAAGAAGCATGGCTTTGACCTCAAAGCTGTCAGAACTGGTTTTGAAACGGTAAAACAACAGCTTACAAAAAAAGATATCATTACGACCATACTGATCATGTGTATGTTCGCTTTTTATACCCTCACTTTCTTCGTGCCGAGGTTCTACGGCCTGACCGAGAAATACGTGGGGCTTTTTGTATTTGTTGTTCTTTTTCTCATCTCGGCCGTTAATATCAATCCGATACAAAAAATCAAGGCGAAGGACAGGTACTTTATCGCGCTGGTTCTTCTTGCTGTTATATCATTTGTGAACATTCTTCTGGTAGATTCCGGTTTCGGATGCTTTTTTGTGATGGTCAACTTTGCACTCATATGGTACCTTTCCGGGGAACTGACGCTTCACAAATGGCAGCTGTATTTTATAGGCGGTATGTATACCGCAATGCTTATCTATTGGTTTTCGGCAGTATATACATGGATGTTTGCCGATTATGAGTCTTTTGCGATGAATACCAACACGGCGGCGACTTTTACTGTATTTTCGATGCTGTGTGTGTTCGTCTTTTTTGATGCGCTTTACGAAAAACACAAGTTGGTAGGGCTTCTCATAACGATCGCTTTGGTAAAATGCTTCCAGCTGAGCTTATATCACAGATCCAGAGGTGCCTTCATAATGCTGACCGTATTTTTTGTATTACGGTTTATAGTTCCGAAAAAGCTCTGGGAGAAGAAGGGATTCTATTATACCGTATGCGTGCTTTCAACACTCGGATCGTTTGCGTTCGTCGCGTTTTATATATGGCTCGGAACGCGCGGAGTCAACTTCAGGATGCCGTTTTTTTACAAGGAGATATTCTCCGGACGTGAGGCAATATGGCTGGAGTTTTGGAATCTGTTTAAGGCAAAACCTCTTACCGGAATAGGTACGAATGTTACCATTACTTCGTTTTTCGAGTTCAATGTTCACAACGCAATGTATAACATATTGGTGATACACGGTATTCCTGTACTTCTTCTCATGCTGTACATAATGTTCGGCAGATGGAAAAAGTGTCAAAACGGTATAAGCACAAGACGTGTATGTGCATGTGCGCTCGCCGCAGTTCTTGCCGTGTGCTTTGAATCGTATTTTGACGTTGATCTTATGTGGACCAACTATTCGCTGAATGTGTTCTTCCTGCTTCTTGCGATGGAAGAGAGCGTGGAGTGATATGGCAGCTGAGGATAAGAAACCAAAAAGCAGGTATCAGTACCTTGCGGGAAATATAGCCCTGTTCTCTGTCAGTAATTTTGTGTCGAAGATACTGGTGTTTCTTCTTGTACCTTTGTACACGAACGTACTTACAACGTATGAGTACGGGATAGCGGATATCATGCAGGTCACCCTTCTTCTGCTTGTCCCGGCATTTACGTTCAATATGGGGGAGGCAGCGCTGCGGTTTGGTATCGAGCATGCCGACCGGCGGGGGAGCATATTAAAGATCGGCCTGTCATACGTTCTTCGCGCCGATGCGCTCGTTGTCGGACTGTGTCTTATTGCCTTCGGGTTCGTAGGCTATGAGACTAAGCTGTATGTTCTTATGTTTGCGATACTGTTTGCCGCTAATTCACTGTTTGAATATCTTGTGCTGTATTTTCAGGGATGCGAAGCTGTGCCGATCGTTGTTATTGGCAGCATATGTTCAACTGTCCTTACGATAGCGTCAAATATAGTATTCCTGCTGGTTATCAGGATCGGACTTAACGGATATATTTATTCGCAGATCATAGCGTATGCCACAGCTTCCGTTGTAATGATCCTGCTCGGCAAAAGCGCAGGGATCGTCAAAGACCTTAAGCCCGATGATGAGCTAAAATCGCAGATGCTTTCATACGGAACCCCGCTCATAGCATATTCGACCGGAAGCTGGATCAATAACGCAGCAGACAGGTACATAGTGCTCGCGCTGTGCGGAGCCTCGGTCAACGGAGTATACGGCATGGCATACAAGATACCGGCCATACTTATGGTTTTTCAGAGAATATTTGCTCAGGCATGGCAAATGTCGGCAACCAAAAGCTACAAAGATGAGAAGAGTGCCGAATTCTTCACCGGCATGTACAGAACATACAACTGTTTCATGGTTATCGGCTGCGCGGTGCTCATAATACTTATAGATCCGATCGCAACGTTCATGTTCAAAAAAGACTTCTACGAGGCGTGGCAGTATGTTCCGCCGCTTCTTATTTCGGTCATATTCGGTGCGCTCACCGGATTCCTCGGCTCGATCTGTCTGGCCTATAAGGACTCAAAATCAATGGGCGTGGCCACATCGATAGGTGCCGTGGCAAATGTTGCGATGAACCTTGCCTTCATTCCGCATTTTGGAGCAATGGGCGCAGCTGTGGCGACGGCGATAAGTTATGCGATGATGTGCGGCTTCGCTTATAAGTTTGTCAGAAAGTATGTAGTGATCGATAACAACATGCTTGCGGATGTTCTCGCATACCTAATACTTGTCGCTATAAGTGTGGCGATGATCGGAAAAGTCAGCGGCAGATACATGATTTGTTCCGTACTGCTTATTGTAATAATATTGATTTTCTTCAAAGATGTTAAAAATATAGCAACCGGAATAGCCGGTGTGATCAAGAACAGGTCAAATGATAAAAGATGATCGCGATATAAACAGAATAAGGTGGGGGAACGTAACGCTTATCGTAGCTGTAATTGCGCAGACGCTGCTTTTGTGGAACGAGTATTCGTGGTATGAAGCCGTTGTGCCGTATGTAACGCTCATATCCCTGGTTGCTCTTGCCATAACAGTGCTTTGCTATGTTCCTGTAAAAGAAGCCCTAAGGGATAAGTACATGTGGCTCGTTGCAGCGGCGTGCATCGTGGCCGGGATCAACATTCTCGTTACGGATTCGGGTAAAGGGGCGTGGCTTACTGCCGCGGACGTTCTTCTTGTCATATATCTTTCCGACAAGATCAGACTTACCAATATCATGATGTGGTTCATGTATGTATATATAGGGTTCTATTTCTATTACTGGACATACGATGTTAAAGGGTATTTCAAGGGATATAACACGAATTACGGCGGACTTGTTCTTATCACGGGATTTGTGTTCGCGATAACGGGTATCATTGCATTTCGCGAAAAACTGAAAAAAGACTCGCCGGCAGGGGCGAAGTTTTTGTCATTTTTTTTGCTGTTCATGTTTGCATGGGGATACAATATTGTTGCGTGGTACCGTGCTAGGTGCGCTTTACTTTCACTCATCGTCTTTGCGGTGCTTATGCTTGTTCCGCATAAGTGGTGGAAAAACAGGGTATTCTATTCGATCATCACATATTCGGCAACTATCGGGTCGGTTTTGCTGTCGCTTGTGTATGTGTGGCTCGGAAAGCTGTCGGATTCCGTAAGTCTTCGGATATTTTACAAGGACATAATATCCGGGCGTAACGAGATATGGGCTGATTTGTGGGGAGCATTTGTCAAACAGCCGCTTACGGGAATAGGAAGCTCATACAGTATCAACGTCAGATGGATGACTATATTTGAAGTTCATAACGGACTTCTTGACATACTGATAGTTCACGGACTGATCGTATTTGCAATTACGTGTTTCATGTTGATTCGTGTACTCTTGGGACTTCGTGATCATGCGGCCGGATCCGTGGTGTCAAAATCAGCCACTGCCGCAGTATTTGCGATACTTGCAGGATCGTTTGCGGAGAACTTTTTCATAGTTCCTCCGTTCCTTCTGTGCACCCTCGTGTTAATTGCAATAGCAAGGTCTGTCTGCTATAATCATACGGAAGTTTAAACAAGATAGGAATGTATTATGAGCACTAACATTTTCAAGGATAAAACCCTTCTTATAACTGGAGGAACAGGCTCTTTCGGAAATGCCGTTCTTAACAGGTTTCTTAAGACCGATATAAGGGAAATCAGAATATTCTCACGTGACGAGAAGAAGCAGGATGACATGCGTCATCACTATAACGATCCCAAGATCAAATATTATATCGGTGATGTTCGCAATATTCAGAGCGTAAGAGATGCAATGCACGGCGTTGACTATATTTTTCATGCGGCAGCGTTAAAGCAGGTTCCGAGCTGTGAATTCTTCCCTATGGAAGCGGTAAGGACCAACGTTATCGGTACCGACAATGTGCTTACATGCGCCATAGAAGCCGGAGTATCCAAGGTCATATGCCTGTCAACCGATAAGGCGGCATATCCCGTTAATGCCATGGGTACGAGCAAGGCAATGATGGAGAAAGTGTTCGTTGCCAAGTCACGCACCGTTGATCCTTCAAAAACGCTCATATGCGGAACAAGATACGGAAATGTTATGTGTTCCCGCGGTTCGGTCATTCCTCTGTTCATAGATCAGATCAAGCAGGGACTTCCGCTTACCGTCACAGAACCGACAATGACAAGATTTATCATGAGCCTTGAAGAGGCAGTCGAGCTCGTGATTTTCGCGTTTGAAAACGCGGAGGCCGGAGACATTATGGTACAGAAAGCCCCGGCGTGTACGATAGAGACGCTTGCGGTTGCTGTAAAGGAACTCTTTTCTGCCGATAACGAGATTAAAGTGATAGGTATCAGGCACGGAGAGAAGATGTACGAGACGCTCCTTACGAACGAGGAATGTTCAAGAGCTCTTGATCTTGGTGATTTTTACAGAGTTCCCGCTGACCAGAGAGACCTTAATTACGATAAATATTTCAAAGAAGGCAGCGTGGAGAGAGCAAATCTTACGGAGTTTAATTCCAATAACACTACGATGCTTGACAAAGAACAGGTCAAGGAAAAGTTGCTGTCACTTCAGTACATACGCGATGAACTCAAGGATTGGGAGAATAAGAAGTGAACATACTCGTTACCGGAGCTGCAGGCTTTATCGGCAAGAACCTGATCCAGCGACTTAAATATATGGATGATATGACCGTATTTTCGTATGATACGGATACGGATCCGAAGCTTCTTACTGAGTATGCCAAAGAAGCCGATGCGGTTATTCACCTCGCCGGTATTAACCGCCCGAAGAGAAGCGAAGAGTACATGGAGGGTAACTTCGGCTTTACGAAAACACTTCTTGACGCACTTGAGGCGGCTCAAAATCATAAGGCAAGAATCGCGGTTTCGTCATCAATACAGGCGGAGCTTGATAATCCGTACGGTGTCAGTAAGAAAGCAGGGGAAGAGCTGCTTAGAGAGTATTCCGAAAGAACCGGGGCAACTGTTGTTATATACAGGTTTCCAAACGTGTTCGGAAAATGGTGCCGTCCCAATTACAATTCAGCCGTTGCAACATTTTGCCATAACATAGCAAGAGGTCTTCCGATAACGGTGAACGATCCCGAAACGTTGCTTCATCTCGTATATATCGATGATGTAGTTGATGAACTGATTTTATCCCTTACGGGCGGGGAACATGTTAAGGACGGATACGGCTATGTGCCGTGCGTATACGATGTTAAGCTCGGTCGGATTCCGGAGCTTTTGCATTCATTCGTATCTTCACGAACCGATCTTATGATTCCCGATCTTAGAGACGGATTTGAAAAGAAGTTGTATAGCACTTATCTGAGCTACCTTCCGGAAGACGGATTCTCCTATCTTCTTAATTCTCATACGGATGAGAGGGGTTCGTTCACGGAATTTGTAAAGACCGATGAGAGAGGTCAGGTATCAATTAACATTTCACATCCGGGTATCGTTAAGGGTAACCACTGGCACAACACAAAGAACGAAAAGTTTCTTGTGGTTAAAGGAACCGGTGTTATAAGATTTCGCAGAGTGGACAGTGATGAGATACAGGAATACTACGTGTCCGGTGACAAGCCCGAGGTTGTGGACATACCGTGTGGATATACCCACAATATAACCAACCTGGGTGATGAAGATATGGTTACGGTCATGTGGGCCAACGAGGTGTTTGACCCGTCAAAGAGCGATACATTTTACGAAGAGGTGTAGATATGTCTGATAAACTGAAACTTTGTACGATAGTCGGGACGCGTCCCGAGATAATAAGGCTGTCGGAAGTAATAAAGTGTGCGGACAGGTATTTCGATCACATACTCGTACATACGGGTCAGAATTACGATTATACGCTTAATGAGATATTTTTCGAGGATCTGGGACTTAGGAGTCCCGATTATTATTTGGAATCGGTCGGCGCCGATCTGGGCGAGACGATGGGAAATATAATCGCAAAATCATATGCATTGCTTGCCAAAGAGAAGCCGGATGCATTGCTCGTGCTCGGAGATACAAATTCGGCACTCTCGGCCATAAGCGCAAAGCGCCTCAAGATACCTATCTTCCATATGGAGGCCGGCAACAGATGCTGGGACTGGAACGTATCGGAAATGATAAACCGCAAGATTGTCGATCATATCTCGGACATCAACATGCCGTATACGGAACATTCAAGAAGATATCTGCTGTCGGAAGGAATCGACGGTAAGACCGTATTTGTTACGGGCTCACCGATGAAGGAAGTACTTAACAACTCCATGGACAGGATAAATTCAAGTGATGTTCTTGAAAGGCTTGGGCTAAAAAAACGCGGCTATATTCTCCTTTCCTCACACAGGGAGGAAAATATCGATATAGAAGACAACTTCATGGAGCTGATGAATTCCGTGAACATTATCGCGCAAAAGTACAAGATGCCCGTTATTTACTCGACGCATCCGAGAAGTGCCAAGTTCATAGAAAAACGCAATTTCAAGTTTGATCCGCTAGTGTCGAATATGAAACCGTTCGGATTTCTTGATTACAACAAGCTTCAGATGAACGCATATTGCGTAATGTCGGATTCGGGCACGCTGTCGGAAGAATCCGCCATGTTGGGATTTCCTGCGGTCCTTATACGTACCTCCACGGAAAGACCGGAGGTGCTTGATAAGGGCACGATCGTGATCGGCGGAATAAAGAGCCGTGACGTTTGTCAGGCAATAGAACTTGCGACATCGATGTTTGAGAACAATGAGAAAGTCATTGAGGCAGAGGATTATGCAGACGACAATGTGTCTGTCAAGGTTATAAAGCTGATCCAGAGCTATACGCATATTGTCAATAAGACTGTCTGGATGAAATAACGATACAGGTATAACAATGAAACTAATGTGCATGTATCTGCCGCAGTACCACACGTTTCCCGAAAACGACGAGTGGTGGGGCGCAGATTATACGGAATGGGTCGCGGTAAAACGGGCCCGTCCTTTGTATAAGGGACATGATCAGCCCAAGATCCCGCTTGGAGGAGAATACTACGATCTTGACAGGGACGGAGTAAAAACGCTCACACGTCAGGCCGAGATCGCAAGACAATACGGAGTATACGGTTTTGCCGTATACCAGTATTATTTTAACGGCAAAGTGCTTATGGAGAAGCCGTTAAAAACACTTCTCGACAATCCCGGGATCGATATTAACTACAACATATGCTGGGCCAATGAGACGTGGACAAGAACATGGTACGGACAGTCCGATCAGGTACTTATCGCACAGGAATACGGGGACGAACAGGACTGGAGAAAGTATTTTGAATATATGCTCCCGTTTTTTAAAGACCCAAGATATATCAAGATCGATAACAGACCGGTATGGCAGATATACAAGAGCTTTGATATCCCTGTATTTAAACAGATGGCTGAGTGTCTTAACAGGTGGGCCAAAGAGGAAGGATTTGACGGCGTATACATCATATCCGGAAAGACCGCGGCAGGTTGTGATGACAGAAGCGGTATTATTGACGGCTACTATTATTTTGAGCCGGGCTATACGTTAAAGAACGATCTCGGAACCGTCGGAACATTTATGTACAATGCAGGCACCTTCATAAGGAGCTTAAGAAACCGTATTTTCGGCAAGGATTCAGGTCAAATACTTGAACGAAGGGTAAGTGCAAAGCGTATAATGAACGCGATTGCCGGCCGCAGCTATGCCGATAACGAATTTCCGGGTCTTATACCTGACTGGGACAATACGCCTAGACGCGGTCATAAGGGACTCGTATATTTCGGAACATCCCCGGAGCTTTTTGAGAAGACTTTATCTGTACTTAAAAATAAAGTCAGCGGTCATGCAGTTGATTTCGTCTATGTAAACGCATGGAACGAATGGGGTGAAGGGGCATACATGGAGCCCGATGAAGCAAAAGGATACGCATATCTTGAGGCGGTAAAAAGGGTCACGGGATGATCAGTATTATCATGATTGTGTACGACGTTGAAAAGTACGTCGAACAAAGTATTAAAAGCGTTCTTGCGCAGACATATAAAGATATAGAGCTCATACTTGTGGTTGGTCACGGACCGGACAGATCCGAGGAGATATGCCGTAAATATGCCGACATGGATCCGAGGATAAAGCTTATTGCGGGAGACGCAAACGGTATAGCCGATGCAAGAAATCAGGGCATGGCAGCCGTTTCCGGAGATTATCTCGGATTTGTGGATTCCGATGACTATATCGAGCCTGAAATGTATGAGCGTATGCTTGAACGAATACAGACTTATGATGCCGATATTGCAGTATGCGGGCGATTTTACGAGTATATGAACACCACACTGTCAGACAAGCCGAAAGACCCTGTCGTACTTAATGCCGGGGAGGCGCTTTCGGTAACCTTATCTCATGAAGGATTTTTCCTTCATTGCTGGGACAAGCTTTATTCAAGAAAGATATTTGAGGGTCTGACTTTTAATACCGATGTTACGGTTGAGGACAGGATCGTTGTTGACCGGCTCATCTCCAAAGCGGACAGGATAGTATACGATCCGACCCCTTTGTATCATTTTCGCGAAAGGAGCGGCAGCAACTCCAAGAGGAGCGGAATGATACGAAACAATATCGAAGCCGATCTTCTGATGGAAAAGTTCTTAAATGAAGAGCAGCCGTCTCTTTCGGGCGAATGCAACAGGTTCATGCTGTATGAGTACATAACGGCCATCCAAAATGAACTGACAAGTGATGTACCTTCAAAAGATGATGTGAAGAATTACCGTGAGGGTGTAAAGAGACTTCTTGATACAAAGGAGCCCTTGTTTGGAAGGACGCTTAAGCTCAAGGCTTATCTGGCTCTTTACGCGCCGGCCCTGTTAAAATATTACACGAAGCGACATGCCCGTCGCGTTTCGACACAACTGGAGAGATTTCCCTGATGCTTAAGGATTCAATGTTCAAGAACAAGAGAATACTGATGATATGCCGCGAGACCTACTGCAAACCGTTGTGGTTTCTTGCCGAGGCACTCAAAGCCGACAACGAAGTTGCCGCTTTTTTCATCATGTCAAGTGAGTGCAGCTATACGAAAACGTATTACAACGAGCATACGTACTACGAGTTCTTAAAGCTTATGCCCGACATAAAAGTATACGATGTAAAAGATATTTGCGAGCAGTTTATCGACGGACTTAAAAACAGTGACGCGCCGTACGATCTTGAATATCTCAAGATGATAGACGAGAACTACAGCCACTATAAAAATCTCAACATGCAGCTTATGAGCTCCCAGATGAACACGAGGCATTATCACTGGCGCATGTACTGGAAGGTCACTTCTTATGCGGAAAACCTCTATTGGCTTGAACTTAATTATAAAAAAATAATCGGTCTTATCGAGGAGTTCAAACCGGACGTCATATTCGATATGGACAATGCCGAACTTCAAAGGACGATTCTTTGCGAGGTGTGTTACAAAAAGAAGATCCCGTGCATGACGATCGAGTATTCAAAGCTTGGTTATTACAAATATCCGAGCTTTCAAAATGCATTCGGTATCGATCCGTATTTTGTCGAACTGTTCAATGAGATCAAAGCTCTTCCCGACAGCGAAATCGCGGAGAGCATAAAATATGTCGAGGATTACCGCCGCGAGAATTCGATAATGAACAAAGAGTTCGCAGGATCCGTGACGAGTAAATACGAAAAAGACAGCCTCATATGGATAGCACGGGTGATGCATGGCAAGCTTGAGTACTTCTATGATATGGATATCAGAAAGCATAACCTCAAGCTTAAGAAAAAAAGCCCGATGCTTTATGCGCCGTCGCTTCCGTATATTCGATATTATCTTGAAGAAGAGCTCAAAAAACGATATCTGTACGGCAGGAATAAATACTTCGAAGATCCGGTTCCGGGCGAGGACTATGTGTTCATGCCCCTTCATCTTATACCGGAGTCTTCGGTATTCGTTAAGGCCTCATATTATGTTGATGAACTAAACCTTATAGAGCAGGTTTCAAAAGCGCTTCCGATCGGCTGGAAGCTGTATGTCAAAGAGCATCAGGCCATGCTCGGAGAAAGAGGATTCGAGTTCTATAGGAAAGTCAAAGAGATACACAATGTCCGCCTTGTACAGATCAATTATTACAAAGATCCGAAGCCGTGGATAGTAAACGCAAAGGGTGTCATCACGATAACCGGAACCGCAGCATATGAAGCCGCCCTTTTGGGGAAACGGTCGATAATATTCGGAAATGTTCCGTTTGCGCTAATTGACGGAATCACAAGGATAAAATCATTTGATGAGCTTCATGACGCAATTTGCGCGTTCGGTCCCGTCGATTCACTGCACTCGGCCGCAAGCTATGTAGAGGCGGTAAAGCGCGCAGGCTCGCCGGTTAAGATATTCGAGCTCATGAATGATGCCGATGATATTTTCTCGGGCAAGAAGGAGCGTACGCAGGAGTTCGATGACATGCTCGACGAACTGATCATTTTTTACGAAAAGGGGTATCAAAGATATCTTGAAGCTTTGAATAAGGGTTACTTTATCTCGGACATGGCCGTATCGGAAGGCTGAGTAAGGAGAAGAGATGGAAAGTGCGATAGTAAAGCGCCTCAAAGAAGGCAAATTTGTTCTTATAGCGGAAATAGGCGTCAATTATTACGATATAGCCACGGAACGTGGCATCTCAAATATTGAGGCGGCAAAGCTCATGGTCAAAGAGGCTGCGGATGCCGGCATTCATGCGGCCAAGTTCCAGACGTACAAAGCGGGAACGCTTGCAGCCAAGGCTTCGCCTTATTACTGGGATATCACGGAAGAGCCTACACGATCCCAGTATGAACTGTTTAAGAAGTTTGATTCGTTCGGATACGAGGAGTACAGGCAGCTTAAAGAATACTCTGACGAAGTCGGCATAGAGTTTCTGTCAACGGCATTTGATTTTGAATCCGCGGATTATCTTGACGAACTGATGAACGTGTACAAGATATCGTCTTCGGACCTTTCAAATATTCCGTTCATAGAATATCAGGCAAAGAAAAACAAGCCCATTCTGTTGTCTGTCGGTGCATCAAATGAGGACGAGATTTGTCGCGCTGTTGATGCGATACGCCGTAACACGGATGCTCCGCTTGTACTGCTTCACTGTGTCCTCGAGTACCCGACACCGCTTGAAGATGCCAATCTTCTTAAAATCGCGACGCTTAAGGAAAGATTCCCGGATGTCTATATCGGCTATTCGGATCACACGAAGCCGACAGCTGACTGTGATGTTATAAAGACAGCATACAATCTCGGAGCACAGCTTGTTGAGAAGCATTTTACGCTGAACAAGACGCTTACCGGCAATGACCATTATCATGCGATGGATCCCGATGACGCGAGAGCGATACTTGCAGCGATAGACAGACTTGATATGCTGCGCGGAAACGGAAAGCTCGTAAGCCTTGATACGGAAAGCGCCGCAAGGGCAAATGCGAGACGCTCGATAGTATCGGCAGGATTTATATCAAAAGGCAGTATCATCACAAAAGACATGCTCACTTATAAACGCCCCGGAACCGGCATCTCACCCGACAGGATAGATGAGATCATCGGAAAGAAGGCGGCCGTTGATATAGAGGATGATACGATCTTACAGGAGAATATGTTCATTAATGACTAATGATACTGACAATAAAGTCATAAAGTCGGGTTTATGGTATACGATAGCCAATATTTCCATAAGGGCTGTAGCGATCATCACGACTCCCATCTACACGGGGATGCTTACGACCGCGGACTACGGTAAAGCGAATACCTACAACTCGTGGATAGATGTTTTCAACGTGTTCGCATGCCTGTGCGTTGTGTATTCGATAGGCAGAGCCAAGCTCGATTTTAAGGACAAGTTTGATGAATACATGTCGGCACTCCAGGGACTGTCAAGTTCGTTCGGGTTCGTGCTTCTTATATTGGCATTCATATTCAGGGAAGCTCTTTCCGGCTGGATACATTACGAAGTTCCGCTTGCGGTGGGACTTTTTGCATATCTGTGCGTATCTCCGTCCGTCGAATACATGATGCAGAAATGCAGGTATGAGTATCGTTACAAAGAGAACATACTCATATCTCTTATCACATGTGTAGGACAGGTTGTATTGTCTGTTTTGCTGATGCTTTTGTTTAACGACAGCAGATACATCGGGAAAATACTTGGTGTGATACTTCCTACTGCGATTATGGGTATCGTGTTCTATATTCAGTTCATTATACGGGGTAAAGTATTCTATAACAGGCAGTACTGGACATACGCGCTCAAGATCGGTCTTCCGATGATACCTCACGGACTGGCGCTCATACTTCTTGCCCAGATGGACAGAATCATGATCAAGGACATATGCGGTGATGCGGATGCGGGACTGTACATATTCGGTTATTCGTTCGCAACACTGCTTATGATATTTACAAACGCGATTGGCCAGGCATGGCTGCCGTGGTTTAACGATACGCTTTTTGCGGGGGACAGAACACGAATTAAGCAGATACAGAAGAAGCTCGTTCTTCTCGGATGTTTTCTTTCGTTTGCTTTTATTGTTGCGGCACCCGAGGCACTCATGCTTTTGTCGGTATCAAACAACACATATTGGATAGCCAAGTATGTCGTTCCGCCGATCGTGCTCGGAACGCTCGCACAGTATTTCTATACAAATTACGTAAATGTCGAGATTTTCTGCAAGAGGACTCCGGTCATAGCGATCGGATCATGCTTTGCTGCGCTTTGCAATTACGTTCTCAATTCACTGTTTATCCCGAAATTCGGGTATATCGCCGGCGCATATACGACTCTTGCAAGCTATGTCGTGCTCATGATCATTCACTTTGTCATGGTAAGGTTTGTTATTAAGGAGAAGGTGTATGACGATCTGTTCATGTTCGTTGCCATGGTGTTTATGACCGCAACGGGACTTGCCTTCGGAAAACTTTACGGTGAAGGAGCAAAGCTGATTGCTGCAAGATACGCGGTCGCAGTAGCGATCTGCGGCGTTTTTGCAATTATATATAGACGTGATATAATTACTCTGATTAATTATGTAAAAAAGACAATTCTTAGGAAAAACCGATGAAAACGCTTATTGTCATACCCGCAAGAGGCGGGTCAAAAAGAATACCGAGAAAAAATGTGCGGATACTTTGCGGTAAGCCGCTTATTGCTTATTCTATAGAAAATGCGAGGGCTCTGGCCGATACACATCATCTTGACGTTGATGTTGCGGTATCGACTGACGATGAGGAGCTTGGCAGTATTGTTGAAAAGCGCGGAGTTGAAGTAATAAAAAGACCCGCGGAGCTTGCAACGGATAATGTCACACTTGACCCCGTCATATACCATGCCGTCGGATACATGGAAGAGAAGAAGGGCAAGAAATACGACATCGTGATCACAATGCAGGCAACGAGTCCGACACTTAAGCTTGTCACGATCAAGAACGCTCTGGAATATTTTGAAAAGAATGATTTTGACACGGTACTTTCGGCTACGAACAAGCCGCATCTGTCATGGGGTGTGAACGCAGCGGGCGAATATGTCAAAAACTATGAGAAGCGTCTTAATTCACAAGAGCTTCCTCCTAACTATATCGAGACCGGCGGATTCCTTATCACAAGGCGCGAATGTGTTACCGAGACCGGCCGTATCGGTAATAAGGTAAGCATATTCGATATACCGGAAGATGAGGCGGTCGACATTGACACGTATTCCGACTGGGTATTGTGTGAGAACATACTTCGACGCAAGAAGATCATGTTCAACACGGTCGGGAAAAGATCGGTCGGCATGGGACACGTATATCGCTGTCTAACGCTTGCTTACAAACTTACCGGCCACGAGGTTCTTTTTACCGCGACCGAGGACTCGGACATAGGTATAGAGAAAATCAAAGAATCAAACTTTAACGTCATAAGGATAAAGGATACCGCTCATTTTGAGCAGGTTCTCAAAGAAGAGAAGCCCGACATACTTGTAAACGATATACTTGATACGACAGCCGAGTATATGCAGATGGTAACGAAATATGCCGGACGTGTTGTTAATTTCGAGGACGTAGGACCCGGGGCAAAATATGCCGATGCGGTCATAAACGCCCTGTACGAAAAAGGTGAAAAGCTTCACAACGAGTATTACGGCAGCAGATATTTCTGCATAAGGGACGAGTTCCTTGAGGAGCATCCGAAGGAGTTCTCGGAAAAGGCTGAGAATGTTCTCGTGATATTCGGAGGTGCGGATCCGTCGGATCTTACCGGAAGGCTGTACAAAATATGCAAACGTCTTCATAACGATCACCCGGATGTTAAGTTCCATTTCCTTCTCGGATTTGCATATCCGTATTCCGACAGGATAGTAACATGCGAGAATGAAAACGTTTTCGTATACAAAGATGTCAAAAGGGTAAGCTCATACATGAGCAAGATGGATCTGGCAATAACGAGTCAGGGACGTACCGTTTACGAACTTGCCAGCATGGGTGTTCCCGCTATAGTACTTGCCCAGAACGACCGCGAGGCGAGGCATGTGTTTGCGGGTATACAGAACGGATTCATCAATCTCGGTATAGGAAACGACACCGACGATGAGACTGTGGTATCCACGATAGGCTGGCTTATCTCCACTCCAAATGTCAGAAGAGAGATGAGAAAGCTCCAGCTTCAGAAGGATTTCTCAAAAGGACACGAACGCGTCATCAAACTCATCCTTGATGATGACGATGAAAATACGGATAACTGACGCATGAAAAGAAGACATATTTCGGACCCTCTTGCCGAGGCGAGACGACTCGAGCAGGAGAGGCTGGAGCGGGAGCGCCAGGAGATGATCATGGCTCAGAACGACATTTCCGTTATCTCGCTCGACAATAATATAGAGAATTCATATATCGGACAGGGCATGAACGAACCGGAGCCCGAAGTGCTTTACACTAAAGAGGCGAAGCAGGTTGTGCGTTCGTTAAACCATTTGGAGACGAGAAGGGTTATGCTCGTCAACACAGTTGTCGGAACGGGATCGGTCGGAAGACTGGTGGAAGGGTTGTACAATACGCTTTCGGCGAACGGTTACGAGTGCATGGTAGCATACGGACGAGATACGCATCCCGAAGGAATGAATGCTTACAGAATCGGTCAGGATATCGATATGTATATCCACGGAGCCTTATCAAGGCTCACGGACAGGCATGCATTCTACTCCAAAAGTGCAACGGCTCAGTTCATAAACGTTATCGAGGAATTCGCCCCCGATATAATCCATCTTCATAACGTTCATGGATATTATCTTAATATCCGTGTTCTTTTTGAGTACTTAAAAACAACGAATATCAGAGTGATTTGGACACTTCACGACTGCTGGACGTTTACCGGACACTGCTCACATTTTGAATACATAGGATGCATGAAGTGGATGACCGGATGTTATTCGTGCGAGCAGCTCGCAGAGTATCCGAGATCCGTCGGAAAAGACAGTTCACAAAGAAACTGGACTGACAAGAAGGAGCTGTTTACGGGCTTTGAAAACATGACGCTTGTAACACCTTCACAATGGTTAAAATCACGCGTTGAGCAGTCCTTCATGGGCGAATATCATACTGTTGTCGTACCCACCGGAATCGATACGGATATTTTCAAACCGGTTGCCGAAAAGCGAAGCGATGACAATCTTGTATTCAGACTCAGGAACAGCTTAAACCTTAGAAACAAGAATGTACTTCTCGGAGTTGCCAATCCGTGGCGAGAGAGAAAGGGACTGATGCAGTTTGTCAATCTGTCCAAGCTCATCAACGAAAGATGCGTTATCGTTCTTGTCGGTCTTAATGATGAACAGCTTTCAAAACTTCCCGATTCGATAATCGGTATAGGTCATACCGACAGTGCACAGGAGCTTGCCGCGCTTTACTCTATGGCGGATATTTATATCAATCTGACTCTTGAGGATACGTTCCCGACTACGAACATCGAAGCACTTGCATGCGGAACTCCCGTGATCACCTACAGGTCGGGCGGAAGCGCCGAGTCGATCGATGATACGTGCGGTATTGCGGTGGAGCGTAATTCCGTTCAGGGTGTCGTTGCGGCGATAGATACGATCCTTTCGCAAAAGGGGATCGCATATACGCCGGAAGAGTGCATTAAGCATGCTATGCTCTATGATAAAGAGATAAGGTTTGAAGAATATATACGCGAAGTATATGAGGGAATGTAGATGCGGATGAAAGATATATGCACCAAGTTTCAGCATTCCATAGTGTTTCTGTTTGAGATCGTACTGTACGCCCTGTCATGTGCGACTTTCTTTCTGCTGTTTTCCATAGACAATCCTGAGATAATAAAGCTTTCAAGAACAGCGGCGGTAACGCTGTCGACGTTTGTTATCATGCTCGTGCTTATTACGATCATGTACGGCAAGTATGATGCCGGAAGACGCAAATGGGGACAGGTCGCTCTTTCGGTGTCGATCACTCTTATCATTACGGATCTTATCACGTACTTTGAGCTGTCGATAATGAAGACGAATGAAGCCAATAACACGACATTTAAGCTCGAGAATTTCGGAATTCTGTTTCTGGTATTTGCGATACAGATACTCATCATATGCCTTATGTCATATGCCGGCGAGAAGTTCTATTTCTGGATCAATCCGAAAGAAAAATGTATTGTGATCACAGCCGATGTAAAGGCGGCAAGGCGTGTTGCCGATGCACTTTCACGTTTCGAGAAGAAATATGAAGTTACCGGTATCATTTCGTATGAAGATCCCGATCTTGAAAACAAAATGGTTGCCAATGACACCGTGGTTTTGTATGAGGTGCCCGTGGACAGGAGAAAGACCATAGTCGACTTCTGTTATCAGAACCTTAAGAACATATATTTTAATCCACATATTGCCGACATTCTTGAGCAGAATTCGCATCAGGTTATTGCGGACGACATCTCGCTGTTTGCGACGCGATACCATATGATCACGTTTGAGGAAAGACTCGTGAAGAGATCCATGGATATTCTTATCTCGCTTCTTGCTCTTATAATCACGAGTCCGATCATACTCATATCAGCCGTATGTATCAAAAAGCATGACGGCGGCAGCGTGTTCTTCAGGCAGAAGAGAGCTACGGTTCACGGCCGTGTATTTGAGATAATTAAGTTTCGTACAATGAAGGAGAACGTTGAGAATTTCTCATCGACCGAAGGTGACGACCGTGTGACCAGGGTCGGAAGAGTTCTTCGAAAATACCGTCTTGATGAGCTTCCGCAGTTCGTCAACATTTTAAGGGGTGATATGAGTCTTGTGGGACCGCGCCCTGAGATGCTTGAGAATGTTGCCGATTACGAAAAGGATCTTCCCGAGTTCAGATACAGGCTCAGGATGAAGGCCGGGCTTACGGGATTGGCCCAGATATACGGTAAGTATAATACGACATCAAGAGACAAGCTTATGCTTGATCTTATGTATATTGAAAACTACAGTCTGCTTCGTGATGTACAGCTTCTTTTCCAGACCGTATTCGTCCTGTTTAAGGCCGAGAACAGTACGGAAGCTTTCAAGACCGAAGCCGATACTCAGGAGCAGGAACAGGATGGCAGATAATGATTTTAACGTAAAAATAAGCGTGATCACCGTCACCTTTAATTCATCCGCAACCGTACGCGATACGATAGATTCGGTGCTGTCCCAGACGTATGCTCCGTATGAGTATATAGTCGTTGACGGAGCATCAACCGATGACACGGTTGCCGTTGCATCTTCGTACAGAAGTAAGTTCGAGGAAAAGGGCATAAAGTTTACATTGCTCAGCGAGCCCGACAATGGGATGTATGATGCGATGAACAAAGGCTTAAAGCTGTCCTCAGGAGAGATTATCGGTATCATAAACAGTGACGACTGGTATGAACCCGATGCACTCGAGACTGTCGCAAAATCATATGCCGAGTCTCCTTTTGATCTGTTCTATGCGGATCTTCGTCTTATAAGACCCGACGGCAGGAGCTTTGTTAAACGTTCAAGATATCGCAGGTATGCGACAAGCCGTGACTGGAACCATCCGACGACTTTTATCACAAAAGAGATATATGATGCCAATCCGTACAGAACGGATACACTACACGATGATTACGATCTTATACTCAGAATCCGAAGGGATAATATCAGAATAAGAGTCGTAAATAAAATAGTTGCCAATTTCAGGATGAACGGGGTTAGCCACAGCAGGTCGATAAAAGCGGCTGTCTCGAGCATTAAGATGAAGTATGGCATTTACAGGCAGAACGGCTACGGGAGATACTACATTATCGAACCGCTTCTTGAGGAAGTCGGTAAGCTTATCATCGGATAAATGAAAACGATCACTTTTTATTCCAACTATTTCAATCATCATCAGAGGGCTCTTTGCGACGCGTTCTATTCGCTGCTTGGTGAGGGCTTTGTTTTTGTCGAGACCATGCCGATGGAGGAATTTCGCTCCGGAATGGGATGGGGTGAAGATACTCCTTCGTATGTTCTTCGTACTTATGAGTCCGACAGAAACGAGGAAAGAGCCAAAGAGCTCGGGATGTCGTCCGATCTTGTCATAATGGGAACTGCGCCCGAGTACTACATAGAACCGAGAATTGCGGCGGATAAGATCGTATTCAGATACTCCGAAAGACCGCTTAAAGAAGGCTTTATCAAGTTTTTTATCCCGAGACTTACCAGGAAGTACATACATCTTCACGTAAGAAACAGGAACAGGAGAATATATATTCTCGGCGCAAGCGCGTTTACATCTCGTGATTTTAAGAAGATGTTCGGAAGCTATCCCGACAAATGTTACAGGTTTGCATATTTCCCGAAACATATAAGCTATGATTTTGATAAGCTTTACGAAAGAAAGCTTGAAGTAAAAAAGGCAGCGGGCGCGGTGACTGTGCTCTGGGAAGGCCGCATGATTAAGCTTAAGCGTGCCGATCTTGTGATTAAGGCGGCAGCCTTGCTTCGCAACAAAGGGTATGATTTTCGCTTAAAGCTCATAGGTGACGGTCCCGAAAAAGAAAAGCTCATCGCTCTTTCGGATAAGCTCGGACTGTCGGATATAGTGACGTTTGAAGGATTTCTTTCGCCGGATGAAGCGCGCGAGAGAATGGCCGATGCGCAGATTTATGTTATGACGAGCAATTTCCTTGAAGGGTGGGGCTCGGTAATCTACGAGGCGTTAAATGCCGGATGTGCTGTTGTTGCAAGTCACGCATGCGGTGCAACACCGTGGCTCGTAGTTCCCGGCAAAACCGGATTCGTATACAGGTCGGGAAGCGTAAGAAGTCTTGCCGACAAGATGGAGCGCCTGATTAAGGATGAGAGCCTCGGACGGGATCTTGGCAGGTGCGCATACGAGCAGATGCGGGATGAATGGAATCCGGAGGTTGCCGCAAAGCGTGTGATCGGATTGTATGAGGCGCTGACGGAAGGTAAAGATACGCCGTATGGCGCGGGGCCGTGCTCAAAAGCACCCGAACTTCCGAACAACTGGTATAAAGAGAGCTAAGATGAAAGATAAAAAGAAAAAGATCCTGTTTCTTATGGAATATCCGATAGATCTTGCGGGCGGCGGCCAGGAGTCGACGAAGACGCTTTGTGCCGGACTTGCCGAGGGCAGTGTGTTTGAACCCGTCGTGGCATGTCCGGAACTTTTGACGACTTCTCCGAAAGATTATCCGTTTACGATCGTAGAGTATCCTTCCGATGAGAACAGAGAGCTTTCAAAGATCAGAAGGATTAAGAATTTTGTTGCCCGTATCGGGCATTTCAAAAGGATAATAACCAAAGTCAGACCGGATCTTATACATGTGTCAATGTCGGAGTCGATGGTGACATATGCGTTCCTTCGGGTTCCGGGGATGTTTCGAAACATTCCGTTCGTATATACCGACAGGGGATTGTGCTTCGGCTACAGGAAGTTCTCCAGAATATGCATCAAGGCCGGAATTGCAAGAAGCAGACGCCTTATTACAACAACTGCATACAACGCATCACTTTGGAAAAAGGAAACCGCTGCACCGATAACGGTCATTCCAAATACGATAAGCTCGAAGTTCCTCTCGTTTGATCCGAAAAAAAGAGGAGAGCAAAGAGCACGCTGTGGTGTGAAAGACGGAGAACTTGTTATAGGATTTGCCGGCAGAATATCCGAGGAAAAAGACTGGGAAAAAGCACCTCTTGTAGTGCGGGCAATAGCTGACGCCGGCATAAAGTTTAAGGTCGCACTTGTCCTGTCCGTTTATGAGCAGCGTGATGCCGGCATCGTCAAGATGATAAAAGACGGCATAACCGATGTCATAGGCAAAGAGAATCTTATATACATGCAGGATCTTGACCAGAAACAGATGGCAGATTATTACTATCTCGTTGATATTTTCATTATGACGAGCAAGTTCGAATCGTTCGGGAAGGCTGCCGTGGAAGCCATGAGCAGAAAGTGTATTGTGTTGTCCACATCTGTCGGAGGACTGCCCGAGGTTATCGGCAACAAAGACGACCTGTATGATATGTCCGATCTGTCGTGTCTTACCGAAAGGATCAAGCATCTTATAAGCGATCCTGCTCTTGCGGAGGCCGAGAGAGAGATGTTCTTATGGCGTTTCCGAAATAACTACACGATAGAGAAAAACGTCAAAGGTCACGAGGCTGTATATTCCGAAATACTCGGATTGAAAGATAAACATAAATGAGTGGTACTGATAACGAAAAGAAAACAAGCGTACTGTCGGGCTTCATAGAGTTCTTCTACGGAAACTTCGTTGTTCTGCTCCTCGGTTTTATATCGCTCCCGCTTATTACGAGAGTGCTTTCGACCGACGAATACGGCAGAACATCGTTATTTTTGTCCGCAGTATCGATCATATACATATTTGCGATCTTAGGTCTTGACCAGTCATATATAAGGTTTTTCTACAGTGACAATGTGGACCCGCGAAAACTGTTCGTACAGTGCCTTCGTCCGCCGCTTATACTTATACTCATATTGTCGGCTGTCTATTTTGTTTTTGCCGGATTCTTCAATCAGATACTGTTTGAGAAGACCGGAACGGATATCACCCTTCTTGTTATCGGCTACACTGTTACTTCCGTGTTTGAAAGATTCCTTTTTTTGAATATTAGAATGCAGCAGCGCGGTAAGCTGTATTCGAACCTTAACATCGTAACGAAGGTGCTAAATGTTGCGTTCATAATACTGTTCGCATACATCCTCGGTGACGATTTCAGGGTAGGACTTTATGCGCAGACGCTGCCGCTTATGATGATCACATCAACCCTCCTTATTGCATTTATCGTAAAAGGGCGTAAATATGAGGCCGGTGCTCATACGCTTACGCAGAACGAGCTGCTCAGATACGGAATACCGTTTGTTCCGATGCTTCTGATGGAGTGGCTTTTGTCTTCGATGGACAAATGGTCGATACGTTTCCTCAATGATTTTTCCGAGACCGGAGTATACTCATCGGCAATGCAGATCATGACGATTCTGCTGACGCTTAAAATCACCTATGTTGCGTTCTGGTCTCCGATAGCGATGAAAAAATATGAGCAGGAAGATGAAAAGGTCGTCAAACCCTTCTTCGAGGATATGTACCGCAAGGTTCAGTTCCTGTGCATGCTCGGCGCATTCGGTATCACGGCAGCAAGAAGCATCATCGTACTAATACTCGGTGAAAAATACCGTGCCGCGTCAAAAATCATCCCGTTCCTTGCACTTATGCCGGTATTGTCGATACTGTTCGAGATGACGGGACAGGGGATCAAGTTCAAAAAGAAGCCGGTTTATTTTAACTACGCATCGGCTGTTGCGATAGTGTGTAATCTTGCCGGAAATCTTTTGCTTGTGCCGAAGTTTTGCGGCGTCGGTGCGGCGGTAGCGACCGCTCTTACATACATTGTGTATTTTGCAATCGGAACGTATTTTGCAAACAAATGCTACCCGGTAAGTTACGATCACAAAAATCTTGTGATCTCGCTTGTGGCGTATATCGGATATGCCTCCTATGCGACAGTGACCGAAAATGAGTGGATGAATGCGCTTATCGGTGTTATACTAATCATCGGTCTTATGGTCATAAACCGTAAGGTCGTGGCGGCTCTGTGGGGCTATGTTGTCGAAACGGTAACGGACTTCGTAAAGGAAAAGAAGAACAAGTAATATGAGCTTATACGAGGATATTAAAAATCAAAAAGAAAAGATCTCTCTTGTCGGACTGGGATATGTCGGTATGCCGATCGCTGTTGCTTTTGCAAGAAAGGTTAAAGTTGTCGGATTTGATTTAAACAGTGAGAAGATCGCCGCATACAAGGCAGGAAAAGATGCGACCAAGGAAGTCGGAGACGATGCGATCGCAAACACCACGGTGGAGTTTACTTCAGATCCTGCGGATCTTAAGAGTGCAAAATTCCATATAGTTGCGGTTCCCACTCCGATCAATCAGGACAAGACTCCCGATCTGTATCCTGTCGAATCCGCGAGCGAGATACTCGGCAGGAACCTTACGAAGGGTTCGATCGTAGTGTACGAATCGACAGTATATCCCGGAGTTACTGAGGACATATGCGTCCCGATACTAGAGAGGGAGTCGGGATTAAAATGCGGTACGGATTTTAAGGTCGGTTATTCTCCCGAAAGGATCAATCCCGGTGATAAGGTACACAGACTCGAAAATATCAAGAAGATAGTTTCGGGCATGGATGCACAGACTCTTGAGGAGGTTGCAAACGTCTATGAACTCGTCATTGAAGCGGGTGTACATCGCGCGAGCAGCATCAAGGTTGCAGAGGCCGCGAAGGTAGTTGAGAATTCCCAGAGGGATATCAATATAGCATTTATTAATGAGCTTGCGCTGGCGTTTGACAAGATGGGTATCGACACCAACGAAGTCATTGATGCCATGAATACAAAGTGGAATGCGCTCGGGTTCAGACCGGGGCTTGTCGGAGGACACTGCATAGGTGTAGATCCGTACTATTTTGTCTATGAAGCCGAGAGACTCGGATATCATTCACGCATTATCTCGGCCGGACGCCAGATTAACGATGATATGCCGGTATACGTTGCGGAGCAGATAATCAAACAGCTCGTGCTGGCCGGTAAGCGTGTCAGGGATGCCAAGGTTGTATTCTTTGGTGCAACATTTAAGGAAAACTGTCCCGATGTGCGTAATTCCAAGATTTTCGAGATATTAAAACATCTTGCCGAATACGAGATAAAGCCCAAGCTTGTTGACGCGTGGGCAGATCCGAACGAGGTCAAAAGATCATACGGTTGCACTCTTGATACAGAGAAAGAGTCGCATGATGCCGACTGTATTGTTCTTGCCGTATCGCACGATGAATACAAAAACAGATCGCTTGCCGAATGGGATTCTTTTTTTGTAAGCGGCTCCAACAACGGGAAGGTCATAATAGATATCAAGGGCATACTTGATAATGCCGAGGTTACAAAAGCGGGGTATGTATATTGGCGCTTGTGATAAATGCCGATGATCTCGGAAAAGATGAAAACATTAACAACGCCATTATGCTTGCTTTTGACAGAGGTCTTATCGACAGGACGACGCTGATGACAAACATGCCGGCCGCGGCAGAGGGTATGAAGACCGCATCTGACAAAGGACTTGCGGACAAGGTCGGAATACATATCAATCTCACATCGGGGAAGCCACTTACTGAAGATATTTCAAAAGACCCGTTAATGTGCGGAAATAACGGAGAGTTTAACGGAAACTTCGCACGGAACATGCGGACAAGGTTTTTCTTTCCGAAGAAGACGCGACGTAATGTGGAGAAAGAACTTCGGGCGCAGCTTGATAAATACGCGGAGCTTGGAGGAACGCTCTGGCACGTTGATTCGCACCATCATGTACACACGGATCCTTCCGTATGGCTCGTTTTAAGAAAAGTGTTTGCCGATTATCCGGTAACATCCGTACGGCTTGGAAGAAACATGTACAAAGGCGGCAATCCGCTTATGCGCATATATAAATATATGCTCAACTCGTCAATAAGGCGTTTCTGCAAGGGAAATCCGAAGTATTTCGGATCCGCACGCGACATTTCAAGTTATACGGAGAATGTTAAGGAATTCGCCCGAAAATATGATGTGGAAGTCATGGTACACCCCGTATTTGACGATGCCGGTAATCTTTGTGATGAGTATATGGACAGGTTGTATGAGCTGAAAAGGCCTCAGTAATATTATGTAAACATAAATCGCCCCCGAAAGGTTGTTTTTCGGGGGCGATTATGTTATCATTCTAAAGGATTATGCAATGAAATAAGAAAGGTCCGCGAAACGGAGATCGATTTATGAAAACGTATCTTGTAACCGGAGGAGCCGGGTTTATAGGTTCCAACTTCATTCACTACATGTTTGAAAGGCATAACGGAGAGGTTAGAATTATCAATGTTGATCTTCTCACATATGCCGGTAATCTTGAAAATCTTACGGATATTGAGAACGATCCGAACTATTCGTTTGTTAAGGCGGATATATGCGACAAAGACGCTATATCCAAAATATTTGCCGATAACGATATAGATTATGTTGTTCACTTTGCGGCCGAGTCGCATGTGGACAGAAGCATACGTGACCCGGAGGTGTTTGCGAGAACAAACGTCATCGGTACTCTCAACATGCTTAACTGTGCGAAGAATGCATGGGAAGAAGGCGAAGGATTCAAGGAAGGCAAGAAGTTCCTTCATGTGTCTACGGATGAAGTATACGGTTCTCTTACCGATGAGGGAACGTATTTCTACGAGACAACGCCTTATGATCCGCACAGCCCGTATTCTGCGAGCAAGGCTTCGTCGGACTTTATGGTAAAAGCTTATGTTGATACATACCACTTCCCTGCGTTCATAACGAACTGCAGCAACAACTACGGTCCTTACCAGTTCCCGGAAAAGCTCATTCCGCTTATCATCAACAACGTGTTGTCGGGCAAATCACTTCCGGTATACGGTGACGGCAAGAACGTTCGTGACTGGTTGTATGTTATGGATCATGCAAAAGCAATCGACATGGTTCTTGAAAAAGGCCGCTTCGGTGAGAAGTACAACATCGGCGGACATAATGAGAAACAGAACATTGAAATAGTCAAGATAATCATCGATACGATAAAGGAAATGCTTCCTGCCGATGACCCGAGACAGAGTCATATCAATTACGACCTTATCACTTATGTTGAAGACAGAAAAGGTCATGACAGAAGATATGCAATAGCTCCCGATAAGATCAGATCCGAGATCGGATGGGAACCTGAGACGATGTTTGCCGAGGGAATCAAGCTTACAATCCGCTGGTATTTTGAACACACCGAGTGGATGAAGAGAGTCACAAGCGGCGACTACCAGAAATATTACGAGGAAATGTACAAATGAAAGGAATAATACTTGCGGGAGGATCGGGAACCAGATTGTATCCTCTCACAAAGGCGATCTCCAAACAGATGATGCCGGTATATGACAAGCCGATGATCTATTATCCGCTGTCGATTCTTATGCTGGCTGATATAAGAGAGATCCTCATAATATCGACACCGAGAGATCTGCCGGCGTTCCGCGAACTGTTCGGTGACGGGAGCCAGCTCGGACTTTCTCTTTCGTATGCGGTACAGGAAACACCGAGAGGACTTGCGGATGCGTTCATTATAGGCGCTGACTTTATAGGCAGTGACAGCGTGGCACTCATACTCGGTGACAATATTTTCTACGGACAGAGCTTCTCGCAGATCCTTCGCCAGGTTGCGGCGCGGACGAGCGGAGCAACTATATTCGGCTACTACGTAAGAGATCCGAAGGAATACGGTGTCGTGGAATTCGATGAAGACGGAAAGGCAATCTCAATCGAGGAGAAGCCGGCCAATCCCAAGTCGAATTACGCTGTGCCGGGATTGTATTTTTACGATAACGAAGTGGTTGAAATTGCAAAAAACGTCAAGCCCTCCGCAAGAGGTGAGATCGAGATCACATCCGTCAACAACGCTTACCTTGAAAAAGGTAAATTGTATGTTGAGAAGCTCGGAAGAGGATTCGCGTGGCTTGATACGGGTAATCACGAAATGCTTCTTGATGCGGCTGATTTTGTAAGAGCATTTCAGAAAAGACAGGGAATGTATATTTCCTGCATAGAGGAGATAGCGTACAGAAGGCATTTTATTGACAGAGAGCAGCTCCTTAAGCTGGCCGATCCGCTTCTTAAGACGGATTACGGCAAATATCTGGAGGATATAGCTAACGGGCTGTAAATAGCGGTCATTATTCCGGAAGAGGGAGCCGGAGATGATCAGGATGCTTTAATTTTATAATAAGGGGTAGATTATGAAGAAAAACGATTTTGAAGGAAAGATCCCGGAATCCAATGCGATCGTTAATGAGACGATATCGCAAATTGTTTCGGAAGACTATCTGAAAGTCGACACATCGGATTTGGACGGCGTCAGGGCTGCCGTGGATTCTTTTTACGCATATGAAAAGAAGCCGTCTAAAAAGAAGGCTTCGTCCGCAAGAAATGAGGATCCCGAGCAGGCGATCCGTAAATCAGTTGATGAGAAGATCATCATCAGATCCGAAGAGCTGAAGAAAAAGCGCAAATCTGCCGGTAAACCCAAATCAAGAGGAACTGCCAAAAGGAAAACCGCACGCTCCGTTCATTCCAATGATTCGTTCAGACATGCAAAGGGTCTGGAGAAATACAGGAAGATGGGCGTTCTTCCGACAAAGAAGGACGGTCCTTCGGAGTTTCGAAAGAAATCAGCCGACTGGAGATACGACAATGTGTCGAAGGCTCCCGTTACGGATGAAGCGATAGAAGAACAGCTCAGCAATACCGAGTTTTCCGATAAGCTTAGGAATATGTCGGCGGTACAGTGGATGTCGATCGTTATGGCGGCAGTGTTACTGATAACTTCAGTCATGACCACGACCGTATATGCTAATTACAGAGGCGAGATCAACAAAGCCGATGCGATCGCCAACCTTCCCGAGTTCATGGATGATGCTTCCATGATCGCATATGTTCCCGATGATGTTCAGACGGAAGATGTTGAAATGGAAAATGCCGCAACCGATATGGCACCGGTTGAAGGCAAGATGCTCTCGCTTGTATTAACGAGCGTTGAAAAGGACCTTAAAGTCAAGCTTGTTGATGATGAGGACACTCTTGTCAAAGGAGTTAAATGGGGAATAACCGTAACCGATGACAAGGGCAAGGAGAGTACATACGACGACGAAGACGAAGACGGAATAATCCACCTTACAGGAATCAGCGCGGGCGACTATTCCGTATCCATAACCGATTCCGATTCGCTTGACGGCTTCGTATACCCTACCGTGGGACAGAAAGTCAGCGTTAAGGCCAAGGTTGAATATAAAGTAATCGCAAACATCAAGGACGAGATCAAGAAGGAAAGCGAAGTCAACGCAGCTGCCGAGGATAACGGCAATAAGGCCGCGGATGTCGAGACCGGACCTGCTCTCAAGGATACTGTTGAGTTCGTCGAGTCTTCCAAGGAAGAGAACGGAGAGACATACGAGGAGGCACAGGTTGATCTGTCCAAGACCGAGGTCATTGCGTCCGTACGCAGCAGACTTGTGGGAGTGCTTGAGAATATCGCCGATGCGGCAAGATCGTTCTCTGACAATACATTGGCGTTTATAGGATCACCTTTCGGAAGAATGGTTGCGGAAGAAGATCCGACCGAGACTCCTACACCGACACCGGAGGAAACGGCAACACCTACCACTACGGAGACACCGACTCCGGTTCCGACCGAGACGCCCACTCCGACACCGGAGGCAACGGAAACACCTACCCCTACTCCGGAGCCCACAGAAGTTCCGGTTGAGACCGAGACAACTACCCCGACTCCGACTCCGGAACCTACGGAAACAGTGACGCCTGTACCCGTGGAGACAGTGACTCCGACTCCTACACCGACAGCTACACCTACTCCGGAAGGCGGAGATCTGTACAAGCCGGAAGCACAGCTTTATGATTCGGCCAAGAATGAGCTTTACGTATACGAGAATGACGGATACAGACTCGCGAAGTATGCCGATTATAAGAGCGGCAATTTTGAAAAATACTACAGAAAAGTCATCGGCTATGTTTATACCGGATGGCAGAACATAGACGGCAGGACATATTACTACACCAAGGACCATGAGAAAGTCACGGGCGAGCAAATAATCGGCGGCGTATCATATGTATTCAATGATGACGGCTCACTCGATAACGGATCGGGAGTACTCGGTATCGACGTATCGAAGTATCAGCCCAGCATTAACTGGGAATCAGTCAAAGCTTCGGGTGTTGACTTTGTAATAGTAAGATGCGGATACCGCGGAGCTTCGACCGGTGCGCTCATTGAGGATCCTTATTTCAGAAGTCATATAAAGGGTGCAAAGAGCGTCGGACTTCGTGTTGGTGTATACTTCTTCTCGACTGCGCTTAATGAAGCAGAAGCCGTTGAAGAGGCAAGTATGTGTGCCGAACTGTGCGGCGGATACGGACTCAGCTATCCTGTATTCCTCGATGTTGAACCGTCCTCAAGACCCGGATACAACACGTTGTCCGCAGCCGAGAGAACCGCAAACATCAAGGCGTTCTGTCAGACAATATCGTCTGCGGGATATACGCCCGGACTGTACGCTAACAAGACATGGCTGTCTGAGAAGATCAATACATCTTCACTTTCATGCAAGATCTGGCTCGCACAGTACAGAGCCGAAGGACCTACATACTCGGGTCGTTACGATATCTGGCAGTATACTTCAAAGGGTCATGTTGACGGTGTTCCCGGCAATGTTGACATGAATAAGAGTTTTCTAAAATAACAGCAAGGAGAATTGATTGACAATGGGAAAGATAACCGTTGAGACCACGCCCATAGAAGGGCTTCTGGTCATCACCCCGACAGTGTTCGGGGACAATCGCGGATATTTTATGGAGACATACAATATCGCGGATTTCAAGGAGGCCGGAATTGACTGTGATTTTGTCCAGGACAATCAGTCATCATCCAAAAAAGGCGTGATCAGAGGTTTGCATTTCCAGATCAATTATCCTCAGGACAAGCTTGTCCGCGTAATAAGAGGCGAAGTGTTTGACGTTGCGGTCGATATGCGTAAAGGATCCAAGACATACGGACAATGGTACGGAATCAGGCTGTCCGAGGAAAACCGCAAGATGTTCTTTATTCCGAAAAACTTCGCGCACGGATTTATGGTCCTGTCAGATTACGCGGAGTTTACATACAAATGTACCGAGCTTTACCATCCCAACGATGAAGGGGGGATCATCTATAACGATCCGGATATAGGCATCAAGTGGCCTGTTGAGGATGGCGAGGAACTGATCTTCTCCGAAAAGGACAAAAAATGGCCGACCCTTAAGGAGTTGTCATGACAAAAAAGAAAACGGTCATAGCAATAGTTACGGCGGTTATCGTTGCACTTTTACTATACATCGTTCTGCATCACAATCCTTTTGCAGATCCTAACGAGGAAATGATCAAAAAGATCATTTCCTGTGTTATCCTTACGGCAATTTATGTCGTTTTTCTTCTTAAGTATGACAAGATCGTAGTACTTCCGGTCGAGCTGTACCAGAACAGACAGCTTATCTGGAAGCTTTCCAAAAATGATTTTAAGACAAGGTATGCCGGATCATACCTCGGTATAATCTGGGCTTTTGTACAGCCGGTCATCACGGTTCTGCTCTATTGGTTCGTATTCAGTGTTGCACTTCCGAGCAGGGCTGTAGCTGTCAAAGGCGATATCACCATACCGTATATCTTATGGCTTATCGCCGGAATAGTTCCATGGTTCTTTTTCTCGGAAGCATTAAGCAACGGAACGAATGCACTTCTTGAGTACAATTATCTCGTCAAGAAGGTAGTTTTCAAGATCAGCATACTTCCCATAATCAAAATAATCTCGGCACTTTTTGTTCATGCGTTTTTCGTGCTGTTTACGATAGTGCTGTTTTCGTGTTACGGATATTTCCCGGACCTGTATACGCTTCAGATATTCTATTACAGCGCGTGCATGTTCGTGTTCGTACTCGGATTCTGTTATATAACCTGCTCAATAATAATATTTTTCAGGGATCTCGGACAGATCATCTCTATCATGCTGCAGGTCGGCATCTGGGCCACTCCGATACTGTGGAACATTACGACACTATCCCCGAAACTCCGCATTGTGTTTAAGCTCAATCCGATGAACTATATCGTGGAAGGTTACAGGGATGCGTTCATAGATAAAATATGGTTCTGGGAGAACTTCTACTCGACTGCATACTTCTGGATACTTACAATGTGCATGTTCGCTTTCGGAGCAATTGTATTCAAACGGCTGAAGGTTCATTTTGCCGATGTTTTATAAAGGTTAGGATATGGCTGATTTTCTTGAACAGATCAAACAACCGAATAATACGACTGTGCATACCGATCACGTTAAGTCCGGCAACATTTCAAAGGATGAGATTGCCATACAGGTAGATCACATCTCGAAGATATATAAGCTTTATGACAGAAACCGCGACAGGCTCAGGGAGGCACTGCATATCGGGCGAAACATCCGCTCAAGGGAGCATTACGCTCTTGATGATGTTAGTTTTGATGTGTATAAGGGAGAGACCGTCGGCATAATCGGAACGAACGGATCAGGTAAATCGACAATACTTAAAATCATTACGGGGGTACTCAGTCCCTCGGCCGGAGAACTCAATATAAACGGCAGGATTTCGGCATTGTTGGAGCTTGGGGCCGGATTCAACATGGAATTCACCGGGATCGAGAACATATATCTTAACGGAACGATGCTCGGTTTTTCCGAGAAAGAGATAGACGAGCGGCTCGAGTCCATACTTGAATTTGCTGATATCGGAGACTTTGTGTACCAGAAGGTCAAGACGTATTCAAGCGGTATGTTCGTGCGCCTTGCTTTTGCCGTTGCGATCAACATAGATCCCGAGATACTCATTGTTGACGAGGCGCTTTCCGTCGGAGATGTTTTTTTCCAGAACAAGTGCTACAGAAAATTCGAGGATTTCAAGAAACAGGGTAAGACGATACTGTTCGTAAGTCACGACCTCGGAAGCATTAGTAAATACTGTGACAGGGTCATCCTTCTCGAAAGAGGCCACAAGATAGGAGAGGGAGAGCCCAAAGAGATCATAGATATGTACAAGAAAGTGCTTGTCGGACAGCTTGACTCGTCGCTCAACACGGTCATGGCGGAAAAAGGCACTGCCGGTTCAAAATGGATGGATTCCATGCAGCTTAATCCGAACATGGATGAGTACGGAAGCGGGCTTGCCAAGTTTGAGGATTACTGTGCATACGACAACAGCGGAACGATCACGAACACGATCATCAAGGGTGACGAATTCACGGTTAAAGTCAAGGTCAGATTTTACGATACGGTTCAGGATCCGATCTTTGCACTCTCGTTTAAGAACATGCAGGGTACCGAGATAACCGGCACGAATACGATGTTTGAGAAGATCACGACCGGTACGCCGAAGGCCGGTGAAACCTACACGGTGACTTTTACGCAGAATATGTCGCTTCAGGGCGGAGAGTACCTTATATCGCTCGGATGCGTCGGATACCGGGAGGGTAACTTTACCGTTTATCACAGACTGTATGACGTGTTCAACCTTACGGTCATCTCATCAAAAAATACAACCGGATTTTATGATATGAATTCCATAGTTACTGTCCGTCGCGACGAAGATGATTTGGGATAACAGGAAGGATATTGTATGCCTTACAATAACGTAGAACGCATTGGAAATGTGGTTCTTGATTATACATATTACTGCGGAGAGGATCTGTATTCCGAAGGTGCGGCAGAGGACCGTTTGCTTGACTACGTCAAAAATCACACGGCTCTTGACTATGAGCACTACATTCAGGAATCCAGATCATGGTCGGTCATGTACCACTTATCCCACATAAGGGAAAACGTTGCCGGATGGCTTCCGATCAAACCGTATGAAAAGGTTCTTGAGATCGGCAGCGGATGCGGCGCGATAACGGGAGCTCTTGCCAGAATGGCAGAGTCGGTAACGTGTATTGAACTGTCAAAAAAACGCAGCCTTATAAACGCATACAAGAACAGGGAATATGACAATATCAGCATAATGGTCGGGAACTTTGAGGATGTCGAGGAGCATCTGACGGTTCAGTACGACTATATAACCCTTATCGGCGTGCTTGAATATGCCGCTTCATATATCTCGGGCGACAAGCCGTATCATACATTTCTTGAAACGCTGAAAAAGCATTTAAAGCCCGGCGGGAAAATAGTGATCGCCATAGAAAACCGTCTTGGGATGAAGTATTTTGCCGGATGCAAAGAAGATCATCTCGGCAAATATTTCGGCGGGATAGAAGGATATGCTCCAGAAGCAAGAGTAAAGACGTTTTCCAAGGAAAGCCTTGAGAGGCTTCTTTGTGAGGCGGGTCTTTCCGACTGCAGGTTCTATTATCCGTATCCCGATTATAAGCTTCCGCACACGATATACTCGGATGAGAAGCTGCCGTGCGCCGGTGATCTTAATACAAATCTTCGCAATTACGATGCCGACAGGCTCGTACTTTTTGATGAGACCAAAGCATTTGACGCAATGATCGAAGAAGGTCGTTTTCCTGAGTTCTCCAATTCGTTCATAGTTCTTGCATCCGCAGAGGAAGGCTGGCAGGAGCGTGAGACACTGCCCGTATACGTTAAGTACGTTAACGACAGGATGGAAGAGTACAGGGTATGTACGGTCATAGGAAGAGACAGCGAGGGCAGGATGGAAGTGTTCAAGTCCGCGCTTTCCAATCGTGCGAATACTCACATCGACCATATGAGCGAGAGCTATTCCAAGCTGTCGGAGCAGTTCTCTCAAACCGGATTCGTGCCGGTAGGATGCAGATTAATAAAGGGTAAAGAGCGAGGCCAGGTATATGCCGGAGTGGCATCAAAAGCCAAAGACTCCGTCAAGTTTGACTATATATCCGGTATCACCTTGGAAGAACGTCTCAATGAACTTGAGGCACTCCAGCAATATCCGAAAATGGAATCGATCATTCTCGAATATTGCAGAAAGCTTGGTGAATGTACCGATGTAACCGAATTCAAGCGTTCTGTCAGGTTTGACGAGGTATTCGGCAAAAGAGAGTTCAAGAAGAAGTATGTTGCAATGAACCCGTGTGATTTTGACATGATATTTTCGAATATTGTGCTTGATGCGGATTCACTTGAGGACGGAAACTGGACGGTTCTCGACTACGAATGGGTTTGGGATTTTGCAATACCCATACAGTTTGTAATATACAGGGCGCTTTATTATCATTTCCGCGACAGGTGCGACGACGGATTTGCAATGTATCTGTCCCGAAAAGGAATGGACGTCTACAGTCTGTGCGGAATAGATATCGGGGAGAGAATGCTCTTTAATGAGATGGAGCATTCGTTCCAGGTATACATCATCGGCGGAGCCGCATCTCTTGAGGTGATGCAGATACTTATGCCGACAGCGTCGATAAGAATAGACAATATTGTCAAGATCGGGTCATATCTGCGTAATCTTGATACGCCGAGAATATACTTTTCGAGAGGTACAAACTTCGCTTCCGACAACCAGATAGGTGTTATTGCGAGCGTAGAAGACGGGCATGTTTCGATGCGCATTCCGTTTGAGAGATATATCAACTCGCTGAGGATCGATCCGACCGAATATCCGTGTCTTCTGCGTCTTGAGGAACTGTGCTATACGCTTAGCGACGGCTCACGGCGGCAGCTGAAGGAAGTCATAGTAAACGGCTACAAGCTTACGGATGATTCGTTTGTGTATGATACAAATGATGCACAGATCGTGATAGTCGGCGTTCCGCAAAATGCCAAATCCATAGATGTCAGGTATCAGGTTTCGATGATCGAGGCACCTTTCTATGAAGATGTCCTCAGTGTATTAAAGGAGCGGGATGAGGCTATCCTCGCACAAAAACGCACATTTTCATACCGCCTTAAGAGAAAGGCGGGTATCATCAAAGAAGATATTCTGCCCGAGGGCTTTATAAGAGCCAGAATAAACGGTTCCGGGCAGCCGGTGTAGTTTATGAAAGTATCAAGGGAAGAAGCGCTCCTTGCATATAAAGAGGAGTGTTTTAAGCAGACAATGCCTTATGCTTACGAGCTGGCCTATATCGATGACGGGATACGGCAGACAGAGGCTGATCATGATGTCTCGCCGTCCGGCAGGATAATACTGTTTCCCGATGATGAGCATAACGTTCTTAACTTCGAGGGGATCAACGAGGATTACGTAGTATTTGTAAACCGTGACGGAGCATGTGAGCCTGATTTTGTAAAGAGGCTTCTTGCAAACGGAAGGGGAGCCGATATCGTATATCCCGACGAAGACTTCGCAACGGATATCTCGGCAGATCTGTCGGATATCAACGTCAGAATACGGACTCTTCGCACACCGTGGAGAAAACCCGACTATTCACCCGATACAATCGTATCGTTTCCATACATTGAAACTTGTTTTGCGATTAAAAGCAGGTTCGCAAGGTGCGTTCCCGCAATAAAAAGATCACCGGAGATAGGCGATAACGTCAGATGCCGTGATTTTCTTCTGCGTGCAATGGAGATGGCATCAAGCGTTGTTCATGTGCCGCAGATACTTTATCACCGGGATCTGTCCAAACTGGTGGATGATCCCGTAAATGCAACCGATCAGGAGATTTATGCGGCTCTTTACGACAGATATTCAAGACCCGGATACATACTTTGCAGGGAAGCTGCGGAAAAGCGCCGCGGCATAAACATCATTCCGGATCCCGGAAAAAAGCAGTATCTCGTATCCATCATAATCCCTTCAAAAGATCAGCCGAGAGTGCTCAAGGAGTGCATCAGGAACATAAGGATACATGCGGGGAATACCCCGTATGAGATAATCGTAGTCGATAACGGCAGCAGCGAGGAAAATCGTAAAGAGGCCGATGATTACGTAAGCAATATACCCGGAAACAGGGGTACGTTCATATACGACCCCAGTGAGTTCAACTTTTCACAAATGTGCAATACCGGAGCTGCGGCGGCCAAAGGTGACTATCTGCTGTTCATGAACGATGATGTTGATGCAGTAACGGAAGGATTCCTCGAAAAGCTGCTGGTATATGCAGCAAGGCCGTATGCGGGTGCAGTCGGTGCAAAGCTGCTGTTCCCGGATGACGTCAGTATACAGCATATCGGAGTGTTCGAGACAAACCGCGGTCCGACGCATAAACTGGCCGGAATGAGGGACGATTCGGTTCAGTATTACTGCCGAAACAGATTCGCCTGGAATGTTCTTGCGGTGACGGGAGCATGTCTTATGGTGAACAGGGAAAAATACTATCAAACAGGCGGCTTTTGTGATAAAATAAAGGTCGGCTATAACGATATAGAACTGTGTGTGCGGCTGTTTGAAGCAGGGTACCTGAACATCGTGAACAACGAGTGCGTGATGACACATCACGAATCGCTTGCCAGAGGTGTCGATTCGCAAAGTGACGCAAGATCAAAGCGCCTTTCCGATGAACGCGGTATTATGTATGAGATGCATCCGTGGATGAAATCTCATAATGATCCGTTTTACGGATATATGCTCGACAAAGATACGATCGAGATAAAGTGCGGCGTTGTACCGGATCATCAGATCACCGACCGCCGCAACAGGATCAAGGAGCTTGACAGACTTCCGGGAAGGGTATCGGGCTCCGTTATGATGTCCGTCGATTCGTGCTCCATAGAAAGGGGCATCGCAGAGGATGCGGCAGATGCATACGTGATAACGGGATGGGCGTTATCCACTAAATGGGACAATGCTCTGGTGAAGAAATACGTTATCCTTGTTCCGCTTGATGAGGATGATAGCGAGAAGAAACAGTGCTATATAGCTACAACGAGTCCCGTGTACAGGACTGATGTCAGGGAGGTGTTCCCCGATGCCGAAAATGTCAGTCTGGCGGGATTTGTATGCCGGATACCGTTTGATGCGATCGACCCGCACATTCGGTACAGGATAGGAGTGGCGATACGAAAGAAGACCGGAATTAAGAGCTGCAGAACAGCTCTGGGTGATATATATGAACCGCGAAGAGGAATTGTCAAAGACGATTGAATACTACAAAGACCTGTATGAGAAAGAACGCCTCAAAAACGCTGAGCTTACGGAGAAGCTCGTTGACGCGGAAAGCAAGGCTGCAGATCTTGAATATAAACTGGATAAGATCCGCAAGTCCATGATATGGAAGATGATATATCCTTTCAGGCTTGCATGGAGTCATACCAAGAACCTGTTCATCCGTATCAAAAGATACGGCAGCATTTCCAACCTCAAGAAGAAGATCGAGAGCAAGATCATCGAAAAGCGTGCGTACAAAAGTTACGGAACGCTGTCAATGCCGACCCCTGAAGAGATCACGAGACAGAAGCAGACAAGCTTTGTAAGAAACATCAAATTCTCGGTACTTGTGCCCTTATACAATACCTCGGAGCAGTTTCTTCGTGAGATGATCGACTCTGTTGTCGCGCAGACATACGAAAACTGGGAACTGTGTCTTGCGGACGGATCGGATGATGAGCATGCTTATGTAGGACAGGTCGTTTCGTCATACAATGATCCCAGGATCAAATATGAGAAGCTTACCGAGAATCTCGGTATATCCGGCAATACAAACAAATGCTTCGATATGGCTTCGGGTGATTACATCGGATTGTTTGACCATGACGATATACTCCATCCGACGGCTCTTTTTGAGTATATGAAGGTCATATGTGAACAGAACGCCGATTATATCTACTGTGACGAGACGACGTTCTCGGGCAAGTCGATAGATCACATGATAACGCTGCATTTCAAACCGGATTTTGCACCGGACAATCTTCGCGCGAACAACTACATATGCCATTTCTCGGTATTTTCCAAAGAGCTTGTGGATAAATGCGGGACATTCCGTACGGAATTTGACGGAAGCCAGGATCATGACATGATACTCAGACTTACCGCAGCCGCGGATAAGATCGTGCATGTACCGAAGATACTGTATTACTGGCGTTCACATGCCGGCTCTGTCGCATCGGATATCAATGCGAAAAGTTATGCAATAGATGCGGCAAAGGGAGCGGTTGCCGCACATCTTACGGCTTGCGGCTTCTCGGATTTTAAGATCGAAAGCTCCCGTGCTTTTGAGACGATATTCAGGATCAGATATGCACTCACCGGGCGTCCCAAAATATCAATACTCATCCCGAACAAGGATCACGTCGAGGATCTTCGAAGATGCATAGAGTCGATAACCGACAGGTCTTCGTACGATGATTATGAGATCATAGTCATCGAGAATAATTCTGAAACAGATGAGATACGTCAGTACTACAATACTCTTTCCAAGCACCCGAAGGTTAAGGTCATAACTTACGAGGGTGAATTCAATTATTCGAAGATCAACAATTTCGGTGCAAAGGAAGCTTCGGGTGAATACCTTGTGCTTCTTAACAACGATACCGAGATCATTACGAGAAACTGGATCGAAGAGCTTCTTATGTATGCCCAGAGAGATGATGTCGGAGCGGTCGGATGCATGCTCTATTATCCCGATCGTACGATCCAGCATGCAGGTATCGTGCTCGGAATGGGTGCACACAGGACGGCGGGTCATTCACACTATAAAATGGCAAGGGAAAATCTCGGATATATGGGAAGGCTCTGTTATGCACAGAACGTGTCTGCCGTAACGGGCGCATGTCTTATGGTGAGAAAATCATTGTTTGACGAAGTCGGCGGATTATCGGAGGATCTGGCTATAGCACTCAACGATGTGGACTTCTGCCTTAAGCTTCGTAAAAACGGATTGCTCAACGTATTTACACCGTTTGCCGAACTGTATCATTATGAATCCGCATCGAGAGGAAGCGATGTATCTGCGGAAGCATCGAAGGCAAATGCCGAAAGATACGATAAAGAGTGCGACCTTTTCAGGCAGAAGTGGAAGAAAGAGCTTGATGCCGGCGATCCGTATTTTAACCCGAATTTTTCATTGGATTATTCCAATTTTGTTTTGGCAGGAAATAAAAAAAGCATGGTCGAATAATGCTGTAAAGGAGGATTATGTATGAGCTACATGGAACTGTACAAGTATTGGTGCGAGGATGATTATTTTGACGACGCCACAAAGAAGGAACTCCTCTCGATCAAAGACAATGAGGACGAGATCAAGGACAGGTTCTACAAGGATCTGGAGTTTGGAACCGGCGGGCTTCGAGGTGTCATAGGAGCCGGTACGAACAGGATGAACATATACACCGTACGCAGGGCCACACAGGGTCTTGCGAACTATATCATCAAGCAGAACGCCAAGGACAAGGGTGTTGCCATCGCATACGATTCAAGATTCATGTCTCCGCAGTTTGCCGATGAAGCAGCATTGTGTCTTGCGGCAAACGGTATTAAGGCTTATGTGTTTGAAAGCCTTCGTCCCACACCGGAGCTTTCGTTTGCCCTTCGTACTCTCGGCTGTACGGCAGGTATTGTTGTTACTGCCAGCCACAACCCTCCGGAGTACAACGGTTATAAAGTATATTGGGAAGACGGCGCACAGATTACATCACCCCGTGATACCGATATCATCGGTGAGGTTGCTGCCGTAACCGATTACAACGATGTTAAGACGATGAGCAAGGAAGAGGCTATAGCCGATCATCTTTACAATGTCATCGGCAAAGAGATTGACGACAAATACATGGCAGAGCTCAAGAAGCAGATCATACATCCGGAGATAATAGAAGCCGTAGCCGATACGATCAAGATCGTATATTCGCCATTTAACGGAACCGGAAACATTCCCGCAAGAAGGATTCTTTCAGAGCTCGGATTCAAGAATGTATACGTTGTTCCCGAGCAGGAGAAGCCGGATCCGAAGTTTACTACGCTTGAATATCCTAATCCCGAGGATCCCAAGGCATTTACCCTTGCACTTAAGCTTGCGAAGGAAAAAGACGCGGATATCGTGCTTGCTACAGATCCCGATGCGGACAGACTCGGAATATATGCTAAAGATACCGAAACAGGCGAATACATACCTTTTACCGGAAATATGTCGGGTATGCTCATAGCCGAATACATATTAAGAGAGAGAAAGGCAGCAGGAACTCTGCCGTCAAATGCCGCTCTCGTTAAGACAATTGTTACGACCAATCTTGCGGATGCGATCACGTCGGCATACAATGTCAAGCTTATTGAGGTTCTGACCGGATTTAAGTATATCGGTGAGCAGATCAAGTATTTCGAACAGGATCATTCGTATGAATACGTATTCGGTCTTGAAGAAAGCTACGGATGTCTTGCCGGAACACACGCAAGAGACAAAGATGCCATAGTTGCCGTTATGTGTCTGTGTGAAGTGGCTGCATGGTGCAAGAACAACGGTATTACCGTATGGGATCAGATGCAGAAGATATACAGAAGATACGGCTACTACATGGAAGGTATACATACAATCACGCTCAAGGGATTTGACGGAGCGCAGAAGATTAAAGAGATGATGGACAAACTTCGCGCCAATCCGCCCAAAGAGTTTGACGGCATGAAGGTTCTCAAGTTCAGGGATTATTCCAAGAATACGATAACAGACCTTGCTACGGGCGAAGTAACCGAGGCGGGACTTCCCAATTCGAACGTTCTGTATTTTGATATTGAGAATGACAGCTGGTGCTGCGCGAGACCTTCGGGAACCGAGCCCAAGATCAAGTTCTACATGGGTATCAAGGGAACAAACATGGAAGACGCTACTGCAAAGCTTGCAAGCTTTAAGGAAGCGGTCGTTAAAGCACTGGAAGGATAACGGATGGAACGCTTTAAGGGTCTTGCCGAAAACAGACCGGTAAAGATCGCCGTGCTGTGCGTACTGGCGCTTTTGGCAGCTGTATCGGTGATCGCGGGTGTAAAAAATGCCGTTTGGTATTCTCAGGATTTTCAATGGGATGCCTCAAAGGCGGTTTGTCTAAGACTTGATCCTTACGAGCTTTCGCTTGAGCCCGAAAAGGCACTTGATCACCCCGAACTTGAGCGATTCTACCGTATGTTTACGGACCGGGGACTTAAGCAGAAGATGGAAGCGAACCAGTTTCCTTCGCTACTTGTGCTGCTTGCGCCTATGACAGTATTTTCGCCTGAGACGGCAAAGATAGTGTGGATGATCTTAAACCTGCTCTTTACGGCGGGTATAGTGATACTTCTTCGAAAGACATTTTTCGAACACACGGATCCATACGTGTTTGCGGCGCTTTCGCTTATCATGCTTGCGGGGACTCCGTACAGGAACCAGTTGGGAGTAGGTCAGCATACGCTGTTTTCGTTCTTTTTCTTCATGCTTGCAGTGTATTTTGATAAAAAGGACGATGAAGCTCATAAGGCTTCAAACAGCGTTATGATATCGCTGTGTTTGTTTGTGTCATATTTTAAATACACGCTTACGGCTCCGCTCGCACTGTATTTCCTGTATCTGAAAAGATACAGGGAGTTTGCGGCATCGGTTGCGGCTCATGTTGTTGTTACGGAAATAGCCGCATTGTGGCTCGGTAAGAGCTTCATATACATGATAAAAGCACCGCTTCAGGTTGCGTCCGCCCTCACCGCGGAGGGAGGGATCGATCTCGGAGTCATGCTCGGAAGTGCATCATATGTTGCGGCTTTTGTTATAGCGCTTATACTTACGGTTATGGCGGTACGTTTCCCCAAAGGAAGCGACAGGGTATTGTTTTCCGTACTTGTTCTGTGGTCTTTGGTACTGACTTACCACAGGACATATGATTTTTTTGTGCTTTCGGTCGTAAGCCTGCTGTTTATACCGGAAGCGGCAAATGTGTTCGGAAAAAAAGAAGCCGGAGTGTTTGAGATATGGTACTGTATACTGATACTGTCGGTTTATTTCGGATTCAGGATATTTAACGAAAATACGCCCTCAAAGATAGTGATTGGCATATGCTACTATGCATTTGCAATTGCCGTCACTTACAAGAGCGGTAAGCTTATGATAAAACAGAGGACAGGGAAGGAAGATAATGGATAAGGAGAATATTTCCAAGGAAGACAAAAAGAAGAAGCTGATTGCACAGGTACTAAAGTTCGGTGTTGTCGGCGGACTATCGTTCCTTATTGATTTTGTTATCACGATGGCGGTATCCGCCATAAGCAGGTCTCTCGGGGCAGATGTTGCGACCGCGGCAACCGTGGGAGGGCTGTTCGGCTTTTGTATATCGTTGATATTCAATTACTTCATGAGCATGAAGTTTGTGTTTGAAAGAAGGGATGATCTCGACAGAAAGAGAGAATTTGCGATATTTACGCTGCTTTCGCTCATAGGACTCGGTATCAACGAGCTGATACTGTATTTCGGCGTTATAGTGTTTGATAAGGTTGCACCGTCGATAGTCAGCGAGTACCCGTCGGCAGTAACGGCGGTTGTTAAGATGTTTGCAACGGGAGTCGTCATGGTATACAACTTCATTTCCAGAAAGATGACGCTTGAGAAGAAATAAGGGTATATGCAATGGGGAGAACGATTAGGATACTGACTTTACTGATCTGTGTAGTGGCAGCATGCTGTCTGCTTGCGGGATGTTCCGATAAAAGCAAAGATGCGGATGCTACTGTTTCGACAACGCAGAAGGAAGCCGCATCTGAGGATACGGCAGATGATAAAGCCACACAGGATCAAGCCTCACAAGAGGCTGCTAAAGAGTCCTTAGAAGAGGATGATTATACCGAAGGTCTCGGAGATACGTTCTCGGGAGATACCGATTCTCCGGATAACGACAGGACTAAAGCTTCCGAAGAGGAAGAGGAAGCAAAGAATGAAGATAAAGACGTTGATCTCATACTGTTTATGGGGCAGTCGAACATGTCGGGAGCCGGAGGAGACGCATCTATAGCGCCGCATGTACCCGAGGAAGCCGGAATGGAGTTTCGTGCCATATCGGATCCGACACGGCTGTATCCGATAACCGAACCGTTCGGTATTAACGAGAACAATCCGACAGGGCTGTATGAGTATCCCGGAGCCAAGAAAGGTTCGCTTGTATCGGCTTTTGTCAATGAATACCATAAGCTTACGGGCAGAAGAGTAGTTGCTGTTTCCATATCGATGGGAGCCACGGATATGAATAAGTGGATCACTCCGGGAGCCGCAGAAGACGTCAAACAGAGATTTTCTTCAGCGGTATCGTATCTTAAGGATAACGGCTATAAGATCGGACATATGTATGCCCTTTGGCTTCACGGAGAGTCGGATGCGCTTGGCGGAACCGACCCGGACGTTTACAAAACATGCCTTGATGATGTTATGAGACCGCTGTTCATCGGGGGAGTACGCAAGGTTTTTATCATAACTCCCGGAAGGACAATTGATTACAAGGATATTTTCAATAATATCGTAAAGGTTCAGAAGGAAATATGTGCCGAGAGCGATTATTATGCTCTGGCCACCACAGCGCTTACGAAAGTAAGCACCGAGTACATGCTCGACCAGTATCATTACAACCAGCACGTACTCAATATGATAGGTATTGAATCGGCCAAGGCCGTAGCGTACTATACGGAACATAACGTCGAGAAGATCATATACGATTACAGGGAACACAAAGATATCATACCCGACGGGGTGGACCCCGACTCACAGGAAAAAGAGGATCACATTCATTTCGACGATATCAATATCAACGAACTATACTAAAGGAGATACCGCGCATGCAAAACGACAAGATACTGCTGTTCATTCCCGCATACAACTGCGAAAAACAGATAGTCCGTGTACTTGACCAGCTCAATCCGGCCATTATGTCGATGATCACGAAGGTAATAGTTGTCAATAACCGCAGTACCGACAACACCGAGGAAGCCGTGACCGAATACATGCGCGCGCATGCGAGCATGCCCATAACGCTTCTTCGAAACAGGGAAAACTACGGACTCGGAGGCTCACATAAGGTTGCCTTCAAATATGCAATAGATCATGGATATGACTATGTGATGGTCCTTCACGGGGATGATCAGGGTAGTATATCAGATTTCCTGCCGGTTCTCGGAAAAGGTTACTACAGAAAACATGACTGTATACTCGGAGCGAGGTTCATGAGAGGATCGAAGCTTGAGGGCTACTCCGCCATAAGGACGATAGGTAACATAGTGTATGATTTTCTCTTTGCATTTGTAACCGGAAGGAGGATATTCGATCTCGGATCGGGTCTTAACATATATTCGGTAGACATGCTTAAGTCAGGCTTTTACACGAAGTTCCCGGACAATCTCATGTTTAATTATCTGATGATAATGGCTGCGGAGTACTACGGACACGATATCAAGTTCTATCCGATCAGCTGGAGGGAGGACGATCAGGTATCGAACGTGAAGATGGTAAGCCAGGCCAAAAAGGTCCTTGCAATGCTTGCGGATTACTATAAAGATCCTTCGGTTATCACATCGGAGTACAGAGATAAGATAATAGACACATATGAGGCGGATCCCGTATGAAGATTGCAATCATGGTTTTGGTACTGATAGGTTTTCTCGGTGTTCATCTCATTAAGATGATGAGAATGTACCTTATCGTGATGGATCGGAAGATATCATTTGACAGATTTGTTCCGGCTTATCTTCGTACCACGCTTGTCAATCTCATAATACCGTACAAGCTCGGCGAGCTATACAGGGTAGGCGAGTTCTATCGCATATCCGGCGGATTCAAGACCGGATTCTTTTCGGTGCTCATAGACAGATTTTTTGATACACTGGCACTCGTCATGATCCTTCTGCCGTATCAGCTGTTCATATCGCAGAAAGTCACGGTTCCGACGCTTTTGCTCACCGTATTTGAGCTTGTGGTGCTTCTGGCGTACAGGGTATTTCCTTCTACATATGAGTTCCTGAACAGGTACATAATTACATCAAGGGAGTCCAAAAGGTCGATGCTCGCGCTTGCCGCTCTCGAACAGGTAAATGACTGGTATGTATATGCCAAGGAGCTTGTTACGGGCCGGTACGGAATACTCATGCTGTTCTCACTTGCGGCATGGCTGCTCGAGATGGCTGTTCTGGCGGGATTTTCCGGAATAATATCAAAGAGCTTTACGGTCTCGGATTTCGGAGCTTATATCGAATCGATCGTGTCCGGCAGCCGGTACGAGACAAAAGACTTGTATACGATAGCTTCGGCTGTCATTATCGCGGCTCTGGCCGCGGCTTTTACCGTAAGGTATGTATTGTTTGCAAATAAGGATAAAAAGAGCGTATGAAGATGAGCAGAACCGTTGCGGTTGTATATGACGATACGAGAAAACCGGGCAGGGATATAGCCGGAATAACCGGAAAGAAAAGCTTCGGAGAGACAATTTACAAAAGGATGACTTTAAGGGAGCGTATCAAAGACGCTTTCCTGTCGATGGATGGTGTATCGGGATTTTATGATGCCGGTTCAAAGGAGATGCTGAGCCTTAAAGACACACCTGTTATCCTATACTTCTCTGACTTCGGAATAGCTAAAATAAAAGATTTGGAGACGATTGTATACAAAGCGGGGTTTGCACACGAGAACTATAAAATAACACATGAGAACAAAATAGCATGCGTTATCTTTGGAAACGAGAACGAATTCTACAAAGCCGCCCCCGGCGACCTTGAAGGTTATACTCAAATTGAAAGCGATGCGTTTACCGATTTGTCCAATGTTGCCAATTTCAGATCGTTTATTACAGGAGGATTCGATGCTAGATTTTTCAATTCACTCTCCGGTGATGAATACACGGTTGTGAAGACGTCATCCAAAAAGGACAAGATAAAAGCGGAATATTCGTTCTACGGACTGCTTCCCGATGATATGAAACAGTGGTTTGTAAGACCGTTTGATTATCAAGAGCATGATGATGCGGCAAGCTATCGCATGCAGCGCTACCACATGACCGATCTTGCAATCAGGTACGTTCACGGCTCGATCGATCTTGCGGAGTTTGGAGATATACTCCGCCATCTGTTCTACTTCCTGTCCCACAGGAAGACCAAAGACGTAACCGCAGAGGAATATGAGGCTTTGGCCGAAAAGCTCTATTTGACGAAAGTCCGCGACAGGATACATCAACTGAAAGAAACTGACGGATATGACAAGTTGTCCGGTCTTATATCGTCGCTTAGCGGATATAACGATATAGATGAGATCGTGGGCAGATACGGGGAGTTGTACGGAAAACTTCGCGCGAACACCTCTTTTGATCATGTAAGTGCGGTAAGTCACGGTGATTTGTGTTTCTCCAACATACTGTATTCGAACGAGGCTTCCGAGATTATTCTTATAGACCCGAAGGGAGCCATGACGGAAGATGAGCTGTATATGGATCCCTATTATGATATCGCCAAGCTTTCGCATTCTATATGCGGACATTATGATTATTTCAACAGCGGACTGTATGAGATAGCCCTAGATGAGAATATGAAAGCGAGGGTTCGTGTTGATGCCGATAACAGGCAATATGTTGAATTGTTCAGGGAAGAGCTTGAAAGTGCCGGTATAAGCTTAGAGCTTATAAGATTATATGAAGCGTCTTTGTTCCTTTCGATGCTTCCTCTTCATATGGACAGACCTCAGAAGGTATTCGGCTTTGTCATGAACGCGATAGCAATACTTGACAGTTTGGAGAAGTGAAATGTACGAAGATCTGACATTTGTGTTTGATGTTGACGGAACAATCTGTCCCATCAAGAAAAAGGACGAGAAGTACGAGGATATCGTTCCGTATAAGGAGATGGTCGATAAGATCCGCGAATATAAGAACGGCGGAGCTAAAATCGTTCTGCTCACAAGCAGAAACATGAACTCCTTTAACGGAAACATAGGTCTCATAAATGCCAATACGGCCAAGACTCTCTTAAACTGGCTCGACAAATGGGATATTCCTTATGACGAGATAGTATACGGAAAACCGTGGCCCGGATATCACGGATTCTATGTGGATGACAGGACGGTCCGCCCCTCGGAGTTCCTCTCAAAGAGTGTTTCCGAGCTTGATGAGATAGTAAGGAGAGACAGATGCAAGTAGTCATCACGATGGCGGGACTGGGAACAAGGTTCAAAAAGGCGGGATATACGGTGCCCAAGTACGAGATCAGCGTTAGAGGAAAGACGCTTTTCGCCTGGTCCATGGAAAGCCTTAAAGGATACGAATCTGAGAATAATGACTATTACTTTATCGTAAGGCGTGAAGATAACGCGTCTGATTTTATATTGGGCGAGATCGGGAAGATATTCCCGACATGCCAAAATGCCCATGTCATACAAATAGACGAGATGACGGACGGACAGGCAACGACGGCTATGCTTGCGGCTTCGTATTGGAAGAAGGATGAACCGCTCCTTATATACAACATAGATACGTATGTTGAGGCGGGGCAGATGGATAAAAAGGATATTTCGGGAGACGGCTTTATTCCGTGCTTTAACGCTCCCGGCGACCATTGGAGCTTTGTAAAGCTTGATGATAACGGCGATGCCGTATGCGTACGGGAAAAGGAGCGTATTTCCGACAATTGTACGCTCGGAGCTTATTATTTTGCTTCATGTGCACTGTATGAGCAGGTGTATGCCGAATACTACGAAGACGGTGCCAACATGGAAAAGGGCGAGAAGTATGTTGCCCCGTTATACAACCATATGATCGAAAAGGGACTAAAGGTAAGAATATGCCTCGTGGATCCCAAACGCGTACACGTGCTCGGTACGCCTGAAGAACTTGAAATATTCAAAAAGGAACCTTTATGAGGTATATATGAGCTTGGGCAGAAACTATTTCAAAAGAGGATTAAGCTACTTAAAGAGAAACGGTCTTACATATACGGTAATAAAGGCGTTCGAAAGACTTGACAGGGATGCAAAGGAGCTTGAATACGTTCCCGTGCATGCCGATCCGGAAACTCTTAAGGCTCAAAGAGAGCATATATTTGATCATCCGTACAAATTCAGCATTCTCGTTCCGGTATACGAGACTGACCCGGAGCTGTTTAAAAAGATGCTTGAGTCCGTAGGAGAGCAGACATACGGAAACTGGGAGCTGATACTTGCGGACGCTTCCAAGGATTCTTCAAGAAAAACGATTGTTCGCCAATTCATGGAGGAACACAACGCCCCGATAAAGAATTACGGCAGTATATTTGATCGCGTCAAATATTTGAGCCTTAACGAAAATAAAGGTATTTCGGGCAATTCCAACGAGGGCCTAAAGCATGTTACAGGCGATTACGTCTGCCTGCTTGATCATGACGATGTTTTGGAAAACACGGCGCTGTTTGATATAATGACGGCGATGGATGAACATGAGAAAAAGGCCAGAAAGTCCGAATCCATCGCAAAGGTTATGGCGGTCTATACCGACGAAGACAAAATAAGCGAAGACGGAACACGCCACTTCGATCATCACGAAAAGCGTGATTTTGACCCGGTACTGCTGTGCTCCAACAACTATATCTGCCATTTTTTCGTTGCGGATACCAATCTTGTAAAGAGCGTGGGCGGATTCAGATCCGAGTATGACGGAGCGCAGGATCACGACCTTATTTTGCGCTGTACGGAGGAGCTTCGCCGTGACCAGGTGCTTCACATACCGAAGGTGCTGTATCACTGGAGAAGCACGAAAGCTTCCACTTCGGAAAATCCCGAAGCCAAGCTTTACGCATACGATGCCGGAAAGCGCGCGGTATCCGATCACTTCAGGAGAGCCGGTATTAATGTTAAAGTGACCGATTCAAGGCATTTGGGTTTTTTTGATCTTGAATACGAAAGACTTCATCGCTCCGTACGCAGTATTTCATCCGAGACGTTCGCCGGTATGACGGAAGAAGAGGTAAGGGCCGTTCCGGAAGAGTTTATCATGATACTTTCCGCAACCCTTAAGCCGTGCGATGCCGATTACATAGCCGACATGATGTCGTGCATGCACGTATCTTCTGTCGGGGCCGTAACGGGAAGGATCATAGGTAAAAATCACAGAGTTGAGAGTGCGGGCTTTGATATTGACGATACCGGTAAGCCGGTCCCGAGATTTGCCGGACTTAAAAGGTATTATTCCGGCTATTTGCACGGCTCGGTTCTTCACAGTCTGTCGGAGGGATTTTCCGGCGACTGCGTTCTTGTAAGGAAGAACTCTGTAAAATCGTTCTTTCCCAATATCACGTTAAAGGACGGATTTGATATTTATTACACACCGAAGACGGAGTTTGTAAGAAAAGGCTGATGAGCAAGGTTACAGTAGTAATACCAAACTATAACGGGCTTCGTTATCTTCGGGACTGTATCGAAGCACTTATGAAACAGACAATGAGAGCAAATATACTCATTGTCGACAATGCTTCTACGGACGGATCGGAGAATATCGCCGGAGAATATGATGATATAAAGCAGTTAAGGCTTGATGAGAATTACGGTTTTTCACGGGCGGTCAATGAGGGTATTAAAGCCGCGACAACGCCGTACGTTATCCTGCTAAACAACGATACAAAAGTAGATCCGGGCTTTGTAGAGGCCATGGTTGCCGCGATCGACGGCCGCGATGATACATTCTCGGTTTCTGCGAGAATGATTCAGATGAACGCGCCGGATAAGATCGATTCGGCCGGGGATTTGTATTGTGCGCTCGGATGGGCGTTCTCGCTCGGTAAGGATAAGGATATTTCCGGATATAAAAAGCGTTCGCGCATTTTCTCGGCATGTGCCGGGGCAGCCATATACAGGAAAGATCTGTTTGATAAGATCGGTTATTTTGACGAATTGCATTTCTCCTATCTGGAGGATGTTGATATAGGCTACAGGGCAAGGATCAGAGGTTACAGGAATCTGTATGAGCCGGGCGCGATAGTGTATCATGCCGGAAGCGCGACGACAGGTTCAAGGTACAACCCGTTCAAGATAAAGCTTGTGGCAGGAAACAGTGTGTATATAATATATAAAAATATGCCTGTGCTTCAGCTTGTCATCAATCTGCCGTTCCTTCTTGTGGGATTTGGCGTAAAACTGTTGTTTTTTACCGTAAAGGGCTACGGCAGGGAGTATGTGTCGGGACTTGGGCGCGGATTCAAGATGTGCGTTCCTAAGAACAGACCGCGGCACAGCTTAAGATATACGGGCAATTACTGCATAATTCAGCTTGAACTGTGGCTTAACATGTTAAGGAGAGTATTCGGGTAGATCCGAAAGGTTAAAGACATGATCAAGGATAATCAGCGCCTGATAAATCGTCTTACGCTAATAATAGACGGATTTGTCATTGTGGCGAGTTATTTATTTGCATATTTCCTGAAGTTCGAGAGCGGACTTTTACTGTATGAAGAAGGCTTAAGTGCACAGACATACTTAACCGCGCTTGTGTTCATCGTTCCCGGCTATCTGATTTTATATTCGAATCTGGATCTGTACAGCACGAGACGGGCCTCGGGCAGAAAGCGCGAGCTTATAAATGTTATCAAGGCCAATACGATCGGCGCGCTTATCTTCATGGTTGTTTTGTACGTTATCAACCAGCCTGACTTCTCCAGACAGATGATATTCATCTTCTGGGGTGTATGTATATGTCTTGAAACTACTGTACGTAACATGATGAGGGCACTCATGATGTTCTGGTGGAAGAAGGGATATAACCTTAAGTATGTCCTTCTCGTCGGATACTCCGGATCGGCCGAGAGCTACATCAACAAGGTACGTCTTAATCCGCAGTGGGGTTACGTTATAAGAGGCATTCTCGACGACAATATTGAAAGAGGAACGGAATACAAAGGTATAAAGGTGCTCGGTACGATAGACAATCTTCCGCTGATACTTCCGGAAAACAAGCTTGATGAGATAGCGATCACGCTTCCCCTGGGGCAGTACGGCAGACTTAAGGAAATAGTCAGCCTGTGTGAAAAATCGGGCGTTCATACGAAGTTTATTCCCGATTACGCCGGTATCATCCCTAACCGTCCGTATACGGAGGACATACAGGGACTTCCGGTCATAAACATCAGACGGGTTCCGCTGAACAATACTCTAAACAGCCTTGTTAAGCGGTTTGTCGACATTGTCGGCTCCATGATCGGAATCGTTGTTTCATCACCGGTCATGATTGTGTCCGCAATATTGATAAAGGCCACGAGTGACGGCCCGGTTATATTTGCGCAGGAGCGGGTAGGACTTCATAACAAGCCTTTCCAGATGTACAAGTTCAGAACGATGATAGAACAGAGTGAGGCCGAGGAGGCCAAAAGCTGGACGACCAAAGACGATCCGAGAGTTACCAAGGTCGGAAGGTTCCTTCGTAAAACAAGTCTTGATGAGCTTCCGCAGCTGTTTAACATATTTTTCGGGCAGATGTCTCTTGTGGGACCGAGGCCGGAGCGTCCGCAGTTTGTTGAGAAGTTCAAGGAAGAAATACCGCGTTACATGATCAAGCATCAGGTTCGTCCCGGTCTTACGGGTTGGGCTCAGATCAACGGACTTCGAGGCGATACTTCCATTGAGCAGCGTATCGAGCACGATCTGTACTATATCGAGAACTGGACACTGGAGCTTGATATCAAGATACTAATCCTAACGATTTTCAGGGGGTTCATCAACAAGAATGCCTACTAGTGTAGATATAATAATTCCTACATACAAGCCGGATGAACGCCTTCTTGACATAATCGGCAAGCTGCGCGCTCAGACTCTTGCCCCGTCCCGCATCGTGCTTATAAATACGGAGCAGAAGTATCTGGCGAACCTGCTTCGCGGCAAAAAATACGATACGACAGGCAAACTGTTTGAGGTTAAAAACATATCGTTTCGCGAATTTGATCACGGATCGACAAGAAACGAAGGTGCAAAGGGGAGTGTGGCCGATTATTTGCTGTTCATGACACAGGATGCCATGCCGTATGACGAACATCTTATTGAGAAAATGGTAGCGGCTTTCTCGAATCCCAAGGTCGCTGCGGCCTATGCCAGACAGCTTCCTTACGAAGGAGCCTCGCTTGGCGAAAGGTTTTCAAGAGGATTTAACTATCCGGAAACGTCATCAATCAAATCTCTCGAAGACAAAGACAGACTCGGCATCAAAACATATTTCTGTTCAAATGCGTGCGCAATGTACAAAAGAGAAGTGTTTGAATCACTCGGCATGTTCCCGAAGGATATGATTTTCAACGAGGACATGGTGTTTGCTCACTCGATCATCAAAAACGGATACAGTATCGCATATGTTGCCGATGCTTCCGTTTATCATTCCCATAATTATACGAATATGCAGCAGTTTCACAGGAATTTTGACCTGGCGGTGTCACAGGCGATGCATCCCGAGGTTTTCCTTGACGTGTCGTCGGAATCCGAGGGTAAATCTTACGTAAAGGCGGCATTTGCATATTTTAAGAGCGAGAAGAGGCCGCTGTACTGCCTGCTTTTTGCGATAGGAAGCGCATTCCGGCTTGCGGGATACAAGCTCGGAAAGAATTACAAGAGACTTAGTCGGCGCATGATATTAAGGTGCACGGCAAGTCCGAACTACTTTTTTAAACATTGGAGCTGAATTATATGGATGAGACAACACAGTACTGCAGTCTGTGCGGAAGATCTGAAAAAGATACGGGAGAGCTCGTACCGATAACGGGCGGGCTTAAAGTATGCCGTAACTGTTTTGACAATGCCATGAAGATGGCTGAGCAGCTGACGGCATTTTCTCACGGTATGCCTTTTTCGATGAATACGGAAAATAAGCCGGATACGGGTGCGACCCCAAGCCTGGATAATACGGATGTTTTGACGGATAACCCTGACGGGGATAATCCCGAGAAAAAGGAAGATGAGAAGCCTGAAGGTGGCAAGAACGTCAGATTTGCCGGAGGTTTCGGTCTTCCGAACGTCGGTTTCCTTAATATGGCCGACCTCCAAAACATGATGTTCGGAACACCCGCCGTCAAGAAGAAAGACAAAAAGGATAAAGACAAACCGGTTATCGATATAAAGAACATTCCGCTGCCGCACAAGATCAAGGCGCTTCTTGACGAATACGTTGTGGGGCAGGAACAGGCGAAGAAAACAATGTCTGTTGCCGTATACAATCACTATAAGCGAGTTGCGGCCGAGTCGATGAAGCCGGAGGAGTTTGATGACAGATTAAGAGATGTTGAGATAGAAAAATCAAACGTTCTTCTCATAGGACCGACAGGCTGCGGTAAAACATACCTTGTCAAAACGCTCGCAAAGCTCCTTGATGTGCCGCTTGCCATAACCGATGCCACCTCGCTTACCGAAGCGGGATATATCGGAGATGATATAGAGTCGGTCGTATCAAAGCTTCTGGCGGCCGCCGACAATGATGTTGACAAGGCGGAAACAGGAATCATCTTCATTGACGAGATCGATAAGATCGCCAAGAAGAAGAACTCTCATTCAAGGGATGTTTCGGGCGAAAGCGTACAGCAGGGCATGCTCAAAATACTAGAAGGCGCCGAGGTTGAGGTACCTGTCGGCGCAAACTCCAAAAACGCGATGGTACCGCTTGCTACGGTCGATACGAGAAATATACTGTTCGTATGCGGCGGAGCATTTCCGGATCTTGACGAGATAATAAAGCAGCGTCTGCGTAAGCAGACTTCGATCGGTTTTAATGCGGAACTGAAAGACACTCTCGACAAGAGAAAAGACATACTCTCGGAGGTTACGGTCGAAGACATCAAGAAGTTCGGCATGATCCCCGAATTTGTGGGAAGGCTTCCGGTAATATGCACGATGCAGGGACTGTCCGATGAAATGCTCGTGGACATATTAAAAGAACCGAAGAATGCCATAATCAAACAGTATCAGAAGCTTCTGTCAATGGATGAGGTTGACCTTACGTTTACAGATGATGCGCTGTTGTCCATTGCCAAAAAGGCTCAGGAGAAAGATACGGGAGCGAGGGCTCTTCGCTCTATAATCGAGGATATCATGCTTGATATCATGTATGAGATTCCCAAGGACGACAATATCGGTCGTGTAACCATCACTGCGGACTACCTTGAAGGCAAGGGTGCACCGGTGATAGAGACCAGAGGATAGCGTTTAATAAACATGTTTTATAAAACGGATATAAATAAGTTGAGTTATCTGTTTTTTTTGGTATAATGAACATGATGTGACAAACAAAAAGCGAATTAGCGAATTGCTGATATGGAGGTTATATGCTGGACAAATCTTATTATGATAAGGCGGATGAGATAATTGCCGCCCATGGAAAAGGCAAAGAGTCGCTCATTCCGATAATGCAGGATATTCAGGCTGTATACAGATACATTCCGCCTGAACTTCTTACATACGTTGCGGAGAATATCGGTGTTACCGAAGCAAAAGCATTTTCGGTTGCGACTTTTTACGAGAATTTTTCTTTTGATCAAAAGGGGAAATACGTTATCAAGGTGTGTGACGGTACGGCCTGTCACGTACGTAAGGGCTCTCTTATTCTCGAGAGACTGTATAAGGAACTCGGATTGTCGGACAGCAAACATACGACCGATGACATGATGTTCACGGTCGAGACGGTATCGTGCCTCGGAGCATGCGGTCTGGCTCCAGTTATGACTGTCAATGACGAGGTGCACCCGGCTATGACGCCCGAAAAAGTATCCGAGACTATCAAACAGATCAGGGAGGGAGAAGCATGAACAGGTTATCATCACGCGAAGACCTTTCGGATGTACGCGTTAAGGCGGAGAAAAGAATATCCGATATCAAATGCCGCATACTTATATGTGCAGGCACCGGATGTCTCGCCGGCGGATCCCGGAACATATATGAAAAGATGTGCGAGCTGTGCGGAAGCACTCCAGACGCTGAAATAGTGTTCGGAGAAGAAGTTGCCCACGGTATAGATATTCAAAAGAGCGGATGCCATGGCTTCTGCGAAATGGGTCCCCTTGTGCGTATAGAGCCTTACAATTACCTCTATATCAAGGTTAAGCCCGAAGACTGCGAAGAAATCTACAACACAACGATCAAAGGCGGCAAGCCCGTGGAACGACTCCTGTATAAGATGGACGGAGTGACATATCAGGCGCAGGAGGATATCCCGTTCTATGCCAAGCAGATGAGACTTGTTCTTAAAAACTGCGGACATATCGGAGCGGAGCATATCGAGGAAGCACTCGCTTTTGACGGATATAAAGCGCTTGAAAAGGCACTTTTCGAGATGACTCCGGAAGAAGTCATAAATGTTGTTTATGATTCAAACTTAAGAGGCCGCGGAGGCGGAGGTTTCCAGACGGGCTATAAGTGGAAGCAGGTTGCAAGACAGGCCGAGAAGACCAGATATATTGTATGTAACGGTGACGAAGGTGATCCGGGTGCGTTCATGGACAGATCGGTCATGGAAGGCGATCCGCACAAGATGATCGAAGGTATGCTCATTGCGGCTTATGCCGTAGGCGCGCAGGAAGGATACATATACGTTCGTGCCGAGTACCCGCTTGCCGTATCGCGACTTAAGATAGCGATAGCTCAGGCGGAGGAGGCAGGTCTCATCGGAGACAACATACTCGGTTCCGATTTCTCGTTCAGGCTTCATATCAACAAAGGAGCCGGTGCATTTGTGTGCGGCGAGGGAAGTGCACTTACCGCATCAATAGAAGGCGAAAGGGGAATGCCCAGAACCAAGCCGCCGCGTACGGTTGAGCAGGGTCTGTTCGGCAAGCCCACCGTTCTTAACAATGTTGAGACATATGCAAATGTTCCGATGATCATTTTAAGGGGATCCGACTGGTATCATTCCATTGGTACGGAGAAGAGCCCCGGAACAAAAGCCTTTGCTGTAACCGGAAGTATCAACAATACCGGTCTTATCGAAGTGCCCATGGGAACTACTTTGCGCGAGATCATTTATGATATCGGCGGTGGAATTAAGGGCGGCAAGAACTTCAAAGCAGTGCAGATAGGAGGTCCTTCGGGAGGCTGTCTCATATCGGCGGATCTTGACGTTCCTCTTGATTTTGACTCATTAAAGGCCAAGGGAGCCATGATAGGTTCAGGCGGTCTCGTTATCATGGACGAAGATACATGTATGGTTGAAGTGGCAAGATTCTTCATGAACTTCACCCAGAACGAGAGCTGCGGAAAATGCGTTCCGTGCCGTGAAGGTACAATGCGCATGCTTGAAATACTTGAAGATATAGTAAACGGACGCGGAACCATGGAACAGCTCGACCTGCTCGAAGAGCTCGGACGTGCGATAACCGATACCGCGCTTTGCGGTCTTGGCAAATCAGCCGCTCTTCCCGTTCTTTCCACACTTCGCGTGTTCAGGGATGAATATGAGGAGCATGTCAGGGATAAAAAATGCCGCACCGGTACGTGCAAGGCTCTTTCAAGCTATGTGATCTCACCGGATCTGTGCAAGGGCTGCAGCAAGTGTGCGAGAAACTGCCCTGTGGGAGCGATCTCGGGCGAGATCAAGTCGCCGTTTACGATAGACCAGAGCAAATGTATCAAGTGCGGTGCATGTATGGAGAATTGCCCGTTCAAGGCTATCTCGCGGTCATAGCGGATGCATCAGGTGTAGGAGGATCATAAATGGATTACATGACAATAGACGGCATCAAGGTGCCGATAGAGGGTGAGAAGAACATACTGACCCTTATAAGGAAAGCCGGTATAGATATCCCCACATTCTGTTATCACTCGGATCTGTCGATCTATGGTGCCTGCAGGATGTGTATGGTAGAGGACGAGAAGGGCAAGATGTTCGCATCGTGTTCCGAGCAGCCCCGCCCCGGGATGGTCATACATACGAATACCAAAAAGCTTCAGCAGTACAGAAAGCTCATCATAGAGCTTCTGTTATCTTCCCATTGCAGGGATTGTACGACGTGTACGAAGAACGGCATGTGCGAACTTCAAAGTCTTGCATACCGTGTCGGTGTTCATGCCGTAAGATTTACGAACAACAAAGAGGAGCTTCCGATCGACATGAGTTCGAAGTGCATAGTAAGGGATCCCAACAAGTGTATCCTTTGCGGTGACTGTGTCAGAACCTGCGCGGAAAATCAGGGCATCGGAGCTATTGATTTTGCCCACAGGGGATCTAACATGCAGATCACACCCGCATTCGGCAGAGATCTTTGCGATACGGATTGTGTAGGCTGCGGACAGTGTGCGGTTGTATGTCCTACCGCAGCAATATCGATAAGGACAAACGTTACCGAGGTGTGGGACGCCATAGAAGATCCGAAGAAGCGCGTTGTTGCCCAAATCGCTCCCGCCGTAAGAGTTGCGGTCGGAGACAAGTTCAACCTTCCCAAAGGCGAAAATACGATGGGCAAGCTTGTAAAGGCACTTCGAATAATGGGATTTGATGCGGTTTACGATACGAACTTCGGTGCCGACCTTACGGTAATGGAAGAGTCGAAGGAATTTGCAAAGCGCCTTGAGTCGGGAGAAAATCTTCCGCTATTCACTTCGTGCTGTCCGGGCTGGGTTAAGTTCTGTGAGAACAAATATCCCGAATTTGCCGGGAATATCAGTACATGCCGCTCACCTATGAGCATGTTCTCGCCTGTGATAAAAGAGTACTTCAAGAAGCGAGACGAGGAGGAAGGCAAGGAGACATACGTAGTTGCAATAATGCCGTGTACGGCTAAGAAAGCCGAGATACTTCGCCCCGACAATCAAACCGACGGGCGTCAGGATACCGATATAGTGATCACGACTCAGGAAGTTATTCGAATGATCAAACAGGTAGGTATCAAGTTCGAAGATCTCGAAAGCGAAGCCTGCGATATGCCGTTCTCAATGGCATCGGGCGGTGCGTCGATCTTCGGTATAACCGGTGGTGTTACTGAGGCCGTTCTCAGATATATGTCACCGGATAAAGATCACACGACGCTTGAGAATATCAAGTATTCCGGAATCCGTGGCAAGCAGGGCTTCAAAGAGGCTACTGTCACACTCGGAGACAGGCAGCTGCATATCGGCGTCGTTCACGGACTCAAGAATGCAGCCGATCTTATCGAAGACATCAAGGCGGGACGCGCGCATTATGATTTTGTCGAAGTAATGGCTTGCAGACGCGGATGTATACTCGGCGGCGGTCAGCCCGTACCTATGGGACCGCACACGAGATCAGCCCGTATGGATGGTATATATCAGGTCGATCAGCTTTCAAGCATACGTTATACCGACGAAAATCCTCTTATCGAACGTATCTGGGAAGATCTGATCGAAGGACATGAGCATGAACTTCTTCACCGCAATATGTAAAGGAGGCGCAGACTATTGTCATTATCGGCTAACGAGATAGATGTCAGAAAGTTTTACGATGCTGTGGTTGATTTTGAAAACAGCGAGGAGGCCAGGGACTTCTATTATCTTGTCATGGACACTCCTACCGGGAGAAAGAACGCGAACGGATCCGATGAAACAGTAAGGGAGCGGATACTTAAAGCGTATGCAGTGCTTTTTTGCGAGGATGCGGACATAGAGACCGGTGAACCGGCAGGCCCCGATGAAGTATATAACACTGCGGACAGGCTGTATATCGGCAGTGCGGGTTATGATCCCGATCACTGGTACAGGATGAAATATCATTTTCCCGTTATCGATGATGATAATTATGACAGGTTTGCTGCACTCGTTCTTTCCGACATGAATTCGGGACCGCTTCATGATGCGGCTGTAAATGACGGTGATACACTCGTTGTCGGAGAGCCCGATCCTCTTTCGATGACTCCGGAGCATCGAAAGAACCAGACGGTATTTCCAGTCTCTCTTCCAAAGGGAGGTGAATGATGAATATACTTGCCGTAGACGAGAAGTCATCGCTAAAAAAAACCGAAGAAATGTTAAAGGACATGTATCCGGATGCAACATGCGCTTATTTCTCCGATCCGCTCTCGGCACTTGCAAAAGCGCGAGAGGAAGAGATCGACGTGGCGATACTTGAGGTCAATATGCAGGAACTGTCGGGGATCGATCTTGGGGTGTACTTAAAGGAGCTTAATCCGTACGTCAATCTGATATATTATTCCGAAGATATCGGCAAGGCCTTTGAAGCGCTCAGACTGCATGCGAGCGGATATATCAAGAAGCCCGGATCGAAAGATGACCTTTGCGGGGAGCTTGAATCCCTCAGATATCCGGATGTAAGTAAGAGATTCAAAAGAGTCTTTGCCCAGACATTCGGTGATTTTGAACTGTTTGTTGACGGAATACCGGTCGAGTTCAAATACAAAAGAACCAAGGAAATAGTTGCAATACTGATCAACAACAAAGGAGCTCAGACTACCAACGGTGAGATAATCGCATCCCTTTGGGAAGATGATGCGGATCCCGAAAAGAAGGCTTCATATCTGTCGAATCTCAGACAGGATCTTCAGAATACATTCAAGAAGCTGAAACTTGACGGAATCATCTTAAAACAGAGAGGGAGCATGGCGATCGCAAAAGATAAGATAGAATGCGACCTGTATGACTGGCTTGATAAGAAAGATGACTCGAAATACAAATATCTCGGGGATTATATGAACCAGTACAGTTGGGCCGAATTTGTCCATGCGGAACTTGATGAACTAAGTTACGATGATTGGGATGATGAAGATTAATATACACATTATGAAAAGTGTGGTAGAATTCAATTATTGATAATTTTCATTACTATGGAGGGAAAGCAATGTTAAACATTTCAAAGAAATCTGAAGGAACTGATCTTACCGTAACACTTGAAGGACGTCTCGATACGTCTACTGCACCCGAGCTTGAGGGAGCGCTTAAGGATGATCTTGAGAGCGTAACATCTCTCGTATTTGACCTTAAGGAGATGCAGTATATTTCAAGTGCCGGCTTAAGAGTTCTTCTTTCTGCACAGAAGGTTATGAACAAGAGGGGCAGCATGGTCATCAAGAATGCTTCCGAGCAGATAATGGAAATATTTGACGTTACAGGTTTCTCTGAGATCCTTACGATAGAATAATTCACGATTATCGTAGGATAAAGGAGATCTATCATATGGTTACAAATAAGATTATTTTAGACTCTTCCGGTGCCGGTATGGAAGAGGCTTTATCGGCGACCGACAGATTTTCGGTCAGCGAGGGCCTTGATCGCAGAACGGCACTGCATATTCATCTTCTTGCTGAAGAAACAGTTGGGATGGTAAGAGCCATAACAGAGGAGTTTTCCGCACTGTTTTGGATTGAGAGTGTTGAAAAGAGCAAGGTATTAATTCACCTTCTGGCTGAAACCGATATGGACATGGATAAAAAACGTGCTCTTATCGAAACGTCGGACAGCAAGCACAATTATGCCGCAAGAGGGTTCATGGGGAAAATACGTGAGCTTATCGAAAACGGCATGTATAAAATGGATGAGGTTGGTAAGCTTCAGGCACAGTACGGTGGAGTACCGCTTATGTACAGTGTGATGGGATGCGTTGATTCTTCGTATGCCCAGACAATCAATTACCAGTGGACACTTGGTCAGTATCGTCAGAACGTTGAGGATGCCAAGGAGGAAGATTCTGCGGCACAGGAAGCGTGGGACGAGCTTGAAAAGTCAATTGTTGCGAACATCGCCGATGACGTCAAGGTGTCCGTTAAGGGAAGCAGCGTGGAGCTTATTATCGAAAAGGACATTGCATGAGCAGATTTCAAACAGAAGCAACAGTCGATAATCTTTCAAAAGTACTTGAATTTGTGGACGATGAGCTGTCGGCGAACGACTGTCCCCCCAAGGTCATGATGCAGATCGATGTTGCGGTTGAAGAAATGTATGTTAACGTTGCAAACTATGCCTACAAGCCCGGCACAGGAAGTGCCGAGATAGAGATGGATTTTTCATCCGAAGACGGAGGCAGCGTAACGATAACCATAATAGATTCCGGGGAACAGTTCGACCCTTTGAAGAAGCCGGATCCGGATGTTACACTTTCGGCCGACGAGCGTGAGATCGGCGGACTTGGAATTTTTATGGTCAAAAAAAGCATGGATGATGTGCGTTATGAATATCGAAACGGGCAAAACCGGTTTACGATGTTCAAGAGGTTTGCAGTAGCCGGGTAGGGGCCGGAGTATGAAGTACAGGGAGCAAAACAACAGGGATGCTCTGTCCGTTTTGGGATTCGGGTGTATGAGATTCCCGAAAAAAGGAAACGGATTCGATACGGAGGAGATCGAAAAAGAGCTTAGATTTGCCATTAAAAGCGGTGTCAATTATTTTGACACTGCATATATTTATCATGGGAATGAAGAGGTATTCGGAAAGGTTCTTGAGAAGATCGGAGCGAGAGATTCGATCAAAATAGCGACCAAGATGCCTCACTATCATATGAAGAGTGTCGAAGAAGCCGAAAAGCGGTTCAAGGAGCAGTTAATGCGCCTTCGTACCGATTGGGTCGATTACTATCTGATGCATATGCTCCCGGATCTTAAGACGTGGGAGTCTCTTTGCGAAAGAGGTATAGATAAGTGGCTTGAGGACAAAAAATCAGCCGGACTTATTAAAAGAGCCGGCTTCTCTTTTCATGGTTCGTCGGAACAGTTTATAAGAATACTTAACGCATATGACTGGGATTTTGTACAGATTCAGTACAACTATTTCGATGAGAATTCCCAGGCCGGAAAAAGAGGTTTAAAAGCAGCGGCCCAAAAGGGCATTCCGGTTATAATCATGGAACCGCTAAGAGGAGGAAGACTCGTAAACGGTCTTCCCGAAAAGGCGGAGGAAATTATACGTACATCCACACCCGGATGGTCAAACGCGGAGTTCGGACTGCGATGGCTGTGGAATCAGCCGGAAGTTACAACGGTACTTTCCGGAATGAATTCCATGGATATGGTCAAGGAGAATATAAGAATAGCATCCGAGACCGATGTGAACTCTCTCTCGGAAGATGATATGTGCACGTACGAGAAGGTCATCGAAGAGATCGAGCGTAAAGTCAAAGTACGCTGCACAGGATGTGCCTACTGCATGCCGTGTCCCGCGGGCGTTGATATACCCGGGTGCTTCAAAATATATAATGCTTCATATACCGACAGTTTTTCCAATGCATGGAGAGAGTATTTCATGTGCACGGGTATGAAGAATGAGAGGTCTATGGCGTCTCTTTGCAAAAAGTGCGGCAAGTGTGAATCCCACTGTCCGCAAGGGATCCACATAAGGGATGAGCTTACAAAGGTTAAGAGAAGATTTGAGAGCCCGATTTTTAAGCTTGCATTACTCATATCACCGGGAAAGCTGAAATAGCCACTGCCTCAATATACACATATGAGAAGAATGAGATTATTCACAACTTGCATATTGTGCTTTTCGCTGTTTGTTTCCATGACTGCATGCAGCTCGGAGGATGGTGCGGCTTCAACATCCCCTGCAGGCTCTGTTAAGGAAGCAGAGGAGGCGGAAAGCGACAAACCGGCGGATGCGTATGATGAGTATATACGCAATGCTATTGCTTCCGTTAACGGAAACAAAAACGGCGGATCAGGCGAGGAAACACCTGACGATTCCAATAAACAGCCGTCAAGATCCATCACGGTTGACAGGACAGCGCCAAGTGATTTTTACATTTCTTCGATGGAGAACGAAGAGTCCGATCCGTTTGTATTTCCGTACGGTGATGATAACACCACCGATTCTTCGACTGACCTGTCACCTTCACCTACCGGGGAGCCGAGCGGAACACCGACACCGAGTCCGACGCCGTATATTACGCCGGAGGAATTTGATGTTGATACGTGCTGCATTTATATAAACGGCGAGAGCGACAGTGCTTACGGTACAGAAATTGTTACCGCAATCAACAAAACAAGAGAGGATCTCGGATACAAGCCGTTTGAGAAAAATAAAGGGCTTTCTTCGTGTGCCGACAGAAGGACAAGAGAAATAGCCGCTAACTTCAGTCATACGAGACCTAACGGTCAGCCGTTCTACAGTGTTGCACCCGAGCACTTCAAGGCCGAGATGTTGATCATTAACAACCAGAAGGCCGAAGAGGCTGTCGATACGCTGATCAAGAGGGATCCCATATCACGAAACCTTATCTTTACGAACAAATACAGGTCTATTGGGGCATCGAGCTTTAAATGCAACGGAATGAAATATACGGTAGTTTCCTTTGGATTATAGTGTTCCCTTATCGGCCGCAGGGCGATTTTACTTGATTTTTCCGAATAATAATAATAAAATGAGAGCGATGTAAACTTTTTTACCGAAGTTGTAAAAGGAGTCTTATTATGCCAAGAGATTTAGATTTGGATTTTGAATTTCAGGATGAGGAGGTTCGTGAACGTCCCGCACGTCCCGCACCGAGGCGTGAAGGCGCTGCAAGACATGCAGGAGCCACAAGAGGCGCATCGTCGTCGAGACGCAAGAAAACGGACACGACGAGCATTATCATCCTTGCGATTGAAATAGTCGTATTTATTGCTCTTCTTGTTACATTCTTTATTCTTAAGAGCAAGATTTCATCGGATTCATCCGAAGCATCGTCCGCTTCGACGGAAACCTCACAGAGCGGTGGATCAAACGGAGTAAACGTTGAGAGCGAGGATTTCAGCCTGACATGTACGAAGGTTCAACTTGTCATGGATGCTGAGGACAACACAGCGGCGCTCGTTTACTTCACATTTGTTAACAAGACGGACACACCTCTTTCAATGGATGCGGTTTATCCGGCAAGCGTCAAGCAGAACGGTGCGGATTGCCCGCAGGATGATAACTTAGCGGATACTCCTCAGGAGATAGAAAACAAGAGTATGCCGGTAAGCGGAGGCCAGTCGGTTGAGTGCTGTTACGCATTCAAGCTTTCGGATCAGACAAGCCCGCTGACGCTTACGATACATGACAGTTATCTGACGTTCCAGGATATCGGATCAACGGAGATACCGATCAGCTAGTATTTCAAGCGTTACATTAATAAAGAGTCGGGACAGGATATGTTCCGACTCCTTTCATTGTAATAATGTCATAAACGCAGAGGTATAATATGAAGATCATCATAGTCGGATGCGGCAAGGTCGGATCGACACTTGCGGAACACCTTTATCAGGAAGGTCATGACATAACGATAATCGACAGACACTGGGAGAAGCTTAAGTATCTCTCGGACAGGATAGATGTGCTCGGAGTCGAGGGAAACGGTGCCAGTATTGCAACGCAGAGAGAGGCGGGTGTCCAGAATTCGGATATCCTTATTGCAACGACGGCTTCTGACGAGCTTAACCTTCTGTGCTGCCTTATAGCAAAGAAAGCCGGTAACTGCCGGACTATCGCAAGAATACGGGATCCCGAATACTACAATGAGATGCGTTATATCAGGGATGAGCTGAACCTTTCGCTCGTCATCAATCCCGAGCAGGCTGCTGCCGCCGAGATAGCAAGGATTATCAAGTTCCCGTCAGCGATCAAAGTCGACCACTTCGCCAGGGGAAGAGTGGAACTTATCAAGATTCATATACCCGAGGGCTCACGTCTTGACGGCCTCCGGCTTTTTGATATGGAGTCGAAGCTTCATTGCAAGGTTCTGATATGCACGGTTGAGCGTGGGGATGATCTTTTGATTCCGCACGGTGATTTTGAGCTTAAGGCCGGTGACATCGTGTCGTTCATCGCGCCCCATTCAGTGGCGCTTGCATTTTTCAAGGCCGCCGACGCAAACACTTCCGGGTCGGTAAAATCAATCATGATCATAGGCGGCGGAATGATGAGCTACTACGTCGCAAAGCGGCTTGAAGAGACCAAGATAAGCGTCAAGATCATAGAGCAGAGCTTTGAAAGATGCAAGGAGCTTTCCGAGATGCTCCCTCAGGCGGTTATTATAAACGGTGACGGTACCGATAAGCAGCTTCTTGATGAAGAGGGTATCGGGGTTGTCGATGCTGTCGGAAACTTCACCGGAATAGACGAGGAGAACATCCTGCTGTCACTTTATGAGAGGAAGATGAGTAAGGCCAAGCTTCTTACCAAGATAAACAGGATCACGTTTGAAGAAGTCATAGCAGGACTTAACATAGGCAGTATTATTAATCCCAACAGCATAACGAGCGACAATATAGTTCGTTTTGTAAGAGCTCTTAATAACAGTAAGGGCAGTAACGTTGAGACACTTTACAAGATAGCGAAAGGCAGGGCGGAGGCTCTTGAATTCCACGTACGGGATGATTCAAGGATTGTCGGCAAGCCGCTTATGGAGCTCAGCCTTAAGCCTGACATCATAATCGCATGTATCATTAAAGGCAATAAAGCCATCACGCCGAACGGACACAGCATTATCGAAAAGGGAGATTCGGTCGTGATCGTTTCCGCAGAGCGCGGTCTTAACGATCTGGAGGATATTCTTGAATGAATAAGAGAATGGTGGCGTTTTTCGTCGGGAGCGTCCTTAGGATAGAAGCGGTCCTGATGATATTGCCTACTATCGTATCCTTAATATATCGGGAAAAAGAGTGGATAACCATCGCGGCAGCGGCACTCGTGAGCTTTTTGACAGGATATGCACTGAGTTTTCGAAAGCCGAAGAATATGTCGTTCTACACCCGTGAGGGTATTACCGCCGTTGCACTCAGCTGGATACTTATGTCGGTGTTCGGCGCGATACCGCTATGGCACGCAGTCGGACATATCGGCTTTACCGATGCGCTTTTTGAGACTATTTCCGGATTTACCACGACCGGTGCAAGTATTCTTACCGAGGTGGAGTCGCTTCCGAAGGGAGTACTGTTCTGGAGAAGCTTCACCCATTGGGTCGGCGGAATGGGAATACTTGTGTTCATGCTGGCACTTCTTCCCGAAGCGGGCGGCGAGAACATTTACCTCATGAGAGCGGAAAGCCCGGGTCCATCGGTAGGAAAGCTTGTTCCCAAGGTTAAATCGACCGCTAAAATACTGTATCAGATATATATTGCCATAACCGTGGCTGAGGTGATAGTTCTGATCATATCGGGCATGTCGGTTTATGAATCGTTCATCATAACGTTCGGAACCGTAGGCACAGGTGGTTTTGCGGTAACCAACAACGGCTGCGCGGCATATACAACGCTTCAGCAGGGGATAATCACGTTCTTCATGATCGTCTGCGGGGCGAATTTTAACGTGTATTTCCTTATAATTGCAAGAAAGTTTAAAGCGGCGTTCGGATCCGAAGAAGTATTGTCATACCTGTCGATATATGCGGCGGCTACAATACTTGTTGCGATAAATGCACGAAATATGTTCGGAGGATTCTTCGAGGCGTTACATCACAGCCTGTTCAACGTTGCATCGGTTATGACGACGACCGGTTTCGCAACTGCCGATTTCAATATGTGGCCAAACTTCTCGAGAGTCATGCTGCTGCTTGTCATGTTCATCGGCGGTTGCGCGGGTTCCACGGCGGGTGGTATCAAGGTCAGCCGTATCGTAATCGGTTTCAAGACAATCGGCAAGGAGCTTGAGCACCTCGTACATCCGAGGAGCGTCAAAATATTGAAATTCGAAGGCAAACCGATAGAGCATGCGGTGCTGCGCGGAGTAAACGTATATTTCCTTACATATATCACGATATTTGCCGTTTCAATACTTCTTGTCGCATTTGACGGCAAGGATTTCACAACGACGATCACGTCGGTAATAGCGACGTTTAACAATATCGGTCCCGGACTCGAAATGGTCGGTCCGTACGGGAACTATTCACAGTTCTCGGCATTTGCCAAATACGTGCTGATGTTTGACATGCTTGCCGGAAGACTGGAGCTGTTCCCGATGCTGCTCCTCTTCATGCCAATGACTTGGAGAAGGCAGCGTTAGGCGAAGCAGATAGATGGATCTATATAATACACATATATAAGGAGTATCTTCATGACACAATCAAGAACACACAACTGTAACGAACTTCGTATCGAAAACGCAGGCGAGAAAGTCACTCTCGTCGGATGGTACGATAACATGCGCAAGGTCAGCAAAAACCTTGGATTTCTGATTTTGCGTGATTTCTACGGTATCACACAGGCTGTTGTAGAGACCGAGGAGATGATGGATGCGCTCGCTGGAGTCAACAACGAGTCAACGTTGTCCGTAACCGGCACGGTAAGGGAACGTTCGAGTAAAAATCCCAACATCCCGACCGGAGACATCGAAGTAGTTCCCGAAAAGATAGAGGTACTCGGGAAATGTATATACAATGAGCTTCCGTTTGAGATAAACAGATCAAGGGAAGCCGATGAGGCAACACGTCTCAAATACCGTTATCTTGACCTTCGTAATCCTGAAGTAAAAGAGAAGATCGTACTTAGGAGCAGAATAGTTGCCGAGCTTCGAAAGAGCATGATAGAGCATGATTTTCTTGAGATAACAACGCCTATCCTGACTTGTTCGTCGCCGGAGGGTGCGAGGGATTATCTTGTTCCGGCAAGAAATCATCCGGGCAAGTTCTATGCGCTTCCCCAGGCACCGCAGCAGTTCAAGCAGATACTCATGACAAGCGGATTCGACAGATATTTCCAGATCGCTCCGTGCTTCAGGGATGAGGATGCAAGAGCCGACAGATCTCCGGGTGAGTTCTACCAGCTTGACATGGAGATGGCGTTTGCGGACCAGGAAGATGTATTCGCGGTTATGGAGGATGTTCTTCCGCCGGTGTTCGCAAAATACGGAAAATATCATACTGCTTCAAGCGCGCCGTTTAGACGCATTTCATATCTTGATGCGATGGAAACATACGGAACTGACAAGCCGGACCTTCGTATAGACTTAACGCTTAATAACGTTTCGGAACTTATGCAGGGTATCGGATTTGCGCCGTTTGACAACAATACCGTTGAGGCTATAGTCGTAACGGGCTTTAACGCATCGAGAAAAGTCATCGATAAGATGATCGCCGACGCGGAAGTAGTCAGCGGTCAGAAGTCTTACTGGTTCAGACTCGATGAAAACGGTGAGATAGTCGGAGGAATTGCCAAGTTCCTTCAGGACAGAAAACAGGAAGTAACAGATGCGCTTTCACTCAAGCCGGGTGATTTTGTCGGACTGAATGCAGGAAAGCGTTCCGATGCGCTTAAAGGTGCCGGAGTACTCAGAAAGCTTCTCGGTGAGGCATCCGAGGGACACATGAAGAAGGATTGCTATGAATTCTGCTGGATCGTCGACTTCCCGATGTATGAGATCGGAGAGGAGTCAGGTGAACTCGAATTCTGCCACAATCCGTTCTCGATGCCGCAGGGAGGAATGAAGGCACTTGAAAATGACGATCCGCTTTCGATCCTTGCATATCAGTACGACCTCGTATGTAACGGTGTTGAGCTTTCATCGGGAGCAGTCAGAAATCACGATCCCGAGATAATGGTTAAGGCATTTTCGCTTGTGGGACTCGGCGAGGAAGACGTTAAGGCCAAGTTCCCCGCAATGTACAATGCTTTCTGCTACGGAGCACCCCCTCATGCCGGAATAGCTCCGGGTGTGGACAGAATGGTAATGCTCATTGCCGGAGAGGACAGCATTCGCGAGATCATCCCTTTCCCGATGAACAAGACGGCAATGGATGTGATGATGGGCGCACCTTCGACTGTCGACAAGAAGCAGCTTGATGATGTTCACATCGCCATAGTGCCAGTAGATGAGCAATAATCTTCTTTTAATGATTTTTTAATAATAGCTAAAAGATGATTTAAGAATCTTTCTGTATAGTACGAGTCAGGTCGATGAGATACGACAGAAAGGTTGGGTATAAAATGGATAATTTCGAAAAGGTTGAAAAGCTTAGAGAAAAAGCTAATGTTACATTTGAAGAAGCCAAGGCAGCACTTGAGGAAGCAAACGGTGATCTTCTTGACGCTATGATCATCCTTGAGAAGCAAGGCAAGGCGGAATATCAGAAGGAAAGCTACAGCACCAAAGAAGAAAGAAGCCTTGCGGTCATCGATGAGCCGGAGAAGACCTCGGGAAAGCGCGGCAACGCGTTTACGGACAAGCTCAAGGTGCTCTGGCACAAATCATGTGAGAATTACTTCGTCACGGAGCGCAACGATGAGGTGATAGTCCACATTCCGATCTGGGCATTCATAATCATTCTTATGTTCACATGGCATGTTACACTCGTTCTTATGATACTTGCTCTTTTCTTCGGATGCAGATACAGCTTTAGGGGTGCAGCCGAGATGAAGATGGCTAATGATGTTTGCGATAAGGTTTCCGAGGCCGCCGATAAGGTCAAGGAAGAGTATCAAAAACTGTAACAGAGGGTAAAATCATGGCAGCACATATTTTGGTAGTTGAAGATGAGGAAAAGTTGGCCCGTTTCGTTGAGCTGGAGCTTGTTCACGAAGGATATGAAGTGAGCAAGAGCGGTGACGGACGTGAAGCTTTGCAGCTTGCAACTGACAACACATATGATTTGATACTGCTCGATATAATGCTTCCGGGTCTTAACGGCCTGGAAGTTTTACGTAGACTCGGCAATTCACATCCGACGCCGGTTATACTTCTTACCGCAAGAGATGCGGTAATGGACAAGGTTTCGGGACTTGATGCCGGAGCCGTTGATTATATAACCAAACCGTTTGCAATAGAAGAGCTTCTTGCAAGAGTCAGGGTGGCGCTGAAGCTTCATCCCGTAAGAAGCGACGGTGACGGGGAACGTGAGGGTTCGCCCGAACGCACACAATACGAAAATGATGCGGCAAACGGTATCTACAGATGGAAAGATAAGCTCGTTCTTGATGAGAAGAAGCACAGGGTAACTTATGACGGCAAGGAGATTACGCTTACGAACAGAGAGTTCGAGATGCTTAAGGTTTTCCTTACCAATCAGGACATCGTGCTCACAAGAGACACCCTTCTAGAAAAAGTATGCGGTTATGATTATGTCGGCGAAACAAACGTTGTAGATGTGTATGTCAGATTCCTGCGAACCAAGATAGATGAGGCATTTGATGTCAGGATGATCGAAACGGTCAGAGGTGTAGGATATGTCATCAAATCAGAATAACAACGTTAGAGGACGCGTGACGTCGATAAGACACAGGCTCGCATGGCAGCGCATCAGGATGAAGATCGGTATGCATTTTGGAAGAAGTATACTGTTCCTTATAGTGATGTTTCTCGTATGGCTGCTTGCAAGAGAGTACATGGCGGATGTGGCTGTTCCGTTTTTTGAAAGAAGCCGCTCGCTTTCGCCGATTCAAAATCCGGAAGGTGTTTACACATTTAACGGTTTTGTTGAATTGTTAAGGTCATTAAGATACGTGGTCACCGATAAGGCCGGAGAAAAGGTCATTGTTAACGAACTGGTCTTTGCGCCGGCGATGATAATGATCACATTTTCGACCGGGTTGTTTGTGCTCGCACTTATTGGGGATCTTCTGTCATATTCGCACGAATCGCATCGTATTAAGAAGCTTCTTGCTCCGCTTGACGAATTGGCTGCAAGCGCCGAGGAGCTTTCGAGAATAGATATTTCGGAGGAAAAATATCATCTGATCGAGGAAAAGATCACAAGCCTCGAACCTACCGAAGAAGCCAAATTGTCATTCGGGGATGAGGATCTTCGCGGAATCGAAAGAGCGATGAACAACCTCCTTGCAAGAATACGTGAGAGTCACAGGCAGCAGGCGCGATTTGTAAATGACGCATCACATGAGCTGCGGACCCCCATAGCCGTAATTGAAGGATATGCGAATATGCTGTCCAGATGGGGACGCGAAGATGAAAAGGTTCTGGATGAATCGATCACCGCGATAAAGAATGAGTCGGAACATATGAAGCATCTTGTGGAACAGCTTCTGTTCCTGGCAAGAGGCGATGCCGGAAGAACGGTAGTCAATCCGGTTAAATGCGATCTGTGCGCTATGATGCAGTCCGTGTATGAAGAGTCGCTTATGATCGACGAGGATCATATATACAAGTATTCGTATCCCGAGGAACCGGTATATGTCATGGCTGATGAAGGACTTTTGAAACAGGCTGTGAGAATTCTTGTTGATAATTCGGCAAAATACACACGCGAGAAAGATGAGATCATACTCAGCGTAGGAGAGATATCCGATTACGAAGTGTATGTTCAGGTACAGGATACCGGCATCGGAATGAAGGAGTCAGATGTAGAGCATATGTTTGAGAGGTTCTATCGCTCGGATGAAGCACGAAGCTTTGGTGGAACGGGACTAGGACTGTCAATTGCAAAATGGATAATCGATAAGCATCAGGGACATTTCGAGATCACTTCAAGGGAAGAGCTCGGAACAAGGATTAAGATAGTATTGAAGAAGTGTCCGTAATTATAAGCAAATAAACAGCCCGGAAGAGAATGACTCTTCCGGGCTGACTTTTTTATCCGGATCAGAAGTTTCCGTACAGGATTCTCGCAAGCTCCGAATCTTTGTCAAGTATCAGAGTGTTGTTCTTGTTGTTTTTGAGTGAATCCTTTATGGCATCGAGGCTTCTTAAATAGTTGTAGAATTCTGATTTTTCCTCATTGTTATACGCATCGGACAGTATTTTCATGTACTCGGACTCGCCTTCCGCAAGCAGTGTCTCCGCCTTTTTGTTTGCGTCGGCTATGGAGATCTTAACGTTCTTATCTGTTTCGTTTCGAATCTTCTGAGCTTCGGCTTCACCCTTGGCCTTGTATCCGGCTGCGATGTTTCCACGCTCGGAGATCATTCGCTCGTAAACGGCCTCTTTGTTGTCGTCGGGAAGATCGAGTGCTTTGATCTCGGCCGTGAGAATCTCTATACCGTAGCCTGCTATGTCGGAATTGGATTCGGCCGTAATAAGGTTTGTAAGCTCTATTCCTCTTGCGGCGATAACTTCATCCTGAGTCATTGACGATATCGTGTTCTTGGTAGCGTTGTATACTGCCGCGTCAATTCTTTCCTCGGCTCTGGCGCTCACACCGCCCAGAGTCTGGTAGTATTTGATCACGTCCTTGACCGTCCAGATGACATAGTCGTCGGCGATCATTGACTTTTTATCCCTTGTAATGACATCACTTTGAGGAATGTCGTATATCCTGTTTCCGTCATAGATTGCTATCGTGCTTTGCAGGAACGGGATCTTAAGATGCAGACCCGGATTGTTCTGTATTGCAACGACACGTCCGAACTGCTGGATCAGGACGACATCCTTGTAATTAACCGTATAAAGCGATGAAGCGAGTGTTATTACTGCGAGTATTGCAATTATCCATATTAGTGCTTTTTTCATAATATTACTCCGCCTCCGTTTCTTCTTCGTGGGTGTCCGAATTCGTTTCCGAAGCGGCAACCTCATCGGTCTTATTGAAGCTGTCAAGCGGCATGAGAGTCTGTGTGCCGCCGTCCGAGATTATTACCTTCAGCGAAGGAAGCAGCTCTTCCATTGTTTCATAGAACATTCTCTTTTTTGTGATATGAGGGTAGAGCTTGTACTGATCGTACATCTCGTTAAAACGCACGACCTGACCTTCAGCCTCGGCTATTCTCGCAGCCTTGTCCGCTTCGGCAGACTGCACGATTTTATCGGCATTTGCCTCGGCTTTCGGAAGCTGTTCGTTCTGGTATGCAAGTGCATTGTTCTTGGCTGTATCCGCGCCCTGCTTTGCGGTCTCAACGGCTTTGAACGCCTGCTTGATCTCATCTGTCGGAGGCTCACTGTCCTGTACGGTTATGTTTACAACCGCAAGGCCGATGTCGTGTTCGTTAAGCTCACGTGTCATATCTTCTTTTACGATCGACTGGATCTGTCCTTTGGCCGTTGTCATCGCCTCATCAACCGTAAAGTCGGCAACGACCGATCTGATGCTGGATAATGCGATGTTTTTCAGTATTTCTTCGGGATCGTCGGAAGCATACAAATAAGCAACCGGATCTGAAACCCTGTATTCAAGGTAAAAATCAATATCCAGAAGGTTAAAATCAGAAGTTATCATGATGCCGTTAGCGTCATCGGTTATGTTCTGCCCGTTGTTGTCGAGTGAATAGCCAACGCCGGTACCGTGCGTCGTGATATCAACATAGTCTACCTGTTGCAGCAGCGGGATCTTGAAATACAGTCCGGCCGTGTCGGTACGGACTACCTGTCCGAACATGGTGACGACAGCATTCTCCTGCTCCGATACATTATAGAAACCGCTGTTTATTATAAGTACGGCTACGATAACGATGATCAAGTATTTAAAATATTTGCCGAAATTGCCCTTGCTTTTGGGCTCATCCACGATATCGCTTTTCTTGTTCCAAAAGCTTCGGAAGTTAAAATCGCTCATTGTTTCCTCCTGTTCTGCCATTTATTGAACATCTTATGTATTCTATCACGAGATGTGGAAAATGCAAATGGAGGTTCATTTACGGAAATATCGCGGAAAATATTGATTTTTCCGTTGCATGGTGTTACAATAAATGCCCAAAGTGATATATGTAGATGGAATGGTTTTTTATAGGAGGGACATGATATGGCAGCTATTAACGGTGTTTCTTCTCAAATGAATATGTACGGTCCGATTGCCAGCGGCAAGAGGATCAATTCAGCAGCTGATGATGCTTCGGGACTTACGATAGCCGAGAAGATGAACAGTCAGGAGACGGGGCTTAATGTCGGAAGCGAAAATGCGAAGGACGGTGTCAGTCTTCTTAATGTTGCCGAAGGAGCTCTCGGACAGATTACCGACAGTCTTCAGAGAATATACGAGCTTGGTGTTAAAGCCGGCAGCGGTCTTAATACGGGTGAAGAGCTTGGAGCCATACAGCAGGAAGTCGATCAGCTTCTTTCGGATATTGAAGGTGCGGCAAAGGGTACCGAGTTCAATACGATGAAGTTACTTGACGGAAGCAAGGCAGATATCGATCTTGCGACCAAGCCCGACGGAACCGGACAGAAGATACAGATGGCAAGTTCCACACTCGCTGATCTCGGTATCGAGGGATTTGATGTTACGAAAGATTTTGATCTTAGCAAGATTACGGATGCGATCTCCAAAGTATCGGAATCAAGAAGCTCAATGGGTGCACAGACGAACGCTCTTGAATCTGCGGTAAGATATAACGATTATGCAGCGGAGAATACACTTTCATCCCGCTCGCGTATCGAAGATCTTGATATGGCAAAGGCGATATCCGAGAAGAAGAAACAGGAAACGCTTAACCAGTACCAGACGATGATGCAGAAGATCCAGCAGAATAATCAGCAGAACAACACAATGGCGCTGTTCAGGTTTTGAGTAGAGATATCTACATATTCTTGACAGTACGTATTTAGATGTGATATAAAGATTAGGCGGTCATCGACCGCCTGATCTTTTTTATACAGGGGATTGGTCAAATGGTATGATAGGGGTCTCCAAAACCTTTGGTGGGAGTTCGATTCTCTCATCCCCTGCTAGAAAAAGCCCGATTTCAAATCGGGCTTTTTTATATCAGAAACTATTTTCATATCAGATGATTTTTTTCAGATCATTGGATTTTACTTTGATGACATATACTATTCTGCCATCAAACGCATCCTCCTTTTTTACGCGAAAGTCGTAAGCGATGTGAGCCTGATCCAGCTTTTCGATGTAGTCATCCTTTTGCTGCTCCGAGTATAATGTGATGGTTTCTTTTTTTTCAAACAGTGACATGACATATCCTCCTTATGATAAAAATGTGGGTTGGTGTTGATTTACTGGCATTATATTTCCGACATCACACATATACTTATCGATTTTTTACCCTAAAGTGCTCATATTTTGCCCAAACGCCCATATATCAAAAAGTGATAAAACCGATAACAGAAAACAAAAAATGCGCGGACGCCTGACAACATTTAATATGCAATTGTTATATATATGAGATACTATTAATTTGTTGGTGACATTTGTATTCGGTAAAGGATAATATAAACACTTTTGTTGATTTTGAGCCGCTCACCGATGATGAGTTCGCTCTGATCAATAAGGTTACGGAGAAAATACTGGCTGTGCCTCAGATAGGATGTACGGCATGTAAGTATTGCTGTGACGGATGTCCTATGAAGATCAGTATTCCGGATGTATTCAGAACCGTTAATACATTAAGACGTTATCCTGATGATTGGAGAGCCAAGAACTTCTATTCCGGACTTGTTACAAGATCGGGAAAGGCGTCTGACTGTATCGGATGCGGACAATGTGAGAGCGTATGTCCGCAGCATCTTCCGATAATTGATCATTTGAAGGAAGCAGCTCAAATGCTTGATGCTTAGTGAAAGGAGAACCCCGGATTGGATTACAGCACATATGAAATTTATGATTTTGACAAGATAAGTGCATTTAACATGTCAACGGGATTTAAGGAGAGAAGTTACCAGATGCACTGGCATTCCTATGGGGAGATAATGCTTGTCGGACCGGGCAAAACGAATATCTACAAGGTTAATCAAAACACGTATGAGCTTGTTCAGGGCGATTTTGTGCTCATATGGCCTATGGAGATGCATGAAACCATCGATGCGGACAGAAATGAAGCGCTCGTGATCCAGTTCAGCAATGCTTTTGTTAATTCGCTGTTTGATCTGCAAAGAATAATGCATTTCTACAGAAACCTTCATGTTATTTGTGTCAATTCGCATCCCGAGCTTGCCGCAAAGCTGCAGACTCTTGCGTATAAAATGAAAGATACGTTTTATTCGGAAGAAGCGGATCGTGAGCTTCAATGCTGCATGCTCCTTATGGAGTTTATGCTCACGCTTGATCGGCACAGAGCGGAGTTTTCCCCTGAATTGAGCACTATTGGGAAGGAACATTATACTGAAGATATAATGCGAAGAATGATCTCCGTAACGGATTATATCAAGAACAATCTTACCGCTGATAACCTTTCGCAGGCTGAAATGGCAGATATGGCGGGAATCAGTAAAGATTATTTTTCTAGGATATTCAAGGGTGTTACGGGAATGAATTACAGTAAATGGCTCAATATGATAAGGCTCGAAAAGGCAACGCAACTGCTTGCCGTCAATGATTATTCTCTTACAGAGATTGCAATGCTTTCGGGATTCCAGAGCATCCCGAGTTTCAACAGGGTATTTCGCAATGAAAAGGGAATGTCCCCGGGAGAATACAGGGCATTGTTTGCGGGCGAGGGGAAATGATGCGTTTTTGTCACATTATATTGACAACACTTGTTCTTTTGTGAATAATGTATTTGTGCAGGGGGAGCATAATGGAAAACAAGGGGAATAATAAGAAAAAGATCATAATAATAGCAGTCGCAGTGCTCGCACTGGCGGCTGCTATTATTGCGTTTTTATACTTCAGGTCCCAGATAAGGGCGACAACAATGAGGATACTTCGACTTGAAGGGGTTGTAACGCTTGAGGAAGATGGGAAGAACAAATCGATTCGTGAGAATGTAAGAGTGAAGAGGAACGTATGAGTGAGTTGCTTGCAAAGATGGTGGCGAGTCTTACACCCACTCCTACCCCCACACCCGTGATCACATGGATTGCGCCTATCGTGGCACAAAATGAGGAAGAGGTCGACGATGACGACCATGAGTCCACAACGACTCAGGCTCCGACGTCAGCTCCAACAGCAGCCCCGACAGCGGCACCGACCCAGGCTCCTACGGCAACACCTACATCTGCTCCAACGGCAACACCAACGGCCACGCCGACGCAAACACCGACAAATGGTTCTATAGATTGCGGTAACGGCACATCAATTGATTTTGAATCGCAAGGCGGTAAATTTACAATTAAAGGCTGATCTTCCGACTTCGAGTGGCGGTACACAAACATATACCGAAATCGAAGTGCGAGACAATAACGGTGTCAAGGAAGTATGGGCGCTTTCCAGTGCGCCTTCGCAGACAACTGTAGTACCGGCTAAGATAGGAGAACTGAGCAGTTCGGGATTCACTCCGTAACTGTAGTACTAAAGATTTAGTTATCTGACCATGGGAAGACTAGAGACAAACGATTGGATAATACTCAACAACATAATATATGATATATATACGACGAGGAACACAGAGGATATGCAGCGTAAATTCCTCGAAAGGATAAGATCGGTCATAGATTATGATGCGGCTGATTTTTGCATAGCTTCCAAGGATCCCGGAGGTTCGATAGCCGATGCGGTGGCGATAGGAATAGATGCCAAAACATCGGTAAAATATGATGACATAGACTACAGCAGAGAGATCATGTACAGCGGACGGAGCCTTGTGTACCGTGAATCGGAGATCATGCCGGAGGAAAAGAGGATCAACACAGAGTACTACCGAAAGGTATACAAAGCAAACGGATTCCACTATTCAATCCAGATGATACTCGGAAACGAAGGAAGATTCCTTGGCGTTGTAACCCTGTATCGCAGAAAAGAGAGCAGGGACTTTGATTATTACGATATCTTCACTCTCGACATACTAAAAGACCATATGGCATTCAGTCTTAACCAGAGGAGTACGGGTGCATCGGATCTTAACGATAAAGAGATGCTGCGTGATTTTACCGCCAGGTATATGCTCACGCGAAGGGAAGAGGAGGTATTGCGTCATATGATACTTCGTCAGGATAACACTACGATTAGCGATACGCTGGCTATAAGCATCAATACGCTTAAGAAGCATGAGCGTAATATCTACCAGAAATGCGGTGTCAGCAGCCGTATGCAGCTTTTCAAACTGATATCGTCGTATAATCAAAAAGGAGTATAAAAAAGGTAAAAACGTGTAATTGTACATCGCGGCTGATTGGGGTATATTCCTATCAAAGCAAAGGAGCTCAGGTTTCAAACCTGCGGCTCCTTCTTTTATTTGAAGAATGGATTATGAAAGAAAGGAAAGTGGTGACATGAAGGAGATAGTAATCATAATCAGGCCGGAAAAACTTGAGGATATCAAGAAGATACTCGACGAAGTCAATTGCGGCGGCATGACCATTTCAACAGTAATGGGATGCGGAACGCAGAAGGGAATGAGCGATGAGAAGATGGTCAATGAGATCAAGGGAATGAAGGTCACGCTTAACCTGCTTCCGAAGGTTCGGATTGAAGTGGTCGTTGACGACGGCAAGGTTGAGAAGATTGTATCGGCCGTTCGCGAGAAGTGTTCTTCGGGTCATGTCGGAGACGGCAAGATATTCATCAGGGATATCGAAGATGCCATCAGGATAAGAACCGGTGAACGTGGCGAAAAGGCACTGTAGTACAACCCATAAGAGGTGAGAAACATGGGCTATATAGTAGAACTCGAAAATGTAAACAAAATATACGGAGAAAATCACGTAGTCAAGGATCTGAACCTGAAGGTTAAAGAAGGTGAATTCCTTACTCTTCTCGGATCTTCCGGATGCGGAAAGACAACAACGCTTCGGATGATAGCCGGATTCGAGGAACCGACAAGCGGGTCGGTCAGAGTCGAAGGGGAAGCGATAGAAGACAAGGAACCGTACGAAAGAAACGTCAACACGGTATTCCAAAGCTACGCACTCTTCCCACACATGACGATATTTGACAACATCGCATACGGGCTGAAGCTTAAGAAAGTTCCGAAGGATGAGATTAAGCAGAGAGTTACGCACATGATGGATCTTGTTCAGCTCGGCGGATTTGAGAAAAGGTATCCGAGCCAGCTGTCAGGCGGACAAAAGCAAAGGGTTGCCATAGCAAGAGCACTCATAAACCGCCCTAAAGTACTTCTTCTTGATGAGCCGCTGGGCGCACTTGATCTCAAGCTCAGAAAGCAGATGCAGCTCGAACTGAAAAGGCTTCAGCGGAAGCTGAACATCACGTTCATATATGTTACGCATGATCAGGAAGAAGCGCTTACGATGAGCGACAGGATAGCCATTATGAATGACGGCGTCCTAAATCAGCTCGGCACACCGACACAGATATATGAGAAACCCGAGACGCGATTTGTCGCAACGTTTATTGGTGAGACAAACACGTTTGACGGATCGGTCGGAGATACTAAGGACGGCAAGTGCCATGTGATTATCGAAAACGGTATCATCACGGCAAGCGATGACAAAGCATCGGTGGGAGAATATGTAACATTGTCGATAAGACCCGAGAAAATGAAGTACCGTGATACTCCGACAGGTGATTTTACGATATCGGCGGTTGTAAAAGATTACGTGTACGTCGGCTCGATCATCAAATGCATTATCGAGCTTCCGAACGGAAACGAGCTTCGTATAGAAAGACTTGCCGGACAGGAGCTTCCGAATATCGGAGATACGATATTCCCTTACTGGGAGCCGGAGGATGCGGTTATCATACACGGTCGTGAACACGAGATGTTAAGAGCAATTGAAGCGATCAGGCTGGCATAGGCTCTTATCGTAGAGAAAGGCAATTGAAATGAAAAGATCTAATACACTATCCGCGATCATAATGGTAGGTCCCGTAACACTTGTAATGCTCCTGCTTGTTGCGATCCCACTCGTATATGTGGCGGTGATGAGCTTTTGCTCGATAGATGAGAGCTACAACGTAGTGTACAGGTTTACAGTAGAAAACTATGCAAGACTTGTAGATGCGGATTATTTGAGAATATATGCTCAGTCAATGATAATAGCGGCACTTACGACTCTGATCTCGTTGCTGGTCTCCTATCCGTTTGCAATGGTTATCGCAAGGTGCGAAGGGAAGATGAAGAACATTTTGTATATGCTTGTCATCATACCGTTTTGGACCAACTCGCTTATAAGAATATACGGATGGCGAACATTCCTCGGAACAAACGGATGGCTCAACTGGATATTTCAGACGTTAGGCATAGCAAATGAGCCTGTGGAGTTTTTGTTCAAAAGAGGAACAACGGTACTCGGCATGGTATATTGCCTGATCCCGTTCATGGTGCTTCCGCTTTATACGGCAATAGAAAAGCTTGACGGAAGCCTGCTTGAAGCATCGTCGGACCTTGGGGCAAGAAAGCTTACGACAATATTTAAGATCGTAATACCGCTTACGGCAAGCGGAATATTCTCAGGCTGTCTTATGGTGTTCATCCCGTGTCTCGGTTATTTCTTCGTATCCGAGATACTCGGCGGAGGAAACTCCGATGTAATAGGAAACCTGATCGAGAGACAGTTTCAAAGCGGTAACAACTGGCCGCTCGGATCGGCATTATCGATCATACTCATACTTATTACACTCGCTCTTGTAAAGCTGTTCCAGAAGACGGGTGGAAACGTGGATGAACTGGCCATGTAACAATACTAAAAAACGGAGATGATCAATATGAAAAAGAAATACAGGAGAAAGGTTTCGGCAGTAAAAAATGCGATTTTCTGTACGCTTGTATACATATTTTTATTCCTTCCGATATCGGTCATCGTTGTCAATTCGGCAAACTCTACAACAACGAAGCCATATCTGAAATGGAAAGGATTCACGCTTGACTGGTATGTAAAGCTGTTTGACAATACAGCGCTGCTCGAGTCGTTTCGAAATACGATGATCATAGCCGTTGTCTCAACGCTGCTTGCGACGATCATCGGAACTTTAGGGGCGGTCGGGATGTACCGTTACAAGTTCAGGGGTAAAAGCCTTATAGACGGTCTGCTCTACATCCCGGTCGTCATTCCGGAGATCGTACTCGGTATCTCGCTTCTGACTGTGTTTTCAAAAGCCTCGATACCGAGAGGAATGCTGACACTGATACTGGCACATGTAACTTTTTCGGTTCCGTTTGTCATATTCAACGTAAGGGCAAGGCTCGCGGGATACGATGTTTCGATAGATGAGGCAAGCATGGACCTCGGAGCCAACCGGAGACAGACGTTTTTTAGGATAACGCTTCCGGTACTGGCACAGGGGATCGGCGGAGGAGCTCTGCTGGCGTTTACATTGTCGATTGATGATATCATCATCAGCTATTTCGTAAACGGTCAGGTAAAAACATATCCTCTAAAGGTTATGGAAAGTATAAAGAGCGGTGTATCACCTGATGTCAATGCATTATCAACATTGATACTTATAGGAACGATCGCATTCGTGATCCTGACACAAAGCGGGATCTTCATAAAAAAAGAAAAACAAGGATAGATAAAGAGGAGGATGATTATGAAAAAAAAGGGCATGAGATTTATAAGTTTATTTACATCGATTGTTACGGCAACGGTTATGCTTACGGGCTGCGGAGGCGGTGCTGAGGGCGGCACGGCCGCAAAAGAAGGCGGCGAGCTTAACCTGTTTTGCTGGACAGAGTATATGCCGCAGGCAGTGCTTGATGATTTTGAGAAAGAGACCGGTATTCACGTAAATATGTCTACATACTCATCGAACGAGGACATGCTTGCAAAAGTAAAATCAGAGACCGAGGGTACATACGATATTGTTGTCCCGAGCGATTACATGGTTGAGCAGATGTATACTCAGGGGCTGCTTGAAGAACTCAACAAAGACAAGCTTACAAACCTCGGAAACATCGGCGAGGCGTATCTTGATCCGAGCTATGATCCCGGCAATAAATACAGCGTCCCTTACCAGGGCGGTGTTGCAGCCATAGCTGTCAATACGTCCAAGGTGGACAAGGATATCAAAGGATATGATGATCTGTTCGATCCCGCACTTGCCGGCAGTATGGTTGTACTTGATGATTTTCGCGCAGTGATCGGAATGACCGAAAGAAGCATGGGTCTTAGCATGAACGAGACCGATCCGGCAAGCCTGGTCGAAGTGGAGACAAAGCTGTTATCGCTTAAAGATAATATCAAGCTGTACGACTCGGACAGCCCGAAATCGGCACTGATATCCGGAGACTGCACGATAGGCTACTGTTGGAGTGCCGAGATAGCACTCACGATGGAGGAAGATCCGAACTTTAAGATCGTGTACCCGACAGAGGGCGCATATCTGTTCATGGACAACCTGTGCATCCCCAAAGGTGCAAAGCATTACGATGAAGCACTCAAATTCCTTGATTTCATCATGGATCCCGAAGAGTCGTGCAAGATATCGGAGGAGTTTCCGTACCTTAACCCGAACGCGAAGGCAATTGAGATGCTCGGAGAAGAGTTCTCGGGAAATCCCGCAAAGAATCCTCCCGAAGACGTCATAGCGTTGGGCGAATACTTGTCAAACCTTGATACGGACACACTTGCGATTTATGACGAAATGTGGACGAAGCTTAAGAAATAACAGGCATACGAAAGAAGGTATATAAAATGAGTAAGAAAGAACAAACCATTAAAGACCTCGACAGAGTAATAAGACTTATCAAGACGGACAGCTGCGATATTTCCAAAGAAGAGAAGGAGCAGATGGTCAGCGAGACACTCGATTATTTTGACAATTACGTAAGTCCCGGATGGCTTAAATACCGTAAGTCCGTATCCTCGGACTCAGAAGGCGGCGCGGTTTTGGAGTGGACAGACGAGGGCGCGTACTGCTACGGAATAAACGGTGAGAAGTTTATCGACTGCCTCGGCGGATTCGGAATATACACATGCGGTCACAGAAATCCCGAAATCATGGATGTCGTAAAGGCACAGCTTGATCATCAGGCACTTCATTCACAGGAGCTCCTTGATCCTTTAAGAGGCTATCTTGCCAAGGCAGTAGCCGACATTACACCGGGAGATCTTCAGCAGTGCTTCTTCACAAATGGAGGCGCGGAGGCCGTTGAAATGGCACTTAAGCTTGCAAGGATCGCAACCGGAGGAAGATGGTTCATTTCGACGGTAGGAGCATTCCACGGAAAATCAATGGGTGCAATCTCCGTCGGAGGCAAGGGAACATACAGGGTTCCGTACACACCGATGGTTCAGCAGATACAGCACGTAAGATACGGCGTTGCCGAGGATGTGGAAAACGCGATCAAGAATCTTCAGGCGGTAGGTGAGAAAGTTGCCGGTGTGATTTTAGAGCCTATTCAGGGTGAAGCCGGAGTAATCATCCCGCCGGAAGGATATCTTGAGAAGGTGCGTAAGATCTGTGATGAAACAGGCGTTGCCCTTGTGTTTGACGAGATACAGACAGGAATGGGACGTACCGGCACGATGTGGAGATGTGAAGCGGAGGGTGTAACGCCCGATATCATGACTTTCGGTAAAGCATTCGGAGGTGGCATACTTCCGATCACGGGTATCATATGCAAGCCGAAGATGTGGACGCAGGAGCTTATCGACAACCCGTGGCTCCTCGGATCCCCGACATTTGGCGGAAACCCGCTGTGCTGCGCGGCAGCGATCGCGACGATCAAATACATGCTCGAGAATGATATTCCGGGTGTATGCAAGAAGAAAGGTGAGCTGTTAAAAGCGGGCCTGGAGCTACTTGCGAAAAAATACCCGAAGCTCATATATGAAGTAAGAGGAACCGGTCTGATGCTCGCGGTAGAGTTCAATACGTGTGAGATCGGATACGAGACATCAAAGGGACTGTTCGCAAGAGGCGTTATGACGGCAGGTACGCTTGTCAACGCGAAGACGATCAGATTTGAGCCTACGGCGGTGATCTCCGAACAGGATATCAAAGACGTAATCGAGAGGATGGACGAGGCTCTGGCCGATACGATGAAGAAGTTTTAAGTCGGGGACATTAACAATCAATCCGGAGGAGGGCACATATGGAAGTTAAGAAAATGTACATAGACGGCGAGTGGGTTGCAAGCAGATCCGGTAAGACGAGGGATTGTATCAATCCGGCAAACGGAGAAGTTATCGCGACAGTAACCGAAGGTGATATTTCGGATGCAAGGATCGCCGTTGCCGCGGCAAAGAGATCGTTCTACGAGACGCGCGAATGGCGTGATATGGATTCGCAGTCAAGAGGAGATATGCTGCTTAAGATCGCCGATGCGATGGAGGAAGTAAAGGACGAGCTCGCGCACATAGATACGGTTGATATGGGCAAGCCGCTTCGCGAATCAGAATGTGATGTCGATGATGCCATCCATACGTTCAGATATTACGCGAGTCTTATAAAGGCACCGTACGGAGGCGTGTATGACGTCAACGAAGGTTTCGGCAAAATGCATTCGTATACGGTTCACGAACCCGTCGGTGTATGCGCTCTTGTAACACCGTGGAATTACCCTCTCCTTATGGGAGTGTGGAAGCTGGCGCCTTCTCTTGCAGCCGGAAACAGCATAATTTACAAACCGAGCTCAAACTGTGTACTGTCATCAATCAGGCTGTTTGAGATATTCGAAAAAGTCGGAATGCCAAAAGGTGTGTGCAACCTCGTTCTCGGTGCGGGATCTACGGTCGGAGAAGAGCTCGCAAGGAACCTGGATGTTGATATGATTACATTTACCGGAAGCACCGAAGTCGGACAGAGTATCATGAAGGCCGCAGCCGGAAACGTTAAGAAGATAGGACTTGAGCTGGGCGGAAAATCACCCAATATCATCTTTGCCGATGCCGATATCGACGGCGCGGTTGAATGGGCCATGATCGGCATATTCTTAAATCAGGGCGAGATATGTTCCGCAGGATCAAGAATAATAATCGACAAAGAGATCAAAGATACATTTGTGAGAAAGCTTAAGCAGCGTGCAGAGGCGATAACCATCGGAGATCCGCTTGACAATCCGGATATGGGAGCACTCGTATCCGAGTCGCACATGAAGCGAGTTCTTTCGTATATTCAGAAAGGAGTGGACGAAGGAGCGACACTTGTTACGGGCGGTGAGAGGTATACGGAAGGTGATTGCGCGAAGGGATTTTTCGTAAGACCGACTATCTTTGATAACTGCACGGATGAGATGACAATTGTAAAGGAAGAGATATTCGGGCCTGTAGTGACGGTTCAGACCTTCTCAAGCGAGGAGGAAGCGGTCAGAATGGCAAACAATACGATTTACGGCCTTGCCGGAGCTGTGTTTACCGCGGACGGAGCAAGAGCCCTGCGAGTAATAAAAGAACTACGCGCCGGTATAACGTGGATCAACTGCTACAATCCGTGCTTCAATGAGGCTCCGTGGGGCGGATACAAGAGATCCGGAATCGGTAGGGAGCTCGGAATACACGGACTTGAAGAATATCAGGAAATAAAACAGATAAATATCAACCTTCAGCCGGGAACGGTAGGTTGGTACACGCACTAAGGAGGACCCGTTTGGGATGATAAAATGTTAAGGGACAGTTTACCTAAGATAATAACCGATACGCTTCCGGGACCGGAGGCGAAAAAGATCATAGACCGGAGGCTGAAGGCGATCCCGTCGGCCATCGCTTGCATGTATCCTGCTGTCATTAAGCGGGGTGAGGGAGCTATGATTGAAGATGTGGACGGCAATCTTTTTCTTGATTTCGTAGGCGGCGTCGGGGTACTTAATATCGGATACTCACAGCCCGAAATAGTTGATGCGGTTAAGGCTCAGGCAGAGAAGTACTTCCACGGGATGATGAATATCGTTACGCATGAAGGCTATGTCGAGCTTGCCGAAAAGCTCGCCGCTATTGCACCGGTGGCAGGTGATGAAAAGAAGGTATTTTTTGCCAACAGCGGTGCCGAGGCAGATGAGAATGCGGTTAAGATCGCGAAAGCCTTTACCGGACGAAGCGACATCATTGTATTTTCGGGCGCATTCCACGGAAGGACGCACTACACGATGGCGATGACCTCGAAAAAATCATATGCCGCAGGAATGGGCGAACTTCCTTCGGGAATATTCAGAGCAGAGTTCCCGTATTATTTCCGGGGTCCCAGAGATTTGTCGGAAGACGAACTTGTAGATCACTATATAAGAAGCATAACAAAAGTATTCGAAGAATGTGCGGCACCCGAAAGGATTGCAGCGATAGTAGTGGAGCCTCTTCAGGGCGAAGGCGGTTTCATACCCGCTCCGATTCCGTGGGTAAAAGCGTTAAGAAAGCTGTGTGATGAGCATGGAATCATGCTTATTGCCGATGAGGTTCAGTCGGGATTTTGCAGAACCGGAAAAATGTTTGCGACAAAGTACTGGGCCGAAGCCGGAGTCAGACCCGATATTCTTACCACGGCAAAATCAATAGCTGCAGGCGTTCCTCTTTCAGCAATAATCGCAAGACGTGAGATAATGGATGCGCCCGCAAAAGGAACCATAGGCGGTACATACTGCGGCAACCCGTTAGCGTGCGCTGCAGCCCTTAAGGTCATTGAGATCATGGAAAGGGATAACATGGAGGAGAGGGCGACGCAGATAGGTAAGACGGTCGTTGACAGATACAATCGTATGAAGGAGAAATACGGTGTTATCGGCGATGTCCGCGGCCTTGGAGCGATGATAGGACTTGAGCTTGTAAAAGATGACGGAAAGAATACTCCCGATCCCGAACTTACATTAAATGTAATTAAAGGATGTGCAAAGCGTGGACTTCTTATAGAAAATGCCGGAACATACGGCAATGTATTAAGATTCCTCGCGCCTCTTGTAATAACCGATAAGCAGCTTGAGGCGGGACTTGATATACTCGAAGAAGCGCTGGCAGAAGCGATCTGAAAGGCATTATAAATATTACTGTGTAAAACAGACCTAAATCCGTGCAGGATGGGTCTGTTTTTTTCTTTTATGATATTTTAATCTAAATTTAATATAATATTACTTGACACATTATATTATACTACGTATAGTATGGCATGTCATATAGGTATACAGAGGAGAGAAACTTATGAAACACAAGAAACTGGTGATCGGAACATGCATCGTTGTTGCAGCGGCGGTCGGAGGATTATCGGTCACGGCTTCAGCCGGAACCGCGATCAAAACGGCCGTAGCACAGACAGGCAAGCTTGACTGCGAACTTGAACTTAACGGAAAGGTCGAGAGTCTGTCCGAGAAGAAATACTATTCAAAAATCAGTGGACGTATCGGTAGTGTAAACGTTAAAGAGGGTGATTTTGTAAAAAAGGGAGATATCCTCGTGTCTTATGATATGGACGATATCACGAAAGAGCAGACACTTACCGAGCTTGACGCGGTTGCGGATCAGGGAGGATATGACGATGTCAATCAGTCAAAAGGACGCGTTGCCGGTCTGTACGGTGAAGCAAAAAACTCGATTGCGGAATTGGAGCAGCAGATCACTATGACCGAGGCAGTGCTCATTACTACGCAGAAAGAACTTACCGACAGGAAGAGCGCTCTCTCTGCCAGAGGAGCGCAGCTACAGGCAGACCTTGCAGGATGTGTTGCCGATGAGGATGATGATCCCAAAGATGTTCAGAAAGCCAGAGAGGACATAGAAAGACAGATCGCGCAAAATCAGCATGATCAGCTGTACGACCCGGAGATAGTAAAGAAGCAGGATGAGATTAACTATCTTAACTATCTTATGACTTCATATAAAGATAAGAAGTCCGTCATGGAGAGCCAGAAAGCTGCTACCCAGCTGAACCTGCAGACAAAGGGCGGTAAAGAGAAGCTTGAAGCAGTCAAGGCTGCGGATGATCTTGTCAACGAGACGAAGCTTAAAGATTACGCGGAAGCGTCTGCCGGCATAAGGGCTGATTTTGACGGAGTTGTAACCAAGCTTTCGGTATCGGAAGGAAGCAGCGTATCCGCAGGCCAGGAACTCGTGCAGATCCAGTCTCTTGAAGATACGGCTGTCGTATGCTACGTCAACAAGTATGACATCATCAACATTGAAGAAGGCCAGACCGCAAGCGCGCACATCAAGAATAAAGACTACGCCTGTCATGTAACCAGGATAGAAAAGAAGACAAGCGAAGACGGGACGACCCCGGGTGTAAGGGTCGAGATGAAGATAGACGAGCCCGACGATGCCATCATACTCGGAATCGAATGCAAGATCAAAGTCAGAACCGCGATGCTTGCGTATGCACTTCTTGTTCCTACCGATGCGCTTTGTTCGGACGATGAGGGTGATTACGTATTTGTAATAAAAGAGAACAGGGCTGAAAAGAGAACGGTCGTAACGGGCGTCAGAAACGACGACATGGCAGAGATAGTTGAAGGACTGCAGGCCGGAGAGACGGTCGGCTGGGACGAGATGACCGAGCTTACGGACGGACAGAAGGTCAAGGTGCAGTAAATGGAAAAAACAGGATCTGATAAGAAGAGAATCATATATACGAAGGATCTGTGCAAATCGTTTGACAACGGAAATGTCAGCCAGCAGGTGCTTAAAAATCTGGATCTGGAAATCTATCAGGGTGATTTTACGGTCATAATGGGTAACTCCGGCTCGGGAAAGAGTACGCTGTTGTATGCGCTCTCCGGCATGGACAGGCCAAGTATGGGCGCGATCACATACGAGGATCCGGACGGTGAGGCTACAAGGATAACCGGATACGACAACAACCGCCTTGCGATGTTCAGGCGTGATCATGTCGGATTCGTATTTCAGCAGAATTACCTCAATGACAGCATGAGCGCGCTTGACAACGTCATGGTCGTGGGGCTTCTTAAACACGATAACCGCAAGGAACTCGCGGAAAAGGCGAAGGAACTGTTAAAGCGTGTCGAAATAGAAGACGGTGATTGGGACAAGTTCCCGACGCAGATGTCGGGCGGTATGCAGCAGCGTGTTGCGGTTGTCCGCGGCGTAATAAACAGTCCGGAAGTATTGTTTGCGGACGAACCTACGGGAGCGCTGAATTCCCAGAATACGGAAAACGTTTTGAATATATTGTCGGATCTCAATTCAGAGGGCCAGAGCATAGTCATGGTAACACATACTCTGGCTGCGGCCGAACGCGGGAACCGTATCATCTACCTTGCTGACGGCGTGGTTTCCGACGAGGTCGAACTCGGGCCTTATCTCGGTGATTATAAGAATGCTGACAACCCCGATATGGACAAGGCGGCCGCAAGACATAAGAAGTTAAAATCATTCCTTCAGGATATGGGGTGGTAGTATGTACCGTTATTTCTTCATGGCCAAAAACAACATAAAGAAGCAGAAGGGCGATATGATCACGTTTTTCATACTGACTCTTATAGCATCGGCGCTGATATTCGTCAGTGCCTCTTTTCTGGTCGGAACCGGAAAGGTTGTTGATACGGTAATGAAGCGGATAAACGCCTCCGATATCATGATCTGGATCTCGGACGATGATATGGCAAAGGCGAAGATCGAGGAGATTATTAAAGGGCACAAAGAGCTTTCGGGGTTCGAATCCAACAAATTCTTAAGTACATATGCCAAGTATCGCCATAAAGGTGAGAAGACATGGACTGATTATGATTTTCACATCGGATCATATGAGGAAGAGCGTATGATCCAGAAGATTTCGTGTGCAACGGGAAAACTTCACGGCAATCAGGCGGTGATTCCGATATCGCTTTCGACTTCGTATCCTATAGGAAGCACAATGGAGTTAAAAATAGGCGATAACGTGTATCTTCTGAAGGTGGCAGCATATAACGAGGATAATATATACTGCTCGCCGCTTAACATGGGAACGTATCTTGTATTTGTGTCCGAGAAGCTTTATAACACGATAGAATTTGAAAATCCCGAGAAAGCGGGTGCGGCTCTTCTTATCAAAACGCATATCGCGAAGTCGGAGAGAAAATACGGCAGGGATCATATGGAATATGCCGACGAATTGTTTAATGAATTCAACGAATGGTATACGGGATATTGCAGGAAGCACCCGGATTACTCCCTTTCGGTCACAAACTTTCTTCCGGCAGATCTTATGAAGACCGCATCGCTTATTCTGCCGCTAATATTTGTGGGGATCGTGCTTGTTTTTGCGGTCATCATGTTTGTCATCGCGATGGTGATAATTCATTTTTCGGTTAAGAACTTTATCATGTTGAACATGAAAAATACTGCAATTATGGAGGCGTCGGGATATACGGTTCGGGAACTTGTACTGATACTTATGTTCCAGCTTCTTCTTGTGGCAGGACTCGGAAGCGCGGCCGGACTCGCCGTCGGAGCTCTGCTGCTTGAGCCGGCGGGCGTTGTCATACTCATGACGCTCGGTCTTGCATGGAACCAGCCGGTTGATATCGTGATAATGACAGGCGTGTTTATTGGGATATGTACGGTTATAGCAATTCTTACGCTTGCTCTGGGAAGAGAATACTCGAAAACCTCGGTGCTGTCGGCACTTCATGGTGGAAACAGTGTAACGCGCGGACGCAGAAACGTATTCTCGTTCGAGCATTCTCCGCTCCCGATACCGCTCACTTTGGCATGTAAAGATACGTTCGGCAAATTTGCGAGCAAGATAGGTATCATATTTATTATGGCGATACTTACGATCTCGACGATGGTGGGATTCGGTATGGTTGATTCATATGCGAGGGATAATACAAACCTCCTCAACATGTCGGGGCTGTTCGAATGCGATGCAGTAACGGATGGCGGCAAGACGATGATGGATACGATATCCGGGATGGACGCGGTCGAGTCGGTATACGGGGACACCTGGTATTCCTTCAATTATGAAATAGGTAACAGGGTATCGAGCATAACGACAAGAGCATTTACGGATCCGAGCCTTGTTCGGGGAGGCAGCATACTTGAAGGCGGATGGCCGAAAAACGAGAACGAGATAATGCTCGCTACGGCAGCGGCAAACAGTCTCGGTGCCGGAATGGGAGATAAGGTCACGATCAAAAATGGTGGTAAAGAAGAGTCATTCAAGGTGTGCGGAATATGCCAGACAATGAACAATATGGGCATGATGTCTTATATTACAATGTCGGGATATGAACGCGTGGCACTTCCGGTGAGCGAATACAGCATCTGGGTGAACTTCAAGCCGGGAAAGACTTTTGAACGGTTTAAAGAGGAATTCAAAGAAACATATCCCGATGTGGAGCTTGCTGATTATAACGAGAGCGTCAGCAATACTCTCGGCGTTGTATCGGGAGGAATGAAGGCGCTTGCGGTTCTAATAGCACTGCTTACTATCGTCATAGTTGCGTTTGTTGAGTCGCTTATCGTAAGGGCACAGATTACGCGTGAATGGAGAAATCTCGGGGTGTCCAAAGCCCTTGGATTCACATCCGGTCAGCTGATCCGTCAGACGATGCTCTCGAACATGCCGTCAATATTCATAGGAGTTGCAATAGGACTTGTACTGTCTCCCGCATCGGGAGAAAACCTCATGAGATCCGCTTTTGCAATATTCGGATTCAGAAAGGCGGTATTCGACATTGCGCCGGCATCATTCGTGCTTACCGCTGCTTTGGTATGCGGCATAGCGGCGGCAACTGCGGCGTTTATCGGAAGACGAATTAATTCTCTTGAACCTGTTAAGATGATAACGGAGGAATGATATGGTATAATCGTTCTATTATATGATCGGAGAGTACCGATGAAGATAGTAATTGCCGGCATGCTGACACTTGCCGTGTTTGTTTCACTGCATATAAGTGCGTTAAAAAAGAAAAGATGGATCGTTCTCGCGGCGTACGCGGTCGGAATGATCCTCCTTTTTAGTGTTTACAACTATAGGACACTTGACAATATAATAAGCTTTTATCACCCGAAGTATCAGAGCATGTACCAGACGGAGTTTCTAAGCGGCGGAGAATATCCGGATGCTTTCCTTGATGAATTCTTTAGGGGCAGGACGGTTTATACTCCGAATGATGCTTACGAGCTTGAGGACGACCACACGGGTGACATACTTTCCGAAAAATACGGTGATTATTGGCTCTACTACTATTATCATGCAGTAAATATGTGGAATTATCTTGACCTGTGCGGCGCTAAGGTGATTAAGGAAGATGCACTTAACGGTATAGAGCTTACCGATGAGCAGAAGAGCCGTTTCGAGGATCTCGGAAGGGCGAACGACATGCTTCGTTATACGTTTGCACTCAGTCCCTATGACGAGGAATGGGGCAACGGGTTTTACTATTACTGGTTCTATAACGCATTTATCGGTGATTCGCGCGTATATTTATGTACGGAAGGATTACAAAACGATGATGAACTTGTGGTCATATGGCAGCATACCGATGATCATGATACCGACAGTTATTATGTGGCGTCAAAGACATATTTTGACGAGGTGATCGGAAGATGAGCACACTTGAGACTTTTATAACCGAATACCTGTCATCTCTTGCCGGAGGCTTTTTTGTAAGACAGTGTCTGGTGATACTCGCGCTGTTTGTATTGGGCGGAATACTTACCGATGCTCTTCTCGGTAAAATGTCGTGGGCAAAAAGAAGCGTTCTGATTTTCCCTGCGGGATTTGCGGCATTTGTTGTATCCGCGTATTTTATGATCGTATCGGGTATCCCGTATAATGCATGGACAGTATCATTGCTGCTGCTTATTGAAGCCGTCGCGGTATTATTCTTTAACAGAAAATCATACACCAAATCAACTGTTTCAACCTATGGAAAACATATGGTTATTACGGTTGTTGCCTTTATAGTCATCGCTGCATTTGCAACTTCGGGTATAGCACCTGTTTCGATTTCAAACGATACGATGTATTTCTTCAGAAGATATCCCGACTGTATCGTATACTACGGAGGTCTTCGCGATCAGTTTGACTTCTGGATGACCGATACGGGACTTGGAATAGTAAGTATTGATACGCTTCCTGCTCTGTTTGGATTTAGTGAGTCGTTCGGAATAAGAGAAGCTTTTCATATCAACTTCCTTCTGTTCTTCGGAATATGCGTATATGACAGGACTAAAAAGCGTATGGGGTGCAGGAGTGCTGTTGTCGCTGCGATACTTATCACGCTGTTTCTTGAGACGGCCACTCCGTTTACGATACTCGGTCACTGGGCACTTGCAAATATGTACTTTATGGAGATGTTCTTTATCGCCGCATATACCGCAGTTGACCATGAGACTGAGGCGGCAAACGTAACACCGATCCTGCTTCTTGCGCTATCGTTTTTCAGAATAGAGGGGACGATGTTTGTCGTATGGCTCATACTGTGTATTGCGCTATACACGAATTCGGGTAAGAAGCTCGCCAAATGCTGCATCCTGCCCATGGTACTTCTCTTTGGCGGATATTGTCTCAAAGTGTTCGTATATTTCTATGTGCTTGACGATATTTACCTGTTCCTGACGCCGCAAAAAGCTGCGCTTCTTGTTGCAGCCGTAATGGCAGCGGGCGTATACCTTGCGTTTATAGAACCGCGTCTTTCGGACAGGACCAGAAAAATGTTTCCGTATATATACATAGCCCTTATGGTACTCGGAAATCTGCTTCTTCTTGTAAGGGATCCGGGTCTGTATATGGGAAATCTCAATTCTTTCAATGCGAATCTGTTCAGACAAAGTGGTTGGGGAATGTTGCCTTATTTTGTTATTGCGATGACGGCCCTTCTTGTTGCGGAGTATGTTATAGCAAAAATCAAAAAGGAAGGTGCATTTGTACGTCCTGATCCGTTCACCCTGACGCTTGTTGTCGGATTCATTCTCATGGTAATTGCCGCCTCCTACGGCAGAGGCGATGTGCTCGCTGAAGAAGTCGGAGACTCCGGAAACCGCGTATTACTGCAGGTTGTACCGCTTGTTGTAATGCTGTTCGGAGACTTGTTCACAAACCTTTTAACTCATTTTCAGCATCTGGAATAACTAGTATGACGTGGGCTTTTTCTCGTTATCAACTTCAAGAGAAAACGCATTCTTTCTGTTAACCATACTCATGATAGTAATTAATTTTGTGGGATGGGCGTTTTACTATGCCGGATATCAATATGGATGGCTGATTGTTCTGAGTCAGTTTGCTGTTGTTCCGCTGTATTATCTGTTCTTTGGATTATGGAATAGTAATTACCTGTTGGTCGGTGTGGCAGTTCCGTTCTTTTTGATACATACCATCAATGGGGTTTTAAACTTTATGGTTAAGTAATAACTTTTAATATAATGCGTTAACACTTCAAGACTACATTTAAAAGACTTATGGATATGTTGGAAATGCAAAGTATGGAAAATGTTTTAATTGATAATATTGGGAAGATCCATACCACGGAGATGGGGATTGGACGGATTAAGAGAAATCTCGGTCTTGGAGATATTGATGCAGTTGAATGGTGCCGCGAAAGAATTCTTGATAAGAGTGCCAGAATTGATAAGAACGGAAAAAACTGGTATGTGATGATTGATGATATTGTTATCACGGTAAATGCCAGCAGCTATACGATAATAACGGCACATAAGGAAAAGAAATAAAAGTCTAAGGAGCAAGGGGAACTGTATATGCGTTCTAAGAAAAAAGTATTGGCAATACAGGGAAGTTTCAAGGAAAACGGCGTTACAACGACAATGCTTAAATATGCTGTCAAGGAAGCTGAAAATGCAGGAAATGATATCGAATACATAAACCTTCATAAGTGCAATATCAATTACTGCAAGGGATGCAGGAAGTGCTTTGAAACTGCAAAATGTGTTTTTATGGATGATGATATGAATCGCATCTCAGATTCCATCAGACAGGCAGATGTCATTATGCTTGCCGCCCCTGTTTATTGGGCAAATGTTCCCGCCGTGGTCAAGAACTTATTTGACCGTATGTCGGGAACATCAATGGAAGAAACGGGCACCTTTCCTAAGCCAAGGCTATGCGGAAAGAGGTATATGCTTTTTACCGCCTGTAATACGCCTATGCCTTTTGCGAAATTATGTGGCCAGACTACAGGCTTGGAAAAAGCGGTAAGAGAATACTTTAAAACATCGGGTATAAAGCACATGGGAACTGTTGTATGTGACAATACTTCAAAAAATAAGGGGGTTTCGTCTAAAGCTTATTCTAAGATACATAAGCTGATAAGTCGAATCTAAAGATATCTCGTAATAGTACATTGGTACCATAGTATTTTGAACGGATCGAGAAAATAGCATTCGCAGCATCAAGGTTCACACAATTTTCACAATTTTTGTTAGCACTCACACTTGACGAGTGCTAACAACTGTGCTATAACATAGTCGTAATCAAGAAATATAGTGTCTTCGTACCATAAAAGGAGGAATGACTTATGATGATGCCCAGTATTTTCGGTGAAAACTTATTTGATGACTTTTTTGACACAGTATCAAGGCCTATCAAGGCGATCAGACAGGCGCCGATCCCTCAGGTTATGAGAACGGACGTTAAGGAAAGCGACAAGGGCTTCACTCTTGATATCGATCTTCCGGGATATAAGAAGGAAGATATATCTGCGGAGCTTAAGGACGGATACCTTACAGTCAGCGCCAAGACGAACGAGGAGCATGAGGAGAAAGAGGAGGACGGAACCTACATCAGAAGAGAGAGAACGTTCGGCAGCTGCTCCAGAAGCTTCTACATCGGTGAGGAGATTGAGGAGTCTGAGGTTAAGGCCAAGTTCGAGGACGGAATACTTAAAGTATTTGTTCCGAAGAAGGAAGTTGAACCTCAGGTTGAAGAGAGAAAATACATCTCCATAGAAGGCTGATATTCGTCGGTATTTGCAAGAGACCAAATTTGGTTTATAATCAGAAGCGTCGGTTTTCCGGCGCTTTTGATTTTGCGAATCACAAGGAGTCAGACTCATGTATTATCTGTTATTCAGTCAGGCCGGAAGCATCGTTCCGATAGCCGGTGTGATCGTTGCTTTTTTTGCGACAATCATCTTAATGAAAGTGCTTGCGGATAAGCTTCCTCACGATCAGGGAAGAGCTTTCGCCGTGGAAGGAACACTGTCCAAGGGAAAGGTTCGGGGAGCCGGAATAGTATTCGTTCTTGTCTATATCGCATCGGTGCTTATATTCGATCATATCGATATGGAGAAAATCATTTATCTTTTTGTTATTGCATGTACGATGCTTACGGGCTATTTTGACGACAGATCCGAAAAGCCGTGGAATGAATATTTTAAAGGCGCTCTTGATCTTATTCTCGCGGTGATCGTTGCCGCAGCTTATTTGTATTGGCATGGAAACGAGTTCTATGTGCTGTATCCGTACTCCGTCGCCATTCGCGTTCCGTATGTACTTGCCGGAGTGCTCATAGTCATACTTGTATGGACATCGATAAACGTTACAAATTGTACTGACGGTGTCGACGGACTGTCCGCAACGCTTACGATCATAACGCTCGGAAGCTTTGCGATATGTTCGGGATGGATCGGAATGCCGGACGATGTAATGTACATTGTTTATTTCATTACCGTTCTCGTTGCTTATTTATGGTATAACGCCAATCCGAGCAGTATGCTGATGGGTGATGCGGGGAGCCGCGCGATGGGTATGCTGATTGCGATCGCCGCGCTGCTTAGCGGATACGTTTTGCTATACATACCGTTTGCGATAGTGATGATACTTGACGGAGGACTTGGGCTTCTCAAAGTCGCACTCCTTCGTTTTCTAAAGATAAAAATACTTGTCAATACACGCTGCCCGCTTCACGACCAGGCGCGTAAGGTCGGCGAATGGTCAAATACGCAGGTGGTGTTCAGATTTGCGATAATCCAGACGATCGTGAATCTTCCGTTTATTATGTATTTCCTGACAAATTAGATCGTATGGATCGGAAAAGAGGATAACTAAGATGACAAAAGTAGATATAATTTCGGGATTTCTCGGAGCCGGTAAAACAACTCTTATCAAAAAGCTCATTAAAGAAGTTTTTGCCGGACAGCAGATAGTGCTCATTGAGAATGAATTCGGCGAGATAGGCATAGACGGCGGATTTTTAAAAGACGCAGGCATCAACATAACCGAGATGAACAGCGGGTGCATATGCTGCTCGCTCGTGGGTGATTTCGCGACAGCGCTCAAGAAAGTTGTTGAAGAGTATCATCCTTCAAGGATTGTCATAGAACCGTCGGGTGTCGGAAAGCTTTCGGATGTCGAGCGTGCGGTGCTTGACGTGGCCGATGAGGCCGGCCTTGAGATAGCCACGACAACGGCCGTTGTTGATGCAAAGAAGGCGAAAGTATACATGAAGAACTTCGGAGAGTTCTTCAACAACCAGATAGAGACGGCAAGGTGCATCGTGCTCTCGCGCACACAGGATGTTACCGATGAAAAGCTTGACGAGATAGTCAAACTTGTCAGGGAGAAAAATCACGAGGCTTCACTTATCACAACTCCCTGGGATGACATCGAAGGCAGTGTGATATTCGGTGCAATGAGCGATGCAAAGGCTCTTGAACATGAGCTTGAGCTCGCACACGAACACGAACATGAGCATCATCACCACGATGGTGAATGCTGTTGCGGACATCATCATGACCATGAGCACGAGCACGAACATGACCATGAACATGAACATCATCATCACCATCATCACGATCATGATGCGGATGAGGTATTCACAAGCTGGGGCGTTGAGACTCCGAAAAAATTCGCCAAATCAGACCTTGAGGCAATACTTGCCAAGCTCGAAGCAAGTGAACAGTTCGGACAGGTGCTTCGTGCAAAAGGTATCGTTCAGGATCCGGAAGGAAAGTGGCTGCATTTCGATCTTACTCCGGGTGAGAGCGAGATCCGCGAAGGCAGTGCGGATTATACAGGAAGACTCTGTGTCATCGGCTCCAAGATCGATGAAGACGGTCTTGCAAAACTGTTCGGGGTGTAAAATATGCTTGGAAGAAGACCTTTACCCGTTTATCTTTTTACGGGATTTCTTGATGCGGGAAAGACAAGCTTTATCCGTCAGACCATGGATGAAGGCCAGTTTAAGGACGGCCGTACCACGCTTATGATAGTGTGCGAAGAAGGTGAGGAGTCCATTGATATACTGCGTCTTTCCGACAACAAATTCATTGTAAAGAAGATCGAAGACGAGGATGACGTCAGTGAAGAACTGTTTAAGGAGTTCGACAAGGAGATCCGTCCCGATCGTGTGATAATAGAAGCAAACGGTATGTGGGACATCAATGAACTGCTCGATGCGCTCCCCGACCACTGGGACATCGCTGAAGTGATCACTCCTATAGATTCCGGAACATTTGAGATGTATCTTTCGAATATGAAGATGATGATGACAAATCAGTATCTGTATTCGGATCTTGTCGTGTTCAACAGATGCGATGAAAAATATGACCGTGCGATGTTCAAACGTATGGTGCGTGCGGTGAACCGCCGTGCCACGGTATTGTATGAGACACCTGACGGCAAGGTCGAGGATAATGTTCCGGAGGAGCTTCCGTATGATATAAATGCTGATGTGATCAGGATCAAGGACGAGGATTACGGGATTTTCTATATAGATATATTTGAAAATATCGCGAACTACATTGATAAAACGGTTTGCTTTAAAGCAAAGGGAATTCATCCGAAAGATGTTGTCAAAAACAATCTGTTTGTTGCGGCCCGCCCGGCAATGACATGCTGTGCGGAGGATATCGCTCTTGTCGGTTTTCCGTGCGAGTATGACAAACAGTCGGAGGTCAAGGAAGGTTCGTGGATCGAGGTGACCGCGAAGGTGCGCACCATCATGAATCGCCAGACGAATGAGCCTTCTCCGGTTATGGTCGTACAGAAGCTTACCGAAACAAAAGCACCTGAAGATGAGGTTGCATATTTTTACTAAAAACAATCAACATGCATTTGACATACAGGAGGAAACCGCGTGAAGATAGCTTTACTCGGAGCCGGCGCAGTCGGTGGATATTTTATATGGGGATTTGAAAACGCCAATCTTTCCGATCGCGAGTTCACCGTTATTGCTGACGGTGCAAGACATGACAGACTGATTGCGGATGGCGTAAAGGTTAACGGTACGGTTTATCATCCGGCCGTTAAGACTCCGGATGAGGTCGGTTTGCAGGATCTTGTGATCGTTGCCGTAAAGGGGAACGCGCTTAAGAGCGCTGTAAAGCTTTTGCCGCCCCTTATCGGAGACGATACCGCGGTAATGTCAATGCTTAACGGTGCTGATTCCGAAGAACTTATCGCTGAAACGATAGGTGCTGAGCATGTTGTCCACAGCGTCATCTTTATTGCGTCAAGAAGAACAGATAAGGAGATCGTGTTCGATACGTCGTACGATACGACAATACGTTACGGAACCATAGGGCAAAATCGCCTTACCGACACTGTATCCGCGGCTTTCCGTAATACCGCGATAAATGCTGTGATGAGCGAAAATATAATGCTCGACGTTTGGACCAAGTATGCGAAAAACATCGCCAACAATCTTCCGCAGGCAATACTCGGTACTCCTGCGGCACTTTATACGAGAAGTGAACACGGACTGTTCATAGCACAAAAGCTCTGGTCTGAGGTTCTTGTACTTGCAAGGATAAAAGGTGTTGAGCTTCCTTCCGAGGTTGGGATATATCCGTGTGCCGATTCATCAAGATATTCCACATTGCAGGATATAGATGCCGGACGCAGAACCGAGATCGACAATCTGTGCGGATATTTGCTGACGCTTGCAGAGGAAAACGATATTGATGTTCCATACATAGAATACACATACCATGCGATTAAGGCTCTCGAAGAGAAAAATGAGGGACTGTTTGAGTGTTGACGGATGCAATCCTGTGTGGTAGTATTGGGAAGATGTGTGTGTAGCTCAGCTGGATAGAGCGTCTGGCTACGGACCAGAAGGTCGAGGGTTCGAATCCTTTCACACACGTAAGCCTGAAATGTCCTGCTTAGGGAGTTTCGGGCTTTTTTGTTTACAGGGTGCCGGTTTTTAGACAGGGTTCTAAAGTGCATAGATATGCTGGACACAAAACCTTTATTTGTCATAAAGAAATACAGATCCATTCTGCTTGCCGCTGCGATAGTAGAGGCTGTCAGTTATATAGTTTCATTAACTGACAGTATCGTTGCGGGAAATATGATAAACAGTTCGGCTTTCGCGGCTATCGGGCTGATATCACCTTTCATTTCCGTATCGGTTTTTGTTTCATCCATAATCAATTCCGGAACGATAAAGTATTATTCTGATTATATCGGAGCCTTCGAAAACAGACGTGCAAAAGAGATCTTTTCGCAGGGCGTTTATATGTCGATACTGGCGGGATTTGCATATGCAGCAATCATGTTTGTGCTGAGGGATAGCATAATATCAATTCTTACCGATTCCGCTGTGATGCAGCAGTATGCAAGAGAATACTATAACATCATACTTCTGATGATCGTGATCCATCCCGTTTCGTTTCTTATCGACAATATGACGATCGCGGACGGGGGAGAAAAGCTGTCTGCCGTGGCCAATATGATCTTTATCATATCCAATATAGTGCTGTCTGTTGTTTTTGCAAGGCTTTGGGGGATAAAAGGTATTGCGGCAGCTTCGGCAGTAAGCAGGTATCTGTTTGTTCTTAATCATATTTTCACGTTTTCTCGGAAAAAAGAATACACTAAAACTTACATGGCACTGGCGACGCGATGATGCAGTAAAGATCTTCAACGGTGGTATCGTAAAAGCCTCAAATTATGCTCTGGAAGCTGTAAATGTGTTTGCAATCAATCTGTTTGCGGTGCATTACTTTGACGAGGAGACACTCGTACTTCTCGTAATGATAGAAAGGTTCCTGGGTGTCCTCACTTTATTTATAGGATTGGCGATGGCAGCGTAGCCGTTAATAGGGACGCTTAATGGGGAAAGAAACCACAAGGCACTGCGATATCTGATGAAAAAAGTATGTTCGGACATGGCTGTTACGGGAGTAATATTAACGGTATTTACGCTTATGACCACACCGTATTTGGTAAATGCGTTCGGCATATATGGTGATCCTCTCCATGGTGAAGGTGTGATGGCGCTTCGCATAGTGTCCGCGACTCTTGTGATCCATTCACTGCTTGTCCTGTTCTTTATCTATTATTACCTGATGGGAAAGCAGTTGTTGGCGTTTTGGCTATGTCTTATAAAAAACCTTATAAGCCCGCTTACTCTGGCAGTTTTGTTCTCGATCCTGACAGAGTCCAGAACGGGAATGTGGATCGGACTTGCAATTGCACCGTTTACATCGTTCATAGTATGCTCACAGGCAATCTACATCAAATACGTAAAAAATAAACAGGAGGGATTTCCTTTTCTGCTCCCTGTTGATGGAGATGAGAAAACGTTCATATACTCGTTTG
>Ga0310695_10000193_pt1 | contig 162256 bp, 138 predicted proteins | sample RumenRJG_04DNA_FD_203882 | JGI IMG/M metagenome (GOLD analysis project Ga0310695, IMG submission 203882) | Bovine rumen microbial communities from Lethbridge, Alberta, Canada - RJG_04 (v2) (version 2) | ecosystem: Host-associated > Mammals > Digestive system > Stomach > Rumen | place: Canada...
TGAATGATCTACCAGTTTCTAATAGCCGCATATACTTTAGACGGTCTGCGTAATCATGTTTCTTTCTTTTTCTTTCTAACATAATAAACCCCGAAAGTTTTTTGTCTAACTTTCGGGGTTCACCTCAGATCAGCAGGCTTTTTTTACTGTACTCAAAATAATTTTTCGCTGCACAGTAAAGTTATTTTGCCATGGTAGAAAAACAGGGGCACGTGCCAAACGGTGTTTTGGCACGTGCTAAAACATGTTTTGCTACGTGCCCCCCGTCTTTTTGGCTCGAGCCAAACGATCAAATGGCTCGAGCCAAACGATCAAATGGCACGAGCCAAACGATCAATCGGCTTAAGCCAAACGACAAAATGGCTCTATAGGGAAATGACCTTATGTTAAAAGTTGTGGCGATTTGCCAGCGATGCTTTGACTTTGAAAAAAATATTTGTATATTTACCTTCGCAAAGTGTGTAAAAACTAAACTAATATACAGATATGAAGCGTATTTCTTTACTTGTGGCTCTGATGGTCCTGATGGGGCTGTGGGGTAGTGCGTGGGCAGGGATTGCCGTTTCGACGAATGTGTCGAATCCCGAGCATGTCTATACGATAAAGAGTGGTAACGGCTATTACTGTAACGGGCAGACTGCTCCGACGCAGACGGAGGCCAACTATGGAAAGTTTGCCTTCTTTGCCGTGGACGGTGTGGATGGTGCGTACAAGATTTACAGCACCACTGCGCAGAGGTGGCTGGGATATTCGGCTAGTTCGTCTTATTCGTCCAGGACCAATTTCGTGACAAACACGTTGCAGACGTCTGCCAAGAATTTCAAGGTTACGGAATACAGCTCGGGGCTGTACCAGATACAGCCCTACACCAGTGGAGGCTCGGTGGCTTCGATTTACCTGAACTGGTATCAGGGTATCGGAAGCAATCCTCTGGACGGCTCGGTAAAGCTGGGCCTGTGGACGGAAGACGGTGCTACCGATGCAGGAAGTCGCTGGATAATCGAGGAGGTTATCAATATCGAGCCTGCAGAGCCTGTGACGCCTACTTTGCCTGACAATTTGCAGACCATCCTGTCCAAGTATGGCACGCAGACATATTCCCTGGCTCAGGTATATCCCAAACAGCAGGAGGCTGTGGGTGCAGCAAGGACGGCTGTGGACGGCGAGGTGCATACTTTGTACAACAATGTACTGGCGGCTTCGTTCCTGGCACAGGACAACCGTCTGTTCTTTGCTGGCTCGAAGGCTATGGACCTGGTGCCTGGAACGGAGATATTCACTATAAGCGTAGGTTCGGGAACGGTGATTCCTGCCAGTTCGATGCAGTACAAGTCGCTGCAGGTGGTTGACCTGCAGGCAGATGCATCGGCAACTGGCGGTGCCGAGCATTTTGCGGGCAAGGCCCTGGTGGCTGAATACGAGTTTGACTACGGTGCGTCCAAGTTGGGTATTACATGGAAGGCAGTGTTGCGTGACGGCAGCCATTACCTTCGTACTGAAATGGTGCTGACGGGTAACGGTGACGTGAAGATGTACAACATTATCCCGCTGATTTACGATGTTGATACGCAGGCAGCAGGCTCTACTCCAGAGGTTGTGGGTAATACGCGCGGTGCCGTACTGATGTCCGACAAGATTTTTGCCGGTCTGGAGAATCCCGTGGCTTACAATACTGTGGGTGATGGCACAGGAGACGAGGACAAGTACACCCTGACTACCACTTATCCCGATGTTACACTGGCCTCCAGTGCATGGACGGACATGACGGACAGCGAGGTTCCTGCACGTATCAAGGAGACGACAGGGCAGGAGCCAAGTGCAATTTACGAGTACAGGAAATCGGGAGTGACACTGGAGAAGGGTCAGAAGGTGCAGATAACGCTGACATATACGTCCGGAACGCACAGACTGAACATCGGTGGCGTGGATATGTTTGTCACATCGCCTGATAATGTATCGGCCAGCGATTATCATTACGGTTATACGGGCAGCAGCCATAACAAGAACGTTTATAGCTTTATAGCTCCCGAAAGTGGCACGTACACAATCCGTATAATGCTGGACGGTGTGAGCGAGTCGATAAATGCCAGCAGCAAGCTGAGTATAAATGTCTATACTGCCAAGCCCGGGGCTGTAATAACCGAAAATACAGTTAGTATCAGAGGACGCTGGAGCCGGAATACTACGCTGAAGGATGGTGAGTCTTGGAAGATAAGTGCAGTGGTGGGCTTGGTTGCACAGGATGCAAACAGTGCCGAAGCGAGCTACAGCAAGAACCAGAAGCGCCGTTCGTTCCTGGCTTACAGCGAGCGTGAGCGTGCCGTGCCCTGGCGTGCAAATCCTGTCTATATCAGTTGGTACGAGCTGAATATCAACCGTAACAATGCTGCTCCGGGCAACGAAGCAAGCAATATGCAGTCATCGCAGGTTGTAGACGTGGAGAAGCAGTGGTACAACCGTCTGTACAGGCCGTATGGCGTTGGTCCTAACAGTTTCGTGATTGATGACGGATGGGATACTTATGGCGAGTGGCAGTTCCACAGCGGTTTCCCGAACGAGATGCGTGATATGAGTGCTGAGGCTGCCAAGATGGGTGCCGGTGTAGGTGCATGGCTGGGTCCAGTGGGCGGTTATGGCCAGAGCGGGACATATCGTCGTAATTACTGGAGCAACAAGGGTGGTATGGTTCTTGGGAACAAGGCTTACTATGACGTGTTCAAGGCGGCAGCGACAAACCTGGTGAAAAACCAGGGCGAGAAGTCAAACGGACAGAAGAGCTTCCAGTTCTTCAAGTTTGACGGTATCAGTGCCCAGTTCAGTGCAACGGGTCCTGATGAGGGTGACAGCGGTAACGAGAATGCCGAGGGTATCATACGCCTGGAGCGTTTTGTGCGCGAGGAACTGAAATCGGACATATTCTTCAACACGACAGTAGGTACATGGGCTTCACCGTTCTGGTTCCACTATACGGATGCCGTATGGCGTCAGGAGAATGACTATGGTACGGCTGGCAACAATGCTATTGACCGCGAGAACTGGATTACGTATCGTGACCGTCTGGTTTATCAGAACTTTGTACAGAACAGTCCGATATGTCCTATAAATACACTGATGACTCACGGATTTATCTTGTCCAAGTTCGGTTCGGTGAGCAAGAATATGGATTATGCTGCCGTGCTAAGGGAATTGCGTTGTGCTTTTGCCTGCGGTTCGGGTATGGTGGAACTGTATAATGACTACAGCCTGATGAACTCTATAGCTAACAGCAGTGGTCAGGCTGGTATCCTGTGGCGTGACCTGGCAAACCTGATTCGCTGGCAGAAGGCTAATGAGGATGTGCTGCCAGATGCTCACTGGGTGGGCGGTAATCCCTGGAACGAGCAGAACGAAGCTATCTACGGCTGGGGTGCCTGGAACGGAGAGAAGGCTGTGCTGACACTTCGTAACGGTGATGATGCATCGGCAACGAAACAGTTCAAGATTACCTTGCGCGAGGCTCTGAACATTCCTGCCAGTATCACGGGTACAGTGAATCTGAAGAAATGCTGGAGCGATCAGGCTGCCCTGAAGGGCTGGCCTTCGACCGAGGATATCAATATCGACCAGGAACTGACTCTGACTTTGGCCAAGAACAGTGTATATATGTTCAGCACGGCGGTAGTTGACGAACTGGAATATGTCGATCCTGCCAAGCCCGAGGGTTGGATTAGTGACCTGAGCCAGTTGGATAATAACAAGGTTTACAATATGGTATGTGAGCGCGGATACCTGCTGTACCACGAGTCTCAGTCGCAGATTTGCGGTAGCAATGGCAAGGCATTCACTGCTCCTGCGCAGAGCAATACGGATGTAAATCAGCAGTTCCGCATAATCAAGGACGGTACCAAGTATTATATGTACAGCGTAGGCGCTGACAAGTATGTGGGTGCCGGAGGTGCATATACGGATAATCCCTCTGCTGCGCTGACAATATCTAAAAGCGGAAACAGTAACTATCCGTGGATGTTCCAGATCAACGGCAACTACTTTAACCTGCAGGAGGCTAACCAGACGGATGCCGGTATAATAATCAACAGCTGGTCCACAAAGGATGCCGGTAACCAGTATTATATTGTGGAGGCAATCCCTGAGAGTAACGAGTATTCGGTAATCGTGCTGGGTCTTTCTGGCAGTGACCTGGGCGTTGTGGTGGACGGTACTGTTTACCGGAACGGCGACAAGTTTGAATCGGACCGCCGTCTTACGCCTGCCGATGCCAATGCTGTTGCCAGGAGCGGATACTATGCCACGACAGCTGTCGTTGACAAGAACATCTATGTCAGCTATATTGCCAATACGACTAAGTTCTATACAATACAGAACGGCAAGAGTAGCGGCTATGTAAGTATAAATCCAGATTATCTGAGCGATGGGAACATGACACTCTCCAACAGCAATGCTCCGCGTGATACAAAGGGTCTGTGGATGTTCCAGAAGCAGACGGACAATACGTACAAGGTCTATAATTATAGTACTGGTCTGTCTCAGGTAATGGGCATAACCGGTACCGAGGCTAATGCCCGTACCAGGATGTATATGGCTGACGAGACAACCGCCAATACCAGGTTTACGGGTACGTTGAACCTGGGCAGTACGAATCCTTCGTATATAAAGATAAGCGGCGGCAATCACTGGTGGAATAACCGTAACAACATGCTGGCTCTGTGGGAGACAGGCAGTGTGACGGGTGACGAGGGCAGTAAGTTCTATGTAAGGGAGGTTAATCCGTCAGATTACCCCGAAATTTTCTATGCCGAGTATAACACCATAGAGCCGGGACAACGCCCGACGGATATAGGCGTGCATTCGTTGTGGTATGATACACCGGCAAGCAAGACGGGTGTGGCTGATACTTGGATGGAGTATGCACTGCCTGTAGGTAACGGTCAGGTTGGAGCTACGTTCCGGGGCAATGTCAAGGTGGACGAGATACAGTTGAACGAGAAGACGTTGTGGAGCGGTTCTCCGACCCATTACGGTTACAACAATCATGGCTATTATCAGAATATGGGTTCGCTGTTTGTCGAGGATTTGAGTGGTGACTTCTCGGTAGGGGACGGCAGTGTTCCTGTGATGAACTACCAGCGCTGGCTTGATATAGAGAACGGTGTGGGCGGTGTGCGCTATGAGGGTGCGGAGACTAAGTACGAGCGTACTTATGTAGCTTCGCTACCTGATCGCTGCATTGCCGCAAACTACAAAGCTACGGGAGCGAAGAAACTGAATCTGTGGTTCTATTTCGTTCCTGACGGGAAGATAAACGCCAGTGCCGTTACTTATTCGGACGGTGGTGCGGTATATACATCCAGTCCTCAGACTGTGAGCGGTGCTACACAGTTCAAGGTTGTGAGCGATGGTACTGTGACAACAAACGACAGGGGCGTGTTCGTAGGCGGTAATGCTACATACGCTACTGTATATGTTGCTGCTGCCACTAATTTCGATCCAACGACATCGAGCCGTACAAAGGGTACTGTAACGACGGTAAAAAATACTGTGGCAGGTCGTATAAACGCGGTTGCCCAAAAGGATTTCGCAACGGTATGCAACAATGCTGCAAACAAGTTTGTGGAGTTGATGGGCGATACAAAACTGAATATTTCTTCTGCTCCAAGCCAGCTGACAACCGAGGAACTGATTAAGTTCTATAATGCAAGTGCACAGAACAAGAACAGCGAGGACGGTCTTTATCTGGAGCAGCTGTATTGGCAGTATGGACGTTACATGGAGGTTGCTGCAAATGCTGACCTGACAGTTCAGGGTCCCAGCAACCTGCAGGGTATATGGAATGACCGTTCGAACTCAAGCTTCTGGCATTGCGACATTCATGCCGACGTGAACGTCCAGATGAACTACTGGCCAGTCGAGGCCGGTAACCTGAGTGACATGCATCTTCCGTTCCTGAACTGGATTATTGCCATGGCTCAGCCAGGAGGCAATTTCTACAGTGTCGCAGACAAGATTGCAGGAAAGGATGTACGTGGCTGGATGACAACTACCGAGACTGATATGTTGGGTGGTCTGTCCAGCTGGGAGGGTTCACGCCTGAAGACTTTGGGTGCATGGTACATTACTCACTTGTGGCAGCACTACAAGTACACCCTGGACAAGGATTTCCTGAGGACTGCCTTCCCGGTAATGCTTACGGGATGCCAGTTCATGAAGGATATAGCCGTAACGGCAAGTGATGGTACGCTGGAGATCCCGAATGAGTATTCGCCTGAGCATGGCGGTACCGAGAACGGTACGGCTTTTGCCCAGCAACTGGCTCGTGAGGCCGTGGACGAGACGATACGTGCATACGAGGCCCTGAATGATGCTACATTGGCAACAGCAAGCGAGATGACGGAGCTGCGTAATTTCTACAACAAGCTGGATACAGGTCTCAAGACGGAGACGTTTGCTTATCAGGGAAGTAATGTCACCTTGCTGCGTGAGTGGAAGTATACTGCACAGAACACGGTTGGCGACTGGAACTCTCATCGTCATCTTTCGCACCTGATGTGTCTGTATCCGCTGAATCAGGTCAATGCCTATGCTACCGATGCGGATGAGAAGGCTCTGTACAATGCTGCGGTTAAGTCCCTGGAACTTCGCGGTGATGCTGCTACAGGCTGGTCAATGGGTTGGAAGACCAATTTGTGGGCACGTGCACTGGACGGTGAGCATGCAAGGAGAATACTGAACAACGCCCTGAAGCACTCGACATCATACGTCATAGAGATGGGTGGCTATGGTGGCTGCTACTACAACCTGTTTGATGCTCATGCTCCGTTCCAGATTGACGGTAACTATGGTGTAAGTGCCGGTATCAACGAGATGCTGCTGCAGTCCTACAACGGCATTACCATCCTGCCTGCACTTCCGAGTGCTTGGAGAAGCGGTTCGGTCAAGGCACTGAAGGCCGAGGGTAACTTTACCGTTGACATCGAGTGGAAGAACGGTGCTCCGACAATGGTGAATATCCTGAGCAACAAGGGTGCTGACCTGATTGTACGTACCGGTTGCGGCGACATGAAGATTGCCGATGCCAAGGTTACTGTGGACGGTGCCCAGGTTACTCCTGTAGTTCAGGAAGATGGCTCGTACAGGATTGCCTGCACTCAGGGTCAGAAGGTTGTTATTGACTTTGTCTCACCGACAGCTGTGGTCGATCTGGATGCAAATACTGCTGACCAGGCCGTGGACGGAAAGGTGTACGACCTGAACGGCAGATGTGTTCAGAATACGGAGAAAGGCCGAGTATATATAGTAAATGGTCAGAAGAAGCTTTTCTAAGGTATATAGGCTTTTACTGCTAATGCTTATGTTTTCTGTCTCGCTGCATGCAGTGGGACAGAATGCATATCATGCGGTCTTTCTCGGCCTGCCGCTTGGCGGCAGTGGCGAGGCTTTTGTGGACTCGCTGGAAAGGAGGGGGTATGAGATTCAGAACTCATCGGATGTGTGTACATCGCTGACAGGTCTTTTTGACGGGGTAGGGTGTATAATAGAGGTGCATACCACACCCAAGTCGCATACGGTGCATCAGGTGAGCGTGTCGTTTGTGGAATTCGGTGCTAACGAGGTGGCGCGCTCGCTTAAGTTTAACAGGATAAAGCGAGCTCTGAAGAAGAAATACGGTAAATGGGATTACGACAACAGCAAGGGCTTGCACGAATGGAGTAGCGAATATGCCCGTGTCTCGCTAGGTCATAAGCGTATTGAGGGGCAGTCTTACAAGACTCTGTATGTGTGGTGGCAGGACCGCGAAGGATGGGAAAGGCTGGTGTCAGAAAGGGAAAATTAGTTTATTTCTTGTGAGATTGCTCTTTTTTTTGTTTCTTTGCAGACGTTAATATTTAAAACAAGGTATATAGATGGGAAAGATACTGATTATTGGCTGTGGTGGTGTTGCCACCGTTGCGGCTCACAAGATTTGTCAGAACAAGGATACGTTCACGGACATCAGGATTGCATCGCGTACTAAGTCAAAGTGTGATGCTCTTGCCGAGTTGCTGAACAAGAGGTATGGCACGAATGTCACTACTGCTGCAGTAGACGCAGACAGTGTTCCGCAATTGGTTGCGCTGATGAACGAGTACAAGCCTGACATGGTGCTGAACCTGGCCCTGCCTTATCAGGACCTGACAATCATGGATGCTTGTCTGGAGACGGGTTGCAACTATATGGACACTGCTAACTACGAGCCAAAGGACGAGGCTCATTTCGAGTATTCGTGGCAGTGGGCTTATCGCGAGCGTTTCGAGAAGGCAGGACTGACGGCCATTCTGGGCTGCGGCTTTGATCCGGGTGTTACGAGCATTTATACTGCCTATGCTGCAAAGCATCATTTCAAGGAGATCCAGTATCTGGATATCGTTGACTGCAATGCCGGTAATCACCATAAGGCTTTTGCAACAAACTTTAATCCGGAGATCAATATCCGCGAGATTACGCAGAAGGGCCTGTACTACGAGAATGGCAAGTATATCGAGACAGAGCCAATGGAGATACACAAGACACTGAACTATCCCAACATCGGCCCCAGGGAGTCGTACCTGCTGCATCACGAGGAGATAGAGTCCCTGGTCATCAACTATCCTACAATCAGGCGTGCCCGTTTCTGGATGACTTTTGGCGAGGCTTATTTGAAGCATCTGGAGGTTATACAGAATATAGGTATGGACCGCATTGACGAGATAGAGTACAAGGCTCCTGCTGCAGACGGCAGCGGTGACGTGGTTGTAAAGATCGTGCCACTGCAGTTCCTGAAGGCTGTCCTGCCTAATCCACAGGACTTGGGCAGCAACTACGAGGGCGAGACATCTATAGGCTGCCGTATCCGTGGTATTGGAAATGACGGAAAGGAGCATACATACTATGTATACAACAACTGCTCGCATCAGGCTGCCTACAAAGAGACCGGTATGCAGGGTGTAAGCTATACGACAGGTGTTCCGGCAATGATAGGTGCGCTGATGTTCATGAAGGGACTGTGGGTAAAGCCGGGTGTTCACAATGTCGAGGAGTTTGATCCGGATCCGTTTATGGACGAGCTGAACAAGCAGGGCTTGCCCTGGCATGAGATTCATGACGGAGATCTGGAACTTTAAGCTAATTCATAATTTACAATCATAATTAATAATCCATAACAGGTATGGCAGTAGAAATAAGCGAGAAAGAGGCTAAACTCAAGGCGTTGCAGGCAGCGCTGGGCAAGATAGAGAAGGACTTTGGCAAGGGGTCTATCATGAAACTGGGTGAGAACAAGGTTGAGAATGTCGAGGTTATCCCTACCGGCAGTATCTCCCTGAATCATGCCCTGGGCGTAGGCGGCTATCCCAAGGGTCGTATAATTGAGATATTCGGTCCCGAGTCATCAGGTAAGACTACATTGGCGATCCATGCAATTGCCGAGGCTCAGAAACGTGGCGGTATTGCTGCAATAATTGATGCCGAGCATGCATTTGACCGTTTCTATGCCGAGAAGCTGGGTGTTGACGTTGACAACCTGCTTATCTCGCAGCCGGATAACGGTGAGCAGGCTCTGGAGATTGCCGATCAGCTGATTCGTTCCGCAGCTGTTGACATTGTTGTGGTTGACTCGGTTGCAGCACTGACTCCAAAGGCCGAAATCGAGGGTGAGATGGGCGACAACAAGGTCGGCCTTCAGGCACGCCTGATGTCACAGGCCCTGCGTAAGCTGACATCGACCATATCAAAGACCAACACTACGTGTATCTTCATCAACCAGTTGCGCGAGAAGATTGGTGTGATGTTCGGCAATCCCGAGACGACGACTGGCGGTAACGCGCTCAAGTTCTACGCCAGCGTACGCCTGGATATCCGTCCTTCGTCTACAATCAAGGACGGCGAGGAAGTGATTGGCAAGATGACTAAGGTGAAGGTCGTGAAGAACAAGGTTGCGCCTCCATTCCGCAAGGCAGAGTTCGAGATTACCTTTGGCGAGGGTATAAGCCAGGTTGGCGAGGTACTGGATCTTGCTGTCAAGTACGAGATTATCAAGAAGAGCGGTTCGTGGTTCAGCTACAACGACAGCAAGCTGGGTCAGGGACGCGATGCAGTTAAGCTGGTTATCAAGGATAATCCCGAGCTGTTTGAGGAACTCGCAGCCAAAGTGACCGAGGTTATGGCTACAAGTAAGGACTAAACTGACAAACTGACATACAAAACTGACAGAGCAGGGCTCGTGCTGTATTTGGCACGGGCCTTGCTGTTTATGTTGTGAGTTCAATTCACGAAATAAATTAAACATTAAATATTATGGGAAAGATTATTGGTATTGATCTGGGCACAACAAACTCTTGTGTATCAGTATTCGAGGGCAACGAGCCCGTAGTTATCACAAACGCCGAGGGTAAGCGCACTACTCCTTCGATTGTTGCATTCGTTGACGGTGGCGAGCGCAAGGTAGGTGATCCTGCAAAGCGTCAGGCTATCACTAACCCGAAGAAGACTATCTTCTCTATCAAGCGTTTCATGGGTGAGACTTACGATCAGGTAAGCAAGGAGATTGCACGCGTACCTTACTCAGTAGTAAAGGGCGATAACAATACTCCTCGTGTTGACATAGACGGTCGCCAGTACACTCCACAGGAAATCAGCGCCATGATTCTTCAGAAGATGAAGAAGACTGCCGAGGATTACCTGGGCCAGGAGGTTACCGAGGCTGTTATCACAGTTCCTGCTTATTTCTCGGACAGCCAGCGTCAGGCTACAAAGGAGGCTGGTCAGATTGCAGGTCTGGATGTGAAGCGTATCGTTAACGAGCCAACAGCTGCTGCTCTGGCATACGGTGTGGACAAGGCTAACAAGGATATGAAGATTGCCGTGTTCGACCTTGGTGGCGGTACATTCGATATCTCTATCCTGGAGTTTGGTTCAGGTGTGTTCGAGGTTCTGTCTACCAACGGTGATACTCATCTGGGCGGTGATGATTTCGATCAGGTTATCATCGACTGGCTGGCTACCAACTTCAAGAACGAGGAGGGTATTGACCTGAAGCAGGATCCAATGGCCCTGCAGCGCTTGAAGGAGGCTGCTGAGAAGGCTAAGATCGAGTTGTCAAGCACGACATCTACAGAGATCAACCTGCCTTATATCACTGCTGTAGGCGGTGTACCCAAGCACCTGGTTAAGACTCTGACACGTGCTGAGTTCGAGCGTCTGGCTGACGGTCTGATACAGGCTTGTAAGGTTCCTTGTCAGAACGCAATGCGTGACGCAGGCCTTTCAAACAGCGATATCGACGAGGTTATCCTGGTAGGTGGCTCAAGCCGTATTCCTGCTGTACAGAAGCTGGTTGCTGATTTCTTCGGCAAGGAGCCTTCAAAGGGTGTTAACCCTGACGAGGTTGTTGCAGTAGGTGCTTCAATCCAGGGTGCTGTGCTGACAGGTGACAAGAGCGACATCGTTCTTCTGGACGTAACTCCCCTGTCTATGGGTATCGAGACAATGGGCGGCGTAATGACGAAGCTGATTGATGCAAATACGACAATTCCTTGCAAGAAGTCCGAGGTATTCTCGACAGCTGCAGACAACCAGACAGCCGTTACAATCCACGTTCTGCAGGGTGAGCGCCCAATGGCATCGCAGAACAAGAGCGTAGGTCAGTTCAACCTGGACGGTATTGCACCTGCACGTCGCGGAGTTCCACAGATCGAGGTTACATTTGACATCGATGCAAACGGTATCCTGAATGTAAGTGCCAAGGACAAGGCTACGGGTAAGGAACAGCACATCACCATCACTGCAAGCTCTGGTCTGAGCAAGGAGGAAATCGAGCGCATGAAGGCCGAGGCCGAGGCTAATGCCGAGAGCGACAAGAAGGAGCGCGAGAAGATTGACAAGCTGAATCAGGCTGACTCCATGATCTTCCAGACCGAGAATATGCTCAAGGACAGCGGTGACAAGCTGGATGCCGCAACAAAGTCTGAGGTAGAGGCTGCCCTGAACAAGATGAAGGAAGCCCACAAGGCACAGGATATTGCTGCAATAGACGCTGCTACACAGGAATTGCAGAACGCTGCAGCCAAGATGTACCAGGCACAGCAGGCCGCAGGTGCACAGGCTCAGCCAGGTTGCGATCCTAACTGCAACAACGGCAACTGTGGCGGTCAGCAGGATTCCAACAAGGACGACATCCAGGATGCCGACTTTGAGGAGGTGAAATAAGACGCATAAGTAAAGACATAACAAAACACTATCAAATGGCGTGTAGCTCTGGTGAGTTACACGCCATTTCCTTTTTATAGGCTCATGTTTTCTATGTGCTGTTATGCCCATGCCAAGCACACCTTTGTAAACCGTTCTATTCAAAACTGTCTTTATTCGACTATCAGTTATACATTAGTTTCGCTCTTCTCTCGATCTTGCCATACTCTTGCCATACTCATGAGTAAGCCTAGAAGCAGCCTAGAGTATGGCTAGAAGCAGCTTAGAAGCAGCCTAGAGTATGGCTACACTATATCAACACCTCCCAATGCCCACCTTTATCACCACCAACACGTCGAATGATGTTATTCTTTTTCAGCTTCTTGGTGTTCCAATAAACACCATCTTCTGTGATACCACAAGCTGCAGCTAGCTCCTTATTGGTAATTTGAGGGTTCTCTCTCATCAGTCTAATGATTTTCTCCGTAGTTGCTTCCGTAGTTTTATTGCTTTTCTCCGTAGTACTTCCGGTTTTCTCCGTAGTTTTCTCCGTAGTAACGGGGCTAACTTCTTCATCAGTTCCATCTGCTCCAAGGTCTCCACCAAAGGCTGTGTAAACAGTGAAGCCTCCAGTTTGCTGCCAATTGTTGCCAGATAGTCCCTCAGCAGCACCATTGAGATGTCGCTCATGACGATGTTTGGATTGGGCCGTTCGTCAAAGGGTATGCGGTTTGCCATGTCCCTCAACTCGTCCAATACCTCGCCCTTTGCAATGATACTGCTCGATCCGCTGCGAACATAATACCTCATCTGCTTCACTTTGGCCTGCACATCCATCGGTATCGCATACGGACGGTTCACGCCCGACGGTGCCCATATATTCTTATAACGTTTTTATTCCGTTTTTATTTCCGTGTCTTCGTAGATTCGTAAATCCGCAATACTTTCAGCCTTCAGACCTCAGCCATCAGTCTTCTATATATCAACTGTCCCCATGGCATATGCTATTGTAAAGAGCCAGTCCTTTTACCGTCAGCAAATAACGTTGACGGGGATGATGGGGATTGGCAGGATACTTCATACACACAAATCCTTCTCTTATTGCTGGTGTGAGAGAATAATCCATAAAGTTCGGACGGTTCTTCAAACCTACAGCCTCCATCATGCTCTTCACACTCATTTCTTCTTTACCGATTGCCAATACCAAACGCGTTACATTCTCAGAAGACGGTTGTATGTCGATTGAACTTGTACGGGTACTTGTATGGGTGCTTGTATGGGGGAACATCGGATTTATTATTATCAATCTTTCTTATCTCCAAACAGCAGTTTCAACTGCTTGTCAAAGTCGCTCATTATTTCACGATCCTGAATAACTCGGAACTTGTCATATTCTGTGAGTGCCTTTTCTACCGCTTGTTCGTGAGTCACACGCCCTGCATCTGGAAGTAACGGACGGTTGTTCAAATCCAGATAGCGCTGTAGTAGAGCCGACCAGTCTGCCATTGTCATTAGGATATGGTCTTCTGCGCGTTGCTCAGCAATGTCAATGAAGGCATTGCTCAATCTGTTCAACGAATCAACCTCCTTCTCGCTCAGGTAGTTCTTGGCTACTGTAACATCCGATTTCACAACTCTTCCGTCTGGTGCATTCTTCCATGTTGTCAATCCCATATGAGGGCGTTCCGCATCTGCACGGTCATAGATAATCTCGGCAGCGGTCTGTTTAGTTACGGCATAATGCATCATGTTCTGTACCGTTTTAAAAAACAACTGCGTCACTTCTGAATCCTTGTCATAGTCAGAACTACATTCGCTATATATATCAGTAATTTTTTGATAATAACGCCGTTCGCTGATACGTATCTCTCGTATGCGGTCAAGCAAATCATCAAAATAGTCTGCCCCAAATACATTCTTTCCCTTCAGGCGCTCATCATCCAACACAAAGCCTTTGGTAAGATATTCTTTCAGAACTTGTGTTGCCCATATACGGAACTGAGTAGCCTCATAGCTATTCACACGATAACCCACGGCAATGACCACATCAAGGTTATACATCATCACCTCACCAGACCATTTGTCCGAGGGTAACAAAATTTTTTTGTAAGCATCGGACAAATGCAGTTCACCGCTTTCTTCAATTTGCTGAAGATGATAGCTAATGTTTTGCTGGGTCACTCCAAATAGCTCTGCCATCCTTTGTTGCGAAAGCCAGAAAGTATTGGTGTCGAAGATAACTTGAACCTGTACTTTTCCATGTCCACCTCTGTACATGAGTACTGAAGACTCCATACTTCTCACCGCCATATCAGGAGTCATGGTTGCGCTGAAATACTGCTGTGCGGCCTTTACCATCTCTTTCTTTTGGTCTGCATTCATTGCTACAGCCATACAGGCGGCACGAGACAGACGGATGCTAGCAACCTCTCTGATTGCGCCATTACCCAATTCAGCCATCTCTGTTATCTCCACAAAATGATCACCCAGATGATAGCCCTTTTGCGATGTCCATGCCTGTGCCTTAGCTATGACACGCTCAAAGTTCCAGTATTTGCCATAGCCCATCACTCGCGCCAACTTGCGTGAGTTCCACCATTCCTTGCCATCAGCATCAACCTCTCTTAACTGTTCGAAAGGAGATTGAAGCTCTGGGATGTTGTTAGTATCTTGTGCCATATATTCTTATAACGTTTTCGTTGGATGTTGCTACAATTCACCGCTGTATGTTATTTCCTTCCAATGTTTGGAGAACACCGTTTCACATACATTATCTAAATACTCTTGAAGGAACTTGAAAGGGAATGGGTATGTCATCAACTCATTCCATCTGCCAAAACCGAACTTCAGCATCTCGACTATTTCCATGATTTCTGTTTCTATAGTTGCAGGATTTTCTTGATGCAATATAAATATTCGTCTTGCCCTTGGCATCTTGTCCATCTTGGTTCCCTGAGTTATCTGCATGTTTTCGCTGTTTGTACCAGAGATATAGGAATATGAGCCATTGCTCTCCCCGTCTATGCCATCAGACTTCCAAAGATGAAAACCAATATATCCTCTAAGATATTTGTGAGCCTCATTATTTGACTTTCTTTTGAACAAAGCTATAGTTTCGCCTCTATTAACGACATCATCGTATGCATCATTGATTTGAGAGACATCAAGAATTGGAATCTCGTCAGTATCAATAATTAGATATACATTGCCATTTCTCTTCATCGCCATGTAATCTCTAGCTCCTCGAATTTTGTCACAATCATAGTAATTCAGATTGTTCTGTACAAACGATTCGAAGTCATCACCAAGTCTGTTTTGTCCCAGTCCATACTCTTGTATGGCAATATCTCCCTTCGTATTCACAGAAAAGGATGCTCCATGAACTGTTCCATTGTTTATCTTATATCGATAGAAAGTCCATTTTTGAATGAGTCTCGTCAATTGTAAAGGAAAAATCCCCTTGACAAGAGAATCTTTCACAAGTAGTTCTATCAAAATACGTCTTGCCCTTGCTTTGTCAATAGCATCATCTTTTTCATTGCCACTAATTATGATATGTTGAAGCGCATTACCGCTATGAGACAACCTCTCTAATGACTGGGTATAATATGTTTGAGGTTGTTCTATTTCTCGTGGCTCGCACAATTTTACAACCATATCATTACCAAAAGGTTTTTCCGGGAACAACAAATTATCTCCGATGATTATTCTTGCCTCATTCTTGAATTGCGTAGCTATAGATTTAGAATAATCGGTTTTGAAGAGGTCTTCTATGACGATAGTTCTACCATCCAGGTAATTCTGCATAAAAAGCATCATTTCTTTTCCAGACCTGCATTCATCGTAATGCAAAACGTTGAAATCACAGAAATTGATTTTTACTACTCCATTAAATGATTCATTTACCAACTGTACAATCTGCCATATAACAAAGAGTTTACCATGTGTATAGTTCTCCTGGTTGTATGGCCAATATGGGACATTGTTTTTGTTGTCACTGTATTCCTTCTTTTGAACATATAGTTCTTGGAGGTTATAACCGTCATTCTTAACCTCTCTGATGACAATGGGGTTTACTGACTGTCCTTTCCACAAACAGCCCCCCACTTCCTTGCCTACATGAAATACACAATTCTTGCGTTTGCTAAGTTCTTTATAAGATGAAGGATTGGAAAATGACGTAGTTCTGGCTGTTAGGTTCATATACTCATTTACCTCAATTTTTAGACAAACGAGTTCCTTCCTTGATTTCGGAGCATTGAAGTTCTTATCATCACAAACTAACAATGAGCCATCATTGTACATCATTTTATTGGATTTCTTTTTCCCCAAGGAATTGATAGCAAGTGAAGCGATGATTCTCTTTTTTAGCTTATCATCGTATTCCTCTAAAGTGTCGTATTTTGAGCTGACAAATTCGTAGTCTCTAAGACTATTTAGCACCTCCGCTTCATCACCCTTTTTCGTAAGAATAAAGAAGCGCGTTTCTGGAAATCTTAAGTGGCTCCATCTTGACCTTATTCCTGTAACCGATAGACACGGTTTGTCTGCAAACTGTTCATAAGCAAGATTCTTTGACTCTTTGTTTGTGCCAAAGTATGACACTATAGCATACTTCGAGAAAAAAGCATCTTGATTGAAAATGACCTCTATCTTATTAGTCGTAAGAGGCAGACTCTTAATGTACTGCTCGTCTATCATCTTTTTGTACAGTTTACAAGGTTTTGCAATTGTTCTATGGCGCTGTAGATGATATTACCATTTTCATCTATGACACCACCAATCTCACGAATTTCATCCATACTGGATACTGGGAGTTTCAGCATATTGACTGTGATTAGTTCGCAGCCGAGACGTTCACGCTTAATTTTGCGTTTCAAGGCAGTAGGCATGTCGCCATTTCTATCATTATGATCAGCATCAGGACGCATATTCTTCACGTCAAAGGCAACCTTGTAACTGCCATCAGGTTTTGTGATGACAAAATCTGCCAACTCGTAATCCTTACCTTCAAGATGTTTGATGTTTTCCTCGGAACAATCTGTATAGTGAAGCAGAATAGCTTTGAATGCTTCTTCTCCGATCTCGCCAGCATAATCGGTCGCCAATATCTGAGGATGTAGTATCAAACCTCCAGCCCTCCATGTTGTAGCAAAGCCGTTCTTTTCAAAATGTCTCTTTATAACAGGATTTTTCATTAGAACATCTAGCCTTACAGTCGAAGGCGATATAGAGAATGATTTGCCGCTACCTGTTGCGCATATTCTATTATTACGTTCCTGTTCGCATGAGAACGAATAACAGCCCTTATCGTCTTGATTCCACTGACCATAACATTTTGAGATGAACGTTAGCTGCTTGTCAACGTCATCAAGCTCATCTGTACTGTCAATTACAGGCTTTTTAATGATGGTCTGCTTATAACTTTGGTTCATCTGTTGACTAATGAGCACATTATATGGAACATCATCCTTTTCATCTATGTCATCATCATATTCCTCCTCGCCACTATTATGCGGAGTATATCTAAGGGCAATCTGCCGCATACGGTTAAGAAGAGACTGGGCTTTGTTAGCATCATTACTCCGGATAATCTCATCAGGACTACATTCTATAGTTGTTGGAGAACGGTGCTCAATGACGTAGTTGGCCAGTACTCGGAATTCTTTCGTGAGAGACTTTTCCATGTTGGCAGCGTCAAAGAAAGATTCCATCGATTTGTCATATAGGATATATGTTGTATGAGGCTTGTTCCTGGTTCTACACAAACGACCTACAGCTTGTTCAACCGTAGTTTGCGCCCATGCAGATTTGTCTTTGATAATTCCATTGTTGCGTTTTTCTCCGAACATAAAATTGTTCGATATAGCGTTATACAGCCATTGTGCTACATCATTCTTAGAAAGACACCCACGCTCATAGAGCATCATCAGAACGAGCATTGCATTGTATAGACTCTTCTCATACGTTGATTCACTACCATCTTCGCTCATCATCAGATAGGCAGTGGGTGCCTGAACATAGATGGCATCCCAATCTTTCTTCAACCTGTCACCCTCATTTGTCCAGTTATCGCCAGCAATATAATCAAGCCCATCAGGAATCTCATACTGCAAGTTTGTACCTGCTTTGAAACTACCATATGCGCTAATAAGCATCAATTTCGCATCCTTATCCCGACTTAGTTCGGGCAAGATTCTTGTTTCAACATCTTCTAAGTCCTTGGATATACATATATGCTTGTTTACCCAATTGTTTGGAATCTCATCTTCAAACTCGCTTTCCTGTTCTTTATATGAGCCATCAATCAAGCAGCTTAGGAGTTGAATTTGTTCTTTATCCTTGTCACCAGTCCTGTTTTGAAAATAAATCATACTGTGAATATCTTCATGGCTGATGAACCAATGATAGGCTTCAATAAACTGAAACAGTCGGTAGAGTTGAAACATTTGATCTTCAATATCCTTGGCTGTCCTTTTCAGCTCTCTGTTCTTTATTTTGAACCATTTATCAACCAAGCCTTCTTCTATGGCATCTGTTGAGAACATTTGCCTATATTTGTCTGGAAGCGTTATACTGCTTTCTCGTTTATCCTGATACTCATGCTTCTCTATCGGCACAATTTCAATGTTGTGTCCTACCAGGTATGTTTTGTCAACGAGATCATCAAATGTCTCTCGGTCTTCTTTGGATAGCATGTGTATCTTATCACCAAGTGTCTGCTTCAGGTATTTAATATCACAATTGCTGACCACAGACCATGAAGAAGCCGTGGCAGAGCAGAGCACAACAGATGTATTTTTTGAATTGACAAGGTCTATCAGTATTTTCTCTGGAGTTGTGACTATTTCTCTACATGTAAGCCTAACCCTATGCTGGTTGTCAAGTTCGTCAATCTCTTCTTGATAAAGCTGAACACCTTGCGAATATACAGAGAAATCAGGAAGTTTTTTCTTGTTATCATCGCCAACAAACAGATTTTTTCTGTTTGTCATGAAGTCTAACATTTGTTGTTCAAACTGATATTCAGCGTTTATCTCAAATCGAGAGAACAAGGTATGAATCTCACGTTCGAGTGTAGGATAGCCAAGGAACTGCTGTGTCTCAGCTGCATTATTTCCTACATCTTTACTCTCTTGTTTGAATTTCTCTCGACTTTTCTCTAGTGATTCAGCAATAACCTTACGCAATTGAGATCTGATAGCGGTAGTATTACTGATTATAAGAGAAAGAAATTTGTCAAGAGGAACAACAATGGCATACTCTGACAATAACAAATCATTTTCTTTGGCATGAATTAAACTTAAGTGTTTATCGCCTTTTCTATAGCAGACATATGAGTTTGTGACGTCGCCTTTTGGAGCAACATTCAAACGTAATGCAGGACCTGAGAAAAACACACCACGCCTGTATGACTCCAGGTCTTCCGTGTCATCAAGGAAGATGTTTTTATAAGGAATGACATCACCAAACGACCGCTTCCAGTTGTCTTTTGTTATGTTTTGGGCCTTTTTAATTCCATTTTCTAATGTACGTCCATAATACCTATCAGATATAGATTCTGGACTCTCCATCAAAGACTTATAGTGAAGATAACCATTATATCCCTTCAAAGACTTCAAACCCTTTATGGATTGGTCAATGATAGCTGAACGTATTGCCATTGCCGCTTGGTCAGATTCGTCAAACAATATGAGTGTTCTCTTGTTTCTATCTGCCATATCCTGCAAACGAATCTTTTCATACAATATCGGGTCAATCCCATAAACAGCTTTGTGAACAGTCATTAATAGAACCTTCTTACGCCTGTAGCTCACTTGCGGATATGCTTCTTCCAACTCCGGGAAGCGTGAGAGCATAGCATCAAGTGTAGCCTTTTTCAGTTGTTTGGAGTTCTCGAGATGCTTTCTGAAAAGGTCAAAGAATCTGCGGACAGTTTTTCTGAGTGCCGCTTCACCTTCATCAATTTTCCCCTGAAGGAATTCATTCTTGCCATTGTCATCAAGCGTTTTTACCAGACTTGAAAGACCCTCAAATGTCTTCCTTACAACATTATAGGCATATTGTAAATCCTTTACTTTGTACCCTTTCTGTTTCTGTTCTCCAATATAGTAACCTATTCTATCTAGCAAACGTTGAAAAGAGCCGTTATTAACAGCCTTGATTATGACTTCTGGGTTATTTTCGATGACCATTTTATCAATAGGAGATATCTGGCTATTTTCCCCATTGATAAAACGGTCAATTTCTCTGTTCATGCTATCTATCAACTTGTTTTGGACGCATAAAATTATAATGCGGTCAAACTCGTTGGGATAGTATTCACAGGTCAGTTTGCCTATAGTGTATGACTTTCCACCACCTGTGGCGATGTCGCAGATGTGAAGCCCCGGCTCAGTGTACCCTTTGAAGATACCTTCTACATGCTTGCTCAGTTGTTCTTTATATGTTGCCATTTTGAATTCTATCCGTTATTGTCATTAGTATCAAACTTCTCAGGCCAATAATCTTATGGCTGTGCGAAATCAATCGGAATGTACTGCCATTGGGAATGCTTTGGCCCGAATCATGTAGCACATGCGGTCGTACCTCGGTTTGCCATCCTTCAACGCATAGTGCAACATCTGAAGGTTGGCATATGACCAATAAAGATAATCACCGAAATTAGAAAATGTCCGTTCTTTCTTTGCCATCACAACTTTATTAGTTGAAGGTTATCCATATATAGAAAAAATGTTTATTCGACCAATTCGCCGTTTTATATATGATAGTGAAATTATCCTTCTTGATTTGTATAACTGGAATTAAGAATTATTATCTTGTCAATCTCCTGCATTACGTATATTTGGCGTCTCAGAGCTATAACCATTTTCTGATAATGATTGAAGTCATCATTTGAAAGTTGTTTATCCTTGCGGTTTTTCAACCAAAGATCTAAAGGTTGATAGCCTGACACTACCAAATTCCATGCACATTCAGGAATGTTATCGAAATACTGACAGTCGTTTATCCAGACACGACCGACCTTGTCATTTATCTTTTCAAAACAGCGTTTAGTTACGATGTTGTCACCTTGCATCCTAATCATTCCGATACTATCATCTTTTTCTATATCTTCAAGCAAATGCAGTTTACGGATTTTACCACCGAGCTCTGCCATTCGGAAGAAATATTCTGCTGAAGAGGGGTATGGGATTGTCGGAAAATCATCTTGCAGACATTCGTGATAGGTCTTGCGATAGAGTGGTGAATGCAGAACAGCATAGATGTAGTCAAGCAAGTCCAAAGGTAGGAATCCTTGGCTTTCTCTTTCTGAGTCTTCAGCCTGTTGCAAATGTAGCCCCGTCAATTTTTCTATCTTTTTTATAATCTCAAATGAATAATTGATATGTAGCAAACCTAAATCGTCATAGACAAATAGAGGGAATAGATACACGCCACCACGAGGGATAAGATTCTTATCTGTTGGTAGCTTGGAGATAAAAGACAAAGCCCATTCACTATCACCTACAGCACTTCCCAACTTCCCAAGGCAAAGGGCATAGTTATTGTGGTTATGAATAGATTTCTGGATTAATGGACGGGGGTATGTTACCAATGCTTTATTAAACAACGTCCAACGGACATCATATGGGCGGTATAAAACTTTCGTGATATCTTTTGGGGCATCATTTTTCTTTGACTTCAGGAGCTTTCTTGCTTTGTCCAAGTGCCAGTCGCGATTATCTTTAAAATTATATTTCTCTCTTAATTGTTCATCTGTGTCATTTGAAAGCATAGATTGAACAATCTCCTGTATATCCTCCTCTTCGTATTGTATTGCTATATAATCTTTATCTGTAGTAAATCCCTGAACATACTCATGCATTAGATCTTGAACCTTAAAGCCCTCATCATATTTTTCTTTTAGTTCGCGTTCTCTTAGCCGGAAAGGGTACAATGGTGCAATCAATGACAGTTCCCTAAAATCAACATCAGAAAGTTTGTGAGTGGCAAGATAGTTCAACTTCTTTTTTCGTGAGCCGGGCAAATCTTTATAGTGAACTTTAGCCAATTCATTCTCGCTACCATCTTTTCGCTTGACAAAGATGTTGATACTTACACCCACTTGTATATTAAAGACGCATTCGTCTTTTTGTTCTTCCGTACTTTCCTTACGTTTTGTAGAGCCATGAAGATTGATGATATAAATATCATCGAATTTCCTTAACAACTCATAGCGCATTCCACGGAACAAAGGAGTGTCAAGGAAGGTGTTACCGCAAATATATGCTAAGATGCCTTCATTTGTGTTCTCCACAAAATTCTGGCCTAATCGAATAAATTTACAATAGTCGTTGTTTAATCCCTTGGGATTAGTCTCTTGTAATGTATTCTTGAATACAGGTTCATTGTTTTTCTTCCGCTTTACAATTTTACGCGTCATTCCAGGCTCTTGTTTGTAGGAATCCATCAGGTCCTTAATCCAATCACCGTTGTTTGCAGACTTCTCGTTATATGGAGGGTTGCCCATAACCACCATCACAGGCATGTCTCGCTTGATTGCACTTGCTGCATTCGATTCATCAGTAATGAATTTTGCAAAGTCGAGGTTTTCCTCTGGATGATCTTCTTCCAAGGAGTTTGTGAGGAATATTTGCAAACGTTCTGGAAGTTTAAGCTTTATCTCATCCAGATGTAAGGAAGTGGCGAGTTTGAGATGTGCCATTGTGTAGGGAGCCATCAAGTACTCAAAGCCATTAAGGCGCGGAATGATATTCTTTACCACATCTTCTGGCCAAAACGGTTCTCGACCTTTGTAATTCTCGCGAATCTTTTCTGCAGTCATGGCAAGGAATGTTCCCGTGCCTGCTGCGGGGTCAAGAATCTGTACACGATGTACCTGTTTATCCTTGAATGTAATGACCGCATTGTTTGCCAATCCATCCTCAACACCCAAATTATCACGTAAAATTATATCTACTGATTCTACAATGAATTTCACAACTTCCTCAGGAGTGTACCATACCCCGAAATCATCTCGAATTTTAGGATTATATTGCTCCAGAAACTCTTCATAGAAATGCACTAATGGATCCTTCCCATAATTATGCATTACACGGTTTATATCAGTAACACGGAAAAGAGTTACTAAATCTTCCACAATCCATTTTACGCCGCTGTGTAAATCCGCCAATGCCAGATGTTTAAATATCCTCTTTAAAAATGGGTTTATGGCTGGTATTAAATCTCCTGCTTCTTGCAGAGAGAAAGACTGTGGAGTTTTATCATAAATACGTGCAATGAACAATCCGTAAAGAATGGTTTGAGCGTAGAAGTCCGTAAATTGTTCCACCGTCATATCATGGACAAGAAACTTCTGTAATGATTGAAGATTGTTATGCAGCTCTACATCTTCGGCATTTTCGCCCTTCTCCATTGCACGATTAAGTATATTGGCAATTACCTTAGCCTTGTTGGCCATTACCATTGCTAGTAGTTTGGCACTGCGGACAGGTTGAGGCTTCGCATCACCTAACTTGCCAATAATCTGTAGAAATAGAGAAATCTGCTGCTCATCGTCTGACAAAACAACTTCATTGTCTTTTATTTCACCTATAGTTGCTGACAAAGACAATTCTCCGTTTTCAAATAGGAAAAAGCGAAGATAGTCCGTGAAAGCAATAGTCGTAATGGCTTTTTTATATCGGTCAAACTGTTCCTTGTGCTTCTTATCGTTTGCTCCCAATAAGTCTTTATCACCCAAATCTTTTGTTTCAATGAAAGAAATGGCAATATCATCTCTACGTAACTCAAAGTCAGGGGCACCATATTCTTTTCTTTTGGGTTCATTTATAACGGCAATCTTATCTTTTTCTTTCTTTTTTCTCTCCTCATTGAGGATGTTTTGTAATAATACTTTTAGTGCACCACGATAAGAATGTTCCGTAGTAACGTTTGTTTGAAAGTCTGCATTTATACTTTCTATGTATGTCCCAAGGACTGTTTGAGCCGAAATGATGTTCATAATGGTATCTTCTAATTCAAATATATATCAAAGGGCAAAGGAACGGCAGTATTATCCAACTCCTTGCTCCGCACATCCACAGGACGGCTACTCTTGCCTATCTTCACCCAATCCTCCCTGAAGTTTGGATTGGTCAGAATGTAAACATATCCAGGTTCTTTTGTTGCCATATTTTTCTTTATTATCTCGTTTTTTATATTCTTGTTTTCTTCTTCCATCTACGAGCCATCTACGAAGGTATAAACCAACTTTTGGTTTAGGATTCAGGATTCATGATTCATGTTTGGTCTCTGCTTGCTCTCAGCCACTTCTATCCTCGGCCTACGCCTACGCTACGATATAGAGCCAGCCAAAAGCCTTCTTTCTCCGACGCAACAGTCCATCTGACCTATGTCTGTGTCCGTTCCGTTCGTCATCTTGTATCTTTATGTTTCATTTTATGTTAAAACTTAACTCGTTTTTATTCTCACAATGTTAAGAATTAATCTTTCCACTTTGAGAGTTTTCAGCATCACCTACCTTGCTCATCAAACGTTTGGCCTCCTGCAACTCCTTTTGCAAGAGGCGCACACGCTCTGCTAATTGCTCTTGGCTCGGCAAGGCATCTTTGATTCTGATATTGTTGTACGTTGCCACACCCATCGGTGTGCTGATACCTTTGAATGACCATTGGACGTCAATCTTATCCATATCGGAGCAAACAAGCAAGCCGATTGTTGGATTTTCATCATCTGTCTTCAACAATTCGTCAACGGCATTCACGTAATAGTTCAACTTGCCAGCAAACTCTGGTTCAAATGGCTTGGCTTTCAGTTCACAAACGACGTAGCAACGTAGGCGAATGTGATAAAACAGTAAATCTATCTTGCGAGAACGCCCACCTACAACAAGTTCCTTCTGCCTACCCAGAAAGGCAAAACCCGTTCCTAACTCCAGTAAAAGGTCAGTCACATTCTTTGTGAGCGCTTCTTCCAACTCAGCCTCGTCATAAATCTCATGTTCAACCGTAGCAAAGCCAAAGTCATAGTTTTCTTTCAGAACCTCCTGAACGAGCTTACTTTGCAATGCTGGCAGATGTTCGGTAAAGTTATTGACAATCTTGCCTTGATGCTCATAGAGGTTTGCCTTGATGCAGTTAGCAAGAGAATTACGACTTAATCCTTGCTCTATTGTCTTACCCACATAGAACAAGGCTTCATCTATTGATTTGCATTTCGTTATTATCTCAACATGATGCCGCCAAGGTACCAACGCAAAAGGCATTGGAAATTCTCCACCAACCTGGTAGAGCTTTTCAGGATTCAATTCTGCACCAGCCTGGTGCATTTTTGTTATGTATTGTTTTTCAACCTTTTGTATTTCTGCACCAAGTTGGTGCAGAATTGCTTCCTCGCCTTGAGTGTAAAACAAATACCATTGTTTCATATACCAGAGATTGCGTACAGAGAATCCATCAGCATTAGGAAACTCTCGCTTCAAATCCAAACTTACTTGTTCTACAACTCCTGCTCCCCAGCGTTCTTCTGCTTTTTTCTGCACCAAGTCACGACCGAGTTGCCAGTTGAACAAGAGTTTCTCAGCATTCACTTTGACAGCAGCCTTCGCCTGTGCGGAACGATAGCGACTCTTAATGTCCGCTATCCAATCCGCATAGTCATTGTCAATGTGAATGTCGTGTGACTTTACGATATATGGTTCAGCCTGTGGCTGTATGTCATTGTTATCTTTCATCAATTCTTTGATATGAGTGAATTCTACTTCATTTCTTCCTGTCTCACCAACTCCTGCACAGGCACTTCAAGCGCATTTGCTATTGCAATGAGGGCTTCAAGGCTTGGCTGGGTAGTGTTTGTTACCCATTTGGAAATAGTTGCCTGATCCTTTCCAAGTTTATCTGCCAACCACTTGTTGTTTAGGTCGCGTTCAGCCAGAACAATTCTTATACGATTTAATTTTGCCATAATTGTTTATTGTCAATTGTAATCAGTTCTTTAACTAAAGTCTGCATCATTTGCAAAGCGAAGGCCTTCTGCCGTTTCGTGCTCAAATGAAGCAGCTCTGGATTGAATTGTTTCTCCGTGTTGGATTTGCCATTCTTGATAGGTTGCAATTGTGAAACCATTTTCTTGAGAAACAACATATTCTTCCCAAAACTTATCTGGATCTATGCTTTCCCCATATTCATCCATCAATATCCAACCCTCTGAATGAATAAAAGCTAAAACAGAGTCCTTTCTTTCTTGATAGAATTGAGGATTGGGAGCAAACAAGAACTTCCATCCACGTGAGCATTTTCCAATATGCACCTCTTCATATATTTGTTGACGCAACGAGTCTATGTCTTCATCCAAAGACCTATCAGACTCGCCTGGACAACGACCTGCATCCTTTTTAATAGAGTCAATCCTTTGCTGACACTGCTTGGATATTAACTCCATCAATTCTTTCTGACGTTCCCTTCTTGGAATCTTTCGCATGTATATGTTTGTACCCATATCCGATTTACTGAATTGTCGTATAGATTATGAACGTAAGTTCTTCAAAACTCAAATCTTTATGTCACAAAAATACTAAAAACAATTCAAAAATTGGCAAAAACATGCTTATTTTTATTATTTGAGGTTAAATTTTGATGATTTCATCAAGTATTAGACGCTATTCTACAAAATATCGTGAGTGTTGAGTCATTATCAATGGGATGAGAAGTCGAGTACTTGGAATAAAAAAAACGCCAATAATGGCAGTTTTTTAATGTAAACCTTGTGCAATAGGATTTAAATCATTACCTTTGCACTGTAAAAAGTTGCCAGTACTGGCAAAAATTTAATACAAGCAATGGAAATAAAAAGAGATCGATATCTAAAACAACTAATTGAAAGCCGTCAGAATGGCTTTATCAAAGTGGTAACAGGAATCCGCAGATGTGGCAAGTCATACCTGCTAAATGTGCTATTCTATCACTACCTGTTAGAAAATGGTGTAGCAGATGACCACATCATCCGCATTGACCTTGAAGACCGCATGAACAAGGAACTGAGAAATCCAGACACTATGCTTCACTATGTTCATGACAGAATCAAGGACAAAGAACTGTATTACATCATTATTGATGAAGTGCAATTGATGGATGAGTTTGTTGATGTGTTGAACAGCTTCCGGCATATTGATAATGCTGACACATACGTGACAGGCAGTAACTCTCACTTCCTATCATCAGACATTCCTACGGAATTTCGTGGTCGAGGAGAGACTATTCATGTTAACCCATTGTCTTTTGCGGAGTTTTATTCTGCCGTTGGCGGTGACAAATTAGACGCATGGCGTGAATACTATACTTACGGTGGTTTACCGCTCATTCAATCTTTTGAAACAGAAGAGAAGAAGATAAACTATCTGAAGGGACTGTTCGAAACAGTTTATTTGGCTGATATTATCGAAAGGCACAGAATCAAAAATGACAATGAACTGCGTGAGTTGGTGCTTATTTTGGCTTCGTCTATAGGTGCTCCATGCAATCCGACTAAATTGTCGAACACTTTCAAAAGTGTTAAGAATGTAAGCATAGGCAGTCAGACGATTTCCAATTACCTCACCTTCCTGTCCGAATCGTTCCTGCTGAACAAAGCTATACGTTACGACATAAAAGGTAAGAAATACATCAATACGCTATCCAAATATTATTTCTCTGATATAGGTCTGAGAAATGCCATCTTAGATATGCGTCAACAAGAGGAAACGCACATCATGGAGAATATCATCTACAATGAATTGCTTGTACGTGGTTACAGTGTAGATGTCGGAATGGTTGAGATAAAGAAGCAGGACAAGGATGGCAAGTGGGTTCGTATTCAACTTGAAGTTGATTTTATTGCCAGCCTCGGCAGTAAGAAATATTATGTGCAGTCAGTCTTGTCCATCCCTGACAGGGAGAAAGAGATACAGGAATCTCGCCCACTTACAAACATCAATGATTCTTTCAAGAAGGTGATTATTGTGAAAGACCACATTATGCCTCGTCGAAACGAGGAGGGAATACTCACAATCGGTCTTTTCGACTTCTTACTCAAAGAGGACAGTTTGGATTTATAATCATTCTTGTATAGCGCATAAATTATGGTGAAGTTTTTCAAAACAATGTGAAGTAATCCATAGAAACTTAGGTAAAAATAATAATCCCGTGTAGTTGAAACTGCACGGGATTAATTGTATTTGTAAGCTTGGGCTTTGCCTATATTAGATAAGGTATTGGCCTGAGATGCTTTCGTTGTTCTGGACGCGGTTGATGGTCTTGGCAAGGAGGTCTGCGATGCTCAGCTGCTTTACCTTGTCACATCCGCCCTTGTATGGTATCGAGTCGGTGAATACCATTTCCTCGATTGCACTGTTCTGAACGCGCTCGTTGGCAGGTCCGCTCATGATGCAGTGGCTTGCAAGGGCACGTATGCTGCGGGCACCTTTTTGCTTCAGCAGGTCGGCTGCCTTGGTAATAGTGCCGGCTGTATCTACTATATCGTCAATGAGGATAATGTCTGCACCCTCGACATCGCCTATAACCTCCATCGAAGCAATTTCGTTAGCCTTCTTGCGCGTCTTGTTGCACATTACCATCGGGCAGTCAAAGAACTTGGCATAGCTGCTGGCACGCTTGGAACCGCCTACGTCAGGACTGGCAATAACCAGGTTCTTGAGATTGAGGCTCTGGATGTAGGGCAGGAGTACGCTGCTGGCAAACAGGTGGTCTACAGGAACGTTGAAAAAACCCTGCTCCTGATCTGCATGCAGATCCATAGTGATACAGCGGCTGATGCCTGCTACCGAAAGCATGTCGGCACATAGCTTGGCAGCAATGCTTACACGTGGCTTGGACTTGCGGTCCTGGCGTGCCCATCCGAAGTATGGGATGACGGCATTGATAGTGCGTGCGCTGGCGCGTTTTGCTGCATCTACCATAAGCAGGAGTTCCATCAGGTTGTCTGCATTGGGGAAGGTGCTCTGAACGAGGTAGATGTCCTTGCCGCGAATGCTCTCTTCGAAACATACTTCGAATTCACCATCGGAAAAACGTGTAACTGTCATGTTGCCCAGCTCGCAACCGAGACTTGCGCAGATTTTCTCGGCCAGATACCTGGTTGCAGTGCCCGAGAAGACTTGGATTTGCTTGTTTTCGCTCATCGTTTTTTGTGAAAGGTTATGTTTTTGTTTATCCTGTTGCTTTTCGGAGTTGGCGGAAATGTGTAATCAATGCCTTGTAGTCCATTCCGCTGTGTATGTTAAAGCGTTTCCATAAGTCATTGCATACTATTACTCCGCCAAAGCCCATGTCAGCGGCCTGGGGAATAGTATCCAGTGAAATACCCGTCTGAGCAATGACGTGACGGTCTATAAGACCGCGGCGTCCTGCCTCGCGAAGCTGTTCGGGAGTATATTTGCTCTTGCGCTCGGGGTCGGAAAGGCTGTCGAAGACGTCTTTCAGTATCACGTACTGGCTGTCACGCTTTGCTTCTGCAAGTTCTTCCAGGCTGTTGCAGCTGCGCGTAATCAGGCCGTTATAGTTCTGTGGGGGCAGAGGATTGCGTGCCGACAGGTGTATGCCCATCAGCTGGAATTCCTCCTTCAGGTAGAAGTGGTCGTTGGTAATGATGTGTGAGTGGTGTTCCCTGGGCATGAGGGTAAGCAGCCGTTCGGAATATACAGGCTCTGTATCTGGTTTGCGCAAATGCAGGATATCGAGACCTTCTTCGAACAGGCTGGAGAGAATTTTGTCTTCCTCTACAAAGAAATGTGGACTGCTGAGTAGAAGTAGCTTCATTTTTCTTAATGGAGAGGGCCTTGCTTCACAGCAAAGCCCTCTATAATGTGTTTGGAATTGTTTTTGGAAAATGTTAGTGTTTTTTGATTAAGCCTCTGTAGGTGCCTCTGCTGTTTCAGTTTCTGCTGTCTCGCTCTCTGCGGCTTCAGCAGCTTCTGCTTCTGCCTTGGCTACTGCCTCAGCAGCTTTCTTGTCGGCTACCTTCTGTGCGATTGCCTCTGATGTCTTCTTCTCAGCCTCCAGACGGGCAGCTGCGTCCTTCTTCTTGTCAGAAGCCAACTTTGCAGCGAGAGTCTCAAGACCCTTCTGCTTGTCAGCCTTCCAAGCTTCGAACTTAGCCTGTGCTGTAGCCTCATCAAAGGCACCCTTCTTAACGCCGCCACGCAAGTGCTTCATCAAATAAACACCTTCGTTGGAAAGGATGTTGCGTACTGTGTCTGTTGGCTGAGCTCCGCTCTCAACCCAGTACAGGGCGCGGTCAAATTTCAAATCTACAGTGGCAGGATTGGTGTTTGGATTGTAAGTACCAATCTTTTCTGTAAACTTACCATCACGTGGTGCTCTTACATCAGCGATCACGATGCTGTAGAAAGCATAGCTCTTACGGCCGTGGCGCTGTAAACGAATTTTTGTTGCCATAATTTAAATTAATGGTTTTAATAGGTTTGAAATATGCTGTTAACCCGTAACAGCGGCACAAAGATATGAAAAAATACGGAAAAGAGAAAAGTCAACACGGGAAATGTGACAGAATAAAAGTCTTTTTCTTGATTTATATCAATAAAACATCACCTCGGTAATGATTTGCGAACGTACATATTCGTTCATCCTGCGACATATCTCGCTGCGCATCATCATCAGATTGTTACGCAACGCAGGACTCTTGATCTGTACGTTCAGCCTTGTGCCGTGTATTCTTATTTCACCCGTGTATTTCTGTATTGCCGGCCCCATGACCTCGCCCCATCCGGAGACCAGACGATGCTGCAGCAACGGTGTCTCAAGTCCCTCGGACCTGAGCCATATATCCAGAAGCGGACTGATAGGAGTACTCTTGTGACGTTCCATTATGTCGTGGTTATTCCCGGTTTATCCGAAAGGAGTGAACTGCCCGTTCCGGCATTCAAACAACTTGTAGTCCAATTTGGTGATACTCAGTATCTTGTCCAGGTGATCCCTGTTTGTATCAGTGATGAATGTCTGCCCGAAACGAGTGCTTCCCACAAGTCTTACTATACGTTCTACGCGCTCTGCATCCAACCTGTCGAAAATGTCGTCCAGCAGCAGGAGTGGGGTAGTGCCGCTACCCGTACGGCGCAGGAATTCGAACTGAGCCAGTTTCAGTGCAATCAGCATCGTCTTGCTCTGCCCCTGACTGCCTTCCCTGCGCAGGGGATAGCCGTCAATCGTCATCACCAGGTCGTCACGGTGTACCCCGTGCAGCGAATAACCCACAGCCCAGTCCTTGTTACGGTCGCGCTGAATGACATCCAGCAGCGGACCACGTTGGCAATGGCTTGTGTACGAGATACTTACCTTCTCGTGGTCGCAGGCAATCATCTCGTAGAATTCCTGGAATATAGGTATGAAGCTGTTGATGTAGTTCTCGCGTTCACGGTAAATTATCTCACCCTCACGTGCCATGTGCTCCTCCCATACGCTCAGAATCTCGTCATCACATGGAGGATCCGTCTTAAGAAGGGCATTGCGCTGTGCCAGAGCCTTGTTATAGCGCACCAGCGCATCCAGGTACGGCAGGTTCATCTGCGATATAACCACATCCATGAAACGCCTTCTCTCCTCGCTTCCCCCATCCACCAGCATGTTGTCCGAAGGACTTACCATGACAATGGGAATCAGTCCGATATGTTCCGTCAGTCGCTTGTAGGGCTTACCCTGGCGTCGCAGTATCTTCTTCTGCCCGCGTCGCAAGGCGCAGTGTATACTCTCGTTCACACCGTCCTCGCGAGTGTACTCGCCCTTCAGCATAAAGGCATCCTCGTCGTGACGGATGCACAGGCTGTCCTGCCCGCTGCTCAGACTCTTCGTCAGGGACAGGAAGCGTATGGCGTCCAGCAAGTTGGTCTTACCCTCGCCGTTATGTCCTATGATACAGTTCAGTCCAGGCGAAAAATCCAGTTCCGCCTCAGCAATATTCTTGTAGTTCAGTATGGACAGGTGATTCAGTATCATAACCAGCTACAAAATTAAGCAAAAAGGGCTGCATGTCCAAAATATTGATGCGATTTTTTGATTTTTACGGAAAAAAGAGTAACTTTGCACGCTGAATAATTTATGATAAAAACAAAAAACTATATAGAATGGCAAAAAAACATCAAACCGCTCCTGTCAATGAATTTGACAAGACACTTGCTGCCGGTGGCAGTTTCGTAGAGAAGAACAAGAAGGCTATCATGTATTGTACCTGCACAGTTCTGGTTGTTATCATAGCAGTCGTATTGGCAGTACAGTACTACATCAAGCCCCGTAACCTGGAGGCAGCAGAGAGCATGGCAGTTGCTGAGCAGCTGTTCCGTACAGGTGATTATGAGAAGGCACTGAACGGTCAGGGTCAGAATGCAGGTTTCCTGCAGATCATGGACGAGTTCGCATGCACACCAAGTGCAAATCTCGCCCGTCTCTATGCAGGACTAAGCTATGCACACCTCGGCAAGTATCAGGAAGCCGTAGAGTATCTCGAGGATTACAGTGACTGCGGCGACGAGATGATTAGCAATGCAGCAATGGGAGCCCTGGGCAACTGCTATGCAGAGCTGGGCCAGACCGACAAGGCTGCTGCAACACTTGTAAAAGCTGCCGAGAGAGCAGACAACAACACCCTGTCCCCAATCTACTACATCCAGGCAGGTCAGCTCTTCGAGTCCCTGAAGCAGAACGACAAGGCAAAGGAGTGCTACGAGAAGGTAAAGAAGAACTATCCCGGCAGCCCACAGGCACAGGAGATAGAGAAGTTCATCGAGCATCTGAATTAATCCCCATTCCGTATCATGGCCAGTGCATTGCACAACCTCAGCAGTTATGACCCCTCCACTGTTCCCGACGGTTCACAGTGGAAGATTGGCATCGTCGTCAGCGAGTGGAACGAGGATGTTACCGGAGCACTGCTCCAGGGAGCATACGACACACTCCTGAAACACGGAGTCAAGGCCCAGAACATCACGGTCAAGACCGTTCCGGGCAGCTTCGAGCTCGTTTACGGTTCTGCCTGGATGACCCAGCAGACCGACGTGGATGCTGTAATCGCAATAGGATGCGTCATACGAGGCGATACACCGCACTTTGACTATATCTGTCAGGGAACGACACAAGGTCTTGCAGAACTCAACCGCAAGGCTGTCGTACCTGTAATCTACGGTCTCCTGACATGCAATACCCTGCAGCAGGCCCTTGACCGTTGCGGCGGAGCCCTTGGCAACAAGGGAGACGAATGTGCCGTCACCGCCCTCAAGATGATACAGTACAGCCAGAATTCCTGAAGGGGCACCAGCTTCCTTACCTTATGACAACAAGTGACGCGCAGTCACATACGCGTGATGTGGTCCTGTATTGGGCTCACACCAGCGATGTGCACAGTTCCATATTCTCGTACGACTACCTGAAAAACCGCACAACACTGGGCGGTCTGCCTGCCGTATACAGCTATGTGAACAATCTGCGCAAGACACATCCCGGCCGCGTCATACTCTCGGACGGCGGTGATGTGCTGCAAGGTCAGCCCGTAGCATACTACTACAATTTCATCAATACCGATGCCCCTCACGTCATTGCAACCGCAATGAACGAGATGGACTATGACTGCGGCACTATAGGCAATCACGACATCGAGACAGGCCACGACGTATACGACCGCTGGATAAGGGAATGCAACTACCCGATTCTGGGAGCAAACATCATCGACGAGCGTACAGGCGAGACATACCTCCCCCCATACATAATGATAGAGCGCGAGGGCATACGCATTGCCGTCCTGGGCATGATCACCCCCGGCATTCCCCATTGGCTCCCCAGGATACTGTGGTCCAACCTGCAGTTCCAGGATATGCTTACCTGCGCGAAGAAATGGGTCCCCTATATACAGGAGAAGGAAAAACCGGACCTGCTTGTAGGACTTTTTCACAGCGGCTACAATGGAGGAATGATATTCCCCGATTACCGCGAGAATGCAACCGAGCAAATAGCGCGCGAGGTTCCCGGATTCGACCTGATATGCTTTGGCCACGACCACAACCCCAGGATTTCACGCATCGTAAACTCCAACGGAGAAAGCGTTGTATGCATGGGAACACAAGATGCAGGTTCCAAGATAGCACAGGCACGCATTCGTCTCAAGATAAATGACGGTAAGGTTATTGCCAAGAACATCTGGGCAGAGACAATACCAATGATTGAAAGCCAGAGTCCCGATGCAATGGCATTCGAGGCCATGCTCACCGAGGAACGCCAGGAATTTGCACGATGGGTAAAACTGCCTATCGGTACCATCAGCGAGGATATCCTGGAACGCGAGGCATTCTTCGGCCCCTCTACCTTCATGAGCCTCATTCACGAAATGCAGCTCGATCTGGCAGGTGCCGACATCAGTTTTGCAGCACCAGTCAGCTTCGACAGCCATCTGAAAAAGGGAAAGCTTACCGTGCGCGATATGTTCTCGCTGTACAAATACGAGAATTTCCTGTATACAATGCGCCTTACAGGTCAGGAAATCAAGGATTATCTGGAAATGGACTACGCCCAGTGGACTAACCAGATGACCAGTCCCGACGACCATATCCTGCTATTTGACCTCGACAACCGCAATCCGCGCAGACACGGGCTCAAGAACCTGTCCTACAATATGGACTCGGCAGCAGGAATAATATACGAGGTGGACGTAACAAAGCCCGAGGGCGAGAAGATAAACATCCTGCGAATGGCAAACGGACGTCCCTTCTATCTTGACGAGGAATACACCGTTGCCGTCAATTCATACCGCGGTAACGGCGGTGGCGAACTGCTTACCAAGGGAGCAGGTATTCCGCATGAGGAACTCGAAAGCCGCATTGTCAAGGAAACGGACAAGGACCTCCGCTATTTCCTCATGCTCAGTATCATCAACAACGGTGATGTCAACGTATACAGGATCAACAACTGGCGCTTCGTCCCAGAGTCATGGGCAATACCCGCCCTGGAACGAGACCGGCAGCTGTTGTTTCCCGACTAATCAGCACCTCCGCCTAAAGCCTGATACAGCTCAACCGTAGCGCTTATAGACTCCATGCGGTTTGCTATCTGCTCCATTCTTGCAGACAGCAGATTGTTATGTGCCGTGATAACATTCAGATAGTTGGCACTGCTGTTTGCATACAGCTTCCTGTTGGCATCGTATGATGTTTCCAGAGCCTTCACCTGTTTGTCTATCAGTTCCTTCATCTCCTCGGCCGAACGCACCTTCACCATTGCAGTATTCACCTCGTTGCCGGCATTTATCATGCAGCTTACGAAGTTGTTCTTCGCAATGTTGAATTCCTCCTTGCTTATACGCAACCTGGCACGCAGCTGACCATTTGCAAATATAGGCTGAGCCAGCGCAGCAACAGCCTGGCCAATCATGATGCCTGGATTTACAATACCTGCACCTGAATTGTTGGTAAACTCACCCGTAGCAGTCAAAGTCAGGCTTGGGAAGAAGGCAGAACGTGCCTGGTTCACATCATAGAAAGCCTTTGCCAGCTTCATCTCGTCCATGTTCACATCCGGACGCCTGCGCAATACATTTATGGGCAGACCCGTTGCAATCACCTTGGGAGCATTGAACGTATCAAGCGCAGTACGCGTGATCTTCTGCGGACGCTCGCTCATCAATGTCGTCAGTCCGTTCTCCAGTATCTTCACATGATCCTTGAGCGTAACCAGGCTCTGGCAGATGTTCCAGTACGTAGCCTCGATGCTGGACACAACGGCAATGTTGGACTGTCCGGCATCCATCAGCAGTTTCTCCATGCGCAGATACTCAGCCCAGTTGTCACGCGTCTGCGTCATCAGGACAATCTGCTCGTCCAGCTGAGCCAGGGTGTAATACATCGTAGCAGTATTTGCAACAAGCTGGGCCTGAATGGCCTGCTTTGCATACTGCATCTGCTGCTTGCTTATCTCCGCACCCTTCTTCGCGTTGCGCAGAGCCAGGAAATTGACGTTCTGCCAACCCAGCGTCATAGCAATACCGTAAGACAGCGTATTGTTGTACGTATAACGGTTGTACGGGTCCCAGGGGCGAGTGCTTGCACCGTTCAGGTTCAGCGAGACAGAAGGAGCAAAAGCCAGCTTTGCAGCCTTCAGCGCATGCTCGACCTCCTGCAACTGGAAATCAGCATTCATAATGTCCGTATTCTGTGCCAGGACACGCTCTATCAGAGCCTGCAACACAGGATCGGTAAACAGCTCGCGCCATTTCAGGCCACCCAGGCCCGTAGCATCACCGCCAAGGGCCTCGGCCGTCAGGTCGTCACCGAATATGCTGTCCGTATTCAGGTCCTGCTCCGTTACGACATTCTCCTTCTTGTAAGTACTCAGGACACCCTTACCAGTCTTACAGCCGGTCATTACGACCGCTGCCAGACATAAAATCAATATCTTCTTCATATCATTCATCACTTTACCTGCCACTAATTACTTGTTGGCAAACTCCTCACGTTCCTTACGTATGCGCTCACGTTCCAGCTGAACCTGCTGGTCAGCCTCCTCAATCATTACAGGACGAATCTTCTCCTGAACCCACTCGAGGAAGATGAAGAACACAGGCACAGTCAGCAGGATGGCAGCAGTACCCACCAGCATACCGCCAATAACGGCAATACCTATGGTACGAGTACCGTTCGCACCAGCACCCACCGTGAATATCAGCGGAATCATACCGAAGATCATCGTCAGCACAGTCATCAGGATAGGACGCAGACGGGCCTCTGCTGCAGCATAGCCAGCCTCTACGATACCCATGCCCTTGCGACGGCGCTCCAGCGCAAATTCCGTAATCAGGATAGCCGTTTTCGCCAGCAGACCGATCAGCATGATAACAGCCGTTTGCAAGTAAATGTTATTCTCAATCTTACCCATGAAGATTATCGGACCCAGGCTGCCTGAGGTATAACCGGCATTCCACAGCCATGCAAAGCCGTATGCACCCATCAGACCAGCAGGAACACTCAGTATTACAGCCCATGGAATCAGGAAGCTCTCATACAGCATGCTCAGGATCAGGAATATCAGGATACAGCACACAGCATATATCATATACGTAGCCATGCTGCCCATCTGCTCATGCTCCTCACGGCTCATGCCGCCATACTCGTAGGCATATCCGGTCGGGAATATCTTCTCGAACTCCTCATGCACCCTTGCCATAACATCCGTGCTCGAATAGCCGGCATTCGGAGTCAGGTTACATGAAATACTGCTGAACAGGTTAAAGCGCGTGTCAACCTCGGGCCCCAGTATGGGAGTCAGCTTCACAAACTGGCTCAGCGGAGCCATCTTGCCCTGACTCTGAACATACATGTTGTTCAAGGCATCGCGGCTCAGGCGATCCTTTTCGCCAGCCTCCAGCATCACACGGTAAATCTTACCGAACTGGTTCATGTTGCTCACGTACGAACCACCGCAGTAACTGCCCAGCTCGCTCAGCACAACCGATGGACTTACCCCAGCGCGCTTGCACTGTGCTGCATCCACCTCGACCTGGAACTGAGGGAAGTTGCGCGAATACGTCGTCATAGCGCGAGCCACCTCGGGATATTCGTTCAGTGCAGCCATCAACTTGTTTGTATATTCAAGGAACAAAGCCTTGTCACCACCAGTTTTGTCCTGCAGGTTCAATTCTATAGAACCCATACCGTAGCCAGGAATCATACCAGCCTCGAACACAAAGCACTGAGCCTCGGGAATCTCCTTCATCAATCTCGCGTTAAGCTTAGCGTTAGCCACCATCGTAGCACCCGACATAAAGTTGTCCACAGGATGCAAGATACCAAAGTTACGCTCCCTCCAATGCTTCAGACGGATGATACTCATACCGTACGATGTACCCTGACCACCCATGAAACTGTAACCAGTCACACGGATAAAGTCACTCACCTCGTTCGTCTCCATCAGTATCTTCTCGACCTTGTCCATAGCCTTGTTCGTAGTACCCAGGTTGCTACCGGGCGATGTATTCATCACCATCATCAGGAAGCCCTGGTCCTCCTGAGGCACCAGACCCACTGACAGGTTGCTTGCAAAGAACATTATACCAGCAAACGCTACAGCCACACTCAGCGGAGCAATCCAGCGGTTCTTGGCACGAACCAGACGGTGCAGGACACCCTTGTACTTACCCAGCAGGGCAAAGTAGCTTGCCTCGTAGGCACGACGCGTCACACTGTTTATCCTGCCCAGGACACCCTTGCGGCGCTCCTCACTCGCAGGCTTCATCATCATTGCGCACAATGCCGGACACAATGTCAAAGCACAAATGCACGAAAGACCTACTGAAGTAGCCAGAGTCACACCGAACTGGGTATAGAATATACCGCTCGTACCAGGCATGAAGCTTACAGGGATGAATACCGCCATGAATACGAAGGTACAAGAGATAACCGCCATTGTCACGTCACTCATGGCATCTTTCGTAGCCTGGTATGGCGAGGTATAGCCCGCATCGAACTTTGCCTGCACCGCCTCAACCACCACAATTGCGTCATCCACAACCGTACCGATAGCAAGCACCAGGGCAAACAGCGTCAGCAAGTTGATACTGAATCCCGCAATCGCCAGACACGCAAACGTACCCTCGAGCGAAACGATGATAGATACAGCCGGAATAAATGTGGCCTTGAAATCCTGCAGGAAGAAATACACCACCAATATCACCAGGATAATCGCGATAACCAGCGTCTCCTCGACATTGGCCATAGAAGCCAGCAGGAAGTCGTTCGAGCTCGACAACTTGCGGAACTCCAGTCCAGCAGGCAAGGTCTCGCTCAACTCCTCCAGCTTGTTGCGCAAGGCATCATTCGTTTCCTTCGCGTTGGCACCTGCAATCTGGAAACACCAGAAGCCCACCGACGGATAGCCGTCACAGCCACCGCGGAACGAGTAGCTCGCCATACCCAGCTCAACATCGGCCACATCCCTCAGATACAGTATGCTGCCATCGTCCTTCGCCATCAGTACAATATTCTTGAACTGCTCGACATCAGTCAGACGACCCGTATATTTCAGCGTGTACTGGAACACATTGTCAATATCCTTGCCGCGGCTGTCAGCAGGCTTCTCGCCAAGTGCACCCGTCGGGCACTCCAGGTTCTGTTCGGCCAGCGCATTCGAAATCATCGATGGCGTCACCCCGTGCTGGGCCATGGCGTCGGGCTTCATCCATATACGCAGCGAATATGTACCGCCAAACGCTGTGATGTCACCCACACCCTTTACACGCTTCAACTGAGGCAGGATGTTGATGTCCAGATAGTTAGACAGGAAATCCTCGTCATACTGCCCGTTCGTGCACACCAGTGCATTCGTCTGTAGGAAGGCATTCTGGCGCTTCTGCGTCGTAACACCTATGCGCGTCACCTCCTGCGGCATCAGACCCAGCGCCTTGCTCACACGGTTCTGCACATTCACTGCCGCCATGTCCGGATTCGTGCCCTGCTTGAAATACACCTGTATCGTGGCACTGCCCGAGTTGGTGGCAGTCGACGTCATGTACGTCATGTTCTCGACACCGTTTATACTCTCCTCCAGAGGCACGATTACAGCCTTCATCACGGCATCCGCATTCGCACCCGTATACGTCGTGCTCACCACAATCGTAGGTGGTGCAATGTCGGGGTACTGCTCAATAGGCAGCGTAGCCAGGCTTATTGCACCCAGCAGCAGAATCATAATGGCAATCGACATTGCCATTACAGGCCTCTTGATAAATATATTATCCTTCATCTTTACAGTTCCTCCCAGATTACTTTACCTTCTGACCCTCGCGTACCATACCGGCACCCTCGGCAACAATCTCAGTTCCGGCTTCCACACCGTCGGTAATGATAAACTCCTTGCCCGAGCTCAGCGGATCCACGCCCACTATGATACCCTTGGCATTGCCGTCCCCGTCAACCGTGTACAGACGGAACCTGTCCTGCATCTGCACCGTAGCGGATGCAGGAACCACCAGTGCATTCTTGTAAGTCACAGGAATCACCACGTTACCCGTCGAACCCGAATGCAGCAGACCCTCGGGATTCTCAAATACAGCCCTCAGCTGCACACTGCCCGTGTTGCGGTCAATCACGCCGCTCACGGTCTCGACCTTGCCCAGATGGTCATACTCGCTGCCGTCCACCAGCTGCAGGCGTACTGCAGGCATAGCCTCTATGGCCTTCTCTGGCGAACCGCTGTTACGCGTCATCTTCAGGAACTCAGCCTCGCTCATGCTGAAATAAACCCACATGCTGCTGTTGTCGCTTATCGTTGTCAGAGGCTGGGGAATAGAGCTTCCCACCAGCGAACCCTGGCGATAGGGCAGGACACCCACAACACCGTCCGCAGGACTCTCGACCCTTGTGTGCTCCACATCCTCGGCAGCATCCATCACATGAGCCTCGGCCTGAGCCACCTGAGCCTTCGCATTCATCAGCGCATTGTACGCAGTCTTCAAGTCAAAGTCACTTATCACGTTCTGCTCACGCAAGGTCTTCTTGCTCTCGTAGTTCAGCGCCGCAGTAGCCTCGGCAGCCTTTGCAGCCTTCAGCGTAGCCTCGGCATTGTTCAATGCAGCCTGAAATGGAACAGGATTGATCATGAACAACGTCTGGCCGCGACGTACGTGCTGACCCTCCGTTACGCATATCTTCAGCAGCGTACCACCCACCTGGGGATACACCTCCACATCCTGGCAACCACGAATCGTAGCGCTATATTTCCTGTCTATCACCATATCCTTCTTCTCGACCTTAGTCGTCTTGAAAGCAACAACAGACTCCTTCTTCTCAGCCTTGCCGCACGATGATACCAATACACCCGCAAACGCAATCGCGATGCAGACAATCCAGTTCATTTTTTTCATGTTTACTAATATTTTTGTTAATTCATAATCCTTAATTCATAGTGCACAATGCACCATATATCTATAATGCGTGCGCATATATGCATGCGCGTTAGACGCCGCAAAGATACAAAAAATACCGCAAGGGAGAAAATGAAAAAGGCGAAAGACAACATTTCTTCCGCCCTTTTCTCTCTATTATTAACAAATGTTAACGAATTTCGATTTCCTCCTTCACGTCAATTTCCTGGCCCTCAGTATCATATATCTCATACTGCAGTATAGCCAGTTTCTGACTTGGAATAACCCTTACCCCCATACCGTATTTCCACTGCCACTTGCGCTTCAGCGAAACAATACCCTGGTTGATATACGCATATACATAAGGATGCACATGCAGCGTAAATGCCTTGATACCCAGATGGTTCTGCATCATCTGTATCTTGCCCTCCAGCACCTTCGTAAACAGCAGGCTGCTCTTTATCTTGCCCGTACCATGACACGTCGGACACTCTTCCTCGACCTGCACGTCCATCACGGGACGCACACGATGACGGGTAATCTGCATCAAGCCGAACTTGGTCAGCGGCAGAATGTTGTGCTTTGCCCTGTCCTGCCTCATGTTCTCCGTCATGCGCTCGAACAGTTTCTGGCGGTTTTCTGCCGATTTCATATCAATGAAATCGACAATAATGATGCCTCCCATATCGCGTAGGCGTAACTGGCGTGCCAGCTCGTCCGCAGCACCCAGGTTCACCTCCATCGCATTCGCCTCCTGCGAGTCATCCTTCTTCGTACGGTTGCCGCTGTTCACGTCCACTACGTGCAGGGCCTCGGTATGCTCGATAATCAGATAGGCGCCCCCCTTGTATGTCACCGTAGTGCCGAAGCTCGACTTTATCTGGCGCGTAATGTCAAAGTTGTCGAATATAGGCAGTGCCCCCTTGTACAGATGCACGCAGTCGGCACGTTCCGGAGCAATCAGCGACACATAGTCCCTCACCTCGTGGAAAACATCCTCGCGGTTCACGTATATACCCTCGTACGACGGGTTGAACAGGTCACGCAGCATGCCCACGGCACGGCTCGACTCCTCGTACACCATGCAGGGCATATCCTTTGCCCTCTGTGCACGTGTCAGCGTATCCGTCCAGCGCTGCACCAATATTTTCAGCTCGTTGTCCAGCTCACTTGCACGCTTGCCCTCGGCCACGGTACGCACTATAACACCAACATTGTTGGGCTTCATGCTCTCTATGACCTGTTTCAGCCTTGCACGCTCCTTCTGGTTCTTGATCTTGGCCGATATGTTAACCTTGTTCTCGAACGGTATCAATACCAGGAAACGCCCCGCAAAGCTCAGCTCGCAAGTCAGCCTCGGCCCCTTCGTGCTTATAGGTTCCTTCACTATCTGCACCAGCACCTCCTGGCCCTGCTGCAGCATCGTGGTAATCTTACCGTCCTTGGGCGTGTCCGGCAATACCTGCACCTTGCTTGCAGGCGACAGGTTCTTCTTGTCCGACAGAACGCGCTTCAGATACTTCGCATACGTCTGGAACTTGGGACCCAGATCCAGGTAGTGCAGGAACCCATCCTTCTCGTACCCGACGTTTACGAAGCTCGAGTTCAGTCCCGGCATCAGCTTGCGTACCTTTGCCAGATATATGTTGCCCACCTGGAAGCTCGCCTCCTGGCTCTCCTCCTGGTATTCCATCAGTTTCTTATCCTCGGTCAGAGCGATAGAAATCTTCTTGGGCTGTACATCCAAAAAAAGTTCGCTGTTCATTCTATTCTGATACCTTCATATAAAAATCCAGCGGCTATACCTTATTAAAGAAAACAGGTAGTGCCACTGGAATTATTCCTTTCAAGCATGCGCCTATCCAGACGGCAAGATACTTACTTGCTCTTATGTCTGTTCTTACGCAGTCTCTTCTTACGCTTGTGAGTCGCCATCTTGTGACGCTTGTGCTTCTTTCCGTTAGGCATAATTAAATTCTATTTGACGTTAATACATTTTTCAGCGTGCAAAGGTAAGGAAATTTTTTTATATGTCCAAACCTTTTTCCTATTTTTATGATTTTTCTAACCGCTAACCGCTAACCGCTAACCGCTAACCGCTAACCGCTAACCTTTAACCGCTAACCGCTAACCGCTAACCGCTAACCGCTAACCATTATCCGCCACCGTCATCAGCGCGACATCATATTTCAGCGGATCGTCAGCATCCCAGCTACGGAAAATCTCAGTCAGGCGACAGCAGCTTTTCCACGAAGCCTGATGCATCCCCGTCAGTTCCTCCGTCAGGCGGCACACATGCACGTCCATCACGGCATACAGCTCACTCTGACTATGACTCCGCCAGAGTCCCAGGTCTGGCGCCTGCGTGCGTATCATCCAGCGCAGGTACATACATATCCGCTTGCAGGCAGATGTGCCAAAAGTTCCCAGGCGTGCCGGCTTAAGCCATACAGACAGCTCGCGGATAATCCCATCGATGTTGCGACCGGCAAAATACCCCTCCAACGTATTGCAAGCCGACGATGCCAATGCACACTGTATATTGTTGCACACCTCGATAAACATATCGCGGTTCAGCGTCCGGTACACGCAATTGTTCTTAGCGTTCAGGTACGACTCCCTGTAAGCCCCCGACATGATGAATGTCCCAGGCCTCCAGTTCATTTCCTCGCCCAGCATCCTGCGCGCCGCCCCGCGGATAGCCTTGCGGTTACCCCACGAGATCGTGGCCACGAACAATGCTCCCAGCTCAATATCCAGCCGGTTGTCCGTATGCTCCATCAGCTCATAAACAATACCGCATGGGTCAACCTCCAGGAAACGCTCCACGCAGAAAGTCTCCCTGTACGACCTCTCCAATACCTCTTTTGTTATCTTCATCACCGCAAAGTTAACAATAAAACACAATTCCTCGGCACAAACCATCATAATTATCAAAAAAACTCTTACCTTTGCCAACAAATAACACGCTAACCGCTAACCACTAACCGCTAACCCTAAAACATAACCGCTATGAACAAAGTCATGCTTATCGGCAATGTAGGCGCAGATCCCGAGGTACGCTATATCGACCAGGGAGTTGCCGTAGCCAGCCTGCGCCTTGCCACCACCGAACGAGGCTATACACTGAAGAACGGCACACAGGTACCCGACCAGACCGAATGGCACAATGTCGTGCTATGGCGTCAGTTGGCCGAGACCGTCGAAAAATACGTCCATAAGGGTGACAAACTATATATCGAGGGCAAGCTGCACACACGCAGCTATGACGACCGCAACGGCAACAAACGCTATGTAGTCGAAATCTGGGCAGACGCAATGGAAATGCTAAGTCCCAAGCCACAGGCCCCAGCTGAGTCACAACCGCTAACCCCTAACCCCTAACCGCTAACCTTGTCCTCTTTTCTCGATATCCAAATTACTACATACGCACCCACCCTATGGGCATGGGTCGCTCTGGCTGTCAGCCTGCTGTTGCTCATCTGCAGTGGGTTGGCATCAGCCAGCGAGATAGCCTTCTTCAGCCTCACCCCGCAGGACCTTTCGCAGCTTGACGAGGAACACAGCGCCAGCGACCGCTGCATCAGCCGCCTTCGCAACCACCCCGACAGGCTCCTTGCCACCATACTGATACTCAACAACCTCGTCAACGTATCCATCATCATACTGCTCAACTATTTCTTCATGAGATGGCTCAGCTTCGGTCCCGGCAGCGAATGGATAGAGTTCCTTATACTCACCGTACTCCTTACATTCCTTTTGCTTCTTTTTGGCGAGGTAATGCCCAAGATTTACAGCACCCAGCATACGCTGTCCTTCTGCCGCTCCATGTCCCAGGTACTGCTGCTCCTGCGCAAGATGTTCTGGCCCCTGTCCACGCTGCTGATGATGAGCAAGGCCTTCACCGACCGCGTCGTACAGCACGACACCGAATCCTTTACCGTCGATGACCTGGAGAAGGCAATGGAGCTCACCGACCAGAAAGACATCGCACAGGAGAGCCAGATGCTGCAAGGCATCATACGCTTTGGCGGCGAGATGGCGCGCGAGGTCATGACGCCCCGTGTGGACATGGTGGACCTCGACATCCGGGCTACATTCCCCGAGGTTATCCAGTGCATCATAGAAAACAACTACAGCCGCATACCCGTATATAGCGGTAACGAGGACAATATCAAGGGAGTCCTGTACATCAAGGACCTGCTCCCTCATCTTCAGAAACCAGCCAATTTCCGCTGGCAGACCCTTGTTCGCGCACCATACTTCGTCCCCGAGACCAAGATGATAGACGACCTGCTGCGCGATTTCCAGCAGAACAAAGTACACATTGCTATAGTCGTAGACGAATTTGGAGGCACCAGCGGCATAGTGACAATGGAGGACATCATCGAGGAAATCGTAGGTGAGATAGACGACGAATACGATGATGCCGAGAAGAGCTACCAGCGCCTGAACCACAATACCTACATCTTCCAGGCTAAGACCCTTCTCACCGATTTCTACCGCATTATGCACCTTGATGACGAATATTTCCAAGAAGTAGAGGGCGATGCCGACACACTCGCAGGCCTCCTGCTCGAAATCAAAGGCGAGTTCCCCACACTCCACGAGAAGATTACCTACCAGGATTTCACCTTCGAGGTCATGGAAATGGACGACCGGCGCATCGTTTCCATCAAGGTTATTTCCCGCGTAAGTAAGGACAAGGATTGACAAAATAGCAACACGGCTTCTCTCTATGCGAGAAACGGCCTTTCTCCATGCGAGAAACGGCGTTTTGCTATGCGAGAAACGGCCTCCCTCCTAAATCCACTGCAAATATACCACCACACCATTGCGGTTCACGAATGATTAGACAAAAAAAATATTTTATATTTTTTTGAGTGCCCGGATATGTCACGTATGTCATGTGTCATTAGTGTCATTAAGAAATTCCGAGGCGGAAAAATGCTCATAATTAAATAAAATATATTTTATATATTTATATTAATTATGGCCGGAAAATCCCCTCCCCAATTCAAAAACCTTAATGACACTCGTGACATCGTGACCTTAATGACATCATTTTTTTGCGAATTTTTTTGTAAATTTTCTTTAGATTTATTTGGAAGTCTCGTCAAAATTTTATAATTTTGCACGTTGTATGGAGTTGCTCCAAATAGATACGAAAAAAGATTGAAATTAACATAATAAACTAACTAAAAACAAAACAAAATGAAACAAAACTTACTCAAACTCAAGGCACTCCTGGTGGTGCTGATGATGGCAGTCGGATTTGGACAGGCATGGGCAGACACCGGAACAATTACCCTAACGAATATTGGTGCTGAACTGGTAAATTCGTATAATACTACAATGGCTACAACCACAGTTGAAGCAACAGAAGGGGGAGAATATGAGCTCAATTATTTTCAAGGGAAAAAACAGGGCTCTGCTATTTTAATACAAAAAAATCAGGGTGCTTTTATATCTAATAGTACGCCAATTCCTGGTGAAATTATAAGCGTTGAAGTTCATATAAATTCTGGAGCTTCAAGTAAAACCACATATCATTGTGCATTCAGTACGTCAGAGTGTACTTCAGTGTACACAGAAGGAAGTACGGCAGTAAATATTACAGGTGGTAATTCACATACATTTAATAACTCCGTTTCTGGAGCACAATATTTTTGCATATCTTTAGGTAATTCTAATAATGGGCAGGTACTGGGTGTTACAGTTACCTATGAGGAAGGAGGCGTAGATCCCAGCAAGATAGAAACCACTACAACCTTCAATGGTGAGTCAAGCTATAACGTAGTGTTGGGTGATGCGTTTAATGCTCCCACAGCTACTGTTACCCCCGAGGGTCTCTATCCGACCTACAGCAGCAGCAATGAAGCAGTTGCTACAGTTGACCAGACAACAGGTTCAGTTACACTGTTAGGTGCAGGTAAGACGACTATCATAGCTTCTTATGCTGGTGATGATACATACGCACCTTCTTATGACAGCTATACTTTGACTGTAACAAAGCCAATCCCTATTTTCGCATCGTTGGAAGAGCTTGCTGCCGACGGGACTCTTGTTAGCGGCGACATCGTGAACGTGTCGTTCCAGAATGTCGAGATCAAGAGTGTTTATGAGAATAAGAGTGGCATACGTCAGGGTATCTACTTTGACATCCAGAAGGGAGACAAGGATATCGAAATCTACTATAGCGCAGAGGAGGTTCCTGAGACATGGGTGGCCGGTGGTACCGTATCCGGTACAATGCAGTGCCCATGGAAGGACTACAAAGGTACATGGGAGCTCGCTCCTGATTATGGCAAATGGTCATGGGACAACCTGGATTATCAGGCTCCTGCAGGTGCTAAGACTCAGGCTACAATCGATTTTACATCTAAGAGCAATCTGGAGGCCGGTGCTACAGATCAGTTTGACGTAACTTACAACGGTGACGGTACTCTGGAGGCTTCTTCTACAAAGACAGGAGTTGCTACTGTTGCTATCGAGGCTGGTCACGTTGTTGTTACTGCAATTGCAGCGGGTACGACTGTTATCACTGTTTCTGCTCCTGAGACAGACAAGTACACCGAGGCTTCTAAGCAGTACACCCTGACTGTATCGCAGGCATTTGACCGCAATGTTCACAAGGCACTGGTTGCCGAGAAGGATGGTAAGTATTTTGCTGCATACAATACTATTGAGGGTTCAAACACCTATTTCGCAGTTAAGGAAGTTACTGTATACAATAACAAGGTTTACAACCTGAGCGATGCGGAAGCAGCTGAACTTGCATGGTTGATTAATAAAAACAGTGGCACGGCAACAGTTCAGAACCTGAATAATGAGTATCTGCAACTCACAACCAATAAGTCTACGGTAAGCCTTTCGGAGGACGAGGTTGTGTTGTATACAAAGACAGACGGTTGTTTCTATGTAACAGAGACAGGCCGTGGTTTTGGCTACAATTATAACCAAGGTAATGATCGTATGGCAGGCTATAGCATTAGCGCCCAGTATCCTGGTGCCAAGGCAATGGAGTTTGCTGCTGAGAACGAGACTGCCAATATGCGAATCTCAGCTGCAAAATGGGCTACATTCTATGCTCCATTCGCAGTTGAAATTCCAGCTGGTGTCAAGGCTTACACAGGTGAGATGCAGGAGGGTTGGATCCGCATGAACGAGCTGACCGAGGGTTATATTCCTGCAAACACTGGTGTCGTTGTTAATCTTGTTGAGGGCGAACCATTCGCAGTAGACCTGAGCCCAATGGATCCTCAGCCAAATGCTGCTGCAGTTTCTTCTTGCTACACTGGTAATACCACAGGTGCTATAATGAACGTATCTGTAGGTGACTATCTGTTGCAGAAACAGAATGATGTTGTTGGCTGGTACAAGGTAGAGGGTGAGGGCTTCACTCTTGCACGTAACCGTTGCTACCTTAAAGAGGGTGATGTTCCCGAGCCAAATCAGTCACGTACATTCTTCGGCTTTGCTCCTGACGACGCAACTGGTATCAACAGCATTGCTACCGAGGCTAAGACAAAGGCTGACGGCAAGTACATGGTTAACGGCCAGATCGTTGTTGTCAAGGCTGGTAAGGCTTACAACATGAACGGTACAGAGGTAAAGTAAATAGCCCCTTTCCCCCGACCCCTTTCCCCATCAGGGGAAGGGGAGAGGAATGGGATAAAAGCCATATAAAATAAAAACGAGATAAAACTATGAAAAAGATTTTCAAGAATCCTTCTATTCAGGTACTGGGTGTCGAGACAGAGAGTCATATCTTAGTTGGCAGCGGTGGTAACATTGTTACCGAGACTCCTGCTCAGGGTGGTGCAAGCGTAGCTCCTGGCGAGAAGCAGGACCCAACTACGGGTACCGACGGTCTGGCTCGTCCAATGGGCACAGACATCAGCGCGTATGAGCTGAACTAAGTTTGGTTCGGCAGGACATACTCCAAGGAGTAAAAACAGAGCAAACATCGTCTAACAGCGGTGTTTGCTCTTTCTTTTTATGAAAAAAAATAAATGAGATTCTTCGTGGGTCAATCCATGGAGATTCCTTCACACATAAGGTTGATATCCTCTGTGGTGAAACCTATGTGTTCCAGGTAGGGGGTGTCGTTTGTCAAAGGTTGTAGGAATTGCTCCTTGCCCAGGGACTTTCCTGCTGCCTTTTGTTTCAATGCCTTTGTGTACAGGATACGGGCACGTTCGGGGTTGCCGCTAAGCCAGGCCGAATGTCCTGCGTTGAGCAGATCTTCCCATCTGGGACCTCCCTCCCAGTTGAGCAGGCGCTTGTAGTAGCGTTCGCTGCGCTTTACGTTCCTGGTCATGAGTGAGCACCATGCAATTGCGCGGTTTGTATCGTGGCTTTTACGTGCTATTTCCTTCTTTTCCTCAGGGTCCTGGCTTTCGACTACATCAGCATGGAACAGATAGGGTAGTGCCTGCTCGTATTCTCCCATGTGTGTAAGCACCATACCCAGCTGCTGGGCGATGGAGATGTCCTGCGGATTCATTTCCTCCAGCTTCTGCAGCAGGATCAGCTGTTCCTGTGTCTCGCCCAGGTGCTGGTCGCAGTCGACCAGCAGTCGCATCCATTCCTGACGTTCTCCGTTACGTGTCAGCAGTGTCCTGAGATACATGGCAGGATGTGTGTACATTCCGTATCGTGCAAACCATTGTGCTGCCTTCCACAGGAAATCGTCCGTAAGTATGGGCATAAGCAGGGCTGTGTCCGAGAGATAGGGGCCGAAGTGGAAGGGGTTTTCAAGTACCTCGTGCCAAGGCGAGTAGTTGAAGAACCTGTACATTGTCTGGAATACGTTGCGGTACGAGAACATATCGCTCAGGTCCTCTACCTCTCCTGTTTCCATCATCTCGGCAATCTCTGCCAGTTTCTCGCGGTCTTCCTTGCCAATGCGGTGTTTGGTCAGCATCGAGTCCATGTGACCGGAGAAGGCGTACTTGTCCAGTTCGCACAGGTTGGTATTCCGCAGGGACATCGTCATAATCCTGCGGTCCGAATCGCTCAGTTCCAGTCCTGGGTGGTTGGCATCGAAATCCAGCAGCCAGTTCTTCAGCGTAGCGAAGAAAGGTGTATTGCATACCTGGCTGAAACTGCTGGCGTTAACGTCAACACCTTCCTCGACCAGATGCAGTATTTCCTTCATATACCCGTCCATCCTTTTCTTGTATTCGGACGAGTCGGTTTCCTTCTTCTTGATGCTTTCGATAATGGCTCGTTGCAGCTTCCTCTTGCTCTTGTTCATTATACTGTCGCCCAGTATGCTCATTGCAAAATTGGCCTGCACCTCCATCAGTTCCTTGCTGATAAGCTTGTCGCTGCGCCACGTCTGCAGTTGTTGCAGTATATCCTTTGGCAGCAGCCGTTCGTATTTCATCACGATCATCACTACGGCACTGAGGGCGGTTGCCCTTGTGGCGCGGTTCTGGTCGTGTACCATCTGTATCAGCCGGTTCAGGTATTCGTTGGGAAAGGGTTCGTGGTCTTCACCATCGTCGGCCTTCCACAACCATATCTTAAGCAGGAGGAGCCATGCTGCATAGCGCGACGGACGTGTGTCTGTTGCAATCCATTCATGCAACAGCCTGTTGACCTCAAGTTCAAGTTGCTCACGTTTCATTTGTGCTTCCTCCCGGATAGTATTTCCAAGAATAGTTTAATGTGGTCCTTGTGGATGCTGTCCACTTCCAGGCCCGGGGCTGCGTACCAGCCCATGCCGGTCAGTTTCTTTGTTGCCAATACGCGGTGACCGGCTTTTATCAGCGTATCTGCATAGTGTGATGGTATTACGCCTGCATCCAGCAGTCCTTCGTGCACCATTGAGGCACGCAGGGGTATGCTGTTTATCTGGGCGTGATAGACGTCCGTAGTTTTCAGGCGTGACGAGTCCACAACCTGATCCAGCCATGTATCCAGGCAGCACCATCGCGGGCAGCCTACCATGTGTTCCTTGAGCGATACCAGTTTGCGTATGCGCTTTGTACGGTTGGCAATGATGTGGTATTTTACGGGCTGCTGTTTCAGCAGTTTCGGGCGCACTGCCTCGGGCATGTGCTTTATGCGTTCGGCATCGGCAAGATAGATATGGGCGCGGTTCTTGATTATTGCGGTGTCAATATCCATCATGGAATTGTATTCCATAATCATGACGCTTAGCCCCATGCTGTCTGCCTCGCCGCTCTGTACCATATTGCGGAGCGTGTCACACTCGGCAATGGGTAGCAGGGCAACTTTCAGGGCAAGTGAGTCTGTGCCCTGTGAAATGGAATGACTGACCTCCTGCTTTTGACAGGAGGCCAGTATCATGATAGTTGTTATAAAAAGAGCTATTGCCCTTGTCATTTATCCCTTGATTGCTGCAACGCCTGGCAGAACCTTGCCCTCGATAGCCTCGAGCAGTGCACCGCCACCTGTTGAGATGTAGGAAACCTTGTCGGTCAGGCCGAACTTGGTGCAGCATGCAACGCTGTCACCGCCACCGATCAGCGAGAATGCTCCCTCGGCAGTTGCCTTGGCGATGGCATCGCCTACAGCGCGTGAACCTGCGCAGAAATCATCACACTCGAAGCAGCCTGCAGGGCCGTTCCACAGGATGGTCTTTGCGCCTTCAAGGGCAGCAGCAAACTTGGCAGCAGACTTGGGACCTACGTCAAGACCCTCGTAACCTGCAGGAATCTCCTTGGATGGGAATACCTCTACCTTGGCGCCTTCCTTGACCTGGAATGTGCTGAAATCGTAGCCTGTGCAGCAAACAGAGTCTTCTGCCAGTACCAGCTCCACGTTGTTCTCCTTTGCAAGCTTCTCGACGTTAAGTGCAACGTCCAGCTTGTCCAGCTCTACGATAGAGTCACCGATCTCGCCGCCGTGTGCCTTGACGAATGTATATGTCATACCGCCGCACAGGATCAGCTTGTCCACCTTGCCCAGCAGGTTCTCGATGATACCGATCTTGGTAGATACCTTCGAGCCGCCCATTACGGCAACGAACGGACGCTTGATGTTGTTCAGTACGTTGTCAACAGCCTGTACCTCCTTCTCCATCAGGAAGCCCAGCATCTTGTTGTCGGCATCGAAATAGTCGGCAATAACTGCTGTAGAGGCGTGCTTGCGGTGTGCAGTACCGAATGCGTCCATTACATAGCAGTCAGCGTAGCTTGCCAGAGTCTTGGCGAACTCCTTCTGAGATGCCTTCATGGCCTTCTTTGCCTCGTCGTACTCTGGAGTGCCCTTCTCAACGCCTACGGGCTTGCCTTCCTCCTCGGGATAGTAGCGCAGGTTCTCGAGCATCAGTACCTCGCCTGGCTTGAGTGCAGCAGCAGCGTCGGCAGCCTTTGCACAGTCGGGAGCGAACTTGACCTCGGCAACACCCAGGGCTGCAGCAACTGCATCCTTGATCTGACCCAGGGACAGTTCGGGCTTAACCTTGCCCTTTGGCTTGCCCATGTGAGACATGATAATCAGGGCACCGCCGCCATCGAGGATGTGCTTCAGTGTGGGCAGGGCACCGCGGATACGTGTATCGTCGGTGATAACGCCTTCCTTCATGGGTACGTTGAAATCAACACGAACGATAGCTTTCTTACCAGAGAAATTGTAATCTTTGATAGTCATTGTTTTGTAGTTTTTGATATTTGATATTACATTATTTGCGTTGCCAAAGTTACATATTATATTTTATTTGTGCAAGCGCGCACTGCGGAAATCTTTGCAAATGGCTGTTAAGCCGCACTTTTCGCAATGTGGAGTTCGCGATTGGCATATGTAGCGGCCGTGCAGGATAAGCCAATGATGGGCCGTGGGTATTATCTCGTCGGGCAGGTGTCGTGTCAGTTCACGCTCTACCGACAGGGGTGTGGTGCATTTGTCGCTGACCAGTCCTATACGGTGGCTTACGCGGAACACGTGTGTGTCCACAGCCATCCTTGCCTTCTGGAAGATGACGGCCTGGATGACGTTTGCGGTCTTGCGCCCTACACCTGGCAGGCGTTCCAGCTGTTCGCCGGTAGATGGAACCTCGCCGCCAAAATCACTCATCAGCATACGTGCCATTCCGACCAGATGGCGTGCCTTGTTGTTGGGGTAGGAGACAGAGCGTATATAGTCATATATTACCTCCTCGCTTGCCATTGCCATTGCCTCGGGGGTGGGGTAGTCATGGAACAGGCGCGGTGTAACCTGATTGATGCGCTTGTCCGTACATTGTGCGCTGAGTATTACGGCAACCAGCAGTTCGAAGGGGTTGCTGTAGTGTAGCTCGGTTTCTGCCACAGGCATTTCCCGTTGAAAATATTCAATCAGGAAATCATATCTCTCTTTGATTTTCATAATTGCTTTTCTGCAAAGTTACTTATTTAAATTTAATAATGTGGTTTTATTCGTAAAAAATACCTACCTTTGCAGACAGATATATATTTCATAAAGTAATGCAGAAAATCATCATTCTTGATTTTGGGTCGCAGACCACACAACTGATAGGCCGCCGTGTGCGCGAGTTGGATACTTTTTGCGAGATCTTGCCTTATAACAAGTTTCCGCATGATGATCCAGACGTCATTGGCGTTATCCTGAGCGGTTCGCCGCTGAGCGTATATGCCGACGATGCATTCCATGTTGACCTGAGCAATATCCGCGGGCGTTACCCCATACTGGGTATCTGCTACGGTGCGCAGTATATGAGCCACATATATGGTGGTAAAGTCGAGAGTGCCGGTACACGCGAATATGGCCGTCAGAACCTTCAGTACGTCGATACCGAATGTCCGCTGTTTGCGGGCTTCGAGCCTAACAGCCAGGTATGGATGTCGCACGGGGACAGTATCACGCGTATACCCGAGGGGGCACATGTGGTTGCCAGTACCGAGACAGTACGGAATGCGGCATACTATATTCCGACACAGGATGGTTGTCCTGTTTTCGGTACACAGTTCCACCCCGAGGTTTTCCACTCGCTGCAGGGAACGCTGCTGCTGAAGAATTTCGTGGTTGATGTCTGCGGCAGTCGTCAGGAATGGAGTTCCGAGGCGTTTGTCGAGAGTACGGTGCGTGAGCTGAAGGAGACGATAGGCAGCGACCGTGTTATCCTCGGTCTCAGCGGCGGTGTGGACTCGTCTGTAGTTGCTGTGTTGCTGAACAAGGCTATAGGCAGGCAACTGACCTGTATCTTCGTAGATCACGGTATGCTGCGCAAGAACGAGTTTGCGGATGTAATGAAGGACTACGAGTGCCTGGGGCTGAATGTAATAGGTGTTGATGCGAGCGAAAAGTTCCTCGGTGATTTGGCTGGTGTCAAGGAGCCGGAGAAGAAGCGCAAGATAATAGGTCGTGACTTTATCGAGGTATTCGATGCCGAAGCCAAGAAGGTCATCAGTTCCTCGCCGGTTGGAGGGCAGGAGGGTGCTGTCCGCTGGCTTGCGCAGGGAACTATCTACCCCGACCGTATCGAGAGCCTTAACATCACTGGTAAGGTGATCAAGAGCCATCACAACGTTGGCGGACTGCCCGAGGAGATGAACCTAAAGCTGTGCGAGCCGCTCAAGTGGCTGTTCAAGGACGAGGTGCGCCGTGTGGGCCGCTCGATGGGTATGCCGGAGCACTTGATTACGCGTCATCCTTTCCCGGGTCCGGGTCTGGCTGTGCGTATCCTGGGTGACATAACCCGCGAGAAGATTCGTATCCTGCAGGATGCCGATGATATCTTTATCCGTGGTCTGCGCGAATACAGGACGGCAGACGGTAAGACGTTGTACGACCAGATATGGCAGGCAGGTGCTATCCTGCTGAGCGAGGTGCGCAGCGTGGGCGTGATGGGTGATGAGCGTACATACGAGAATCCCGTTGCATTGCGTGCGGTGACGTCATCCGATGCGATGACTGCAGACTGGGCTCATCTGCCATACGATTTCATGGCAAAGGTCAGCAACGACATCATTAACAAGGTCAGGGGTGTTAACAGGGTTTGCTACGACATCAGTTCAAAACCGCCAGCAACAATAGAGTGGGAATAGAAGAAAGGGAATAGTGGTCAGCACTATTCCCTTTCCTTTTCTTGATATGCCGGAATATAATCAATAGATTACTTTCTTTCCGTTGATGATGTTTATGCCGCTGCGCGGGGCTGTCAGTTTCTGGCCGTTCAGGTTGTAGATAGCAGGCGCGGCAGCGTTTGTGGTTTTCTCTGTCTCGTTGATGCCTGTAGGTGTGTCTGTGGCATTGATGTAGTACAGGTTGCTGTACCCGCTTGCCCAGCCGATAGTGTTGCTGTAGGAATCAAACGAGCCTGAGGACAGGAGTATGAGCGAACCGTCGGTAGTGCCGTTGCTGCGCTTTGAGACGATGTAGTATGTGTCGGCCTTGGTGCTTGCGGCGGAGTTGATGCTCCAGTCACAGTATGTGGCGTTGTAGGTGCCCAGGGTACCTGTGTTGTTGTTATATCCGTAGTTTGAGCCAGCACGCCATATCATATACAGGTTGCTGGCCTGGTTAAAAAAACTGTACTTGCCGCTTGCCTCCTTGGTGCATATAAATTGGGCCTTGTCTCCCAGTATGGATGGTGTATCGGTGCTGGTGCTCAGGATATTGCTGTTATTTATATATAATGTGTACTTTGTGCCGTTCTGCTGGATGTTCTGGAAAGTCAGTGTCTTGCCGTCCCATGGGTCAGCGGGCTCTGCTCCTGCAAGCAGCTTGTTGATGGCATCAACCTGTTCGATGGTGGGATTGTCTCCCAAGTTGTTTATCAGTGTCATTGCCTGCTGGCGTGTTTCGGAATCAATGTCGCTTGCCTCGACCAGTTCGGTAAAGTATGACTGAACGTACTTGCCGCGGTTGATGCCGCGGTTGATGCTGTAGCGGCCTCCTGTGATGATTTCCAGTTCAAGGGGAACGTATATGTTCTCGAAACCGTCAAAGTTGTGCGTGCCGCTTCCTGTCGGGAAACTGGTGCTTACGGGGTTATGCTTGGTACCCCACTTGGTAAGGGTCTCCTCGTAGAAGAAGCCTATCTTGTCATCAGCCTGCAGTTCCAGGGAAGAGTATGCGCTTGCGGTTGTGCTGACCTGGTAGAAACCGTTCCACTCGTCTGCGAAGGTGCCTACGTTCTGTATGTCGCTCAGGTCATTCAGCTCCTTGTAGAAGATACCTACGTTCACGCGGCTGCTGCCTGTAGGTACGGACTGCATTGCAAGGTACATGGGCTTGTCGTCGGAATTGCGCTTGACGGGGACAATGAGCATCTCGCCGTTAGTGGGGTTGCTGCTGGGGCTTGCGCTCAGGCCGCTCATTGTGCTCTTGGTCTGTGTTTCCCACGTGCCTTCGCCGGTAGCGGTGTTGGTGTATGTATACACGTTAAGCAGACGTCCGCTGCCTACACGGCTTGTAATGATTACGCGTCCGTCGGGGAATTCCTCGCACTTTGGCTCGTCACCATTGGGAACTGGTGTTGCACTTGCTCCGCCAAGGGCCTTCCATGTGCGGCCGAAATCGTCGCTGTATATTACGCGGTTGCCGTTGGGGCGTGCTGCAAGGGCTGCGTACAGACGATAGTATTGTCCGACCTTGACGATGCGGCTCTGGAAAAGCCTGCCGCCGCCTACAAAGGCTGCTGCCATTGGGTTGCCGCTGTCAAACAGTCCATAGATCATTTCGGTCTGCTCTACTGGTGTCTGCCAGGTCTCGCCTCCATCCAGGCTGCGTATTGCTGCGATGATGTTGGGGTTGCTGCGGTTTGTGGATGAATAGGTATATACCGTACATCCGCCTACTGCCATTACCAGGACCTCGTTGCTCTCGCGGTCTGCAACTATGGCGGGGTCACCGTATGCGGCCTCCATAGGTGTCTTTACGTTGTTGATCAGTGAAGCATCGCCTACGGCAACGTCTATTTCCTGTGCGCTCCAGGTCTTGCCGTTGTCATTGCTGATCTTGACTACGCAGTCTACCTGGCCGTAACCGGGGTCGGTACCGCATACCAGTCGTGCTGCACTTGCAATCAGACGGCCGTCCTTTCCGCATGTTATGCCGGGAATTCGGTAGGGTGGGATGTCCATTCCGCCGGCAAGGGTGCTGAACAGTGTCGTGCGTACCGGGTCCTTGCTGTCCATTACGTATTCAAGCTGCAGTTCTGTTGAATTGCTGGTGTTGAATGTAAATGTGCCGTTGTTGACGTATACCCAATAGCCGTTGTTCTTGAGCTTTACCTTGCCGTTGCCTGCGTCGATTATAGAATATTTGTTGCTTGTGGTCTGGTCTACGAACAGCTGCATGTTCTTGTCGGGACCGATGTTGTTGCTCCTGCCCATAAGCTTGATCGTGCAGGCATCGTATGTGCCCTCGATGCGGAACAGGTCGTATGTCGTCTGCGAGCTGAGCTCCGTTGACCACTGTGTCAGGTTTGCTGCTGACTTGGCGTAGTGTGTGTCGTCTACCTTTATCTTCCAGTAGCCGGAGATGGTTCCTTCGTCCTCGACCTCCAGACCGTTCAGGAAGTCCTCGATGCGCTGTACCTTCTTGGCACATTCGCTGCCGGATACCGTGTAGTCCTTGCATTCTTCCAGCAACTGGTTAAGCTGGGACAGTTTCTGGGAATCGTTCTTGTACTCCTCTTTCAGGATCTGTATCTTCTCGAACTGGTGGATTCCCTCTACCAGGCGCTCGAAGCGTACGCTGCTGCGGTTACCGGGGTAGTAGCAATATGTGTCTCCTGCACCGAACTTGCGGAAGCGGGTGTCTGTCAGGGGATGCTCGTCCCAGTTGATCCATGACCAGTGCAGGTAGCCGTCCAGATCATTCGCTGCAACGTGTATGGGCAGGAAGGCTGCCTCGGCTGGGAGTGAGTTGGAGTATATGTTGGGCTCGCTCTCGGCACAGCTGGTGTATACTGTGGTGATCAGGTTGTTCTGCTTGCGGTACTGGCGCTCGGACTGTGTGAACCTGTCACTCTGTGTCAATGCTACGCAGAAATCATACAGTTTCTCGTTCAGCGACGAGTGGTAGTTGCCGGCAAGGGCCATCTTGAAGCCGTTGGCCTGAATGATCTCGTATGCTGCCAGCATCTGGGATTCCGAACGCTCGTCCATTGCAATGCAGGTCTTGTTGAACCAGCCTTTTGCCTCGAGGTGTGTACGGAATGCCTGCAGGTATGCATTCCACAGATTGTTGTAGTCAGTAGAGCCTACGGTCAGTGCCCAGTCGACGTAGCTTGATGATGCCTCGTCGAAATAGCGGAAGCTCATGTCCCATGTTACCATCGAATAGCAGTTGATCTGTTCGGTGATGCCGTATTCGGCACACAGCTCGACGTACTTGTCAAAGTTGGTATAGTCAAATGCCCATGAGCCGTCACTCTTCTTGGTGGTCTCGATCATAGGCGAGAACTTGTCGTGTGTCTGCTCGCCCCAAGGCTCGTAGAACAGGATGGTGCTTACGACCTTCTGGCCTGCCTGTGCCAGTGCCTTGATGTATGGGCGAAGGGCCTCGATGTGCTCGGGACTCCAGCGCTCGCATTCGTAGTAGCGGCTTATCGAGTATGGCTGCTGCCAGAGGTCCAGGTGGAATTTCTGGTCTGCGACTGCTGGTAGCTGGTGGCTGTCTACGTTTATGGTAATGTCCAGTGTCTTGACTACCTGGTTCTGCTCGTTAAGTACCTGTATCTGTGCGGTGTATTTCCCTGCCTGTGCATCACGGGGAACCTGAACAGAGCACCATACGGGACGTGTTTCCTTTGCATTGATTGCCTTTGGCTTGTCCTGTTCTATTACGTCGGGAACCAGCCACGGAGTGAGTGAGAAATTGTGGTTTCCGCAACCGCGTCCGTCATCCGTGATGACGTAGTTAAGGTAGCGTACGGATATCCAGTCGGCAGCATTGCCGCTGGCTGCAAGGTGCAGGGTACCCTGATCGGTCTTGCTGAACAGGACTGCTTCCAGATTGGTACGTTCGCCTTTCCATGCGGAAATCTCGGCAGTCGTGGTTTCTGTCAGCTGCGGAACCCTGTGCTTCAGGTACAGTTCGTTGCGGCTTGCCCATGTGCAGTGCAGGCCGGATGTGATGGCTTCCCATTCGCTCTCGGGTACGGTTACGTCTACGGTAGGCTCGTCGTATTCGTCAATGGGATACTTGTGGACATCACCTTCTACAACACCGTCGATTTCCAGTGTTACGTCAATTATGCATCCACCGTCGGAAATAAAGTTGCCGTAGTTGCCCGATGGGTCGACACAGTTCCATGCTACCATGTAGCGCATGCGTGTCTGCATTCCCTGCTGTGCGTCCTTTGGTATGCGGAAACTGCCGGGAGCGAGTGAGATGTTGCCGCTTACGGCAGTGCCGTCGCTGTTCCATCCGCTCTGTCCGTCGCCTGTCTTGCTGTACAGAGACCAGCACATCAGCTCGTTGCCGCTGCCTGCGGTATAAGGGCCTGTTCCCTCGAGATTTACATCGAATGCCTTGTTCGCATTCCAGTCAACAAAGACATAGCTGTGCATCCAACTGCCGTTGATTGTGACGTTGGGCGTAACGATGTCACCTGCCTTTACCTTGAATACGGTCGATGTCTTGTCGAAGTATGCCGCACACTTGGGGGCTGAGGCAATGTTCTCGATTTTATACTCGTCGGACTGTGTTCCCTTGATACTGATTGTCTTGGGATAGTGAATGTTGTGGGTAACGTTCACGTCAGCTCCGTACTTGACTGGATAGTCTTGGGCAAATGCTGTCAATGTGGTAATCAGCATTGCAACCGTTGCAAAGAAGAACTTTTTCATTATTGATTATTAATTATAGTTATTTCCTCTGTAGGTTTTGCAAAGATATGACTTTTTTTCAACAAAGTTGAAGAAAAACTTTTGCCAGTAATTACTCAATCGAAAACTATAGGCATTGTCGCAGGGATTCCGATACATCGTTGACGGAAATCAGCTGGTACTGGCCGTCGTTGTTGAGCCATACGATCCTGCGGTCAATGACGGGTATGCCTATGTCTTCCAGCATCAGGGCATAGAGGCTGAGCTGGATGGTATATAGCGAGAGGTCCTCCTCGATCATGTTGTCGAAGGGTGGGAGCAGTGTCTTGTGGTAGCGTTGGTTATATTCGCTGTACAGGCTGTTGTTGGTCTTGTAGTCAAGTACCATGAAGCCTGCCTTTGACTCGTCGCCATCACCGTCGTAGTAATACAGCATGTCGAATGTTCCGCATATCAGCTCCTGCAGGTTGCGTTCCTTCCGTGGATTCTTGCCGCTGTACACCTTTGTCTCGTTCAGTACCAGGTGCATTGATGCTGGCATGTCCTGCATGAACTGCACGATGGCTTCCTCCTTGGGATGAATGGGGGCCAGGTAGTTGTATGCGGGCATATACTGGGGTTTGATGCTGTCGCGGATAAGTTCGGGATGTCCGGCTTTCAGGTATCCCAGACTCTCGCCGAACTCGTGTGTCTTTGTTCCCAATGTCGTTGCACGGAACGAATTCTGCTTCCACTGCATAATCCAGTAGTCTGCCGTCTGTCCATGACGCAGGGCGTATCGCTCTGCCTGTTTCTGTTCGTCAAACGGTTCGCGTATGAAGCGGTGTCCTATGCCGGAAACGGAGTTGAGGCTCTGTCCGTGCAGAAGGTATATGTGGCCGTCTTCGTAGAACTCGAGGTCCTCGAATTCACGCAGTATGTGACGGCGTGTCTCTTCTACTATTTGGGGTTCGCCCTGGATGGCGAACATTCCTTTTGGTTCTTTCATCTTTGCTTAAACTATAAGCTTGTTATTCTTTGTTTATCAGATATATACCCGTTGTTGCAAATCCTCCGGCTACTACGTATTTCCAATAGAAGGGCTCACCCAGGCACCAGCAGCTGGAGAATGCTCCCACGACTGGAATAAGCGAATTGTAGATTGCTATCTTGCCCACAGGATTGCAGGTGAGCAGACGGTTGTAAAGGGTAAATCCTATGGTGGAAATTGCTATCAGGAGCAACAGTATAACTATACCGTAAAGCGTAACGTGGGGCAGGGTGCCGCCCATCAGTATTCCGGGGATTATAATCAGCGCACCTCCGATTGCGAGGCTGTATCCTGTTCCGACAAAGACATCCAGCCTTCTTGCCAGACCGCGGGTCAGGAGTGAGGCGAATGCACTGCACAGTGCGTTGAGTATAATCATAAAGTCACCGAACAGTTCATTTGGTTTGTACAGTGCTCCTTCGCTTATCAGTACATCGCCGTTAAGTGCCATGATTCCGATAATGCCTATGGCTACGCCTACAATCCTGCGTGTGGTCATCTTGTCAGTATAGAAGAAGATGCACGAGAGTATGACTACCAGAAAGACGCTCATCGAGTTGAGGATTGCGGCCCTTGCTCCCTGGCTGTGCGACAGTCCTATGTAGAAGAATGTATAGTGGAGCGTTGTGTTGAGCAGCGAGAAGACAAGTACGAATGCTGCTACGCGCCAGACCCATAGTTTGCTAAGGTGTTCGTTCCCGATCTGTGGCTTAAGGCGGAAGCTGCGTCCTGTAAATACGGCAGCAACCAGGATGATAATACCGGACAGACAGAAGCGCAGGCCGGCAAACAGCATCTTGCTGCCGGTCATGGACTGCTCGATCTGGAATTCGGCAAAGCCTATCTTTATCAGCGGATATGCCCAGCCCCACACGATTGCTGCTGTGGATGCAAGGATGGCAACCCATACAGGGTGCTGGAATATGCTTGTGTTCTTGTCCGTTGTGTTCATCCTGTTCTGTATCAATACAGTTCCAGATATTCGTATGTATTTCCGACTATTGCCAAATAGCGTTCAAAGTCCTCTCTTGTGATAACTACCGTTCCGCGGCAGTCGTTGGGGTGGAAACTCAGCGTCGCGGCATTCTTGAGCACTGCGTCCAGGAACAGGTGTACGTGATGCTCCGTGTCGTTGATCAGGCCGAACGGAGAAACGCTGCCTGGCTCAAGGTCCAGATACCTGAGCATGCGCTCGGGTGAGGCGAATGACAGCTTGCCGCACGAGGGGAGTCCCTGAGCCTGCAGCGAAGCCTTGAGTCTTGCCTCCAGGTCGTGTATGTCCAGGTCGTGGTCGCAGTGGAAGCATATCAGGTAGTGTTTGTTTCCCTTGTGGTTGCGCATGAAGATGTTCTTGCAGTGCACGCTGCCGTCATCCTTCCACCAGCGCTTAGCTTCCTCGATGGTCTTACCCTCGGGATGGTTGTAGCAGGTGAAGGGGATATCGTGCTCCTTCAGGAAATTGAGAACTTTTTCTTTGCGTGTCATATCTTGGAGAATGTGAGACTACCCAGTGCATTGCCTGCAATCATTATAAGCAGGTTCGTGCAGAAACCGCAAGGCAGGTTGACAATGCGCTCGCCTATATGTGCAAATCCTTCCCTGCCGATCCACATCCAGAAATAACCGAAATTGGCAATGCAGTGTTCAAAACCACACAGGATAAAGAACATGATAGGCATGATAACCAATATGGGATTCTGTGTCTTGCGCCATCCGTTTACTGCGAGGTACATCATTACGCCGCAGCCCCAGGACAGGACGGCTGCGCTAAGCCAGCTCTGGCTAATCTTGGTCTGTACCATCGCATCAACTGACGACAGGTCCAGGCGTGTGCCGTTTGCCAGCAGGCATGTTATGGCTATGCCGGCAAAGTTGGTCAGGACCATAGGCAGCATACCGCCGACGGGCTTGTAGAAATCCTTTACCCCCTCGACATAACCGATGCGGCCGGTATATAGGGGATAGCCTTTGATAAGGATGCTGATAAGTCCCAGCGAGAAAAGGAACGAACCTACGATCTTGTTCTCACATACGACATATACGATATCGCCGCAGCCAATCAATACACCAGCCAGCAGTGACTGAACATAGAAGGTTATCTTTTCACTCATAGAATAAGAGTATATTAATTCTATAGTACGCACACAAAGTTAAACAAAAAAGTCGTTTTGTCCAATTCCGTGGGGCAATTTCACAAAAAAGATTCATATATTTGTAGCATAAAACAAAGAAATAGAACAATGGAAAACAGAATTACTCAGCTTTTCGGCATCAAATATCCCATTATAGCAGGTGGTATGGTATGGTGTAGCGGATGGCGTCTGGCATCTGCCGTGAGCAATGCAGGAGGCCTGGGACTTTTGGGTGCGGGCAGTATGCATCCCGAAACACTTGCGTACCATATAGACCAGATGAAGGCTGCTACAGACAAGCCCTGGGGCGTAAACCTTCCTCTGATGTATCCCGGTATTGACGAGGTGATAGACCTGATTATCGGGAAGGGTGTGAAGATTGTGTTTACCTCGGCAGGTAGTCCAAAGAAATATACTCCGCGTTTCCACGAGGCAGGCATCAAGGTAGTGCATGTCGTATCGAGCTGCAAGTTTGCTGTCAAGTGCGAGGAGGCTGGGGTTGATGCTGTTGTTGCCGAGGGTTTCGAGGCAGGTGGTCATAACGGACGCGAGGAGCTTACCACAATGACACTTGTTCCTCAGGCACGCAAGGCTACGTCGCTGCCTCTCATCGCAGCAGGCGGTATCGGTTCGGGTCAGGCTATGCTGGCAGCAATGGCGCTTGGTGCCGAAGGTGTACAGATCGGTACGTTGTTCGCACTGAGCCAGGAGAGCTCAGCCAGCGAGGAGTTCAAGCGCTACTGCACGCAGATACCCGAGGACGGGACAATGCTGATGCTCAAGAAGATTGCTCCTACGCGCCTGGTCAAGAACCAGTTGTTCCAGAGGGTTGCCGAGGCGGAGAACCGTGGCGCTGATGCAGATGAGTTGCGCGAGATCATGGGCGCAAAGGCATCAAAGCGTGGTATCTTCGAGGGTGATGTGGAGAATGGCGAACTGGAAATAGGTCAGATAGCATCTGATGTGCGAGAAATATTGCCGGTCGCTACAATCATGGAAAGTCTTATTAACCAATACCGTCAGGCAAAGCAGACCTTGATTGATGCGTAGTTCCGGAACAATCCGAGTCAATGGTCAGTGCCTCTTCTATGTCGTCCAGGGTAATGGACGGCCTGTAATCCTGTTGCATGGAAACGGGGGCAGTAATTATGACCTTGAACCTACGGCGGCGGTATTGGAGGCCAATGGATATCTGGTATATTCCATAGATTCTCGCGGGCAGGGAATGAATACCCCCGTAAAGGAATATCACTATACCGATATGGCTGAGGACGTATATCAGTTTATCCGTGCACAGGGGCTTATGCGTCCGGCAATATTCGGGTGGAGCGACGGTGGTAACGTTGCCCTGCAGATGGAGGTCCTGCATCCGGGAACCAGTGGAGTGATTATAACCAGTGGCAGTAATCTCTTTCCCGAGGGCGTGGGCTTCGGGGTCATTGAGAATTTCAAGGCTAATGCTCCCAAGATTCCGCCTCTGATGCAGATGATGATAGACGAGCCTACGATGACGTTCCAGCAGATGGAGCGAATAAAATGTCCTGCCCTGATATGTGCAGGCGAAAATGATCTTATACTGGAATCACATACCAGGCAGATAGCTCAGTCCATTCCCAATGGGCAGGTGCTTATAATACGTGATGCGGACCATAGTTCGCACATCATGTACAACAGCCGTATGGGGCAGATTGTGGTCGAGTATCTGCATAAGATGAATTATTAGCCTTCCTGTTGGCACGTGTCCCTGAAGCGGGTGGCGAGGTCGGCGAAGCATTCGATGCGGCGGTCGCGGAGGAATGGCCACCAGCGGCGGACGTTCTCGGAGCGTTGCATATCGATGTCTATTACTGCTATGTCCTCCTGGTCTATTGGGGCACGATACAGGATCTCGCCTTGTGGTCCTGCTATGAAACTGCTGCCCCAGAATTGTATGCCGTTGGTCTGTCCGCTGGGATCTGGTTCGTGTCCTGTGCGGTTGACGGCGATAACGGGAAGCCCGTTGGCTACGGCGTGACCGCGCTGTACGGTGGTCCAGGCTTCGCGCTGGCGTTCCTGTTCCTCGGGAGTGTCGCTGCTTTCATAGCCTATGGCAGTGGGGTAGATGAGGATTTCTGCTCCGGCGAGTGCCATGAGTCGTGCTCCCTCGGGGTACCATTGGTCCCAGCATACCTGTACGCCTAACAGACCGACGCTGGTCTTTATTGGATGGAAACCTAGGTCCCCGGGTGTAAAGTAGAATTTCTCGTAATATGCGGGGTCGTCGGGGATGTGCATCTTGCGGTACTTGCCTGCAATGCTTCCGTCAGTCTCGAAGACTACGGCAGTGTTGTGGTAGAGTCCTGGTGCACGTCGCTCGTACAGGCTGGTGACGAGAACTATGCCGAGTTCTGCTGCGAGGGCTCCGTAGAACTGGGTGCTGGGACCTGGGATGGGTTCTGCAAGGTTGCAGAAATCGACGTTCTCGGTCTGGCAGAAATACAGGCTGTTGTGCAGCTCCTGGAGTACAACGAGCTGTGCTCCCTGTTGTGCTGCGGTGCGTATGTTCCTGGCGAGTTTCTGCTTGTTGCTCTCTATGTCAGCAGTACAGGTCTGCTGGATGATTCCTACTTTCATATTGCGGGGTATTGCATTGTACAGCAGTGCAGGCTGCCGTTTTGTGTTAGTAATATGTTGCAGTCTATGCCTATGATTTCACGGTCGGGAAATACCGACTTGAGGGTTTCCTGTGCTCGTTGGTTTTGCTCGTGGTCCTGATAGAAGGGTAGTAGGACTGCGCCGTTTATAATCAGGAAATTGGCGTAATACTCGGGTACAGGTACAAGGTTGTATGGTTTGCCCTGTGGCGTGCGGAAGGTCTGTAACTCCTGGAGCATCTGTGGGCAGCCTTCGCTGTAGACGATGGTGTCACTGGGGCAGAATCGGGCAAGAGTGTCTATGTGCGCATCGGTGTCGTCCTGCCGCAGGCCTCCGTGGTGGAGCCATAGGACGCGGTCGGCACGCAGGCGGCGTTTAAGTTCCTGCTCGATATATGAGGGGTCGGTATTGTTACGCCTGTTGGTGTTGAGGTTGCATTGTGCGGTGGTGAGTATGGTGCCCTGACCGTCGGACTCGATGCTGCCGCCTTCGAGTTCGAAATCGAGGTTGTCTTCGTACTGGTCGTCTGCCAGATATGGATTCGCATCGCGTAGCTTGCGACTGATCTCGTTGTCCAGGGATGCTTCGAACTTGCCGCCCCAGGCGTTGAAGCGGAAATCAAGAAGCAGCCTGGATGTGCCTGCAGCTTGTGGTATGCTGTCGGGCACAAGTGTGATGAACCCGTGGTCCCGTGCCCATGTGTCGTTTGTGGGAATGCGGTAGTATGTGATGCGCTGTAGGCTGTTGTCGTCCAGGTTGTTGCGTAGCAGGCGCTCGACCTTCTGTGGCTCGGGAGTTACAATCCATAGGTCCTGGCGCTTGGAGATTTGTCGTGCTATTTCGATATAGCATTGTGTGACCTCCTGCAGGGTGTCGCGCCAGTCTGTGGCGTTGTGCGGCCATGTGAGCTGTATGGCTTGCTGGGGTTCCCATTCAGCGGGCAGACGGTAGTTCATATTCAAAATATTTTGGACAAAGGTAATGATTTTTGGCGTGAAATTCAAGAATATAAAATATTTTTCCTAATTTTGCACCCGAAATACATATCGCTATGAGCGTGAGGATTAAGGAAGTAATCGACGCCCTTGAGAATTTCGCGCCTCTGCCTCTGCAGGAAAGCTATGATAATGCGGGCCTGCAGGTTGGATTGACAGAGACGGAGGTTTCAGGGGCATTATTGTGCCTGGATGTTACCGAGGCTGTGATTCGCGAGGCAGTGGACATGGGGTGTAACCTGGTGATCAGTCATCATCCTGTTTTGTTCCATGGGTTGAAGCGAATTAGTGACAGTACGGATGTGGAGCGTGTAGTGCGTCTCGCCATACAGAATGATGTGGCGATATACAGCGCGCATACGAATCTGGACAAGGCCGAGGACGGTGTCAATTACCGCATGGCGGTCAAACTGGGGCTGATAGATGTGGTACCGCTGGGTGATTGCGGTGTGATTGGCTATCTGCCTGCTGAGATGGACAGCCGCTTCTTCCTGGATCGTGTGAAGGATGCCTTCTATTGCGAGTGTCTTATGCACAACGAGTTGCTGGAGCGTCCGATTGTAAGTGTCGCTATCTGTGGCGGGGCAGGGGATTTCCTGCTGGACGAGGCTTTGGCTCAGGAGGCTGATGCATTCCTGACGGGTGAGATGCACTATCACCGTTACATGGGTCAGGAGCAGCGTATACAGATTGGTGTGCTGGGTCATTACGAGAGCGAGCAGTATACGACGGAGATATTTCAGGAGATACTGTCGGAGCGATTCCCTCAGATGGCGATATACAGGACAGAAATTAATACAAACCCGATACATTATCTAATTTAAATTAATAATATGGCAAAAGTTAAGGATCCTGCAGAGTTGAGTGTAGAGGAAAAACTGAAAAACCTGTACAGTCTGCAGAAATTGGTTTCGGAGATTGACCGTATCAAGACATTACGTGGTGAATTGCCTCTGGAGGTTAAGGACCTGGAGGATGATATCGCTGGTCTGGAGACCCGTATTGAGAAAATCAATGAGGATATTGCTGCGTTGAAGCGTGAGCTGAACGAGCGTCAGGGTACTATCGAGAAGAACAAGATGGATATCGACCGCTTTGAGGAGCAGATGAAGATGGTTCGCAATAATCGTGAGTTTGACAACTTTACGAAGCAGATTGAGTACCTGAACCTGGATAACGAGTTGAATGTTAAGCGCATAGGTGAGGCTAAGACTACGCTTGAGGTTCGTCAGGACGAGCTGATTGCTGCAAACAAGAAGATTGCTGACCGCCGTACCGACTTGGATATCAAGCGCAGTGAACTGGAGGAAATCGTTGCCGAGACAAAGGCAGAGGAGGAAAAGTTGCGTGAGGAGGCTCACAGCGTTGAGGCTACAATAGAGCCTCGTCTGTTGAGTGCTTTCAAGCGTATACGTCGTAACAGCCGCAATGGTCTGGCTGTAGTGTATGTTCAGCGTGATGCGTGTGGTGGCTGTTTCAACAAGGTTCCGCCTCAGCGTCAGTTGGATATCCGTATGCGTAAGAAGATTATCGTATGTGAGTACTGTGGCCGTATCCTGGTTGATCCGGAACTGGCTGGTGTACAGGTTGCTCAGAAGGCTGGCGAGGAGAAACCGCGCCGCCGTCGTGTAGCAAAGCGTAGAGAGGAGTAAGCCGCAAGGCTCCCTCTACGTGTTAACTTAGGATAGGTGTTCTATCAGTATTTTGACACCTATTCCTATTAAAACTATACCTCCGAGGGGTTCTACTGGGAATGGTATGCGCTGGCCGGCTTTTATTCCTATGCCAAGACCTATAATGGTGGCAAGGCTGCTGACAAGTGCTATGATTACGACATAGCTCCACTGGAATCCTACGCAGGCAAAGGAGATTCCTACAGCGAGTGCGTCTATACTGGTTGCAACGGCTAGGGTAGGGATATTGTGAAGCGCCAACAGGTCCATGTTGGTGCTTTCTTCTTTATTCCAGATGGTGCTAATCATATTGAATCCCAGATAGAATAGCAGGATAAATGCAAGCCAGTGGTCAAATGTCTCGATCCAGTGTGCGAGCAAATCCATACCGAAATAGCCTATGGCAGTCATTCCTCCCTGGAAGATGCCAAAGGCAAGGGTCATGATTATCATGGGCTTCCATATAATACGGCGTGCCGTGACTCCGGCAGCAATGCTTACAGTGAAGCAGTCTATGGCAAGTGCTATTGCAATAAGGAGTATTTCTACCATGATAGTTGGATTAGTTGCCGGGGAGCGATATTACGCGGATTACTGTCTGCTTGTTCCATTTGGGTTTACTCTGTGATTTTGCCTTTTCGGCTTCCTTTTTCTTCTCCTCTGCCCTGGCTTTCTTCCGGGCTGCTTTCTGTGCTTTCTTTTCTGCCTTGGTGAGTTTTACCTTTTTGACAGCTGTCTCCGTTCCTGTGCTTTTCTTGTGGAACATGTCGCCAAAGCGGTTGAAATCTTTCTTGAGCTGTATGCCTATTCCCTGTGTGTTGAGGGCAGACTGTACAAAGTAGCGGTCGTTTGCCTGATTGTATGCCTTGAGAGCTACTGAACCTGACTTGGTGAGTAGATACTGGACGTCCACATCGCTGATGAAATTGCGCTGTGTATAGTATTTCTCGCGGTATCCGAAGTTGCCGGTGAGCAGGAGTCGGTCATTAAACAGGCTGCCTGAGAGCAGACCCTCGATATCCATGTTCTTCCATCCGTCCTCACCGGTCTTGAGGTTTGCGCCGAAATTCCATTTTGATGAGCCCACTGCGCTGGCAATCAATTCGTTTATCTTGCTGGAGATGGTGGTGGATACAAGCGAGTTCATTGCGTTGCCGCCCTGACTGACTGATTTGGCGCTTGCCGAATAGCTGTAGAATCTTCCCAGACCCAGCAGGTAGATTGCCTGCATGTTGCGTTCCTCCTCGGTGTTGACGATGGAGCGTACCATCTGGCGTTCGTCGTCGGTTGCATTGGGCAGTTCGAAATCAAAACCGATGTTGGGCTGCTGAGGACGTCCTGTAAGGCTCATGATACAGTCTACGCGGGTCTTGGAGAATCCCAGGGATGTCGTGGAGAGGTCATCAAGTGAAACGTTTGGAACCGTATAGACAGCCTTCATATTGAGCGTTGCCTGCATAGGGTCGCCGTTGAAGGTTATGGAACCGTCCTGCTGGAACTTGAAATTGCGGTTGATGACATCCTGTACGTTGATGTTGTATATACCGTCATGAACCTTGTATGTGCCGTACAGGCGGAACCGTCCCTTGTTGTGATAGTTTGCGGCAAGGTGTCCGCTACCTCCCAGGTCAATCATGCTGCCTGTCTTCTGATCCATGAGCAGGCGGAGTCGTGCGGCAGGGGTCATGTTCAGGTTGAAATTAAGGAACATGTCGCCACTGATATCCTGCATGTGCTCTGATGCCTGTGTATTTGTGCCCGAGGTACCATCATCTGAAGGCCGTTTGCGGTAGGTGATGAAATTGGCCTGTGTCAGTGCATCCGGTGTGGTAACATTGTATGTAAACTGTGTGCCGGCCTGTGGCTCAACATCGATATTGACATCCAGACGTCCTGCGCGGCCGTTTATATTTACGTTGCCGCTGGTATAGACGGTTGCGTAGAACGAGTCTTCTCCAAAATCCTTGGTGTTATATGCCAGCAGGTTGTTGGTCTGGATGTCAAATATGTACCTGAGGTTTTTGAAACTGTTGTGATAAAGGTGTCCGTCAATATGTGCCGAGTGGTGGGGGATGTCTATGAACGAGCGCCTGATGTCATAGATCTGGCGTTCTGCTGCCAGTGTGTGGGCGTCTGCTACTCCGTGCGGGTCTATTGCCAATACGTCAAAGGCTATATGTCCGGGACGCATCTTGACACTGTCGTTCTCCAAGAAGAAATCCGTTCCCAGCATGGGCAGTCCCAGGTGTGCTTTGTTGATGAGCATGTCGCCGTCCAGGTCTATCTTTCGCAGTGGTCCGTATATGCGGCAGAATCCACTTACGCGTCCCTGCATGTCGTCCAGTATGCCTGTGGTAAATTTGTTAAGGAATGCCAGGTTGAAATTCTGTGTATAGACTCTGAGGTCTATGCTGTTTGTGTACTTATTGCCTGTAAGACCTATATATCCGTCTACATGTGTCTTGTGCTTTACGGGTGTGTCGTCCATGTCTGCCTCGATGCTGAGGTGCTGGTATGTGTCGCCCCAGTTCAGGTGCGCATTCATGTGGCCCAGCGGGGCGTTGTTGAATTTCCAGTTACTGACGTCGAGGATTCCGTCTACCCATGGATTCGTGCCCAGGGTCTTCATGCATACTGTTCCCGATGCATCACCGCTGAAATCGACATCGTGGAAATTGATAAGGTTCATTACGTATTCCACGTTAATACGGTGAAGGTTGATGATAAGGCTGTCCTCGGGATTAGGGGATATGCGTCCGTTGACTTCCAACCATCGTTCAGCACCCTGTGATACGCTCAGATTGTTCACTGTAGTTATGCCTGAATGGTAGGTGACAGTTCCCGGTTTTATGTGCCACGTGGTATCGGCAATTACAATATCTGTAGGTGCAATCCATGCATTCAGCCCATTCTTGCCGTTAATGCCACGGGGGAAGGTTGCGCTAACATCTACACTGCCGCGATGGACTGGAGCAGTGGTATTGTTCCAGCTTCCCTGAACGCGTAGACGGTCATTGCCGGCAACAGCTTCTATACTGAGAGGCAGGGTTTCGGATTTCATTGCACGCATTAAGGTAAGGCGTGAGTTTAATAATCCTTCTTCGCTGATTACCAATAGATTGGTATTGTATATCTTCTCTTTGCCTATACGTAGTTCGGGAATGTCTAATTTGATGTTGATGAGGTTCATGGGTCCGTTTATAAATCCGGTTGCATGAGCCTCGTGTGGTATCTGCAGGTCTGTATTCAGCAAGGTTTGAATCAGGGTGGTATCCCTGACGCTAAGGTCAAAGGACATGTTGTCGCTGCAGCTTGCCGCCGGCTTGCTGATAACACTGGGCATATACCTGTGCAGTATATGGCGCACTGTGTTGGGAAGGGTGGTGAGCCCGAATTGTCCACGTGCATGAAGATTTATATCTGATGACTCAATGTTCAGCGCTCTGCCTTCCTTGTCACGGGTAGTGCTGACATCAAGGTACATCGGACCCAGAACCGTGCTGTCGCGATTGTATGTCTGCATCAGTACGTTGTTCAGTGAGAGGCGTCCGGCAATGTCTATAAGCGAATTTCCCCTGAGATCTATTTCTGCATCTGCGCTGATTCGCCTGTTGGGATATTTGGAAGTGAGGTTCAGATGGGATAATGCCAGGTCATGTATATTAAGCGTTCCCTGCAGGTGGTGCATTGCATTGCTGGTATATTGCAGTTTTGTGCTTAAATTGCCGTTAATATCCTGGAGTTCGGCTTCCAGCTGACTGCGGGTGGGGGAGTAGCTTGCATTTGCATGCACCCCATGGTATTCGTATCCCAGAAGTGTCATCAGGGGAGCATCTACGGTTACATCCAAGTCCGGTTTGCCGCAGGCATCCTTCAGCCGTCCGTTTACCTTGGCTTTCAGTGCAACTTTGCCAACGGGAAATCTCGTTCCGTCGGTTGCCAGAATCCTGTCAAGCTCTAGTCCTTCGGTGCTGATGGTTGCATCGATATTGTTCCTGTCTGTCAGTGTTCCGTCAAGATTTATGCGCCCAATGGCAGACTTCAGATAGATGCTGGCAGTTTGCCGGTTCTTGGATAGGAAAATGTTGCCATCTGCATCTATCTGTCCGGTTCGTGCCATGTAGCCGCTGGCATTTTCTGGCAGGATTTGTGCTATATCAGGTCTGATTTCCAGGCTTTCTATACGTATATCGGCGCTGGGGTCCATGGTGCTTATTCCTCCCACACGGGCATTTGCATGCATTAGCAAACTGCGGTCGGTGGTACTTAGGGCGATGTGTGTAATGTCGGCATTCCCTTGGGAACCATTAGCCTCCAACTGCAGGTCCATTCCTCCAAGTTTATGTATAGACTGTGGTAGCTGTATCAGTGGTTGTATGTCGCGTGTGTCAAGTGCAATATGGCTTTCTGCATGCCACATAATGCTTTGGAACCAGAGTCTCGGGTCTTCACCATTCTTGGGAATGTCTCTCCATCTTGCTTCCAGTAGCGGAATGCTGATACGGGAATTGGGCATCTGCATATCGAAATCCGAGATGTGCATGCCACTTGTACCTGCTTCCAGTTCCGTCTGGAAGCTTTTCAGTGTCAGACCGCTTTGTTCCTTGAAATTGAAGCGGCGGATGTCGAGGTTGATACTATCGGGAGTCAGTTTGTGCAGGTGAGCCGTAAGCGCTATATCGCTTACCCACAGGTGGTTTGGATCCAATATGCCTGTTCCATTGCGAGGAATCCATTTCTTGTTCCACTTTATTGATACATGGCGCAGCAGCAACGAGCCTATGTGAAGGTCCAGGGGCTTTTGGCTGGGTTCTTCGGATCTGAAAGTGTCGATAATGAACTGGAAATTGGGTTTCCCGTCGGGCGTTTTCTGGTAAAGGTCTGCCTGTGCACCGAAGAGCTGTCCATTGGCGATGCTGATCTTGCCTTCGAACAGCGGCATGACGTCAACCTTTGCAGCCATGCGCGATACGTGTAGCATGCGTATCCCGTCACGGTCAATCAACTTGATGTCATCGATGATAATGCGGTTCCACAGCCCAAGTCGTACCTTGCCGATATGGATATGCCAGTCCAGTGTACGCTGTATGATGTTCTCTGCAATGTCACCAGCCCAATACTGCACCGTGGGTATGTGCATGGCAATCTGCAGCAGCATATAAATGCCGCATACTATGGCTGTGGTCCATTGTATGATGCGCCGCAGAGTCTTCATCTACTATTATTCTCGCGCAAAAATAGGAGTTTTTTTTGGCATTTGGGTGCTTTATTGTGAAAAAGTGTGTATATTTGCGCGAGAAATCATATATCATCATATAATTTAACAGTATATGGCAAAAGTAATCAAATTACGTAAAGGCCTTGACATCAACCTCAAGGGTAAGGCTGCTGCGGAGATTGCTACTGTGAAGTGCCCCGGCGAGTATGCTCTCTGCCCGGATGACTTCTATGGAGTAAAGCCGAAAGTGGTCGTTAAGGAGGGTGATGCCGTTAAGGTCGGTGATGCATTGTTTGTCGACAAACTGCATCCCGAGGTCAAATTTGTTAGTCCTGTCAGTGGTACTGTGTCCATGGTTGAGCGCGGTGACCGCCGCAAGTTGCTCAGTATCCGTGTAAAGAGCGATGCCAAGCAGGAAGCCAGGACATTCGACACAAAGGACGTTAAGGCTGCGCTTCTGGAGAGTGGTCTGTTCGCTTTCTTCCGTCAGCGTCCCTACGATGTGGTGGCAAATCCCGAGGACAAGCCAAAGGCAATCTATGTCAGTGCTTTCAACTCGATGCCGCTGAGTCAGGACTTTGAGGTTGCCCTGAGGGGTAACGAGGCAGAGTTCCAGGCAGGTATTTCTGCTCTGGCAAAGCTGGCTCCAGTGCGTCTGGGTGTTAGTTCGAAGCAGACAGCCAAGGCTCTGTTGGATGCCCAGGATTGTACGGTTACCGTATTCAAAGGCAAGGCTCCTGCGGGTAATGTAGGTGTGCAGATCAACCACACAGATCCTATCAACAAGGGCGAGATTGTTTGGACACTGGGTGCTGAGGAGGTAATCTTCGTAGGTCGCCTGATGACATCGGGCAAAGTTGACCTGACACGTGTCGTTGCCCTTGCAGGCAGTGAGGTGCAGGTTCCAAAGTATTACAAGGTCCTGGTAGGCCAGCAGCTTACTACATTGCTTGAGGGTAACGTCAGGCTTGACGGCTCCCGTGTTATTAACGGCAATGTTATGACCGGCATCAAGACTACAAAGGATGCTTATCTTGCAGCACATGCTACTGAGATCAATGTTATTCCTGAGGGTGACCATGCAGATGAGATGCTCGGCTGGATTATGCCACGTTTTGGCACATTCAGTACACACCGTAGCTATTTCTCATGGCTTTGTGGCAAGAAGGAGTACACAATTGATGCACGTATCAAGGGTGGTGAGCGCCACATGATTATGTCTGGTGAATACGACAAGGTGTTCCCGATGGATATCTATGCAGGCTATCTGGTTAAGGCCATCATCGCCGGTGACATCGACCGTCAGGAGGCACTGGGTATCTACGAGGTTGCTCCCGAGGACTTTGCTATTGCCGAGTTCGTTGACTCTTCAAAATTGGAACTTCAAAGAATCGTTAGACAGGGTCTCGATATCCTGAGAAAGGAGAATGCATAAATGAATCCTATTAAGAAATTATTCGACAATATACGTCCGCACATCGAGGAAGGTGGCAAGTTCCATGCTTTCCGTTCGCTGGTAGACGGTTTCGAAACTTTTGCTTTCGTGCCAAACACCACAAGCCGTGCGGGTAGCGTAAACATCCACGATGCTATCGACAGCAAGCGTATAATGAGCTTCGTAGTGATTGCCCTGATGCCTGCACTGATTTTCGGTATGTACAACGTGGGCTACCAGAATGCCCTGGCAGCAGGCATACTGCCGCACTGTGAACGTTGGGACCTGTTCCTCTATGGCGCGCTGGCTGTACTGCCCAAGATAATCGTAAGCTATGTCGTAGGTCTGGGCATTGAGTTCGTTGTTGCACAGTGGAAGAATGAGGAGATACAGGAGGGATTCCTGGTATCTGGTATGATAATCCCGATGATAATCCCGGTAAATACTCCTCTGTGGATATTGGCTATTGCCGTTGCTTTCAGCGTAATATTCGCCAAGGAGATATTCGGCGGTACCGGTATGAACATCTTCAACCCGGCTCTTATTACCCGTGCATTCCTGTTCTTCTCCTATCCCAGTTCAATGACTGGTGACGATAATGTATGGGTAGCACAGGAGAGTATCCTGGGTATGGGTTACAATGTGCCTGATACATACACGGCAGCTACACCTCTTGGTCAGGCAGTAACAGGCCATATCTCGACATTGGATATCAATGCCGTCATTGGTCTTATCCCCGGCTCTATAGGTGAGACCAGCGTAATTGCAATTGCTCTGGGTGCAATACTGCTCCTGTGGACAGGCATTGCAAGCTGGAGGACAATGTTCAGCGTATTTGCAGGCGGTGCTCTGATGGGCTGGTTGCTGGAAGGCATCCAGGTCGGTGACGTAGCTAATCCAATCCTGTGGTATCAGCATCTGATATATGGTGGTTTTGCCTTTGGTGCCGTGTTTATGGCTACGGATCCTGTTACCAGTGCACGTACCGAATGCGGTAAGTATGTCTACGGCTTCCTGATAGGTGTCGTTGCAGTTATGGTCCGTGTCCTCAACCCGGGTTATCCCGAGGGTATGATGCTGGCTATCCTGCTTATGAACCTGTTTGCTCCGCTGGTGGACTACTGTGTTGTACAGTCTAATATTAACAAGCGCGCAAAGCGTGCAGCTAAATAAGGAGGACACACGATTATGGCAAAATTCAAATGTAATATCTGTGGTCAGACCTTCGAGGCTGACAAGATGCCGGAGAAGTGTCCTATTTGTCAGGCAGACAGCTCTAACATCGAAGAGGTGCATGAGCCGGGTGCAGAGCCAAAGGCAAAGAAAAAGGGACTCGATACCAGCGGTAACGTATATACGGTATGCTATGCTGCAGTAATGGTAATAATCGTTGCCTTCCTGCTCGCATTCGTGAGCAGCTCGCTGAGCGGTATCCAGAATGCTAATGTCGAGAACGATACAAAGGGTCAGATTCTTACAGCCCTGGGTTACGACAAGGCGACCGTTAATGTAGGCGAGGTTTATGAGCAGAACGTAAAGGACAGCCTCTGGGACAAGGAGACTATGCAGATGAAACCTTATGAGGGTAAGTTCAAGACATCATACGGCGGTGCTATAAAGTCTGGTGAGTTGCATGTGTTCACGGCAACTGCAGCGGACGGCAGTAAGGCGTATGTAATTCCTGTTACGGGCCGTGGCCTGTGGGGTGGCCTATGGGGCTACATTGCAATCGACCAGAACAAGCAGACAGTGCTGGGAACATACTTCTATCATGAAGGTGAAACAGCTGGTTTGGGTGCCTTGATCGGCGATCGTCCGTTCCAGGAACAGTTCATAGGCAAACCTATCTTTGCAGAAGGTGTTGACGGTATTGCCTTGACAGTAGTCAAGAACGGTACGCCTAAGAAGGGCGAATACGAGATAGATGGCGTAACAGGTGCCACCCTGACAAGCAACGGTGTAGCCGGTATGATTCAGGACGGTCTGGGCGCATATATCACTTTCATTAATAATAAATAAGGAGGAATAAAGAATATGAAACTGTTTTCTGATGAGAATAAGGCCGCATTCTCTAGTCCGCTTAATCTAAACAACCCTGTTACCGTTCAGGTGCTGGGTATATGTTCGGCTCTGGCAGTAACCAGCCAGCTCAAGCCAGCAATCATAATGGGCTTGAGTGTGACAGTAATTACTGCTATGGCAAATCTGGTGATTTCGCTGTTGCGCAAGACTATTCCAAACCGCATACGTATTATTGTCCAGCTTGTTGTCGTTGCTGCTTTGGTGACAATCGTCAGCCAGCTGCTCAAGGCTTTCGTCTATGACGTAAGCGTACAGCTTAGTGTGTATGTTGGTCTGATTATTACCAACTGTATCCTGATGGGACGCCTGGAAGCATTTGCCATGCAGAACGGTCCATGGGCATCTACCCTGGACGGTATAGGCAATGGTCTGGGCTATGCATGGGTACTGGTTGCTGTAGGTTTCGTCCGTGAACTTTTCGGTTCAGGTAAGCTTTTCGACTATCAGGTTATCCCCGACAGCTGGTATGTTGCCAACGGTGGCTGGTATATGAACAACGGCATGATGGTAATGCCTGCAATGTCATTGATAATCGTAGGTTGTGTAATCTGGGCACATCGCTCATTAAATAAGGAGGAAAAGTAATATGGGACACATGCTTGAATTATTTGTCCGCTCGATTTTTGTGGACAACATGATCTTTGCCTTCTTCCTGGGTATGTGCTCATATCTGGCAGTATCCAAGAATGTAAAGACTGCACTGGGCCTGGGCGTTGCCGTAACATTTGTGTTACTTGTTACAGTGCCCGTAGACTATCTCCTGCAGACCAAGGTCCTTGGACCTGACTGTGTTGTGGAGGGAGTTGACCTCAGTTTCCTCGCGTTCATCCTGTTTATCGCTGTTATTGCCGGCATGGTGCAGTTGGTAGAGATGGTTGTCGAGCGTTTCAGCCCTTCTCTGTATGCATCACTCGGTATATTCCTGCCGCTTATCGCAGTGAACTGCGCTATCATGGGTGCTTCGCTGTTCATGCAGCAGCGCATAGGTATGGAGGAGACTAACGTACAATATATAGGTGGTATAGGTGACTGCGTTGCCTATGCACTGGGTAGCGGTATAGGTTGGTTGCTTGCTATCGTAGGTCTGGCAGCCATTCGTGAGAAGATGGCTTACACTGACGTGCCTAAGCCCTTGCAGGGACTCGGTATCACATTCATCACCGTGGGACTTATGGCCATGGCCTTCATGTGCTTCTCGGGTCTTAATATTAAATTTTAACGAACAGGAGAATATACAATGGATTTAAATTTGATTTTAGCGAGCATTGCAGTATTCCTGGGAATCATACTCATCCTGGTTGCCATCCTGCTCGTAGCAAAGACATACTTGTCACCCAGTGGCAATGTAACAGTAACTATTAATGGCAAGGAGCAGCTCTCGGTAGGTCAGGGTGCTTCTCTCCTGAGCACACTCTCTGAGCAGGGCATCTTCCTGCCCAGCGCTTGTGGCGGTAAGGGCTCATGCGGTCAGTGCAAGCTTCAGGTTCCTGCTGGCGGTGGTGAAATCCTCGACAGTGAGAAGGGTCACTTTACGCGCAAGCAGATCAAGGAGAATTGGCGTCTGGGTTGTCAATGCAAGGTCAAGGGTGACCTTCAGGTCAAGATTGACGACAGCGTAATGGGTGTCAAGGAGTGGGAGTGCACCGTTATTGGTAACAAGAACGTAGCTACCTTCATCAAGGAGTACAAGGTTGCCTTGCCAGCAGGCGAGCACATGGATTTCGAGCCAGGTTCATATGCACAGATCAAGATTCCTGCATTTGACTGCATCGACTATGCAAAGTACGACCGCGATCTTATTGGCGAAACCTATCTGCCAGCATGGGAAAAGTTTGGCCTCTTTGATCTTAAGTGTACTAATCCGTCCGATACAATCCGTGCATACTCTATGGCCAATTATCCTGACGAGGGTGACATTATTACTCTGAACGTGCGTATTGCTACACCACCGTTCAAGCCAAAGGATCAGGGTCCTGGTTTCATGGATGTTAATCCTGGTATTGCATCATCTTATATATTCAACCTGAAACCGGGTGACAAGGTTATCATGTCAGGACCTTACGGCGAGTTCCGTCCTGTATATGGTTCAGGTCGCGAGATGATTTGGGTAGGTGGTGGTGCCGGTATGGCTCCATTACGTGCGCAGATTATGCACATGCTCAAGGGTCATGGTGTGAAGGACGAGGATCGTAAGCGCCCGATGCACTATTTCTATGGTGCCCGTGCACTTGAGGAGATCCCATTCTTGGATGATTTCCTGCAGTTGGAGAAGGATTTCCCCAATTTCCATTTCCACCTTGCACTGGACCGTCCGGATCCGAAGGCTGATGAGGCAGGAATCAAGTATACACCGGGCTTCGTAGCACCGGTAATGGGTGATACATACCTTAAGCAGCACGAAGCTCCCGAGGACTGTGAGTACTATCTGTGCGGACCTCCAATGATGGCCAAGACCGTGCTCGACTTGCTGCATAGCTTGGGTGTCGAGGACGATATGATACGCTTCGATAACTTTGGCGGTTAACGAGAGCCATATAATTGAAAAAGACATCTCCCCAAACGGGAGGTGTCTTTTTTTTGTCCTATTTCAGTTTTATATTATGTTATTATCACCAAAAAAAACTTAATCGGTGGTTTCAATACATAGTATTTAATTATTTATTATTATTTTTGTAAACGAGGAAATATATATAAAATGAAGAGCAGTATCCCGAATATCGTGCTTCTGTGGCTGAGGAGTCCCGAACTTTCTCGCCTTATGCTTGGCTTAGGAGCATTGCTCCTGGCTATCGAGGGAACATGGTCTGTTCCTATTCACACGAGTTCGGTATTTGGCGTGTACATAGTCCTCCTGTTGATTTTATTGGGCTTACAGTTACCGCGACTGCGTTTTGGCGCTGCATGGCTGTCCCATGCAGGAATGTTACTGGTTCTTGCCGGTTCGGTTTTGGGAGTATCAGACCGCATCCCGTGCAAGATGAGGTTGTATGCGAATGATGCATGTAGCATAGCTTATACCGAGGATATGTGTACGGTACAACTTCCTTTTACTGTTGCACTGGACAGGTTTGAAACAGAGTATTATGTAAATGACAGTGTTGCTCCCAAACAGTTTCGCAGTTATCTGAGGGTTGACGGCAAGGAAATGGTAACAGAGGTCAATTCGCCTGCCAGATATATGGGATATTCTATTTATCAGGACGGTTATGATATTACAAACGGTCAGTACAGTGTGCTTAAGTTTGTCCGTGACCCGTGGCTGCCGATTGTATATGCAGGAATGATATTGCTTGCCATGTCTGCTTTGCTGTTGATGCTGGGCAGGTGGAACTGGAGGATAATATTGCCTATAGTGACTCTTATAGCAGTGTTGTTCACTCTTTTCTCGATAGCGAGAATCAATTTTCAGACATTGGTGCCCGTCTTGCGTTCGTGGTGGTTTGTTCCGCATCTGGGTATGTATATGATTGCGTATTCAGTAGTGGCTGTGGCATCTATTGCTACATTTTTTAATACAACGTTGGCAAAACAGTTGATGAGAAGTGCATCGGGGTTGATAGTCCTGGGTATGCTGATGGGCAGTGTCTGGGCTAATCAGGCATGGGGAGACTATTGGGGATGGGATCCAAAGGAGAACTGGGCTGCAGTTACATGGCTGCTGACGGTGATGTGCCTGCATGTCCGTGATGCAAGACGCTGGAAGATAACGGTGTATGTATTGTTGACTTTCGTGGCATTACAGTTGACGTGGTATGGAGTTAATTATCTGCCGTCAGCAGTGAACAGTCTGCATATATATAACAGTTGATGGATTATGAGACGAATAGGATTGCTTTCGGATACACATTCACATTGGGATGAGCGATATGCTAAATATTTCGGCTCATGCGATGAGATATGGCATGCAGGTGACATAGGGTCTATGACTGTTGCTGACGGTCTTGCTGGTATTGCACCGCTCAAGGCCGTGTATGGGAATATAGATACTACAGCAATTCGCCGTGAGTATCCTCTGGTACAACGTTTCATGTGCGAGGGTGTGGATGTGCTGATGAAACATATTGGCGGTTATCCCGGCAAGTATGATCGCAGTACGATTAAGTATCTGTATCCCCATAATGACGAAAACGGGCAGCATGTTCCTGCACCTCGGCTTTTTATAAGCGGTCATTCACATATACTGAAGGTAATGATGGACGACAAGTTGGGTTGTCTGCATATAAATCCTGGAGCTGCCGGTCTTTATGGACAGCAGGCGGTGCGTACGCTGATACGGTTCAATATAGACGGTCCGGATATCAAGGATCTTGAAGTGATAGAATTATACTAACCTAAATGATATAACGTTATGAAAAAGTTTCTATTAAGTTTGGTTGTGCTTTTTATAGGCATATCAATAAACTGGGCGGACGAGCCGTTCCGTCAGGCACGTTATGATGGTTTCAAGGTGTTGCAGCCGGCAGAAGGCGGTATTGTTATGATTGGTAACAGTATCACCGACATGCACATCTGGAACGAGGTGTTCCGCGACAAGGACGGCAAGTGCCTGCCTATATCGAATCGTGGAAACTCGGGATCGTATGCTACACAGCAGAGTGAGAATCTGGAAAGTTATCTGGGAAACAAGCCTGCAAAGGTTTTCATGATGATAGGTACGAATGATATCGCAACTAGTGGCGGTCTCAATACTCCGTCAACCCCGGATGTACTGCTCAAGTTCGTGCAGAACATAGTGACCCGTATACATGCACAATATGCTGAGACAGAGGTTTATCTGTACCCTATTATCAACAACAGTACGAGTAATCGTGTAGAGGCAACATGGCTGGCATATAACGAGTTGCTAAAGACATGGATTGATGGTATGCGAACAGCAGGTAACACATGGCTGACATTCGTCGATTTCTATGATACAATGTCGTGTGTGGCACAGGGCGGTGCATGGAGTAACGACAAACTGCATCCTAATGCAGCAGCCTTCAAGAAATGGGCGACAGCAATCAAACCATATCTGGGCGAGGGCGTGACATCGGAATATGATGCGTTATCGAATGACCTGACTTCAGTTCAGAAGCAGGATGGGCTGAGCAGCATGCATGGCGGTCGTGCCACAATGTTCTCGGTAATGCCGATAAGCAGCGAGGACATCCTGTTCTTTGGTGATGCCGAAGTTAAGACGGCAGAGTGGTGGGAACTGCTTGGCAATAACAATATCAAGAACCGAGGTACAGGTTGGAATGCCAGTGGTGATATTGCCACGACTAGCAAGGAAGTGGATGCAACATTTGCTTCGACAGGTGTAACAAAGTCATGCCCCAAAGCGATACTGCTTTATACGGGAACTGCTGATTTTACAGGCTCGACGGATATAGCAACCGTTCAGTCCAATTACAAGGCGTTGGTGGATAAGGTGAAGAGCAAGGCAAGTGGTGCCAAGATATATGTTATGTCGCTTCATGGCCGTTATAACAATGCGAGCCTGAATACAGGCAGGATGACTACGCTTAACAACTGGCTGAGGGACGAACTGGCAGGTAATGCAGGTTATGAGAATGTCAAGTTCATAGATACCTATGCAGCAACAATAGGAACAGACAACAATCCTGTTGCTGACTATGTAAACAGCAACAACTATCTGACAGGTAAGGGTAGTGTTAAGTTTGCACAGGCTATAAGGGATGCCCTGTCTGCAGATTTTAATGATGTATCATTTACTGTTCTGACAGATGAACAGGCTGCAGAGCGCTGGCAAACAGTGACGGATGCCAGTTACATCAGGCCTGTAGCAAGCACAGATGGAGATGAACACTGGTATCAAATTGTATCTAACCGATCGACAGGTCATTTCATGACTGCTACGGGTGCAACCGATGGTGTTATAGGATCGACGACTGACTACAAGTATGCAAACAGTATGTGGAAGTTCGTTGACCGTGGCGACGGGACATATGATATAATCAACCGCAAGTATGGCAGTTATATCAGTCCTACGGCTTCGTACAATACACAAATCAGTTGTGTAGCAAGCAGACCGTCTGCAGGTTGGACATTGAAGAATGCCAATACTATGGCGCACTTTGCATTCTGCAGCGGTGAGGTTGAACTGAACCAGACGGGTAGTCCTCAGACTTATAAGATATACAACTGGAGTTCTTCGTCCAACAAGGGAAATGATCTGGGAGATGTTGGTTGTCAGCTGCGTATCCTTGATGCTCCTGAGCCAATGGAGGAACCTGATCCTGATCCCGAGCCTGTTGATCCGATAACGTACACTGTTGACAAGACAACAGGTACCCTGTACGGCAGCAGTGGTGCAGCCAACCAGAGTTGGAACAACAGTTGGAAGAGCACGACAATGCCTCAGTTGGTATTTGGCTGTGGTCCTAACAATATGAACTGGAGCGGCAATACCTTACAGTTAATGACCGGTTCCAAGGGCAGTGCAACATACTCTATTACAGCTCCTTCGGGATATGTTATAAGCAGTTATAGTTTTGATGCACAGAACAACAGTCACACAACAGGCCTGTCGCTGGTGATGGATGGCAAGACGTACACGACGAGCCAGACAGTACAGACATTGAGCAAGTCGTCCGTCTATTTGCAGACAGTATCGTTTGATTTGACGGGAACAAACGGCAAGGGATTGCTTATGAATAATTTTACGGTTACGATTATCCCAGAGAGTCAGGCTCCTGTAGCAGGTCTTCCGGAAATCAGTACCGAAGGGAATGAGCATTGGTATTATATCGTGAATGCTGCAGCATCGTCTGTTTCGTATTGTACTGGCAAAGTTATTAATTACACAGCATCGTCTAACCGCATAACATATAGCGACAATCTATATATGTCGGACCGCATATGGAGTTTCTGGGAAAAGGACGGAAAGTTGGCTATAAAGAACTATGACGGAATTTATTTCGGCACTCCAGGCTCTGGTACTGGTAATTCTACACAATTCGGTAAGAGTGATACACCTAATTATATATACAGCATAGAGGCCAGCAACGGTGCATTCATCATCAAGGACAGTGGCGTAGAGTTGCACGCGCAGAAGGATAACAGCCTGATTGTCCGTTGGGCTGCAGGTGAGGGCAATGCTTCGCTATGGAGGTTCGAGGAAGTCGATGCCAGTGGCGAGGAGGCTAGGGTAAAGATTGCAAGCACAACGTGTACTCAGGCCAAGGTAACAACAGGTATTGGCAATACAGATGTTCCTATTATGCGTGCTACGTTGCATGTAGACGGACTGAAAGGCAGTATAGAACTGCAGGGTATCAATGTTACGGTATTTAATCCAAGGTATGTCAAATCGGTTAAGGTTTACGAGGCATATAATGAGCGTGAACTGTTTGTCGACCCCGAGAAGAAGATGCCTTGGCGTGATGAGACGGGAACGCTGTTGGGTAAGTACGACCTTCTGACAGGACCTTCAGCAACAACTACATCCGAGAAATGTACTATTAATGTCAACAAGGTCCTGACACCTGGTGATTATTTTATCTGGATAGCATTTGATATTGAGGACGGTGATATTGAAGGTAAGAAGACAAAGCCCAGGATTACAGGTTATATCGTTGACGGCGAAGAAGTGAATGAGGATAATGGCAATTGTGCAAACTATGTGCAGATATTCCTGAGCGAGGGTACTGCCCTGATGCCAAAGGACAGGGGTGTCGACAAGACGAACGGTTCGATGTATTATCGTATACCTGCAATCACCAGTGTTGTGAAGGATGGTAAGACACGCCTGGTTGTATTGACTGATGACCGTTTGAACCATAATGCAGATCTTCCTTCTCACTGCTATGTCGTATCGCAGTACAGTGATGACCTGGGCAAGACCTGGACAGAACCGAACGTAGTGGCAGGAACAGCTTCGACAGGAGGTGACTATGGCCACGGCGATGCAAGTCTTGTAACCAATCGTAACAACGGAGAGATAATAGGCATAATGACGTCCTCACCATACGGTAACGGCTTTTTTGCTTCAACACCCGAAAAACCTCAGGCATGGAAGACGATCAAGTCTGTTGACGGTGGTGAGACATGGAGTACACCAGTGGATCATACCAAGAGCCTGTATGCGGTTGGTAGTCCCAACCCAACCTGGAAAGGCGGTTTCTCGGGTTCCGGTGCAGCACTTCAGTTGCGTGACGGTACACTGGTCAGCAGTTTTGTTAACCGTGATGGAGATAATGTACAGAATTTTGTATTCTTCATGAGTGAAGACAATGGTGACAGTTGGCATGTGCAGGGAACAAGCGGTACGACAGGTGCAGACGAGCCAAAGACTCTGGAACGTAACAATGGTGATCTGGCAATCAGTGTACGTGCCAGTGGCTACAATTATCATAACGTTACCAGTGACCGTGGCATGACATGGAAGAAAGCCTCGAAGACACGTTTTACAAGCGGTATAAGCGGTAATGCATGTGATGGTGAGTATATGGTATGGTGTGCTACAAAGGACGGTAATCCATGGGATGTCGCATTCCAAACCTGTCCTGACAACAGCAGCCGCCAGAATCTGAGTATTGCCATATCGTATGACGAGGGTGAAACGTTCACAAGCAAGAAGGTGATTTGTCCAACTGGTTCTGCCTATAGCGCAGCAACAGTTCTGCCTGACGGTACATTGGGCGTATACTACGAGGAGAACGGAATCTTCGGAGGTTTCACAATGCGCTTTGTTCGTTTCTCACTGAAATGGGCAACAGGCAAGAGTGACTATGTGTTCACAGACGAGAACCCATTCCGTCCTATTGGTTTCGACCCAACAGGTATAAATGACATGGTCGGTGATTTGTCTGGTCAAAACCATATCGCGACCAAGGTAATACGTGAAGGTCGCATTATTATCTTAAAGGATGGTAGAGAATATTCGACTACAGGTGTTAGGATTCGGTAAAAAAAGATCCCTGGTTTTCAAGGCCAGGGATTTTTTTTCTCTCTCTTCTGTGTAGACTATATCATTTTACCAGTTTATACCATACCCAGGCAATGTAGGCAAACACAAAAGGTATTGCCAGACTGACGTATGACATTGTCTCGAGGGTGAAACGGCTGCTACTGGAGTTGTAGATTGTCAGTGACGAATTAATGTCCGTGCACGATGGATAATAGGGGGTGTCGTTATACCCCGCAATCCAGAAAAGTGCCAGGACGACCAATACTGTACCTGTACCTGTCAGCCATATTCCGTTGCGGAACCTGGTATTCAGTATTGTCCATACAATGCCGCCAAGTACCAGTAGTGTTCCGACCAGGAATGCGACTAATGCGGCAGGTATCTGGACCATATTGAGCAGATAGCGGTAGCGTATAATCTGGAACTGGTGTATATCAACAGTCTTCAGTCCTGTTGCAGTAAGCAGGGCATATATGCTTACAAGGAATAGAACAAGGAATACTGCGGTATTGATGATAATCTGCCTCCTGCTCCATTCCTGGATGTCGTTGTCGTCAATCTGGTTGATGAACCACATAAGTGCCTGAATACGGGTTAGAAAAAGCACCATGACTCCGAAGCATACTATACGCCAGTTCAGGAGCACTTCAAGACCATGAAATTGTCCCCATGTGCTGATAACATAGCCTGTAGTCATTGGGTCTTTTGTCAGATTATCCATCTGTATTGTAAAATCGCTGCCGTAAAAGAAGGTGCAGACAGCGCCACCCAGCAGTACAGGGGCAATAATGCCGTTTGCAATCAGAAACTTGTCGTATGTTTCGCGGCCCAGGCGATTGCCATCGGCATTGCGATATTTGTAACTTACAGCCTGAACGACAAAGGTGAACAGAATCAGCATCCATACCCAGTATGCTCCACCAAAACTGGTACTGTAGAACAGGGGAAATGAAGCAAAGAAGGCTCCACCAAAGGTTACGAGTGTCGTGAATGTAAGCTCCCAGCGGTGTGCGATACTGTTAAGAAGCATTTCACGTGTGCGATCGTTGATGTTCTTTTGCAGTAGCAAGGACTGACCTCCCTGAACAAACATTAGGAAAACCAGAAGGGCTCCCAGTACACTTATCAGGAACCACCAATATTCTTGTAAGAATTCGTATGTCATAGAAACGGTATAAATTTATCAGGAAAACTACTGTTAATTCTATTTCTTGTCTTTAATCTGCTTGAGCATAATTCCAATTTCTGCCACTAACAGACTGGTAAACAGGAACAGGAAGATGAAGAATGTCAGTTTGACATTGCCTGACCCAACGCTGCTGATAGCCGCCTGTACAGGCATTATATCCTGGATTGCCCATGGCTGACGTCCAAGCTCGGCTACAATCCATCCGCACTGGCTGCATACCCATGCAATTGGGGCTGTGATAATTGCAAGCCATGGGTACACGGGATGCCCTGCTATTCGATATCCGATCCACTCCCGGCGACGGAATACAATCCATACGGTAGCAAGAAGGAAGGCAAGCATCCAGCTGCCCAATATAACCATGATGTGGAACGGGTAGAAAGTCATTGCTACGGACGGAATGGCTTCATCTACTTTGCCAAAATACCCGTAACCGAAAAACTGATAGTGTTTGGCAAGTTTTGCGCGTGCATTGTCCATGCCTATGCTGTCTTTGTATTCGCGTGCCTGATTGTAGTCGCGCAGTGCCTTCTGTGCAATTCTTCCTCTAAGTATACGCTCGTTATAGTTGACGGTATTTATTTCCTTGCCGTCAACTATATCGCGTCCTTCAATGATGTCCTTGATGCCAGGAACGAAAGCATCGGGATCATGACGGCTCAAGATGCTCAAACCCTTTGGGAACCGGATTTCCATGAGCATGGCATCTTGGTCATCATCCCATTTCTTATTAGGATTTAGGATGCCGAATCCGATCAGGTCTGCACCTTGTTTGCCTTCGTATAGTCCCTCCATGGCAGCAAGCTTCATGGGCTGATCCTGGGAAACCTGAACAGCACTTGAGTCACCGGTAATCATTGTACCAATGATGCCGACCATGCCTACAATTCCAGCTACCTTGATACTGTTTATTGCAAATTGCGTATGTCGTCCCCTCAACAGATACCATCCGCTGACTGATATAACAAAGCATGCTCCTAATGCCCAGGATGAGGTTATGACGTGACAGAACTTGTTTACAGCAGTAGGAGAGAGTGCAACATCTACAAACGAGGTCATTACATTGCGCATCTGGTCAGGATCAAAATCCATGCCAACCGGGTGTTGCATCCAGCTGTTGGCAACAAGAATCCACCAGGCGCTGAGACTTGCTCCAAATGCGGTAAGCCATGTGGCGGCACAGTGTTGTCTTATGCTGAATTTCTCCCAGCCGAAGAACATTACTGCAAAAAAGGTGCTTTCGCAGAAAAAGGCAAAAATTCCTTCAATAGCCAGTGGCGCACCGAAAATATCTCCAACAAACCAAGAGTAGTTGCTCCAGTTCGTACCGAATTCAAATTCCAGGACAATACCTGTTGCAACGCCTATGGCAAAGTTTATGCCAAACAGCCGCATCCAGAATTTAGTCAGGTCCAGCCACTCGCTAACTTCTGTCTGTGGAGTGTCTGGATTGAGTTTCTTCTTGGCATATATTGTCTCCATAATGGCGACAACCAATCCCAATCCCAAAGTCAACGGTACAAACAGCCAATGATACATTGCGGTCATGGCAAACTGTGCCCTGGACCAGTCAATCGCGGTTACAATGTCGTTCATAATATATTGTTAAATATTAATTGCCTTATATCGTAATATTTATTGTCTTAACAAGTTTTCTCGGACTTGATCTGCTTTCTCCTCGTCACTCCCGTGCAGAGTAGGTTGGAAAAAGAATACACGCAATATCGCAAATATAACGAATAGTTTGATTGCGATTATCATCCACAGCGTACGACCGATTGTCATGTTGCGAAAACCGTCATAGTAGAAGTAGAATATGTTCCTCAGTATCTTCATTTTACTCCATTTCTCCTAAAGAAGAACTTACGTCTTATGTAAAGTATCATTCCTGTCAGTGGCAACGAGCCTCCGATTGCTGCGCAGACCAACATGATGATACGTCCAGTATGACCTATAATACTGCCGTCATGTATTTCGCTGTTCATCATCAGCACGTCTATCTGCCGTTCTTCGGGGACGAACATGAATACAATATCCTGGAACCAGTCCAGGGCCATGAGCATACCTGTCAGGCATGAGATAATCAGTGGTATCAGAACCCACATCCCCAGTACCAGGTGCAGATTCAAGAGAATACGTTTTGTCCGGATTGGACCGCTGAACCAGAACCGTTTCCTTAACGCTGAGGTTGTCCAGCGTCCGGGCCATTGTATTATGACACCGCTTACCAGTATGACCAAGAATGTAAGGACTGCATATCCCGTTATGTTGCGTCCGTAGGGTAGGGGAAGCCACAGGAAACAATGGCCATCCAACACCCATGTCCAGAAATCATCGTTGTCGTAGTTGATATATTTGCGCAAAGCATATGTGGCACCTGTTGTGCATATAATGACCACCAGTATTGATGATAGTATCCCCAGCCACAGATGTAGCCTTGCAAAGATTTTCCGGATGTTCATTTTCTGTTCGGAGCGTCAGGTTGTCAAGGGTTTTCGAAAGCTTCAACTTTAGCCCTGAAATCATCAGGTATGGGAATTGAGCAGTTATTGGTCATATCATACGTCACCATTGTTGTGTAGCCTTCGCATTTTACCTCCTTTGTACGAATGTTTACAGCACGCTGACGGATGATGAAACTCTTGTTGCCCATGTGCGTTATCTTGGACTGGATTACTATCTCGTCGGGGTAATAAATAGGTGCCAGGAAATCTGCCTTGATGCTTGCGACAACAATAGCTACTTGTTTCAGTGTATCCTGACCGACTACCTCCAGTACGTACTTGGTCTTGCACATATCGAACAGTTGGAAATATACCGAGTTGTTTACGTGCCCGAACTGATCAACGTCCGACCAGCGTAACTGAGCAGGCATAACGTGGTGGAATACTATATCCTCACAATCCATTTCAATCGGAATTCAATGCTTTTGAAATTCTTTATTATCTGATTCGTTGTCCGCTGGTCAGGAATTTCTCTCCGTCCTTTATTACAATAACGCGATTATCTTCCAAATACTTGCCGTTGGCATTGGCCGACTTGGCTTGGTCGGAAATAATAATGTCATTGATTCCAGTTGGCTGGTTTTCGCTTTTGTGCAGTATAACACTATAAATTGCAGATGCACAAGTGTTGACTGTGTTAACCAGCTGGATCTCCAGGCACATTGGGTCGGTAGGTGCAATTGGACCGTTCGGATTGGTAAACTGCCACATTGTCTTCTGCCCCGGGTTTTTGTTCAGGTCATCCTCAATTTTTGCAAATTGAGTAAGGTTTGTCTCATCGGGACCGGTTAAGACTGTCATGCGGAACTGGTTGCTGCCAGATGTCAAGAACGCCCCCGTGGTTGATAATGCGGCCATCTGCGAATGTATTGTCTCGATATAGTAATCTGCAGGAATACCTGTAATGTCGAACCTGATTTTACGTACTGTGGTCAGGCTTGTAGATGTTGGTGTCAGGTCTGTCTTATCTGCTACGTCATAGTTGTACCATGATTTGAATTTCGTGCCTGTTACACTTATGGCATTTGCAACAACTCCTTCAACATCATTATCATCCTGGTCTGTAACATAGATAGTTACGTTCTGCCCAGAACCTCGTAAAAAAGTCAGTGTCATATATTCTCCGTCAAATTCTGCACCACCGGGTTTGGGGGTAAACATAGCCACAAGAGTCTTGTCCTCGCTCAAAGTACAGGTATATGATTTTTCGGTACTGACAATGCTTCTGCCCTGTTTCCATCCCGTAAATTTGTAACCCTTCACGTTATTGGCAACGACGGTTACAGTGGTTCCCAGTTCAAAATTGGCTGTCATACGTTCTCCTGCATCTGCTTCCACACCCTTAATGCTCACTGTGCCGCGTCCGGAACCGTTAACCAGGACTGTAACTGTACGTTCCGTCTTGGCTTTTTCTACATAGATAGGCAGGTCGTATAGTGTGCCTGCAATATCGCCGTTGGCACTTGTATTGCCATTTTGGTCTACACGTATTCGAATACGACCCATACCTGGCTTTACGTCCGCAGGTACTGTAAGTTCGGCAGTAATATCAGCCCCGATGGCGGGAGTAACAGTCTGCTCGAATTGTCCGTCGCCATCAAAGTCGGCACATACGGCAACTACAAGTCCCGTTGTGCTGTAGCCAGTCAGGTTTCCGGTAACATTTACCTTGCCGCCTGCCATTACAGTAGCACGTTCATGTGTATACAGAGTCCACAGGCCCGAGGTTGTCGGGGTATAGTGCAATTCTCCCAGAACTCCCTCACCGGTAATGTCAATCCGGGTCATCTTTGTCGTATTCATGTATGTACCGCATGGCATACGGTATGCGTGTACGTTCAGACACATGTCCTCGTCTTCGCCAGTTGAAGGTTCTGCAGGGGTATAGTCTGTCTCTGTAATTGTCCAGTAGCTGTTGCCACGACCGGTCTTGATATAATATGCGACCACACCGTATGCTCCCTTGTTCAGACCTAACGTCTGGTCGGTATTATACACAATCCCTCCCTGGTCGTTTGACGCCATGAAATAAGTGCTTGTACCTGCACCTGTAGATATTATATACTCTACCTGTGATGCTCCCATGCTTATGGCGCTGCTCAGCGTAATATTGCTTGTCTGGACATATTGTCCTGTACCGACATTGCGGATGTAGTATCCATTCGCAGTGCCGGTCGGAATCAACTGCCAGATGTAATTGGCATTGGTCTTGTTAAGGCTCCCTGTCGATATGCCGCTGCCGCTTGCATACATGTATGATCCCGATTCTCCATTACGATTTATAACGTAGTACTTGTCGGCGTCGAATGCCTGTGAGGCTATCGCCACGACAAGCATTGCTATGATGAGAAATATCTTTTTCATAATTTATTTGGGCAATGTTACGCTAAACAAATTACTGTTGACATGCTGTTCCAGAATAATCTTTTTCATCTTGGCTACGACCTCGGGGTACTGGGATGCGACATCTGTATCCTCGTGTATGTCGTTTGCCAAATCGTAGAGCTTGCAGTTGCCGCTGCTTACAACCATTTTCCAGTCTCCCATTCTCAGACCCATCATATTCGTCTCGTGGAACTCCCAGTACAGGAATTCATGCTTCTGCTGTTCTTCATCATTACCTGTCAGCGTGTTGTAGAACGAAATGCCGTCATAGGGGTCTTCTTCTGTGCTGGCCTCCAGCGAGTGCGCACGTGCCGCATCCTTTTCACCTATATAATCCAGCAGTGTAGGCATAACGTCATAGAATGCCAGCTGATGATCGTTGACAACACCTGCGGGAACATTAGGACCACATGCGATATAAGGTATACGTATGCCGCCTTCGTGAGTCGAACGTTTTGTTCCTTTCAGCAGACCGTCGCGGTTGAACCATGCTGGGTCGGCTCCACCCTCTTCGTGAGGGCCGTTGTCCGATGTGAATATTACCAAGGTGTTCTTGTCCAGGCCTTTTTCCTTCAGTTTTGCCCTTATCTCACCGACGTAGGCATCCAGACGCGTAATCATGGCTGCAAACTGTGCATGACTGTTCGTATTCTTGTAGTACCAGTTACCAGTCTCCCAATTGTGAGTCTTCTCGTCGCACTTGAATGCCTGGGTGTATTTTTTCAGAATGGAGTCGTTAGGCTGCCACAGTTCAGCATGGGGCAGGGTATATGTGAAAATACCTATAAACGGTTCGTTCTTCTCTGCCATACGGTCAATCCACGACATTGCATACCGGTGTATCAGGTCTGCGCTATACTCAGTACGGTTCTCGAAATCGCTGTTACCGCTGAATACTGTGGCATGCTGGATATTCTGTTCCATCGTCTCGGCAACCATATACTTGTCTCCCTTGCCTTCGGGATCATAGCGGTTCAGGAAATTCGGATAGTAGGTATGAGCCTGAAATTGGCACACAGGTCCGTAAAAACAGTCTATGCCTCGCTTGTTAGGCAAGGACATGGACGATGTCGTCTGGTATTTTCCTGTATCGGTGTTTCCGTTGCTGTCCGTTGCATAGCTGTTAGGATACCTGCTGTTCCAGTAACCGCCAGCCCATTTGCCAAACATACCAGTATTGTAACCAGCCTTCTTGAATAGTTCTGGAATAATCTCGTGAGTCATCAGATACGGTTCCTGGCCTACAATCCAATAGTCACCACGACCATTAAACATACTGTTGTCAATGCCTCCCTTGTTCCAATACTCGCGATTGCCTCGAACATAACCATGCCCGCTGTGCTGGCCTGTCATGAAACTCGCACGGCTTGGAGCTGATACGGGACTGCCAGCATAGGCCTGGGTGAAGCGCATGCCCTCTCTTGCCATCTGGTCAATATGGGGAGTCGATATCAGTTGCTGTCCATAGCAACCCAGGTCTCCATACCCCATATCGTCACACATAATGTAGATAATGTTAGGCTTTTCGTTCTGTGCCGCCATCAATGCCGGAACGGCACCCATCGCGGCCATCATCATCTGACGTGCTTTAGAAATCATAGCTAAACTCATTTTTATTACATTTTATTTCTTTTTCCGAGCGTAAATTTATACAAAAAGTCTCAACTAACATTCCTGTTTGAGCATTTTTTTTGCAGTCAAAATCATTGGGGGGTGAAAAATATGTCTACAAATTATTAATAATTGTTAATAACCGACGGTGTTTGTGTCGCTTTATGATAATAATTCTTTAATTATTGGTAATTTTGTGCGGGTGAAATTAATATGTTTTGTGTTTATTGCACACAGTCTGATGTATTAATCTTCAGCTTTGTATGACCAGGATTTCTGTAGCTATGGTCGATTTTCTGCACACTACCGCCCAGGACAAGTGCAACAATTGTGACGGGATTACTCTCATCACAGCCAATGATGATGAAATTTTCAACTTCAGGGGTGTCACCAGAATACGCTCTAATGCCAAATACTCCAACTTTTGATCAGATAACCAATCTCGACTTCCAGCCTTCCGACGGCTACTGTTGGTTCATGTTCCGCATAACGTATTGTCGTGCCAGACGTTTTTACGACGAACTTAAAGATAGGCAGGATGGTTTCCTGTTATGGTTCCCATGCGAAAAGCGTGTTACGTTCAGTCAAGGTCGTAAGTATGAGGAACTCACACCAATGTTCAAGGGAAATCTGTTTATATTCTCTACATTTAAGCAAGCCTTGGCACTTACGCGCCGTGGTGACGGTCCCGAGTGGGTTGACTTTGTTTATGACCGTACTTGTAAGAACGAGGCCGGAAGATTGGAGCCGTTGCGTATTCCGTTTAAACAGATGTGCTCGTTTGTCCGTGCTGCCAATGTGAAGCATCCATGGGCTCATATAGTATCTGAAGAGGATATTAATTTTCGCCCAGGTGGATTGGTCCGTATTACGGAGGGACTTTTTCAGGGAGTAGTCGGCCGTGTTGCCCGTGTCCATGGTCAGACAAGGGTCGTTGTCACTATAAAAGGAGTCGGTCACTATAGTACGGCATATATTCCCAAAGCAAGCCTGGTGCCGTATGCCGAGGATTTGGATAATTGAAAGATTCTAATGTCAGATAATAGATACATACCTGCTGAGGACAGGGATTTTTTCATTTTGCTACGCGCCGGGCTTTGGCAACGCATTGAGGGAAAACTCTCATCGTCTCCAGACTGGTCGTATATCTATCGACTGGCATGTGAGCAAACGGTCCAGGGTATCGTCGCAGACGGTATATCCCTATATAAGGCAGTCCATCATTGCAACATCCCGCAAGATGTTGACGACAAGTTTTTGTCTGCTGTCGCACAAATTGTCCGTCGTAACTATATCATAGATCAGAAGCAGCAGGAAATTAACCGATTGTTCTCGGACAGCAATATTAAATATTTTGTCGTCAAGGGACAGATGATTGGCAAGCTCTACCCCAAACCGATGCTCAGGTGCTCTGGCGATATAGATTACCTTTTGCCACCGACTGATTTCAGGACGGCACAGAATATACTCACACCACTCGCTACAAGCATCGATCCCTACGATCAATATCTGCATCATCAGGGTTTTATGCTGGACAATATCGAAGTCGAGATTCACGGAGCACTCCACCCGCATCTTGGAAACGGTATAGACAAGGTTCTCGACAGCCTTCAGGAGAAACTGTTTGCCGGTACAGTATCGTATGACACATTCAACTGTGTATATATTTTCCTGCATTGTCTCCAACACTTTCATTGGAGCGGTTTAGGACTTCGCCAAATCACAGACTGGGCATTGCTGCTTGCGACAAGTCAGGATATCGACTACCGCTGCGTTGCAGATGCTATTTCTCAAATGGGAATACAGCAGGAGTGGGATACATTCTACAGTTTCTGTAACGGTTGGTTAGGCTTGCAGATTACAAGGGATTTGCAACACACCTGCTCTGATTGTACTGCAGCTGCATCTCAAATCTGGCAGGAAGCCAAAGAAGGTGGTAACATGGGACATAATCACAAGAGGAAGCCGAAATCCACAAATAGAATCATTCGTAATGCAAATGCATGGATTAAGATTTTGAGGCTGTACTTTAAACACCGTTCTGTATCACCAAATGTATCACCAGCAATACTCAAGCAGCAGTTCAGCGAGTACAGGCAAAGACTATAGAACATCTGACATATGATGTGACGGATATCTCACGGAGGTGTAACGGACATCTCACGGAGATCTCACGGACATCTACGCTCCGGAGAGCGTGAACTATAGTTTGAAACCCGCTAACCCCTAACCCCTAACCTTTTAACCGTAAACCGTAAACCCTTAAGTATTGCCCGAGTCACCTCAAAAAGCATACCTTACAATGGAATGTAACGAAATGATACAAATACATCAATATGAAATATACAGAACTTCAATTTCCCAAGAATTCCCTCTTCCTCGTCACCGGCGGAGCCGGCTTCATAGGTTCCAACCTATGCGAGGCAATCCTCAGGATGGGCCATCGTGTACGATGTCTTGACGACCTCAGTACAGGAAAGCAAGCCAACGTAGATTTGTTTGCCAATAATCCCAACTACGAATTCATCAAGGGCGACATCAAAGACCTTGATACATGCATGAAAGCATGCGAAGGAGTAGATTACGTCCTCAACGAAGCCGCCTGGGGCAGCGTACCACGCTCCATAGAAATGCCCCTGTTCTACTGTGCCAACAACATCCAAGGCACACTTAACATGATGGAGGCAGCACGCCAGAACAAAGTAAAGACCTTCGTATACGCCTCCTCCAGCTCAGTATACGGAGACGAAGCACACCTCCCCAAGAAAGAAGGCATAGAAGGAAACCTCCTCAGCCCCTACGCACTCACCAAACGAGCAGACGAAGAATGGGCAAAGCAATACAGCAGGCACTACGGACTGAAAACCATAGGCCTCAGGTACTTCAACGTATTCGGCAGAAGACAAGACCCACACGGAGCCTACGCAGCCGTAATCCCCAAGTTCATCAAGCAACTCCTCAATGACGAGCAACCCACCATCAACGGAGACGGCAAGCAAAGCAGAGACTTCACATACGTAGAGAATGTCATCGAAGCCAACCTGAAAGCCTGCCTCGCCCCAGACGAAGCCAGCGGCGAAGCATTCAATGTAGCCTACGGAGGCCGCGAATACCTGATAGACATATATTACGACCTCACCAAGTCACTGGGAAAAGACATCGAACCCCACTTCGGTCCAGACCGTGCCGGCGACATCAAGCACAGCAATGCAGACATCAGCAAGGCAAGGCGTCTGCTCGGTTACGACCCCCAGTATGACTTTGCCAAAGGTCTCGCTGAAGCAATTGAATGGTATAAGGCAAACCTATAACCTCTAAACATTAAACTAACCAAACAACAATAAAGTGAAAGAAACAAAAATATGTGTAATCGGACTCGGTTACGTTGGACTTCCATTGGCACGTTTATTCAGCACCAAGTATTCAACAGTTGGGTTTGATATGAATCAGAAGCGTTGTGACGCGCTCATGGCAGGACATGATGATACCCTTGAAGTGGCAGATGATATTCTTCAGGATGCTATAAATAATCACGGATTTATATGTACCAATGACATAGAGAAGATAAGGGATTGCAATTTCTATGTTGTAGCAGTACCTACTCCAGTTGACGAGAACAACAATCCGGATCTTACTCCACTTTATGGCGCATCTACAACTGTAGGAAAAGTTATCTCAAATGGTGACGTCGTTGTTTACGAGTCAACAGTTTACCCCGGCGTTACTGAAGATGAATGTGTTCCTGTTATTGAACGGGTTTCCGGCATGAAATTCAACGTTGATTTCTTTGCAGGTTACTCTCCAGAGCGCATCAACCCGGGTGACAAGTTGCATACAGTTGAGCACATCAAGAAAGTCACATCTGGCTCAACCCCCGAGATTGGTAAATATGTTAACGAAATATACTCAAGTGTAATTATTGCAGGTACACACCTCGCTCCTTCGATCAAGGTTGCTGAAGCTGCAAAAGTTATAGAGAACAGTCAGCGAGATATCAACATTGCTTTTGTAAACGAGCTCTCACATATTTTCTCCAAGATGGGAATAGATACACTTGATGTCCTCGAGGCAGCCGGTACCAAGTGGAACTTCCTCCCGTTCCGTCCGGGACTTGTTGGCGGCCACTGCATTGGTGTTGACCCGTATTATTTGGCACAGTGTGCCCAACGTCATGGCTATAATCCAGAGATAATTCTTGCCGGTCGCCGCATGAACGACGGTATGGGTGCGTACGTTGCAACCGAGACAGTCAAGAGTATGCTCAGGAAAGGAATCCAGATACTTGACTCAGAGGTTATAATCCTTGGCTTCACCTTCAAGGAGAATTGTCCTGATGTCCGTAATACCAAAGTCTTTGATATCTATCATACTCTCAAGGAATTCAACATCAACGTAACTGTTTACGATCCGTGGGCAAATCCAGATATTGCAAAACGCGAATATGGAATTGATGTCCTCAACGAACTTCCGTCGCACAAGTTCGATGCAGCCATTGTTGCCGTTGCACATAAAAAGTTCGAGGCTATGGATGTAACTGCACTTCTTAAGGAAAAGCACGTTATCTTTGACGTTAAGGGCGAACTTGATAGAAACATTGTGGATGGGAGATTATAATATTGCAATATTTGCAGATATTGACGTTCAGTAAATGGCAAGGATAAAATACTTTTCGTACTACGGATGCCAAGATCCAAGCAGAAGACGCGAAAACTCTCTTGCGGCTGATACCAAGATTGATTATATAATTGAGGTCCTCAATCGCATTGGCTATGATGTCGATCTTATTTCTCCGGCACCCGCCTCAACATCAAATTTTCAAACCGGTTTTGTTGAGCATAGAAAACGTAATTCTTTCCGATATTTTTCCAGTCTTCGAAAAGGTGGCAGACTATTACGTGCAGTTAACTATAGATTTATCAATTTACAGTTTTTTCTTTGGTGCCTTTTCAATATCAAACATGGTGAGCAAATTTTGGTCTACCATTCTCTCGGTTATGATTCGTTGTTTATAAAACTTAAGAAACTAAAGAGTATTCGCATTATAGGCGAAATAGAGGAAATTTATCAGGACGTTGCTAAGCAGAAACCTTCTCAGGAGCGTAACGAATTCCGTTTCTTCGATATTTGTGATAAATATATATTTCCTACTCACTTACTTAATAAGAAACTTAATCCATGTGGAAAGCCTTATGTCTTGATTTATGGTATTTATACGGTAGAGCCATTGAGGAATGTTAAGTGGAGCGACGATGATATTCATGTAATATATGCAGGAACATTCGATCCTAATAAGGGTGGGGCAATTGCTGCAGTTACTTCAGCAGCATTCCTGCCTAAAGAGTATCATGTTCATATTTGTGGTTCGGGGAGAGAAAACGAGAAAGAGACTATAATTAAGACTATTGAAGAAATAAATGCTAGTTCGGAAGCAACAGTAACATATGATGGGTTGCTCAAAGGTGAAGATTTTATCTTATTCCTTCAGAAATGCCACATAGGTCTAAGCACACAAAATCCTAATGCTGCATTCAATGCTACATCTTTTCCATCAAAAATTCTGACTTATCTAGCCAATGGACTCCGCGTCGTAAGTATCCGCATACCCGTAATAGAACAATCAGGTGTTAGCCAATGCATAAGCTACTATAATGATCAATCACCTAAAGTGATTGCAGACGCAATTAGATACGCTTGCGAGAAAAATATTGCAGATCCAGTGACAACACTACATCAACTTGATGAACAGTTTGAAAAAGAAATGCTCAATCTTCTTTCCATTAAATACAATGAAAAAAATACTACAGCATTTTGAGCACTTTTGTGAGAAGAAAAAGCTTAATCTGTTTTGGACATTATATCTTAATATGAGGCTTCTGCCATTCAAACAGGCAGTGCATTTTCCTATATTATGCTATGGCTCTATAAGGGTACGATGTGCTGATGGAAAAATAATAATATCTCCTCAATTTGTAAGAAAGGGGATTCTGAAGATTGGTGTTGATCCAACTGGATATCGCACTTGCGGAGTTACTACTCTAACATTGCTTAATAATTCGACAATTTTTATCAATGGATCGGTAAAGGTTTATCAGGGTGCTACTGTTTTGACTGGGAGGAATGCTTCACTAATATTTGGAGATGAAGTAACTATAGGTGATCGTGCAGAAATTATCTGTATGGAGAAGATCGAACTAGGGCGTCATTCTGGTTTAACATGGGAATGCCAAATGACAGACTTTGCCTCCCATCCGGTTTTAGATAGAATTAGTGGAGAATTGCATCCAATGACCAAACCGGTCTTCGTTGGAGAATATTGTTGGATTGGTAATAGAACAACAATAATGCCTGGAACTCGAATTCCAAATAGGACGATTGTGGCCTCTAATTCTCTTTTGAATAAAGATTATATTCAAAAAGGTCTTAAACCATATTCTTTGATTGGAGGTATTCCTGCAGTTACGCTTAGAGAAAATATAGAAAGAATTTATAAGTAGTTACATAGTTGTGTATATACAAGTTATTATTATTATATTTGGATTCCTTGCATTGAACGTTTGGGGTTCAGCAGATAACCCTCGTGCACGGTCGTCACATAAGAAATACATCATTTTTATGATGTTGCTCCTGACTTTGCAGTCAGGCCTTCGTAATTTAGCTGTAGGTCCGGATACCTACAATTATTACAATAAATTTGTTGATATTAGTAATGCCAATTGGAATGAATTATTCAATAAAATATCTGCCTTTTATACTTCCGGTGAAGGCAAGGATCCAGCATATTATTTTCTACTAAAATTCATTCAAATTTTTATTCCTGATTTTCAGTTGTATCTGATTGCTTTAGCAACTTTCTTTTTCTTTGCACTTGGCAGATTGTTCTATAGATATACAAATAACAATTATGAGGTTCTTTTAGGAGTCACTTTATATCAATGTCTATTTTATTCGTTTTATTCAATAACAGGGTTACGCCAGACATTCGCAACGGCTTTCTTATTTCTTGCTGTTCCTTATGTTCTAGAGCGAAAGTTTCTAAAGTTTTTACTATTGGTTTTAATAGCAAGTACTCAACACAAAACGGCGTTGTTATTTGTACCTTTCTATTTCTTGTTGTTATTTAAAAGTCCTAAAAAAATTATTTTGTTTGCATTTATCATGTGTGCTCAGATGTCGTATTTTGTTAAGTCTTTAACTGCAAACTTGCTTGCTGGTACTTTTTTCGATCAATATTCTATTTATTTAGAAGGCTATGAGATGGCTGGCGCTCATACGTTTACTTTATTTATCTTGAGTTTAGGATTGTGGATATTATTTGCAAGTTCAAAACGAAATGAGAGATTTTCGTTAAATACCCTTTTTATTAATTCCATTGCAGTTTCTATTGCGATTAGCCCTCTTCTATGGATAGATCCATCTAATATGCGAATAGTACAATATTATTCTGTATTCTCTATAATAATATTACCAGTGTTGACATCGGTTACATTTAAAAATAACACGCATCTGTTTTACTCGTTACTAATAATTATTTTAACTATTTATACAATATCAAGAGATTTAGAGTATACTTTCTTTTGGCAAGAGGCAGAATTGGGAGAGAACTATAGATAATCGAGATTAATTTTAGAACTATTCTCGTGCATGGATATTCATGAACAGTGATGAAATAAACAAAATAATGATGGAAAAAAGCAAAGTTGATGTTGCAGTACTTTTGTTATTCTTTACACGTACTGCTCATACTGTCCAAACTTTTAAACAGGTATGTAAAGCAAAACCTTCAAGGTTGTATCTATACCAAGATGGACCTCGTAAAGGACGTATTGATGATGTCGTAAATATAAAGGAATGTCGTGAGACCATTGAATCAATGATAACCTGGGATTGTGAAGTTCACAAGTTATACCAGGAAAAGAATTATGGATGTGACCCTTCTGAATATATAGCACAGAAGTGGATGTTTGAAACAGAGGAAAAAGGTATAGTGATAGAAGATGATGATGTAATGTCAGTTTCTTTTTTCAGATTCTGCAAAGAGTTATTAGATAAATATGAAAACGACCAGAGAATAAATATAATTTGTGGGATGAATCATTTGGGAACTTATGATGCAGGTGGAGCAGATTATTTTTTTGCGAGACGCGGTGGAGCTATATGGGGATGGGCTTCTTGGCGCAGAGTAATTAATCAATGGGATAGCCAATACTCTTTTTTGAAAGATAAATATGCCAACAAGTGTCTTCAAAAACAAATGGGGAAGCAAAAATATTCAAATTTTATCAGTTTGTGTAAAAAGCATCTTTCTACAGGGCGTGAGCACTATGAATCAATTTTAGGTAGTTGCTCTTTTTTAAACGATAGGCTAAATATTATCCCGGCTAAAAATATGACATGTAATATTGGTATCGGAATGGAAACCGTCCATTCTGTCTCTGATATTACTTTGTTACCTCGTTCTGTACGTAAGGTGTTATTTATGAAAACATACGAGTACGAAGGCGAAATAAAACACCCAAATTACGTAATAGAAGATAAGGTGTTTGAGGAATTGTTTGAGAAGATAAGTTATGGTTCATTTATAACTAAAGCTCTAAAACTTAGGAAAATAGAAGGAGCCGTTTATCGTTTACTGCCATTACTTGGCAAGATAGGAAGCAAGGATACACTTGAAAGAATCAAACAATTTAAATTATTCAATTGATCTTTAATCTGATGATAGATAATCGTACATCAGACATTATTTGGGAAATAAAGGCTATTGCAATTTATTCAGTTTTTTATGCTCATTTAGTTTGGACTGGAGACTCTATCGTAGGGCGAACCATCTACGAGAGTATTGGTTGCATTGGTGTCCCAATTTTTATGATAATAGCAGGTTTCTTTGATTTGAAGAGTCATTCTTTAATGAAGAAACGTATGCAACGACTATTAATACCTCTTCTTGTTTGGGGAACTTGTACTTATGTCATAAGATTTTTTACTGATACCATTAAGGTTTCTCTTGATGGGATTGTGCAGGATTGGTTTAAATGGATTTATGGTTGTGACACATGGTATTACTTTATCCCTGTTCTTTTATGGTGTCAATTATTATCACGATGTTTCACTTCTAAATTCCTACTGATTTTAGGAATAAGTTCAATGCTACTTACTTCTTTTGGTGTTATACCTTACAACAGAATATTTACTCCATATAATAATCCGCTAAATCTGCTGGTATATTTTGTCTTAGGAAGAGAGTTTAGTTCTAGAAATGTAGAAAAAGTCTCATTTAATATAGTATGGGTTGTCGTTTCGTCTGTTTTTGTCGTTTTGTTTTTAACGATTTTTCAAATACCATATTACTGGAATATTTTTACTCCATTATTTACAATAGGAATCATTTCTATTCTTTTTTGTCTTTTAAGTCATATTCAAGTTACTCCATTACTTGTTAAAATAGGAAAGCTGAGTTTTGTCTTATATTTATGCCATATGCAAATTGCACAAGCACTATCAACTCGTATTTATTCGTTGATGGGCGGAGGGGTTTTTGCTAATATTATTAAGGTTCCGATAGCATTAATTATAATTTTATTATTAGTTATATCTGTAGAAAAGGTTTTATTATTTATAAAGTTTGGTAAAGCCTTGTCATGGTTAGGGTATAGATAAATAATCTAATTTATCTTTTATAATTATTATGAGTTCCAGTTATCAGATTAAAATTGGCGCAATAATGGCCTATGTATCCATAGGTATTAATATTGTGTCAGGACTATTATATACTCCCTGGATGATAGGTACTATTGGACGAGAGAATTTTGGTCTATACACATTGGCTATGTCCGTGATTTCTTTATTTGTCTTTGATTTTGGACTAAGCGCATCTGTTACTAGATTTATTGCAAAATATTTGGCAGAAGGACGTCAGGATAAAGCAAATGATTGTCTTGGAGTGGTATATAGGCTTTATGTCTTTCTTGATGTAGTTTTATTATTGATATTGACCGGATTATATTTTTTTATTCCGCAACTTTATAGAGAATTGACACCTGATGAGATTGAGAAATTTAAAGTTGTCTATGTAATGGCTTCTTTATATAGTGTCTTTTCTTTACCATTTATTCCTGTACAAGGAATTTTAAGGGCACACGAGAAATTTATACAGATTAGTATTTGTGATATTTTACACAAACTGCTAATTGTTATACCAATGACTTGTTGTCTTTTATTGGGATATGGTTTGTATGCATTGGTTATGATAAACATATTTTCAGGAGTAGTGACTATATTTGCAAAAACGTGGGTTATAATACACTATACACAACAAAGAATTCATTTCAATTATCATAATACGAGTGCATTACTTTCAATCGTTGGTTTTTCTGGATGGGTAACTGTAATAGCTGTTGCACAGCGTTTCGTGTTAACCTTGGCACCTTCGATTCTTGGCGTATTTTCAGGTACTGTGAGTATTGCAATTCTTGGTATTGCAATGACGATAGAAGGGTACACGTTTACTTTTGCAAATGCTCTGAATGGAATGTTTCTACCTAAAGTGTCAAGGATTGTTGCAAATAATCAGAAAGATATTAATCCACTGATGGTACGGATTGGTAGAATTCAGATTTTGATAGTTGGACTTGTTGTAGTGGGGTTTATAAGTTTAGGGAAGGACTTTATTCAATTATGGGTGGGTGAGGATTTTTCAGAATGCTATGTTTGTGCACTATTGATTGTCATACCATCATTGTTTAGTACTCCTCAAGAGGTTGCAAATTCTGTTGTCTTTGCAATGAATAAGGTAAAGCTACAAGCTATAGTATATATTTTTACCTCCATTTTTAATATAATTTGCATTTTAGTGTTTGTAAAACATTATGCAGCATTAGCAGTATGTATTTCCGTATGTATAACTTTTTTTCTTCGTACAGGAATCATGGACTATGTGTATTGGAGAAAGATGAAACTCAATGTGCCTGTTTTTTTCCGAGATACCTTTGGCAGGATGCTATTACCATTAGTACTGACTATTTTAGCAGGTATCTGTTTAAATTATTTTCTCAGTTCTGATACCACGTGGTTTTTATTTTTAATAAAAGGGATAGTGTTTGTATGTGTTTATATCGCGATAATGTGGACTGTAGGAATGAATAGAGAGGAAAAAGATTTGGTAATTTATCCGCTTAAGATGGTCTTTAGTTAATCTCCTTTTGAGAGGAAACGCGTATGGACGTGTATGATAACTTTGTAATAGATTGATTATGCGAATATCACAGATTAATGCAGTATATGGTAGTGGCAGCACAGGTATTATAGTCAAAGACCTGCAAACACTTTGTAAACGGGAGGGAATAGAATGTGAGGTGGTCTATTCAAAATCCAAGGGCGTGTTAGAGGATGGTTACCATATTGGCAATATCGTATCTAATAAGATACATGCCCTCTTGACCCGTATATCGGGCAAACAAGGCTATTTCTCATGGTTGCCCACAATGCGTTTGCTTAAGCACTATGACGAATATAGGCCTGATGTAATTCATCTACATAATCTGCATGGCTGTTATATTAATGTCCCGATGTTGTTGAAGTATGCGGCCAGGAATGAGGTTCCTGTTGTTGTTACGCTGCACGACTGCTGGTTCTATACTGGGGGATGCTCGCACTATACACATTCCAATTGTTTCAGGTGGAAGGAATCTTGTGGAAATTGTCCACAAAGATATTGGGAATTCAAATCTTTGATCTATGATGCTTCAAGTACAAAACTTACAGATCGTGAGCGTCTTTTTGGCGCGATACAGAATCTTACTGTAGTAGGTGTTTCACAGTGGATTGTCGATGAGGCTGCACATAAGGTGTTCAAGAATGCCAAGCAGATAACAATACACAATGGTATTGACACGGATTTTTTTCATCCTATCGCAACCGAATTCAGAAAGAAATACAATTTGGAAAATAAATTTCTCATCCTTGCACCTGCTAATAAGTGGTTCCTTGATATAAATCGTCAGACGTTGGAATATTTTGCCAGTCACATTACAGATGATATGCGAATGGTGTTTATTGGCAAAGGTGTTGACACGAGCCGCATGACAGACAGAATGATTAATTTGGGTTTTGTTTCTTCACGTGATGAGATTCGTGCCATATATTCTGCCTGTGATGTTATGGTGAATTGTAGTCGGGAGGAGTCCCTGTCCCTTTTAAATATTGAGGTTCAGTCCTGTGGTACTCCCGTTGTTACCTATGCAAATACAGGAGTGAGGGAGACAGTTGACGACAATTGCGGTTTTGCGGTAGAAGATGGCAACCCCGAGGCTGCATGGAAAGCAATGATGAATGTAAGAGAAAAAGGAAAGGCTTATTTCTCTGAATCATGTCGATATTGGGCAAAGCAGCAGTTTGACGCTAAAAAAAACTATAAGATGTACATAGAACTTTATAGGCAGATTCATTTATCATAGTAATATTGCGAAATAAATTTTAACAAAACAGAATATATCTAATTAAATGAGAATTTTAGTTATTTCAAATAGTGAGTGGGATGACCAAGGGGCTGGTGGTAATACTTTGTCTAATTGGTTTGGAGGATGGAATAACTCTGTTTTCTTTAATGTTTATCCACGTTTGTCATTGCCAAACAACACGTGCTGTAAGGAATATTATTCAGTTTCTCCATTTTCATTAATAAGGTTCTTCTTTCGTCCGTCAAAAGTTGGTAGGAGATTCTCTGTAAAAGAACAGATAATTGTTTCTAGACATCAAAAGAAAGAAAAGAAGGTTATATCATGGATTCATAAAAGGGCTAGGGGAATAGCCTATCTTATCAATGACTTTTTGTATGATATCGTTCGTTGGCAAAATGATAAATATGTTCGATTTATTAAAGAATGTAATCCTGATATTGTATTTTCATTTGCTACAGGTGATACTTTTAGGCGGCAGAATTTAGAGTATGTAAAGCAGCATACTCATGCAAAGATAATTACATTCGTGGCCGATGACGTGTATACAATATACTCGGACAGATCAAGTGTCTTGATGCGACGATATAAAAAGAATTTTGAAGATATCATGTATATGTCTGACATGGTTTATGGCGCATCTGAAATGATGTGTTCGGAATATGGCAGGTTGTTTAATATACAAATGAAGCCTCTATATAAAGGATGCCATTTCATGGGAGTTAAAGATGTTATAAATAATCCATTAAGAATCGTTTATGCGGGTAATTTACAATATGGTCGAATTAATTCGTTAGCAAAGATAGCGGATGTTCTCGAAGTTATTAATCAGCATACCATTAAATGTTATTTAGAAATATATACTGGATCTGACATTACTCCTGAGATTAATGAAAAGTTGAATAGAAAACAATCTTCGCGTATTTGTGGCCCCCGCCCCTATGAGACAATTAAACAAATATTACATCAAGCAGATATAGTTCTACAAGTTGAATCTTTTGAGCCTCAACAGCAAAAAATTGTCCGCTTTTCATTCTCTACAAAAATTACTGATTGTATGCAATCTGGTTCTGTATTAATGGTGATAGGTCCTAAAGGTATTTCATCAGTAGAGTATACTAAAAATATTCCTGGTGTTTTATTGGCTACAGATCCAGACGAAATTGGGAACTTACTCAAAAATGTCTTGAATAATCCTATGGAATTACTATCAAGAGCTAAACAGATTCATGAATTTAGCATAAGGAATCATAGCTTGAACTCTGTAAGAAAGGCTTTGCAGCATGATTTTAACGAGGTTATCCGTCTATAGATAGTTATTTATATAGTTTAGTAAGAAAATGCGTATAGCTTTACTAGGTGATATGGCTTTCTTGGGGTCATATGCAAGAATTCAAAGTCAAAACCAAATAAATAGTCTAGGGGAGGTTTCAGATTTTCTGAGTCAATTTGATTATGTTGTTGGTAATTTAGAAAGCCCATTTTCACAACAAAAAAAAACTTTTGGAGCGAAATCGGCTTATATATGTGCAGATATTGATAATGTTCGGACGTTACGTGAACTTCATGTAGATGCAGTTACATTAGCAAATAATCATATGTTTGATTTTGGAACTGAGGGTTATGAATTGACAAAGAGGGTTTTAGATGAGGCCGGAATTTCATGGTTTGGCTCTGAGGGGAAGGAATTAATTGTTGAAAAAGCTGGCTGTAGAGTGGCTTTTGACGGTTATTGCTGTTATTCATCTAATCCTTTAAGATGTGTAAAAAAAGGACTATTTGGGGTCAATGCATATAATCTGAATGATGCGAAATGTTTTATCCAGAGATGTAATAGCAATGGTTTTTTGCCAATAATTGCAGTTCATGCAGGAATAGAACATGTAAATTATCCTTCTATAGATCACATCCGTGCTGCTCGTCAATTGTCAATGTCAGGGCCGTTCGTTTATTATGGACATCATCCTCATGTAATTCAGGGGACAGAGGAATACAATGGTTCACTGATCTCTCATTCCCTGGGCAATTTCTGTTTTGACGATGTATATTCGGATATATCATTACATCCATTGGTGGAACTAACAGATAACAATCGGACTGGAGCTGTTCTGGAGTTGGAAATTGAGGGTAATAAATTGAAGAGTTGGAAGCTACAGACAATATACATTTCTAAAGAAGGAATTCTTAGACTTATTGAAGAACCTGCAACAATAGCGGAGTTTAATGAAAGCCTAAAAAAAAGTGAGGCAAATAGTAAGGCATACACGGCTATGCGCAATCAGATTATTTCTTCGAGAATGAACGAGAGGAAATCAGCACGAAACTTTATATGGTATCTGAAACGATTTAGACCGCGCTATCTCAAGATAATCATGAATGCCCACAATAATGCAAAAGCATTCGACAATAATGTTTTAAGGTACATGAAGAAATGAAAGTGTCTATCTATTGAATTTGTCAAGTAATATAAGCAAATATTCTTTTGTCTCGCTGCTCTGCTGAACGAAAATAATTAAGAAGGAAAATGGATTATAGAAACATCATAAAGAATCGCGAACTGCGACTCAAGATTATCAATTTATTAAGATTTATTCCCGATATGCCATATCTTAAGATGGTATATAAAATTAAAACTGGTCGCTGGTTGAATCTAAAGCATCCCCGTGGCTTTAATGAGAAGATGCAGTGGCTGAAAATCTATGATCGGCATCCCGAATATTCGGATTTTGTAGATAAGTACAAGGTTCGTAACATTGTGTTATCGTCAATCGGTGAAGAATATCTTATTCCCTTATTGGGACATTGGGCACACTATAGGGATATAGATTTTAGCAAATTGCCGGATAAATTTGTGTTAAAATGTAATCATGATTCTGGAAGTGTAAAGATTGTCTTAGACAAAGCCAATATCAATCATAAGGAATTTGAGGATTTTTTTGAGAATAGATTAAGGATAAATGCCTTTAATATAGGCAGGGAATACCCTTATAAGGAAGTAAAACCGCTTATTCTTGCTGAAAAATTTATGGAAAGCGAGGATGGCAAGGGTATTGCCGATTACAAATTCTTCTGTTTTCATGGTGAACCAAAACTGATGTATGTTGCTACAGAAAGAAATTGCGGTGACACAAAGTTCGATTTCTATGACATGGAATATAAGCATCTTCCGATATACAACACACATAGAAATGCAGATGTAGAGCCACAGAAGACAGAATGCTTTGATGAAATGAAAAGTTTAGCAGCAAAACTCTCGAAAGGTTTTAAGTTTGTGAGAATGGACTTCTATGTTATAAATGGTAAGGTCTATTTCGGAGAATACACGTTTTATCATTGTGGTGGATTCTGGTTATTTAAACCAGAAGAATACGAACAGAAACTGGGTGCCTATTTGAGACTGCCTTGCGACTCAGAGTAGTGATGCCGTAAAGAATCGGATAAAGGTGCTTGCATGGAACATCAAGTCTAACCCAGCACTTTTGATGGAATATTCTAAAAAAGGTCTTGCTTTTGTCGGGACGCATATGAATGCGATGGAGACGAAGGCATCTTTAAGAAGAGATTTGCAAGATATAATAATAGAACATAAACAAAAATATTTAAATGAAAAGTGATATTAAATCTAAGTATAATTGTTTATATAATCGTAGCGTTAAGCGTATAATTGGTTTTATTTTAGCATTATTGCTGTTGTCTGTTCTTTGGCCGTTTTATATAATCATTGCCATTGCCATTTTTATAGAAGACGGTTCTCCAGTGTTTTACCGGCCCTTGCGTGGCGGATATCGCAATGAGCCGTTCCGTATTTTCAAGTTCCGCTCGATGATTAAGAACGCGGATAAGGTGGGAGACGGTACAACAGCTCTGAACGACTCGCGTATAACCAAAGTAGGTAATTTCCTCCGTAAAACGAAACTGGATGAGATTCCACAACTGTTTAATATCATAGATGGCTCGATGTGCTTCATAGGTCCACGACCCGAACTGCTTCGATATACTGACCAATATGAGGGTGAAGAGAAACTGATTTTTGAGGTTCGTCCAGGCATTACCGACTATAGTTCTATTGAGTTCATCAATCTGGATGAGATAATAGGGCAGGGTAATGCAGATGAAATGTATGAGAAGTATGTCTTAAAGAAAAAGAATGCCCTGCGAATCAAATATGCGAAAGAGGTCTCTTTTGCAACTGACGTCAAACTGTACACACAGACGGTGTGGGTTGTCATAAAGAAAGCATTGTCTTTCATTTTCCTGGGGAAGCATAAATAATCAAAAAATGGAATATATAACACTAAAGAATTCGGACTTAAAGGTATCACGCCTATGTATGGGAGGGTGCCCTATGGGTGGCTATGGATGGGGATATACACATGAAAAGGATTTCCTCGATGCCATCAACACCGCCATTGACAACGGACTTAATTTTTTTGATACTGCAGACACGTATGGTTTAGGGCAATCGGAAATCACACTTGGAAAAGGCTTGGGAAACCGACGTAAGGAGGTTATCATTGAAACCAAGTTCGGAGTTAGGTATAGTAACGGCAAATCTGTATATGACAATTCTCCGGCTTACATACAGGAAGCCTTGGAGAAAAGCCTTAAGAATCTGAATACTGACTATGTGGACATCTATGTGATTCATTACCGGGACGGCAAGACACCCATTGAAGAAGTGGTTGATAAGCTTGAAGATTTGAAAAAGCAGGGCAAGGTCAGGTACTTTGGCTTATCGAATTATCATGGTGATGAGGCTAAAGAGTTGATACCTTATAAGAATAAGTTTGTATGCTGCCAGGATGAGTATTCACTGGCATGCAGGAAAAACGAGCAAGACCTCATCAACTTGCATGACAGTTATGGCGTCAATCCTTTTACATGGGGAAGTCTTGGACAAGGCATCCTCACTGGGAAATACAACAAGGAGAGCGTGTTTGCGACCAACGACCGTCGTAGCCGTGACATCTATGTGAACTTCCATGGCGAGAAACTGCTTAAGAACCTGGAGATTGTTGATGCAATGCGTCCAATAGCAGAGAATCATAATGTCTCTTTGTCAGCGGTGGCGGTAAGATTTATCATGGACTATATCTGTGACTCGGTTGTTCTTGTAGGTACCAAGCATCCTTCCCAGATTCTGGGTAATATGGAAGCTATGGATTGGAACCTTACAACAGAAGAATTATCTTTGCTTGATGAGGTGTCGAGGAATGCAGATTCAATTGAAAACAATTGATTGATACGACATCGATGACGGATGGTAATATGCAAGCAGCAGGTCTCCAGACAGTAAAACGGGAGCGGCTTGGCAATGTCGCCTGGATTCAAGCAGTTGGCGTTGTTCTGGTTGTGTTCGGCCACTCTATGAACGGGATAGACATGCCCGACTTCCTATATTCTCTCAGGGCTTGGGTTTATACGTTTCATATGCCTTTGTTCTTTCTCGTTTCCGCCTACCTGTTTGCCTATTACGGTGGCTTTAGTCACAAAGGCGGCTATTTTGAAACGTTGAAAGGGAAATTCAGCCGACTGATGCACCCATACATAATATGGAACGCGGCTTTCGTATTGCCCAAAATCCTGTTTTCAAATTATATCAACGACGAAGTGGAACTGTCGGTACCATATTTCTTGAAGTTGGCAGTTTATCCACGTGAGAACATATTAGGGCATACATGGTTCCTGTTCGTACTTTTTGAAATGTTCGTTCTTGCCATTGTGTTCGAGAAACTACGAGCTAAGCGACAGCTATGGTTTCCTGTGCTTGCATTGCTGATACTGGTCAATTGCTTTGGTGTGGAAGGTCGTTTGCTTGCTGTAGAAGATGTGCTAAAGGATGCTGTATTCTTCTGGATCGGACTGATGTTTGGTTCTTTCAAAGTAGATGATGTGCAGAAATATGGCAAAGATTCGTTGTTGTTTATAGCAGTTCCGTTGTTGGCTATTATCGGGACTGTGGTATGGGTATATAACCCGTGGATGAATATCAATACAATGATTCTGGCTGTTGCTATGGTTATCACCATCGGGATGATACAGATACGTTATTCAATAAGCGGGTCGCTGATTGACTTCATATCCCGCAACGCCTTTGCAATCTTTATCGTACATTGGCCGGTAATGTTGGTAATAAGGCTTGTTCTCTATCAAAAACTGCATTTAGCATCATTGCCAACGATTGCCATGATGTTCATTGGAGGCCTTACTATATCCATGTTGATTGCATGGTTGGCCGGAAGGTGTAAGACTCCATTCATGAAGAGTTTTACAAGAGTGGTTCTTGGAATGTAAATTAGAGGTTTATAATCAGATATATTAATACTTCTTTATAATGGAAAAAAAATATTCAAGTGAGCAATTAGCTTGGCTCATAAGACGTCACGGGATTGAGATGACCCATCTTTCCGGAGGCGCCCACATTGGGGCTGTCTTGTCGGTAGCAGACGCAGTGGCCGTACTGTATACCGACGTGATGAGGTATGATCCTGCAAACCCAAAATGGGACAAGCGCGACAGGTTTATCCTCAGTAAAGGCCATGCCGGTGCAAGCATATACGCCGCATTGGCAGAAAGCGGATTCTTCCCCGTGGAAGAGTTGAAGACTCATTACCAGAACGGTAGTCGCCTTTCAGGACACGTGTCGCACTATCTGCCTGGTATTGACCTATCTACAGGTTCTTTGGGTCATGGCTTGTCGGTTGGTGCCGGTATGGCATACGCAATGAAGAAAGACGGAAGGATTGACCAGCGCGTCTATGTAGTGCTTGGCGACGGAGAATGTAATGAGGGTTCCGTCTGGGAAGCCGCCATGTATGCGAACCATTTCCGCCTGAATAATCTGGTAGCCATTGTGGATCACAACCAGATGCAAAGTTTGGACTTCAATGAGAATACCCTGGAACTTGAGGATTTTGCATCCAAGTGGAAGGCCTTTGGCTGGAATGCGATAGAAATTGACGGCAACAACCACGAGGAACTGAAGAAAGCCTTTGCCCAAGTCGAAATCTTGAGTAACCAGGAATCACACAAGCCTACTGTGATTATTGCGAACACCATTAAAGGATTTGGCGTGCCGTTCATGCAGCATGACATTCTCTGGCATTACCGTTTCCCGCACGACGGTTGGGAGTATGACGGTGCTGTGACAGAATTGCATAGGATCAAGCCTGCGGGCGTGGAAGACCCATATACACCTAATGGTATTGAGAATCCCATTCTTCCAACGGAGAAAGATGACATATACAATGACCACACTTTCTCGTATACTTGGAAAACCACTTATCCAGAAAAGATGAGGAGAGTGGATGCCAAGATTGGCACAACAGAAAAAGTACATAACGTATAAACAATAGTCATGAGAGATACATTTGTAAGAACTTTGCTAAAGCTTGCTAAAGAAGATAAAAATATAGAATTGGTGACAGGCGACCTTGGATTTGGCGTTTTGAAGCCCTTCTGGGAGCAATGCCCAGATCAGTTTACCAATGCCGGTGTTGCTGAACAAAATATGACTGCTGTTGCAGCAGGTATGGCCTTGGAAGGCAAGACTGTTTTCACATATTCCATTGGCAATTTCCCTACATTGCGCTGTCTGGAGCAAGTGCGCAACGACTGCGCCTACCATCATGCCAACGTAAAAGTGGTATGTGTTGGAGGTGGCTTTGTATATGGAGCCTTGGGTATGAGCCATCATGCAACAGAGGATATAGCCATCATGCGCTCCTTGCCCGATGTGGTTGTGATGGCACCTGGTGACTTGGTGGAGTCAGAGGAAGCTACGAAGGCTATTGCCGCCTATGAAGGAACATGCTATTTGAGATTAGGACGTGGTGGAGAGAAACGCATCCACGACAAAATAGAGAACTTTAGGATAGGAAAAGCAATTAAAGTCCACGATGGTGAGCGTTTCGCCATCTTCTCTACCGGTGCAATTTTTGACGAGGTTCAAGAGGCTTATAGCCATCTGAAGGAAGAAGGTTACAATCCTATGGTTTACACCTTCCCGACCATTAAGCCTATTGACATGGAGGTAATTGAGGAATGTGCCCGCGAGTTTGATTTCATCGTTACTTGTGAAGAACATAATATAGTGGGCGGTTTTGGAAGCGCAGTTTCAGAGGTAATTGCAGAAATGAGAGAAAGGAAAGCCTATCTGGTTAAGGTAGGACTGAATGACCAGTATGCAACCAAAGTAGGTAGCCAGAAATATCTGCGGAGTGAATATCAGATGGATGCTAAGGCAATCGTTGAAATCATCAAGAGAGAATTGAGCAAGTGAGGATACTGATTCTGATTAATAACGAGCTGACCCTCTATAATTTCCGTCAGGAATTCTTACAGTTGCTGGTATCTGATGGAAATGAGGTACATATCGCTACACCACACGGAAAATACCGTTCTCTTTTCGAATCGTTTGGATGCAACGTATTAGAATATGAACTATCGCAAAGGGGAATGAATCCCCTGAAGGACTTTAAGCTTCCTTGGACATATCTAAGCGTCATTAAGGTAGTAGAACCAGATATTGTACTCACATATACTATCAAACCAAATATCTATGGAGGCATTGCTTGCGGAATGGCAAAAATACCCTATATCTCTACTATTACGGGATTGGGCTCAGCATTCGAGAAAGGTTCTCTGATATCCAAAATTTCGTTGATGCTCTACAGGATTGGCACTCGAAATGTTAGCCGACTGTTTTTTCAGAATAGGTCTCATGAACAGTTGTTCACGGATAAGGGAATCGCTGTAGGGAAACATCTTGTGGTATCTGGGTCTGGCGTTAATCTGAAAAAACATAGTTTCGAGCCATACCCATCCGAACAGAACGGTCTCCGTTTCTTGTTTGTTGGTCGTGTGACAAAGGACAAAGGAGTGAATGAATTATTTCAGGCTTTTTCGAGATTAAGGCAGGCATACTCTGACAAAAATATGCATTTGGGTATACTAGGTAACACGGAGGAAGGCTATGAAACAATTGTCAAAGAGTTGGATAAAGACAATAGTTGTTCCTTTTATGATCGCCGCGAAAACGTGCATGACTATGTGAAAGATGTACATGCTGTGGTTTTGCCATCCTATCATGAAGGTTTGTCCAACGTGCTATTAGAAGCTGCAGCCTGCGGCCGGCCGGTTATTGCTTCGCTAATCCCAGGTTGCAAGGAAACATTTGATGATGGTATCACCGGGATTGGATGTAAGGCTAAATCCGTTGAATCCCTTTATGCAGCGTTGGAAACTTTTGTGGCGAAAACCGAAGCCCAGCATGCGGAAATGGGACGCAAAGGGAGAGAAAAGATGGAAAAAGAGTTTGACAGGGATAAGGTCAACGTAACGTATTTGAGTGTGATCAAAGATATTGTAGAATAATTCATAGCATGGACCTTCTGCTATATAAGTTGATGGATAAAACTAGAAACATGATACACTTAGACAAGAAACTGCTTGAGGAGCTCTTTGCACAAGCCTCGGCATCAGAACGCAAGCGCATGAACTACGACCTGCGAACCAATGCCCAGGACGGCGGACAGCGAATGCTCAATGCCCTCCTTCCTGGCACCAACGTCCCCATACACAGGCATCCAATGTCCAACGAAAACGTCATCTGCCTACAAGGTAAGCTCGTCGAAATACTCTACGAGCAAGCCCCTGACGTAAATTCCCTGCGCGAAACCGGCCGTTATACCCTCGAGCCCGCAGCAGGCAACTACGGATGCGTAATCCCAGCAGGTGTCTGGCACACAGTCGAAGTCCTCGAACCCTCCGTCATCTACGAAGCCAAAGACGGCAAATACGGACAAGACGGCAGCGAGAACTGCCCCCTCGACCTACAAAAGTAAAACACACTATACCTATTATATATAATAAGGCTGGCGTAATTGCCAGCCTTTTTTGTAGGTATAAAAAACACGTAATACCACGTATATAATTATTCTCACGCCGTGAGAATAGTTTGTAATGCCGTAACAAAATGTTTTATTCCCAGTAAAAAATACTTTTGTAAGCAGGGGTAAAGCAGTTAGTTATACTGACATCAAAAAAAACTCATACAGCCACACCTGTACGCATTACATCATCGTAAAGCGGTGACCATCGGTCTTCGGCTATTAGAACAGGTTCTATCAGGAAACTAACATCACGTACATCACGCCATAATCCCTTGGATAATTCAAGTTTGCGGTCACCGTACGTCGGCACAATGACGGCAACGTCGATATCGCTGTCGGCATTAGCATTGCCCTTGCTATATGAGCCGTACATCATGACGCGAGGTGCCACATCAAAACGATGGCTGACAATCTCCTTGTATCGACGTACAAGAGCAAGAGCCTCTTTACGAGTCAAAGCCTGTCTTTTATCCATTGTTGCAGCTTTTGTGTTTCTAGAGTCCGCTCCCATCAGCCAGACGCATATGGCTATGTGTATATGGAGGGTCTTCTGGCTGAGTAGCACACCAATAGGCTTTAAGTGTTTTCTCTATTGCCTGATGGCACATGAAAGCAACGTAAAGCCGTCGCTTTGTTTGGTACATTGCTTCGGCAGTTTCTAGGTCGTAATTGGCTATGTCAAGCCAGTATGCCACTTTATCCATTGCCATAATTGTATCGTAGCGTTTATTACACCGCAAAGGTACAAATAATTCTTGAATATCAAAATTCTTACTTACTTACTTACTATTTTAGGGTGTTCTGTTAAAAACAAAATAAGGCTGGCGCTATTGCCAGCCTTATTATCGCTATATCAACTCCCTATGGGAGGGGCTAATTACCACGCATTGTCCCAGATGGAACCTCCGTTGCTGTTGCGGGACAGATCATTATCGTCCCATTCTCCCCCAACACCTGGGTCACTTCCTACACCTGGAGTCAAATCTGGCAAATCTTCAGAAATGTTAACTTGCTCACCTGCCTGTCCTGGGGATGCCATGATACCACTGCGAAGATTTACATTGTAAACATCAGTTAATGGGCTTATATATATCTTTTTCATTTTTGTAGAATGTTTTTCGTTAGAAATACTGGTAAAACTTATTGAACCATAACCTTTTTGCCGTTCACGATGTTGATGCCCTTCTTGTAGGAAGACAACTTGCGTCCGTTAAGGTCATAAATATCAACATTATCCTCCTGTAGACCCAGAGCCTCGACGATACCTGTAGGATCGCTTTCGCCATCAACTACAATTGTGAAATTACGAGCAGTAGTTCCTGTTTGCCATATCCAACCCTTGAATCCAGCCAGAGTTCCACCAGCAGCTTTAGCGGCAAAACCTACCTTCGTGGCCTGATCATCGACTTTCCATACACGAAGTGAGTAATATGAATCATTCTCTACCATTGATTCTGCAGCAATTGTGCCATAGAAACCATTGTCTGTTACACCCTCTCCACTATAATTGGAGATTTCGAACAAAACGGTAAGATCTTCACTCACATCACCATTGTTGTGTAGCATTACAGCTGTATTTGCAGGAATAACGACATCATCTTCAGCATCCTTAAAATTCTCTATCTTAAACAGGCTGATAGTGTTATCCTTAATCCTGGATACATAAGCCTCGACTCCACTTGGTATCTTAACTGGTACAGGACAGCAGAATGTCGCATATCCAAGGGCGGCAGCCTTTAATGTAACAGGAATCTCGGTTATTTCTGTCAGGTTCCAACTGCGATAACGAACATCACCAGAAGTCATATTTACATCTGTTCCGCGGTCTGCACTAGAGGAATTATCTCCATTATCATAGAAATATGCTGTAGCAGTTTGTATTCCATATCCACAGGAGGTATGACCATCAAGGAAACTTACGTTAGAAGCACTCGTTCCTACAACCCAATTCCAATCGCCAGAGCCCGTTACACCATTACACATGCCAGAACTTAGGTTCGTAAGTTTTGTGCCGTCATAGTAGAATATAGTCGTGGCATCAGTAGCATCTGTCATGTTAAACTTGCTGTTTGAGGCAAGACCTGCAGCAAGATATTTGCCACTTGTATTACCCTTGATGCGATAGAAACCTGCTGGAACAGAGTTCAACGTAATATTGGCTTTAATATCTAACAGAGCATCATAAAGATCTTTATATGATGATGTAGCATGCATCTCAAGTGCTAGACCTGCACCGTTAATATTAGCACGTGCTTCTTCTGCCGTTCCACTACCATTCCAAGTGTATTTTCCAACACCATCTGCGAAATAGACATCTTTTAGATCATTATAGAGATTTTGAAGCACTGCCTCGTCGCTGGCAAAGATTAAAGTGGAACCTTCATCATTGTGAACTGCACTCCACTCTGTCTTACTACATGTACGTAAGAAGTTATTACCACTATCGTGGTGGAAATATATGTTGGTGTTCTCTTTCATACGTAGACATATTCCTCCAGTATTAGCTTCGACATACCAATACTGATTTGTAAAGTCTCCAGCAGTAACAAATTTTATGTTGTTATTACCGTGATTGCTGCCTGGAACCACGCTTGTATAGGTAAGATACTTATCTGTACCATTGGTTTGGTTGATAATTTTGAAACCTGTATACGGGTCACCTATAAATGCCCAAGCTGCATTGGGGTTAAATGGAGTGCTAGTTGTTAGCAACTCAACATCACCTGTTGCCTCATCGTTGTACGCAAGGTATTTGCTACGAATATTAAGATTATAGTAAATTGGAGATGTTGCATCGGCCGTGTATTGCAGTATACCGGTTTTGGGTGTTGCAATAAATTCGACATCGGTGTGTGCTGCGCTTTCTCCTGTGATGGTCACTGGTGTTATCTCACCATATGTATAGAAGTAGTCACGATGGTATTCTGATGGTAATGTAGTAATTGTGGTTCCCAGAGGAGCTGACTCCGCATCTGAAGTGAACAGTGTATTATCATTTCCGTCTTTTACAATAAAACTAAGCGTATGTGTAGGATTTAATAGATCTGGTAAGGCAGCAAGTGCATCAGTTGGATCAAAGCTGCCAACTTCGAGAACAGCTGTCGCATTACCTTCGTCGTTAGCATACTGATATGCATAGATGTCAGGAGAATGCCCTGTGTGTACGCCAAAATAACTTCCATCAACCGTCATAACTACAGGATAGGAACCTTTATATGTATCATGTGTAGAAGCAACAAAGGTAATCTTACTGGGTGATTTGCCTAAAACTGGTGTCAAAGATAGTTTTGTTCCATTCTTGTAAACAAATTTTCCTGCACTGACACTATAAAGATAGTATCCATCATTATCGTCATCTTCCGGGTCATCATATTTGATGATGGCAAATTGTTGTTTCCAATCATCATCGCTAAATCCAAGGTTTAGTTCTACCGTTGAATTGACATCAGAGGCATCATTGCCCACAGCCCATGTGCCTCGTTTGTTTGTAAGAATATATTTTTTATTATTGCTTAAATCTGTTAGTTCATCAACAGAAGCCAGTGACTTTACGTAAATAGTAAAATTGGACAATACAATTCCTTTGTTTGGACTTGATTGAGTGAATGTGGTAATAGGAAGGCATAGACCTGAAACGGACAATGTTTTGGAAACATTTTTTGTAAATGATACTTCTGTACCCTTTTCTACTGATTTTAAAGTCATAGTTTCTCCTGCTACGCCAGTTATGGAGTAACCTGTTATAACATAACCATCCTGTGCTTTTATAGTGTATGTACATCCTCCGCCTGACCAGATGGAACCATCTTCTACTTTAATGTTATTTGCAGTAGTACTCAAAATAACTTGTGGGTCAGTTGCAGTGGATTCCCATTTGCTGGCCCATGTGCCCTGTGAATTTGTTGCAGTATAACTGCCAGTGCTTTTGCTGTAATTTATCACGGTATATCCAGATTCCAGAGAAAGTGTCACCTCATAAATTATCCACTGTGAAAAGCCACCAGTCCATGTATTATTAGCACCTTTAGGGAGATTACCCGTATTGTTCGTATTAAGTTTTAAGTTGTTATTAGTCAAAAGAAAATTGCTTCCGCTAGATGTAACAGCATAGTTTACCGCGCTAGTTCCTAATGTAACAACAGCTCCATCTGACAGATTTTGGTAATAAGTTTCAGTACAAACTTGCTTGATGGTCATGTTGCCATTATTATAACTGAGCTTGACAACACAGGAATAATTTAAATCAGTTGTTACATTCATTGCGTTGTTTGACTCATCATAGCAATTGTACTTTCCAGTACTTGAATTTTTCAGTATGTAACATTTATCCGCAGACAAATTGCTCAAGTCTGTCACTTGGTTACCAAGGGTAACTGAATAAGGCGCCGTCGCCCACATACTTCCGATGCCTAAAACCAGCATCGTAAGAAAAGTAAATAGTTTTTTCATTTTGATTTTGTTTATGTTAAAACGTTTCTATAATTTTGCATTAATGTAATATGCGGCAATCCACAATAAGTGTACACACATACGCTTTTGCGCGTACAAAGTTACAAATGTTAAATTATATTGCCCCCCCTAAGTAGTTAAATGTTGTTAAGGGGGGGCGAAATGAAAAAATATATGGTATTACAGCAGAAAAGATATATAAAAATGACGGGCGTAACACTGTGGTACGTCCGTCAGATTGTGCAGTATGGAAAAAAGGTATTGTGTGTTACTTGGCGGTGAAGGTGGTGACGCTGGTTGTGCCTGTGGCGGATGAGCCGATGTAGAGGCCGTGCCATGCTGTGGTTGCGTCGGTGGGGGCGCTGGTGGAGTATTTCACGTTGTAGGATGAGCCTGAGGTCATTCCCTTTGCGGTGCAAAGTTTGGATTTATTTCGTAGATTGTCATTAACATTTTGACGGATATATTTGGCAAATGGTCGGATGTGGTGGAAAATATGCTAAAAAAGGCTGATTATTTTTGTCGTTTTTGTTTATATTTACGTCAAAATCCTGCTGGATATGAATGATAGTAGAGAGAAAAATGCCTCGAACCATCTGTTGCATCAGATTAGTGATGTGATAGAGGAGCGCGGAACGATATTTGTTGATATCCCGAACGATATGATTGTCAGCAACGAGGAGTATATCTCGCCGTATTCGGTTGTTGCTCTTTGTCATAGCGGTCATTTGGAGAGTGAATATGACCTGAGGCGGGTGAATTTCCAATCGCATGATATCTCGGTGATGCGTCCGGGGCATATAATCAAGAATCTTGATATGTCGGATGACTATCGGGCACAGCTGATTGTAACTCCGGTGTCTTACCTGAATACCATGCGAAAACAGTATATGGATCACCATCTGGCGACCCACATGTCGTTTGACACTCATCCGTGTCAGCACCTGAATGATGAGCAGTACCGTCAGGTGTGCGATGCCTTCAGTTTGATGCGGACGGCTTGCAACGTAGATGGTGTGTACAGGGACGAGCTGATAAGCAGTGCTTTTCATACGCTGATGGTATTGCTGAGTACATACCGGTATGAGCAGTTGGAGAGCTTGCAGGATAACGGCAGGCAGTTGTCTTCGCGATTCAACGATGCCTTGATAGAGCATTACCGCGAGTCGCGAGAGATTGGCTTCTATGCACGTATGTTCAATCTTTCGCCCAAGTATTTCTCTACGCTGATTAAACAGGAGACAGGTTATGGCGCCGGCGAGTGGATTGACCGATATGTGGTCTTGCAGGCCAAGGCTTTGCTGAACAGGATGCGCAATATGTCTATCCAGGAAATCACAGACAGGCTTGGTTTCTCGGAGCAGGCTTCGTTCAGCCGCTTCTTCAAGCGTAATACTGGAATATCGCCAAAGGAATACAGGGAAAAGATTAACAGTAACAAATAGATAACCAAAAACATAAACATTATGAGACGTAGTATCCTGTGTTGTATTCTAATGCTGCTTTCCGGCACGATTGCCTATGCGCAGAAGCAGATTAGTGCTGCAAGTCCCGACGGGCAGACAAAGGTGACGATAACGCTGTCGGACCGTATATACTATGATGTAGAGAGTCATGGCGAGAAGCTGTTCGGCCAGTGCCACATAGGCTTGGTGCTGAGGAACCGTACGCTGGGCGAGAAGCCTGTGCTGAAGGGGAAGAAACAGACGACGGTAAGGGAGACCATCACCCCGATACATCCGCTGAAATCAAGTAGGGTGGAGAATAACTATACCTTGCTGGCACTTACATTCGGCGGTGGATACAAGGTGGAATGGCGTGTGTATAATGACGGTGTGGCGTATCGCTTCGTGACGTCGCTGAGGGGCGACATCGAAGTGATGGGCGAGGACGGAACGTGGCGGCTGGAGGCGCCTTGCAAGTTGGTACTGCAGCAACCGGGCGGTTTCAAAACCAGTTGCGAGGAGTTCTATTCGGTAGTGTCCAGTAGCGAATGGAAAGCTGGTGACCGCATGAGCGAATTGCCAATACTGGTTATGGGAGAGAGGCAGAAGGTGCTGATTTCGGAGTTTGACCTGTTTGACTATGCTGGCGCATTCCTGCGTCCGTGCGGCGAGGGAACCAATGCCTTTTCGATAATACAACCCAGGGCTCCGCTGGAATATGAGGATCAGGGTGACCGCAGCCAGAGGATATTGAAGGAGGCTGACTATGTTGCCAAGACAAAGGGCACACGCTCTTTCCCGTGGCGATATATGCTTATCACGCAGAAGGATGGTCAGCTGGTAGAGAGCACTATGCCTGTGCGTCTGGCGCCGGCAAATGTCATAGGCAATACTGATTGGATCAAGGTCGGTCACACTTGTTGGGACTGGCTTAACGGCATTCCCTTTGGTCCTGACGTGAAGTTCAAGTCGGGCATCAACCTGGATACATACAAGTATTTTGTGGATTTCGCTGCCCGTAACGGTATCGAGTACATGCTGATGGACGAAGGCTGGGCACTGGACACCCGTGATCCGTTCCGTACCAATCCCGAGGTTCATCTGCCTGAACTGATTGCATACGCTGCCGGCAAGGGCGTAGGCATCATCGTGTGGCTTCCCTGGCTAACGGTGGAGCATCACATGGATTTGTTCCAAAAGTTCGAGGAGTGGGGCATACGTGGTGTGAAGATTGATTTCATGGACCGTCAGGATCAGTGGATGGTGAATTTCTACGAGCGTTGTGCCAGAGAGGCTGCCAAGCATCATCTGGTCATCGATTTCCATGGTGCTTTCCATCCAAGCGGATTGGATTACAAGTATCCGAATGTGCTGACATACGAGGGTGTGCGCGGTATGGAGTTCAACGGTTCGTGCAAGCCTGACAACAGTATATGGCTGCCCTTCATCCGTAATGCCGTTGGACCTATGGACTATACGCCGGGTTCCATGCTGAACTATCAGCCGGAGCGTCATCATGGCAACCGCCCAATATGTTCGGGTGTAGGAACAAAGGCTTACAATATGGCTGTTTGCGTGTTGTTCGAGAGCAACTTGCAGATGCTGATGGACAATCCGTGCCGCTATGACCAATGGCCTGACTGTCGTGATTTCCTGACCGGCATACCTGTAAACTGGGACGAAACTCGTGTGCTTGCTGCCCAAGCAGGTGAGTATTGTGTGGTGGCTAAGCGCAAGGGCGACAAATGGTTTGTCGGTGGTATTACCAACAGCAAACCTCGTGACCTGCAGATTAAACTGGATTTCCTGCCCGATGGCAAACAATATAATATGGTCAGTTTTGCCGATGGTGCCAACGCCCATATCATTGCTATGGACTATCTGCGTCAGGAGAGCCAGGTGACCAGTGCCACTACGCTGTCGATACACATGACCCGTAACGGCGGCTGGTGTTGTGTGATTAAATAATTGACGCTGCGCGTCGAGACTGCTATCTCTCGACAATAATTAAGCGAGCTTATTATTGTTCTCGCTTAATCGCAGCCTTCATAATTCATAATTCATAATTCATAATTGACAGTTGATATGAGGAAATTATTGATTGTGGCTTTTTTGTTTGCTGTTGTGCCGTTTGGTTGGGCTAATGACGGGGTGTTGTTTGTAAATGGTAACCACCTGGTGCCAGTGCAGGAAACGGATATAGAGCTGAACCGCGAGGTGCTGACTATCAGTTTGGGTGATGATGGCTTCGCTACAGTTGATGTGCAGTATGTGCTGAACAATCGCGGTGAAGAAAAGACCGTGACGATGGGTTTCGAGGCGGTTGCACCATACAACGATGATGTCGCCTTCAGTCCGCAGGGCATCCATCCGTATATTCATGATTTCACCGTGGTGATGAACGGACAGAAACTGACTTATATGAATGCTGTTGTAAGGTCTGCCTATAATGTTGAGTGTGATTTCCTGCCTCTGAACTTGCAACAGTGGAAATCGTACGACGAGGTCAGGATGCGCAACGGCGAGGAACTGCCTGACAACAGTATGCTGTATGATGAAGGTCGGGACAGCCTGGTGAACTTTGCGTATGCATATTATTTCGTTGCACGTTTCCATCATGGCAAGAACACGATACATCATACCTACCGCTATCGTATGAGCTATGGGGTAGGGCGCACATTCGAGGTTCCGTACAGTCTGATGCCTGCCATGAGATGGGCTAACCGTCAGATTGACGACTTCACCTTGCGTATCAAGGCGACGAATACTGTCAAGCATTTCATTGTCGAGGACTCGCTGTTCAGCCGTGAACCGTTCGTGGTTAAGGAGGGTGTAGGCAAGATCAGGAAGTCTAAGTTGTATGACGAGTTTTTTACCGAAATTGCGCTCAGGAACGGAACAGTCGAGTGGCATGCGCTAAACTTCAAGCCTACGGGCAATATGACCATAGGGTCGGCTGACCAGCTTTGCTATAAGGGGTTCAAGTTGGGGTCTTTCTACGACCGTAGTGATAACTACCTGCCGGGAAGTTATATGATACCGGTTGAGAAAATGCGTGAGAATAGGCGCATCCTGACCAATCTGCCATACGCCAGCAGGGGATATGTGTTCAAGGACAAGAAACTGGAGAAATACTTTAGCCAGTTCTGGTGGTATATGCCGGATGCCCAGTGGAAACCCGATACCAGCGACTTCACTCCCCGCGAATGGAAGTTGATTAACGAGGGAGAGTGAAACTGCACCCGAAAAGGTATCATTACGGAAGACGAGAAGGGGTACAGGTTTGTTTTTATTCTATTTGTTATACGTGACTTTGAAATAATCAAGTAGTGATTTGTATTGATCTTGTGCTGTCAGGCAAGTATCCATCAGATAGCCATTTGTGTGTCCCCACTCGCGCAGACCACGATAGTAGAACAGTTTCAGTTCGTCTGTAATGATGAATGGGACTATGTCGTTTGCCAGACATTCCTTGAACATCAGCAGACGACCCACGCGGCCGTTTCCGTCCTGAAAGGGATGAATCCGTTCGAAGCACACATGGAAATCCAGGATGTCCTCCAATGTCTTCTTATGGCTGCAGTTATAGTCGCTAAGCAAAGCCTTGATTTCCCGATGCACCTCTTCAGGCACTGTAGTCTCCTGTCCTCCTACTTCGTTAGGTAGCCGTTTGTAGTTGCCAACGGCAAACCAGTCTTTCCGACTGTCCGATGTTCCCATCTTCAATAGTAGATGCAATTGTTTGATGAATGGTTCCGTAAGCCGATCCTCCACATGGTCGATGATATAATCTATACATCGGAAGTGATTGACCGTTTCCATTATATCGTCCACGTTAACCGTTTGGTCTTTGATACCGATTGTGTTGGTCTCAAAGATAAAGCGTGTTTGTTCGTGAGTCAAGCGACTCCCTTCTATATGATTGGAGTTATAGGTGAGGTCAATCTGTGTACGATGATAAATACCACCCTTAAGCCTGGAGGCTTTTTGCTCCTTCATGGCTTGCAACAATGGCGATACTTTCCTTTTTCCTGCACCTTTGCTGGGCATAACAGCATCAGCAGGAATGTTCCACGTCTTACCTGTCAGGAAAGCACCCTCAATCTTTCCGCTCGCACAGTAGTTGCGGGCAGTACGCTCCGAAATGCCATATTTCTCGGCAAACTGAATGACTGATATATACTCCATTATCTCGTCTATCGGCAAGTTTTGAACCAATTTCCGTTGCAAATATAACCATTTTTGCCGATATCGGCAAGAAATTAAGATATCATTTACTCCGCCTATTTCTGAATTTGTAGGGATATCAAGTTTCTTCTGCCAGGAGATAGAGTTTGGCGCTTTTGCGGCCTTGGCTTATTATGCCTGATGTCGGGTCATGGGGCTATATTATTAAGTCATTGCTCTATTTGAGGGAACGCTGCAAATAAATCCAGAGCTTGCGCAGTTTCTTCTATGAGTTTTGTCTTTATGAAGTTCTTTGTCCGCGTGTCATCAACGACCTCCCCCAATCCCTGCATCAACAGCTTGGGACTGGCTTCGCGGACTCTTCCGGCACACCAACTGGCATACTCGGCTACAGATTTTCCGGTTCTTTCCATGATGATCGTTTCGTTGATGTTGGCATGTAGTTGTTGCAAGAAATACCAGATATCAAACACATCGCGTGGCGATAACCTCTCTCCCATTGCGCATAGTTTGTGTGCAAACATATCAGGGATTCTCAGCACGCGGATGTCCGTACCAGCCAGTGTACGCATTTCGTAATGATTATCGAATTGTCGTGTGGAAATCTCTACTTTCAACATCCGTTCACCCTTGCCGTAGTTGAGTACAAGAATAGGGCCGAACTGTTTCTTTGCCTCATCGTCAATGGAACCGAACCGCAGAAGAATCTGACGCACCTTTGCATAGACAATATCCAGTTTGTTGGTATCTAGCAGGTTAAAGTCTAAATCGGTTGAAAAACGCGGCAGTTTGTGGAAGAACATAAGCGCTGTACCACCTTTGAAGCCCATGACATTGCACAGATCTTTATCTTTGAAGATGAGGCTCAGTATCTGAGCCATATACAGTTTATGTTTTTGCTTGTCCATCATGTTTCAAAGTTTAATGTCCAATAATGTAGCTACGCGTTCATTCAGTTTTTGTGAACGATACAAAGGCAGTAACTTACGCACTTGCTTGACCGACAGTGGACGAAGATTGTCGAAATAGCAGTTGCCTGCACTCAGATAGACCATATCGAGAAAAGCACGCTCTGGGGTGGCTATGGCTACATTATCCCGTTGTTCTATACTTTCCATGCCAATCCACAGTTCGGGTGAAATCTTACGGTACTGGTATTGCTTGCCATCAACCTCTACGGCACGGCTCAGATAGCTCACACAGGTAACGCTATCACCCCACTGGAAGACAACGCCAGCACGCTGCAATACATATTCGAGGGAAATATATGACGGACGGAATAAACTGCAAGCCATCTCCTGAGCGTCATATTTTTGCTTCGTATATATGCTTCTCCTCGGATTCCTTATTCGTCCTTCCTTGGCATAATAGTGTAACGACTTCGCCAACCGACTACTGTCGTTGCAGCCCGTTTGCATCATCAGAGACTGCAACGTAAACACCGTCCTCGGACTCTCAAGAATTGTTTGCAAAAGGCAAGATTGTGAACTCATATTCCAAAATATTTGTATTTTCAGTTCACAAAAGTATATGTATTTGATGATCTGACCAAATAATTCTTCATTTATTTTACCCTTATGGACATTTTAGTCTGAAAATCTTATCCCGCCATAGCGACGAGGGAAAGCAGGATGGTGATGATTGTCTTTTTCACTGTTAGTTTCTTATTTGTTTCTTCTATTATAACGCTCAATGGCGCGGTTTCATTTCATTGAAGCTAAAGAATTACGAAGAATTAACGGGAAAGGGAATTCACGGTTTGCTCCGCCTACCTGTCACAGGCGGACGGAGCAAATGCAGAATTATACCTATTTATTAACTTAATTAAAAAAATTACTTCCTTGATTTCAGTATCTTGTCCAACTGCTCGCGTGCCATTTGGAAGTATTTGCGATCGGTTTCGGTCTTGGCTTCCTCTGTCAGCTTATCTACATTGTAAATTATTTGCTCCAGTTCTTCCACAGAATCATCCCTGAAAAGACCATTCTCGTTGGCGCGTTTGCAGAGGGAGTAGATAGAGATGGCTGTGAGTTCTGCATTCTTGTTATTCTGATAGTAATTCTTCAGCGCAGAGAACATAAGCAGGATGTTGTTGCCGTCAAATGCCTGACTAATAGCCCCACCCATGACTTTCAATGGCTTCCCGTTAACTTCCCGTACAACATTAAAAGCAGAATCTCCACTTATCGATACCTTATCCTGGATGCGGACATCTCCCAAACGGTTCAGTTTTTTCGGGTCAATTTCTTTCTTGATTACTTTAAGGGATGAAATTGGATTAGAAGGAATCTTGGCATAGGTGACGATATATCGGGCGATGACGTTGCCTTTGGGGTCCTCTTTCCATTCAAGTGCATAAGCGTAGCGATGCGTCTTTGTTGTGTCGGTAGCATCAAGTATGTTCACATTTACATAGTTGCCGTATTGCTCACCGATGGTAACGTAGCGGTTTATGTCATCGCCTATTATCAGATTGCGTTTTCCTTCTTTCTGTGGATTTATTGTTGTCAAAGTATTGATGCCGTAGCAGTTAGGATTGTCGTTGCCGTTGGCCTCGAAAGCCTTTATCATTTCGTTGAGCAGGGGGCGTAGCTTCTTAGGAAGCGAGAACTGATAGATGTCACACCGCCATTTTAGCGGTGTACCTTCCTTTTGTATATCACGCTCACGACCTAAACTCTTTGTTACTTCCACGTTATTATCAATGGCTTTGGATATGAGACTGTTCATCCAGTCTTCAATGTTCTGCACGCGCTGCGCATAGGCGGTGTTGACGAGCAGCATACTCACCAACAATAGGATGTTCTTGATCTTTTTCATGATTAGATATAATATTTATTGTTAGAATGCTATGATAGGTTTTACTTGCTGTGTCTCTTTGCCTTCCAGACTGGCAGAGTAAACTCGTAAGACCTCTACCTGGTCTTGCAGTTGGTACGCTATTTGCAGAGCTGTTTCAGCAAGATAGATGTTAACGAGGGCTTGACGGTCGGTTGGGATGGGAGACTCTCCGCTCTGTGATAACTCCTCTAAGATAATGGGCTCTGCGATTGCTATTGGTTGCGGCTCATCTGATAGGATTTCCGGCTGAGGCTCACCAAGAACAGGTTGAGATTTGCTGGCTGTGCATCGCGGCTTGAGCGCGGCAGCAATGGATTTCTGTTCGGGAACTGCCTGCGGCAACTGTGTTTTGGTATCAGCCTTGGGACGTTCCTGCGGATGCCCTTTCCCAGCAACTATGGGGGAGGTTGGGAGGGGGGTGTTCTCCTTTGGCCAGAGCAGGAAGGCGATGATACCTGCCACACAGGCGGCTACAGCCAGGGGCCAAAGACGCAAGATGCGTGGACGTGGAGGGCACAGGTGCTCGTACTCCGCAGTCAGGTCAGCCTCGAAGATGTCTATGTCCTCTGCGGCTTGGTGTATAAGTTCCTTGTCAATCATCGTTGCTTCTTTTTAGTATGTTCATCAATCTTTTCCTGGCGGTGCTCAGCATGGCGCTGGCCGAGCGTTTCGGGATTCCTGTCTGCTCTGATATTTCGTCCAGACTCATCTCGTCGCCCTTCATGCGTATGAGCCTTTGTTCCGAGGGTGGCAGTCGCAGGATGGCATTCTCCAGGGCGCTCTTCCGCTCCCCTTGCAGTATAGGCGTATCAGCGCTGTTTCGTTCCTCAGGTTCTGCTATCCCTTCTAATGCCTTCGTTTCTCGCAGACGCTGTCGTCGCCAGACGCTGACGCACAGGTTTTTGGTGGCTCGGACGAGCAGGGCTTCCACATCGTCTCCCTTGCGCCAACCCCTTCGCAGCATACGCTCACAGACCTCCTGCACGATGTCCTCGGCATCCTCCTCGTTGTGGAAGAAGTCCGTTGCCACGCGCAGCATCTTGGTGCGCATATTCAGGATTGTATGTTCGAATTCTGTCCGAATCATTTGTATATATAACGCACAGGACGTCGGGATGTTAAGTCATCGAGTGAAAAAATAGGAGGAGTATCTGGTTTTTCGCATGTTTTTCTGTCCGTTATGCTTGCGAATCAGAGAATTTGTGTACTTTTGCACGTAGAAACCAGGTAAACGATGGCAGACGTCAGCAATAATAACGAGATGTTCACGGAGAATCTGTTCTGGGACACAGATGTGATGACACTGGATGTGGAGGCATATCCGGCCTATGTCATCCAGCGTGTGCTGGAGCATGGAGAAATGCAGGATTGGCGACTTATCAACCGCATCTACGGGCTGCAGAAAATTGTGGAGGTCTGCAAAGGTCTGCGGACGCTTGATCCCGTTTGCCTGTCATTTATCTGTGCAATTTCACACACACGCAAGGAGGACTACCGATGCTTTCATACCAGACAATCCGACCCGACACTCTGGAACTCCTGAAACGACTGATGGCGGAGCCGTTATTCGCCGGAACACGTTTGGTGGGCGGAACGTCTTTGGCGTTGCAATTCGGACACCGAAGTTCCATAGACTTGGATTTGTTCGGAACCATAGAAGAGGATACTGACTTGACAACAGAGGTCTTAGAGCGCATTGGGCCGACAATTCCCGGAAAGTGCACAGCGAAAATCAAAACTTACCGACTATGTGGAGTGAAGACTGACTTTGTCAGCTATGACCGTTATCCGTGGATTGACGCACCTGTAATTGAAGACGGTTTGCGCCTTGCGTCCCCAAAAGACATTGCGGCCATGAAGGTGAATGCAGTTCAAGGTAGGGGCACACGCAAGGACTTTGTGGACATGTATTTCCTTATACAACATTATGGTCTCGACCAAGTGATGCAATGGTATAAGGCCAAATATCCAGAGTATTCCGAATATCGTGCGATGCTCAGCCTTACTTATTTCGAAGATGCTGAGCAGCAACCGATGCCTTACATGTTTGTAGATGTTTCGTGGGAAGAGATGAAACGTAGGATTCTCGCATCGGTCGAGGCGTATAACGCAATGTAAGCGGCCAACATCTTAAATCAACTTTCTTCGGCCAGGAGATAGAGCTTGGCGCTTTTGCGGCCTTGGCTTATTATGCCTGATGCCGGGTCGTGGGGCTATATTATTAAGTCATTGCTCTATTTGAGGGAACGCTGCAAATAAATCCAGAGCTTGCGCAGTTTCTTCTATGAGTTTTGTCTTTATGAAGTTCTTTGTCCGCGTGTCATCAACGACCTCCCCCAATCCCTGCATCAACAGCTTGGGACTGGCTTCGCGGACTCTTCCGGCACACCAACTGGCATACTCGGCTACAGATTTTCCGGTTCTTTCCATGATGATCGTTTCGTTGATGTTGGCATGTAGTTGTTGCAAGAAATACCAGATATCAAACACATCGCGTGGCGATAACCTCTCTCCCATTGCGCATAGTTTGTGTGCAAACATATCAGGGATTCTCAGCACGCGGATGTCCGTACCAGCCAGTGTACGCATTTCGTAATGATTATCGAATTGTCGTGTGGAAATCTCTACTTTCAACATCCGTTCACCCTTGCCGTAGTTGAGTACAAGAATAGGGCCGAACTGTTTCTTTGCCTCATCGTCAATGGAACCGAACCGCAGAAGAATCTGACGCACCTTTGCATAGACAATATCCAGTTTGTTGGTATCTAGCAGGTTAAAGTCTAAATCGGTTGAAAAACGCGGCAGTTTGTGGAAGAACATAAGCGCTGTACCACCTTTGAAGCCCATGACATTGCACAGATCTTTATCTTTGAAGATGAGGCTCAGTATCTGAGCCATATACAGTTTATGTTTTTGCTTGTCCATCATGTTTCAAAGTTTAATGTCCAATAATGTAGCTACGCGTTCATTCAGTTTTTGTGAACGATACAAAGGCAGTAACTTACGCACTTGCTTGACCGACAGTGGACGAAGATTGTCGAAATAGCAGTTGCCTGCACTCAGATAGACCATATCGAGAAAAGCACGCTCTGGGGTGGCTATGGCTACATTATCCCGTTGTTCTATACTTTCCATGCCAATCCACAGTTCGGGTGAAATCTTACGGTACTGGTATTGCTTGCCATCAACCTCTACGGCACGGCTCAGATAGCTCACACAGGTAACGCTATCACCCCACTGGAAGACAACGCCAGCACGCTGCAATACATATTCGAGGGAAATATATGACGGACGGAATAAACTGCAAGCCATCTCCTGAGCGTCATATTTTTGCTTCGTATATATGCTTCTCCTCGGATTCCTTATTCGTCCTTCCTTGGCATAATAGTGTAACGACTTCGCCAACCGACTACTGTCGTTGCAGCCCGTTTGCATCATCAGAGACTGCAACGTAAACACCGTCCTCGGACTCTCAAGAATTGTTTGCAAAAGGCAAGATTGTGAACTCATATTCCAAAATATTTGTATTTTCAGTTCACAAAAGTATATGTATTTGATGATCTGACCAAATAATTCTTCATTTATTTTACCCTTATGGACATTTTAGTCTGAAAATCTTATCCCGCCATAGCGACGAGGGAAAGCAGGATGGTGATGATGCAACTGCGGTTGATACGTTGGATTTCGATCAGACGTACGACGGTATGTACTATGACATGCAGGGACGTCGCACACCCAAGCCTGCAAAGGGTCTGTACATACTGAACGGTAAGAAGGTAATGATCAGGTAGTGCAAATGAGGAAAAGAGTTATGACAGAGAAGATATATATGAAGCCTGTGATGAGGGTCCTAATGACCGAACCGGAATCGGAGATTCTGGGTGAAAGTGTATTTAACCCCGAACTTCAGGAGGAAGAAGCCGGGGAATCATGGGCCAGGGACGGTGTAAACTATGATGTATGGGAGAAATAGTCTGACCCTATAGTATATTTAGGAAGAAGGTTATCATTGCCGTGTTTATCAGGTCTGCAAACATGGCTCCTATAATAGGTACTATCAGGAAGGGTTTGACTGTATAGCGGTATTTGTAGCATACGGCACTCATGTTTGCCATTGCGTTGGGAGTCGCACCAAGACCGAAACCACATATGCCTGAACAGAGGACTGCTGCATCGTAATTGTGTCCTAATAGTGGGAATGCTACAAAGTATGCGAACAGTGCCATTAGCAGGACCTGTGATACTAGGATGACGATGAGTGGGAGTGCCAGGGTCTGCAATTCCCACAGCTTGAGCGATATCATTGCCATGCCGAGGAACAGGGACAGGCAGATATTGCCTACGCTGACTATGCGTTCCATATCAAGAAGTGAGTCGGCACTAACCTTCTGGCCGTTTTCCCTGTAACTGATGAATCCCATTATGTTGCGTGCTATGGCAGCAAGAATCAGGGCCCCGAAATAGGTAGGGAAGGTGATGCCTGTCTTTGCGAACAGCCAGCTAAGCAGGGTTCCGCCTCCCATGGTCAGCAGGATGCAATAGGCTGCTTTTGCGTATTGTTGGAATTCCTGCTCGTTGGTACTGACTCGCTTTGCACGGCCTGAGGGCGAGGCTTCGTCACTCTCTATACCTGCCATTGCGGGGTCAATGTCCTCGTCTTTAGGATGCATCTGTTCGTCTGTCAGTTTTGTACGGATTATCTTCTCTGCCAGAGGACCGCCAAGCATGGAGCCGGCTATAAGCCCAAAGGTTGCGGCTGCCATTCCGATCGTCGCTGCGCCATTCAGTCCCATTCCTTCCAGAACACTTGCAAAACCGCCTGCCGTACCATGCCCGCCTGTCATTGATATACTGCCAGCTGCCATGCCCACAAGTGGACCGACATCCATGAGGCGGGTAATGCCCATGGGAATCAGGTTCTGAATTGCTATCATTACTATCAACAGGGAAATCATGATTACTAAAAGCTTGCCGCCTTGTTTCAATACTTTCAGGTCACTCTGGAATCCGACGCAGGTAAAGAATGCCAGCATAAAGACATCCATCAGTGTCTTGTCGAAGGATACTTCGATATGGAACCATGTGTACAATGCGAGAGTGAGCAACGAGAATATTATGCCACCGCTTACGGGTGAGGGTATGCAGAATTTCTGCAGAAATGATACCTTGCGGGTTAATGTCATACCGACAAGCAGGGCCAGGGCACCTATGCCGGCTGTTTGTATCATGTCAAGTCCTATAGTTGTCATATTATAGTCGTTTTATGTTCAGAATCTGTATTGTAGCTTGATATTGGCTGCGTGTCTGTTTACCTTGGCATCGCTGCATAATGCATCAATCATGTCGTGCCAGTCAAAACCTATATTCCATTTACTGCCAAACTGCTTGTTTACGGACAGGCATCCATATACGGGTGTGCCTATTATCTGGTATCTGGGTGACTTGGCAGTAAAATATACAAGTTGCATCCCTATCTGCCAGTGGTGGGGTAGATACACGGTGGGTGCAATACGGAAGGTGGCATAGGTCCTGCTCTTGTCAATATACAGGTTAGTACCGCCTGTCAGGCTGACCTTGTTTGTCTTCCAATAGACTGATGTGTTGAGCTCGGCAAAGTTCTCACCTTCATCAATGGCGTAGTAGCTTGCTTCGGCTTGGACGGTAAGTCTCCGCCTGCTGTGGGCGTATGCCAGCTTGATTTGGTTAATATCGCTGGCTTCCAGTTCTCCCTGCTTAATTGCCCATTCCACTTCTGAGAATGTGACATTCTCCATGAAGATGGTTGTGTAGATAGGGTCGTAGTATTTGCGATAATAGCCCAACTGTATCTGATGGTGTTTGTTGGGGTTATATATGACGCAGGCGTTTGCATTGTCGCGTATGTCGGTGAATTTCTGGATTAAGGCATTTTCCATCACCTTGTAGTTGAATATTATCAGGCGATTACCGATGGTTATCCTCCATTTGGGCAAGGACCATGTCAATTGCAGATATACATCGTTGTTGAAAGCGTTCCAACTGCGTGTTTTGTTCTTTTCGCTTGTCATGAGGTAGTTTCCCTCAAGTCCAAAAGTCATGGACAGACGCTTGCCGAACAGTGGTGTGTTAAGTTCCAGGGTATACTGTGGCAGCTTGTTAGACAGTATGGGGTCACTGGCGTATTGGTAACCGCCTAAAATCAGCAGTTCGGTACCCTGGTCGTTGAAAGTGTGGAAATATCTGGCCCTTCCCATGACCTTGCGTGACGGGATGGAAAGGATGTTGAGATATTGTTGGGTGAAATAGGTCAGTAGACGGTCTTTCTTACCGAACCTGTTGGTCATGTGAAGCGACAGATATTCGCTGTCACCCGACTGGTGACGATATGAGGCATTGGCATACAGGTCAGTCTTCTTACTGCCGTATAGCGCATTGACGGTTGCAATGCCTGCCATTTCTTTCCCGAAGCCTCCCTGTCCTTCCACGAAGCCTTTCAGCTTGTCAGGCATCTTCATGTTGATATCCAGAACCTTGTTCATCCCTACGGCACCCTTTGCGACGCCGGCATTGTCACAAACCTGGATCTGTGCAATATCCTTGGCTTTCATCTGGCTTATGATCAACTTTGTGTCGCCATTGATAGGACAGTTGTCGATGCGCAGGTTGAAGCCCGACAGTACATCTTCGTAACCGCCTACCATCAGATCCGGAAACATCTGAAGGATATCCATCAGTGACTCTTCGCCAGTCAGTTCCATCCGCTGTGGATAGATCATTGTCCTGTCGGCCTTTACCTCTATGATGGGCAGGTCCCCGTCTGCGAACACCGGTGCGGACAGGAGCAGGATGCAGGTCAATATCAACAGATGCCTCAGCATTTATCTGTTCAGCTTAAATGCAAGCATCGTGAGGTCATCGCTCTGCTCCGTGTCACCTACATACTGGTGTACAGCGGTTATCATTGTTTTTATCAGTTCCTGGGGAGAACCGCTGAATGTCGTGATGACATCTGTAATGCGGTTCATTCCGAAATGCTCCTGACTTGCATTCTCCGCCTCGGTCAGCCCGTCGGTATACAGGAAAAGCATTGCTCCGGGTGCTATCATTGTCTCCTGCTCGGTATATTGCAGCTCAGTTGTCACACCGACGGGCAGGTTTGAGTCGCATGGAAGAAGTGTGTCCCCGATGAACGGTGCATCGTGTCCGGCGTTGCAGTAGCGCAGCAGACCTGTTGCCAGATCCAGCACACCGACGAACAGCGTTACGAACATGCAGTTCTCGTTGCCCTCGCAGATGTTCACGTTCATCGTCTCGACGATATGGCTCGGCTTGTCTGTATGTGCCGAGATATTGCGGAACAGCGTACGGCTTACAGCCATCACCAGCGAGGCAGGAACACCCTTGCCCGAAACATCGCCTATGCAGAAGAACAGCTTCTCGTCGTGTATGAAGAAATCATACAGGTCACCGCCTACGGCCTTGGCAGGCGTCAGCGAGGCATATAGGTCTATGTCCTTGCGGTTGGGGAAGGCAGGGAAGGTCTTGGGCAGCATGGACATCTGTATGCTGTGCGCCACATTCAGCTCACTCATTATAGTAGCCTTGGCTGCCGTCGTTTCCTTCAGCTCCTCGATATACTGCTTCAGCGACTGCTGCATGGTATCGAACGAGTCACGCAGCTGAGCCACCTCGTCATTATGCTTGAAAGTGGGAAGCGTAGTGTCGAAGTTACCCTTGGCAATCTCCCTTGCCGACTTGGAGAGGAACGCCAGAGGTTTTGTCGCACGGCGTATGCTCCTGGACATGAAGATGAAGATCACTATGCCACCGATACTCATGAAAAACAGGATTACTGCGGCAAGAACCATCCCCCAGAAGAATACCATTTCGCGGTGTTGTAAAACTACCAGTGTCCAACCTGTATGGCCTATCTTGCTGGTGTTGATGTAATATGGAGTACCGAGCAGGTCATACATGGCAAGATCCTTTGATATCATTTCCTGTTTGTTTTTCAGGATATTGATATCTGTCGAGTCGGAACCGGCAATCCTGGTGCCTTTGCTGTCCAGAATCTGAATTGAGAAGTAAGTTTCGTCATCTAGACTTTCTATGCTGTCATCATCATCGATAAAGAATCCCTGCTTGACTTCCTTTACAGTTTCATGCAGTAGTTCGTCAAGCCATTGGAGTTCGATGTCAATGCCATATACTCCGACCCTGTCACCCTTACGGTCGAAAAGGGGTATGACGTAACTGCAGTACATGCTGCTGTTTACACTGTCATCGTAGTAGAGGTCTGTAAGATAGCCGTCGTCATTCCTGGTTAGGGAAAGACCTCTCTGATACCATACTCCATTGAAATAGTCATGATGTGGAGAACCTATCTGCTGTATTTCGATGTGTGTGCTGTCGGTGTAATAGGCATAGGCTTCGAACCATCGGCCATGACCTTTGAAATAGTCGGGCTCGAAAGCTGCAAAACATCCTTTCAGGTGGGTGTTTACTTCCATGATTTTCTTCAGGGAACCGAAAACCTGTTCGGGGGTATTCATATTGTACTCTACCTCGAGACGGTTGTTGAAGGTGCCTGTCTTGGCTGCATACATCATATTCTCGAGACTGCCGGCAATACCATCGGTCACATATTTACCGCGAATGCTGCTGTTCATGAGTGAAACTTCGAAGACGAACAGTAGTATGGCTCCGATAATCAGAGTGTTGAAGCATAGTATGATTCCCAAAACGCGCCATGTGATGCGGCGTGACAGCTTGCTCCTTTTCATATAGCTTTTTCTATGGTCAGTATATTCCTGTTATTCTCGTAGACATAGCGGACATCATCCATCTTACGGCGTAGGATAAAGATACCAAGTCCGCCTATGCTGCGTTTCTTCCATGACAACCCTGTGTCGGGTTTTTCTTTTTCTAACGGGTTGAAGGGCACCCCGCCATCCTCGAAACGTATGGTTATACGGTCGGTCTTTTCAATATCAATGTCCAGCCACCCCCCTTCATCGGGAAGATAGGCATATGTCGTCACATTCATCACAATTTCCTCGCATGCCAACCGCAGGGCCAAGGCTGTTGTCATGCTGCACGAAGAAACCTCGGGCGATTTCAGTATGGCACCGAGAATCTCACGTGCCTGTCCCTTGACTGGCTGAAAATGCAGCTTACTCATACCCTTCCGACAAGAACTATTATGGAACGCGGACCTACAAGTACCTCGTTCTGGTTATCTACAACAGGTTCCTCGCCCGGCTCAAATATGTCGTACGGCGTTGCCATACCGGTATTTGCAAACACATGCCAGGCCATCCCCTGCGGCAGCTGGGGCAGTTCGAATCCGTGCATCTCCCAGTGCATGTTCATTGCCACATATATGAAATCATCGGGTACACCGTCCGTCTCGGCATATCTGCCATTCAGCATAAACGCAAGCGTAAGGTTCTCGTGTCCGCTTTCGGGTTGCCATGCCTTCACACCGTGCCATGAGAAATCTGGGTATCCATGTCCGAGATAGTCTTGATGGCGCAGGTTATCCTCGTAGCGAAGCACCTTGTGCATACGGCGGAACTTGATGATTTTCCTGAAATAGCGGAAGATGTCAGCATTCCTTTCCATGTCGTTCCAGTTGAGCCACGCAATTTCGTTGTCCTGACAATAGGCATTGTTGTTGCCCTTTTGCGAGTTTCCCATCTCGTCGCCCGACAATATCATCGGAATACCCTGGCTCACCATCAGCATGGTTATGGCATTCTTCACCTGGCGGTGGCGCAACCCGTTAATATCCGGATTATCCGTTTCTCCCTCGCAGCCGCAGTTCCAACTGTTGTTATTGTTCTCACCGTCACGGTTCTCCTCACAGTTAGCCTCGTTATGCTTGCTGTTATACGACACAAGATCCATCAGCGTGAAGCCGTCGTGCGCCGTTATAAAGTTCACACTCGCCTTGATTCCGCGTCCCTGCGAGGCATATAGGTCAGGTGAGCCTATTATGCGCTCCTTCACATCCGCCAGCACCTGGTCGTCACTCTTCAGGAAGCGGCGCATGCTGTCGCGGAACTTACCGTTCCACTCCGCCCACCGTCCCCACGACGGGAACGAGCCTACCTGATAAAGACCACCGGCATCCCAAGCCTCGGCAATCAGTTTTGTCTTGCCCAGGATAGGATCGTGTGCCAGAGACTCCAGCAATGGAGGGTTCGACATTGGATTGCCGTTCTGGTCACGTCCCAGTATGGCAGCCAAATCAAAGCGGAACCCGTCTATGTGATAGTTCGTAACCCAATAGCGAAGGCTCTCGACAATCATGTCGCGCACATTGGGATTGTTGCAGTTCATCGTGTTTCCGCAACCGCTGAAGTTATAGTAATGACCGTCAGGCGTCAGCATGTAATACGTCTTGTTGTCGATGCCCCGGTATGAGATATACGGTCCCTGCTCGTTCCCCTCTGCAGTGTGGTTGAACACCACGTCGAGTATTACCTCAATGCCGTTCTTATGCAACTGCTTAACCATATTCTTCAGTTCGTCCACTTGCATTGCAAACCTGCCAGAAGCTGCGTATGCAGCCTTAGGGGCGAAGAATCCCACGTTGCTATAACCCCATAGATTATATAGCTGGCGACCGTCAATAGGCGATATGCGGTTGTTCTCGAACTCGTCAAACTCATGTATAGGCATCAGTTCCACACAGTTCACTCCAAGTTCCTTCAGATACGGAATCTTCTCTATTATCCCGGCAAAAGTACCCTGATGCTTTACGCCCGAAGCTGCACCGCATGTAAAGTTACGCACGTGCATCTCATATACTATCAAGTCGTTTACGGGAGTTTCCAGAGGTAAGTCGTCTTCCCAGTCAAAGTCGTTCTGCACCACACGCGCACGGTACTGGTACAGGCTGTTCCAATTAGGCTGTTTCCCCCACACATCACGACCCACTATAAGCTTTGCGTACGGGTCGAGCAGGATCTTAGACCTGTCAAAACGATGACCTTCCTCCGGCTTGAATGGACCGTCCATGCGGAAACCGTATTCTATGTTCTCGTAATCAAGGTCAAATATAATCATCGAGAACACATTGCCAAGCCTGAACTCCCTGAAGAAAGGAATCTCGATAAAAGGGTTCTCCTCACGGTTGTGGAAGAGCACCAGCGTGCAGTCGGTGGCATAGCGGGAATATACCGAGAAATTAACCATGTTGCCTACGACCATTGCGCCAAAAGGATAAGGTCTTCCGGCACGCAGTTTCAGCCCTTTGTATTCATGTGTCGGAAAAAGGTCGACCCTAAGCATAATCGAAGAAATTGATAAAACCCGTTACATTCATGATGTCTTTCACCTCATCGCTTATTCCGCTAAGGCAAATCTTCAGCCCCTTAGTCGCAGCCACCTTCTTGGAATACAGCAACACACGCAGACCTGTACTGGAGACATAATTACATGTAGACATGTCAATCACCACATCGCAACCCCTCTCCAGGATGTCAAGCAGATCGCTTTGTACTTGCTGGAAATTAAATGAATCCAGCGCCTTGTCCAATTTATATGTTTCAGTCATAACGTCCAGTCCATGCAGTTGCGCACACGCAGGTCTGCGTATGGCTCTGCGTTGAATATTGAAGGGTTGTTGCTCATCTGCTGCTCTGTTCCGTACAGGAACGAGAACGGACGGTTCTGCTCCATAGTCAGGTCCATAGCCTCCTGCAGCAGGTTCACGTCGTCGCGACAGTCGTACATAAACCTGTCCGTGTCGTGGTTGTCCAGGAACAATATTAGTTTGAATCCCTCGGGATACTTTGCAAAATGATCGGCAATCCTGCTACGCAGTGCCATGTTACCCTTGATGCCACGGCCGGAATGAATCTCGTCGAGCAGTATGTCGCGATATGCAAAGTCCAGCACGCCGTCCAGCGTTTCCGTATAATCCGCCTGCAAGTCATCCTGGCTGAACGGCTTCGTATCCTGTGCCAGGAACTCCTGCAATCTGGCATCGGTCTTGAAATAAAGCTGACCTGCCAGTTGCGGACCTATACCGAAGGCCCACACCTCGCCGAACACCACGATATCACTGTTTATCTCCTGCAACCTGTCGCGCAAGCCCTTCAGGAAGCTGTGCGGCTGACCCAGAGCATGATCTATGCGGAAAGCATCCACACCCATTCGTGCAAGCTTCTCCGCCTTGTCTATCATGAAGCCCGCCACATCCGGGTTTGTCAGGTTGAACTTTGGCAGATCACCGAAGCCCAGGAACGAAACAAACTCGTCGCTGTCCTCCTTCGGGAAGAAGAACCAGTCACGGTGCCTGCCGCCGTTCTTCAGCAGCGACTCCTCGAAAACAGGAGCCTGATACCAGCAATGGTTGGGAACGAAATCACATATAATCCTCAGCCCCTTGCCATGAGCCACGTCAAGCAACCGCTGATAATCCTCCCAAGTACCGAAATGCGGATCCACGTCCTCGAAATTCAAGGTATGATACCCATGATAGTTCGCCGACTTGAAAATAGGCGAAAGCATTATGGCCGTAAAGCCGAGGTCCTTGATGTAGTCAAGCTTCTCAATAACACCCCGCAGGTTTCCCCCGCAGAAAACATTCTCACTCTTCGGAGGTTTCTGCCAGCCTCCGTTGAATCTGTCAATCAGCAGATGATAGATCCTTACGTTATCAAACCACATTGCTTTCTTAATATTTAGATAAAATATCAAATACTCAGTTCGTCAAGCACTGTAATCAGTCGCTTGTCAAAGACTTTGTCCGTGCGTATGCACTCGGAGAACGGCACATATACAATGTCGTTGTTGCGCACGCCAATCATCACGTTGCGCTGTCCCTGCATGATAGCCTCTATGGCTCCCACACCCATGCAACTTGCCAGTATGCGGTCGCGTGCAGACGGGCTGCCACCGCGCTGCAGATGACCCAGGATGGATACGCGTACGTCAAATCCAGGAAACTCCTGCTTTACACGGTCGGCATAGTACATAGCACCACACTTGGGACTCTCCGATACGATTACAATACAAGATTTCTTAGACTTGCGGATACCGCGTCCCATGAATGCCGCCAGTTGGTCAACATCAGTAGCCTCCTCAGGTACTATAGCAGCCTCGGCACCGCACGCTATTGCACAGTTCTGTGCCAGGAATCCGGCATCACGCCCCATAACCTCGACAAAGAATATACGCTCGTGCGAGTTTGCAGTATCGCGAATACGATCCACGCACTCCATTATGGTATTCATCGTCGTGTCATATCCGATAGTCGCATCCGTGCCGTACAGGTCATTGTCTATTGTCCCCGGCATACCAATGCAGGGGAAGTCATGCTCCATGGCAAATTCGCGGGCACCCGTCAACGAGCCGTTGCCTCCAATTACAATCAGGGCATCGATTTCCTCCTTCAGACATGTTTCGTAGGCCTTCTGCCTTCCCTCCACCGTCATGAATTCCTTGCTGCGGGCACTCTTCAGGATAGTACCGCCCCTCGTTATGATACCGCTTACATCCTCGGTGCTGAACTCCTTAATCTCACCGTTTATCAGACCGTCAAAGCCGCGATATATACCTTTTATCCTAAAACCGTTGTATATACCTGCGCGTGTAACGGCACGGATTGCCGCATTCATGCCAGGCGAATCACCTCCTGATGTCAGGATACCAATAGTCTTGATCTTTCCCATTTTACTCTTGTTCTGTTATGTTATTCCAAACGACCTGTTACGCGCAGGTATTCTGTTTCGTATATCTTCAGTTGCGTCTGAGCCTCTATCAGGTTGCTACGAGCTTGCTGCCACTGCGACTGCGCATCCAGCAAGTCAGTCATTGTACACAGCTGGTTGTCATATTTCTCACGCATCACGCGCAGGTTCTCGTCCGCCTGCTCACGGCCAACCATAGCCGTCTCCACCATACGCTCGCCGTCAGTAACATTCTGCACAGCCCTGCGCACCTCTACACGCATGCTGCGCTCCATCTGCTGCAGCTGCAGTTTCGAGTCGTTCAGGTTCAGCTTTGCCTTCTTCACCTTCTTGAACTCAGCGCCCCAGTGGAAGATAGGCAACCTCAGCGAGAATAAAGCGTGAGGGCTACCACCATTGAAGGTATGGTTATAGTTGATTGTGCGGTTTGGCAGGTTCATCACACCAACCAGCTTCACATTGTCATGGTACGAATAGTTTCCCATAATCGCAACTGTAGGCAGATAGTTTGAACGCTCCTTCTTGACCAGTTGCTCTTTTACCTTAACCTGTTGCTGAAGCAGAAGCAGATCTGGGCGTGAGGAGAAATCCTCAGACAATTCTGGTGTCTGAATTATGGATTGTGAATTAAATACGGTGTCCGTTGGTACTATTATCAGGTTGAAATCCGTACCTATGATATTTGCCAGTGCCAATCCGCACAGCTGTTCGCCGTTGCGAGCCTTCTGCAACTGATAGCTGACCTCGTTCTGCTTTGTGGATACACGAAGCAAGTCATTCTCCGTAGCCATCTGCACATCATTTGCCAGCTTCACCTTGTCATAAAGCCCCTGCATCTGGCGTGCATAAGCCTCAAGCATCCGGACTTTCGAACTAACTGCAATAAGCGTATAGTAGGCATTGTCAACATCGGCAATAACCTGCATGCGTATTTTGCGTCGCTGTTCCTCGCTTACCGTCTGGCCGATACGGGCAAGGTTGTTAGCAGCCTTTATCTGTCCGCCCGCATACAGCGGCAACGTAACATTCACACCAGCCAGGAAGGTGCCGCGAGTCTGCAGCGAAACACCCAGCACGTCGCTTATCTGCAGCAAGTCCTGATCCTGCATGTGGAACATCGTAAACGAGCCGTCCACCTTCGGCAGATACTGGGCAAATGCTATCTGTCGGTCAAGTTTCGCCTTCTCCACGGCATTATCAGCCATCATGACCTTCTCGTTGTTTTCGAGAGCCATTTTTCGGCACTCCTGTAGCGACAAGGGCAGGGCAGTGGCTACCTGGCCTAACGCCGGGGTAATTGTTGCGGCCAGGATGAATGATATGATTGATTTTTTCATGCTTTCGTTTTCTTTACTTTATAGATGGTAGAATAGAGGATAGGCAGGAATACCAGGATAATCAGCGTTCCAATTGTCAGACCGCCCATTACGCATACTGCCATAGAGCCGTACATCGGGTCGGTAACCAGCGGAGCCATACCCATCACAGTGGTAAGAGATGCCATTATAACGGGGCTGGTACGGCTTACTGTAGCATTAACCACTGCATCGTACGCAGGAACCTTCTCCTCATTACGTAATCTGTTAATCTCATCAAGCAATACAATACCGTTTTTGATCATCATACCTACAAGACCCATGGCACCCAGTATTGCGATGAAGGTAAATGGCGTTCCTATTATAAGAAGTGAAGGTACGATGCCGACCAGAATGAACGGCAGGCAGAACACTACTATCAGCACCTGCTTCCAGCTGTTGAACAGCAATAGCATGATGAGCAGGATAAATACGAACGTCATCGGGAACAGACCCAGGATGGAACCTGCAGCAGTTGCCGAGCTCTTGCCCTCACCCTCCCATGACATGGAGTAGCCCTGTGGCAGAGGGATAGCCTCGACGGCCTCCTTGATGTCAGCTACCACTTTCTTGGGCGTTGCATCGTCAAGTTCCGGGTTAGGGTCACATTCAGCCTCGATTGTACGCTGGCCGTTGCGACGGAAGATGTAGTCCTCCTCCCATTCCAGGTGTATATCGCTGTTGACGGTGCTCAGCGGAATACTGTTGGTCAGACGGCTTTCCAGTTCCTCGACTGTGGTAAGCCCCATCAGCAAACGTTTGAAGTCATCTGCTGTTACATGCAGATTCAGGGTACTCCATACCGGTATGGTAGATATGTTTTGTATCTTTGAGCCGTCCTCGTTGCGAACTTGCATTTGTACGATGACAGACTTGTCCTGGTCACTGATTATACCTACAGGCATACCATCTGTGGCAGCAAGAAGGGCATTGGCAACGTCTCCGCGGTTCAGTCCGCTTCGCAAGGCGTCCGTTTGGATATAGTTGGTCACGATTGACTTGCCCTTGGGTTGCCAGTTGTTCTGTACCGAGTACGCATCCGCATACTTCGATTTGCGCATTAGTGCCTCTGCCTTATGCGACAGCTCCCTCAGTATCTCGGGGTCAGGTCCCTGGAAGGCAACCTCGACAGTGTGGGTCGTATTTATACTGAAGTTATAATTACGGAATCGTATATATGCATCGGGATATGCGGCACGTAACTTTGGGCGTATTTCCTTGATAACAGCCTTCATTGTCTTGAAATCCTTGCAGTCAACAATCATCTCGCCATAATGGTTGCCGCCACTGTTCATGGGACGTACAAAGCTATAGCGCGTGGGAGACGAACCCATCGCTGCCGTAACACGGTCTATCTTCTCGTTCTTTAGCAATGTTTCCGTAATATTCATCAGGTCTTCACGCACACGGTCAGGACTGGTCTGGTCTGGAAGATAATATTCTATGACAAACTGACCGTAGTCAAAATCTGGGAAGAATACTTGCTTGACCTTAAAGAATCCAAATCCGCACAAAATCAGCAACGCAACCATAACACCGATGGTTGTATATCGGAAATTGATAAGTCTGCCAATAAGCCAGCGGATGAAAGCCTGCAACTTAGTATCCTTGACCTCTCCGTCACCGGACTTTTCTTTGGGACGCAGTGGCATCCACGCTACAACGCACGATGGAACCTGCACCATAGCCATAATCCATGATGCCAACAGCGATATGCACAATACCAGGAATAGGTCGCGACAGTATTCGCCGGCAGTACTCTTTGCAATATATGTAGGGAAGAACGTCAGTACCGCAATAACGGTTGCTCCCAGCATAGGTAGCGCTGTGTTGTTAACTATATTGTATAGATAGGATTTGGGTCCAAGTCCGCGTTTCCTGTCAACCAGTATTCCGTCCATCACTACGATGGCATTGTCAACCAGCATACCCATTGCCACGATGAATGCACCTAGCGAGATACGCTGCAGCGTACTGCCTGCCAGAAGCAAGATTGGGAATGAAACGAATATGGCAAGTACCAGACTTGTACCTATAATCATACCGCCACGAAATCCGTATGTGAACATAAGAACTACAATCACAATCAATACTGATTCCAGCAGATTGATAAGGAATCCGTTTACGGCATTGTTTACCTGGTCGGCTTGGAAGAAAATCTTGTCTGTCTTGAAACCGATGGGGACACGCTCCATAACCTCGGCAAGCTTTTTGTCAACGGCCTTGCCCACATCAGGAACAATGGCATCATCGCTCAACGTGATACAGATACCCAGCGAAGGCTTTCCGTTTACAAAGAAACCTCCCGTCTGTGGTTCCTTGTAACTGCGCTCTACAGTTGCAATATCACCCAGACGGATAATCTTGCCGCCTACGAAGCGGATATTCAGGTTTGCAATATCTTCCTCATCCTCCAACTCGTTATTTACACGTAGTTGCAGACGGTCATCCCCGTTTTCATAATTTCCGGCACTTACCGTCTTGCCGGCATTCTTTAGACCAAGCATAACCTGAGTGGGCAGCATACCCGAACGAGCCAGCTTCTCCTTGTCGATGATTATGTTGATGACTTCTGGGCGTGTGCCTATGATATTAATGCGCTTTACCCCCTTTACGGTGAGCAGTTCGCGGCGCACCAGCTTCGCATACTTCTCCATCTCGGCATAGCTGTACCCGTCACCCATGAAAGCGTAAAACAAGCCATATACATCCAGCATGTCATCTATTACGATGGGAGCATAGCATCCCTGGGGAAGTTTGGGCTTGACATCGTTTGCCTTACGGCGCAACTGGTCGAAATGCTGTTCCATTTCCCCCATTTTTACCTTATCCAGGAACTTTACCGTTATGACTGCCATGCCTGGGCGGCATTCCGAATTCAGTTCCTTCACGTCTGCAAGCGTACGCAGTTCATCCTCCATTACCTGTACTGCTTTCAGTTCCACCTCATGTGCAGTAGCACCTGGATACACCAGTACAACTGAAGCCTGTTTGATAGCTACTGCAGGGTCTTCCAGTTTGGGCATATTCAAGTAGCTGAAAATACCCATCAAGAGTATTCCTACTACAAATGTCCAAAAGACAACCGGTCGCTTGACGAAAAATTCAGTCAGTGCTCTTGCATTCATAACAAATCTCCTACATTAGTGCTTTCCTGTGTAACAATCTTCACCTTGTCGCCGTCATGCAGAGCTTTTACACCAGCCTTCACCACGCGATCCGATGCTGATATACCGCTCTCTACCACAGCCATTCCCTCCGAATCAACCTTGTTTGCCGTTATCGCATGACGCTTCACTACGTCACCCTTCTCAACGACCCATACATAAGTCTTGCCGCCATCCTCGAAAATAGCATGTGCAGGAATGGAAAGGCCTTTTACAGTATCATCGCCGCTCATTTCAATAAATACGTTTACGTTCACTCCGGCACTCAGCTTACCGTCCAGAGCATACTTGACCGTAAATAGCTGGTTCGCATCTGCCTTTGCCAGTGCTCCCGTCTGGTGCAGCTCATATCTCACGCCGTCCAACAGGCAATACGCATCCGCGGTATGGTTCAGATGACGATACACTTCAGCTGGGACATGTACTTCGACCTCCATTCTGTGTGTATCGACCAGATCCATTATCGGCAAACCCGCGCTCACCATCTCCGACGGCTCAAAGTTCAGTTTCTGAATCGTACCGTCCACCGGAGCCGTCAACCTCGTATAGCTCAGCTGGTTCTTCGCATTCTGCAACTTTATGCGCAGCTGCTCCAATCCGCTCTGCGCCTTCTCCAGGTCATTCCCCGGCAAGCTCTTTGCCTCGTTCAACCTGCGCAGACGCTCCACCTCGTTCTTCAGCTGGTCATACTGAGTCTGCGCAGCATCCACCTGCAGCTGGTAATCCTTCGTGTCAAGCGTAGCCACCAGCTGACCGCGCCTTACCACCATACCCTCCTTCACCAGGATACTCGCAATCTGACCCGGAGTCCTGAAGCTCAGGCTCACCGTACTGTTCTCCTTCACGACACCCGAGAAGTTACGCACTGCCGCCTCCTGGCGGTTCAGCGGATTCACCGTCATCACACTGTGAACCTTCACATCCTCAGTCTTCTTTTCGCCATCTCCGCACGCCGTCAGCAAACCCGTTGCAGCCAGCGCCAAAACAAAAAATCTTGATACTTTCATTAGTAGTTTAGTTTATTTAAATTGTTCAGGTTTTCCATTTTTCCTATACTCCCTATCCCTCTGCATCCATTCACGCGGCGTAATACCCGCAATATTCTTGAATGTACGCGTAAATACCGTCGTCGACGAGAACCCGCAGCGAGCCGAGACATCGCCTATCCTCACATCCGGGTTGCCCTCCATTATCCACATCGCCTCCTCTACACGGTAACCATTTACAAACTGGTAGAACGTGCAGCCGAATGCCCTGTTCAGGAAACGCGACAGATACGTCCTGTTCATCGGCAGCACCTGCTGCAGGTCCATCAGCCTGAACTCAGTGTTCAGGAAAGGCTTCTCGCTCTCCATCCACTGCTCCAGCATCACCCTGTATGCATCATCCTTCTCCTCGTCATCATCCGTTCCCGTCACCGCATCCTCCTTGTCCATCTGATGCACCATCAGCCACGGATCACGGCGGAACAGAATCTGCTCCGTACCATATATAAACAAGAATATCACAAGCCACAACTGCGTGAAAGCCCGCGTATGGCTATGCGCCAGACAGATATACAAGAAAACAATGCCCGTAAGCACAACCATGGACATATAACGCACAATCCACTGCACGTCGATATCGTCCAATGTCGAGAAATTCTCCTCACACCATATCCTGTAAGCCCTCACATGCGATATCAGGAACGACAGCAGCACAAGCGGATACATCGAAATCGCCGGCGCCATGTTCAGCGGCACCACATAGTCAAGCGCCACCAGCACAAACAAAGGCAGCAGATGCAACACCGCACGCCTCCAGTTCATCCATCCCGGACGCAAGGCCTCGGTAGGGTAGAGCAGCAACATCCACCCCAGCAGGTTACCTATCAGCAGCTCGTGAGTCGTCAGCTGATAAGCCCCCATGTTCATCACCACGTTCGGCGCAATCAGCCAGCAAACGACATAAAGACCGTCTCCCACACCCCATGCCAGCAGCGTCCATCCCCAAACCTTGCGTACCCGCAATCCGTCGGCATGACGGAAAACCATCCACGAACCCACAAAGGCACATAATGTCGAGCACGATACCATTACAGGCGTAACCACATTGTCAAAATAACGCGCATCTATATATTGCGACAGCCACATGCTCAATGCCACGCACACAGCCATAATCAGCGAGAAGCGCATCGCATATTTGTACTTTTGATATAGGAAAGGTATTGTCATTACACTATTTTTTTAAATTCAGTAATGCGCAAATATACAAAAAAAACAACAAACTATTATGCCCATACCACAAAATCTACACCCCTTTTTAACGCAGAGTCGATAAAAACCACACATTTTTTACCCAAAGTTGATTTTGTTCGACTATATTTGATACTCCGTCTCGGCAAAAAAAGAATAGATTTCTTACTTTTGCTCTCAACTTTTTATTATCTTTGTGGCGTATAGAAAAAAACGAGAATAGGAAAAAGGGATATATTTACAGTAACCAAAACCGCACCTACGAGAGTGTCGAGGCGATGCTCCACGAGATGCTGAAAGCATACCATATCCCCGTCCTATGTGGCTTCCCCGGTGGTCGCAGGAAAGATTGATTAAGTGAAAATGAAGAAAGAGGTAAATTCGGAAGAAACGAGTCGTGCACAGGCATTTGAACTATGGATGACGGCTCCTAACCCGATGGTCACATTCTTCAAAACCATTGATGTGACACGGATAGTCAAGACCAGCAAAAGAAAAGGATTGAAATTCAATATGCTGCTTGATTACTGCATTGGTCGGGCTGCATCTACAGTCAAGGAATTCTATCTGTTGCCCGTGGGTGACAAGCTGATGCAGTACGACTCGATTGCTGTCAATACAATTGTAAAGAACAAAGAGGGCGAAGTCAGTTCGTGCGACATTTTCTATACTGAGAATTTGGAAGAGTTCAACCGTCAATATCTGGAACACACTGCACAGGTAGCATTAACGTGCCAAGACGTAGATTTGTCCAATGATTGCATGGTGATAGGCACATCGGCCATTGTGGAAACAGAAATCGACGGAGCCGTAGGCATGAACAGCGGCATCTTCAATAATCCTTTCCTCATTTGGGGGCGGTACAGAAAGAAATGGTTCCACTACGAGTTACCCATTTCCTTCCAGTTCCACCACACACAGATGGATGGCACCCATGCCGGCAGGTTCTTGGCTAATTTGCAGGATGAAATCAATAAAGTAAAATGGTAGTCGAATATCTGAAAGAAAATAACAGGCAACATGAACGAATACATGGCTCAAAAACCGTCGTTTTGTTTTGCAGATGACGGGGATTTTTTCAAGCATTAATCAAAGTGCCTATTATTCTTGTTTATAATTTTTCTGATACCACTCCTCGAATCCGTCACCATCTGTCCAATGTTCGTATCGATTGAAAAGGAAGGCTTTGAGGGTGATGGGTATTCCGTCATATTCTTGGAAATTTTCGAGATGTACGTCCTTATAACGCTTCAACATATTCTCCAACTCCTTAGCACCCGTACCGTTATCATCTAACGTCCATTCCACCCAAAGCTGTTCATAGTTCCAAAATAGCGATGGAGTATTAGCCGGACACTTTTTTTGTCCTTTATAATATCTACATTGTTTTATCAGGTCTTCTAATTTCATAATCTTTTGTTTTTGGTATATGCTAATTCGTCACTTTCGACGTTTCCCTATAAGCGTAATTCTCCCTTGCAGCCCTTAATTCTTCTTCGCTCAATGGAGCGTTGGAATATCTGAAAATGTAGCCATTGTATTGAGGCTTGCCCGAAGATAAACATCTTCTGACACCATCGGCTTTTAAACCATACGCCGCTGTGCAATCTGTTATCTTTAGAAAAACATTGAGAAAATTTCCATCAAGGTCGAATACATATATGGGACGTTTAGCCTCTTTCGTCAACGGTGCACTTTCGATTTTCTGAGTTGGGTGTTCAGTTGTCGCATAGATAAAAATATAGCCATTTAGATTATACGTTATCTTGTCTTGGCGAAGCATGGTTTTTATGGGACTATCTCCAGCAAAGCCCAACTCGGTGACAATATCAGAAATGCTCTCATATCTTTTCAAGAAATCTCCATCTTTGGAATAGCAATCAATGAGGCGTTTCCCATAGGTAAAGTCACGATCTATCTTAGTTTGAGGCTCTTCTTCATGAGCTCTGAAACCATAGTCACTTAGCCAGCTCTTTTCTTCTATGGCATTTGCGACTTTCTTTTGTGATAATGATGAAGCTAATCCGGCGCATTCCTCCAATGTCTTAGTAAAAAGAAACTCACCTGTCGTTCTGGAATAAACGTCGATGACGCGTTTTCCATAATACATATCAGGTTCTATTTTGCCTGCAGACTCTTTATGAAGCCTTATACCATAATCTGTTGTCCAAAAAGTTCCGTCTAAATCCTTTACAGTAGAATATGGCACATATATTCCCTTTTCAGCACATTGTCCTATAGTTCTAGTAAACAGAAACTCACCTGTTAAGCGAGAATACACGTCAATCTCCAACATTGATTCCTCTATGTAAGGCTCAAGCTTCACTCCATTTTTATAGAGATTAGAATGTATATCGTCAACAGATTTGCCAACAGGCTTTCCTTCGTTATTGAAATAAATTTTGCGAAGCAAAAAATTGGTAGCGTCACAGTCCTTTATTGCTTCATGAAAACAACCTCCTTCAAACCCAAAATGTTCTAAAATGGTTCCCAACTTTTTGTTTTCTGTTGGCAATGCAAGTTTTTTAACCATCGCAAGGACATCACACACAGGATTTGTCGGCAGAGGTACGTTAACCATTTCGCATGTAGATTTCAGGAAGCGCATGTCAAAGGGCGCATTGTATGCGAAGAGAGGGCATGTACCAATAAATTCGATGAAGGTATTGATGGCTTCATCTTTTGATACACCTGTTTGCTTCAACTTTTCTACGTCTATACCATTGACACGCAGAGCTGCTGGCTCTATTACACAATTGGGAGATGGCTTTATGTAGATACTTCGTGTGTCAACGGTTTCTCCTGTCCAAGTATTGTATTTTACTGCACCTATTTGAAGAATCTCATGACCTTGCTGAGGTGACAATCCAGAAGTCTCTGTATCGAAAACTACGTAGTTCTCATATTTCGACAACCCAGGTATATAGGACTTTATGGATGATTCTATGTCTATGGAGGATGAAGAGATCATGTTCTCCTCAAGTCCGGAGGTTGATACAACATGATGGGAATCTGCTGCTTTTGGTCTTTCCTTGCTTAATAACTGAGCCAATTCGTTATCAGAGATATTGGCATCTACCAGCACATTATAAGAGCTATCAAGAACACCTTTCTGCTGAAGCTGCGATATCAGACGTACAGAAATATTAACACCTATTTGGAAAAAACGCTGGATATCTGCGCCCTTACCTTTTCTCGTTTTAATGACAAAACGGGCCACATTTTCTAAAGTCGGATTCTTGTCGATTGAATCTTCCGAGTTTACTGATATATCTTCAGCCACATATGCACCCTGACCTGACCCTTCTTTAGGTTCTCCTCCAAACAACCCTTTTATAAAAGCTATAATCGACATACAACTTTCCTTTCTCGTTTTATTCTATACGCCCACAAATATAGTAAAATATTACTGACTCCGCATTGGTTTCCGAGGAAAAAAATCGGACGATGTGTTGCAGTGTTGCAGTGTTGCAGTTAAAAAACGGGGTAGGAAAATGTCAAAAAAGAACTCTATATATTTATATAAATATATAGAAGTATTTTTATGGTATGTGGATGGTAAAATCGAACTGCAACACTGCAACACTGCAACGCTTTTGGCACTCAAAAAAATATTTATTTTTTTGCCTAATCATTCGTGAACCGCAATGTGGGTGTCGTACCTTTGTGATGTCAAATAAGAGTTAGGCCGTATCTCGGAGGGCAACACGGCGTTTCTCGCACAGCGAGAGGCCGTTTCTCCCACAGTGAGAGGCCGTAACGCTGAAATTGGCAAAAAAGGGCCCTGGAGAGAGTTAAGTAGGTTAAAAGATTAAAACATTAAAAAGTTTAAGAGTTAAAACATTAAAACATTCAAAAGTTAAACATTAAAACAGTAACAAAAATGGGAACAATTCAGATTAAGAAGATTGAGAAGACCGTGACTACAGGTAAGATTGGCCAGGAGCGCCAGAAGGTGAAGAAGACTTATGGCAAGATTATCTATCGCGGCACGCTGTCGCTGAACGACATGGCGGAGCACATCATGAAGCACGGAACGGTGTACACCGAGGACGTGGTTATCGGTGTGATCACGAAGCTGAAGAGCTGCATGCAGGAGATGCTGGCCGACGGCTACAAGGTGAAGCTGGACGGTATCGGAACGCTGTACCCGACTCTGACTTCGGAGGGTGTTGACGACGCCAAGGACTTCAGCGCACAGGAGAACATCGTCCGCGTGGGTGTGTCTTTCCTTGCCGACCAGAGCAGGAAGTCTCAGTACAAGGCAAGTGCCATGAAGCAGAACACTACGCTGAGCACACGCCTCTACAACGAGCTGACAGGCGAGGACGAGGAAGGAACGACCCCTAACCCAACTCCATCAGGCGGTGGTGGCGAGAACCAGAACGGCGAGAACAACGGTAACGACAACAACGGCGAAACACCGTCAAGCGTAGCCGCACCCACAATCAGCGGCGCATCACCCTTCGCACTTCAAACCGAAGTGACACTCAGTGCCGCTGACGGAGCCGCCATCCACTACACAACCGACGGCAGCGTACCCACGTCCGAGAGCCAGACCTACTCAGCTCCGTTCGTGCTCTCCTCCACAACCGTAGTGAAGGCCATCGCCATAAAGGACGGCGTAAGCTCCGACGTCGCCAGCAAGACCTTTACCAAGAGCTCAAGCAGTAACGACGACTAAGCAACTGCTCGGCCCCCTCCTGGCCTCCCCCTCAAGGGGAGGTGCTAGCCCCCTCCAAGCCTCCCCCTCAAGGGGAGGAATAAGCCCCCTCCAAGCCTCCCCCTCAAGGGGAGGTGCTAGCCCCCTCCAAGCCTCCCCCTCAAGGGGAGGTGTGGGTATGGAGGGTGGAAAAATTAAAAAGTTAAAAGGTTAAAGAGTTAAAGAGTTAAAAGGTTAAAACATTATGAAGGCGAGATTGGCTTGGTTGGCGTTTGTTGTGGCGGTGGTGTTTGCTACCATTTCGCTATTCCTGCCCCCGCAGGGCAAGATTGACGCTTCCGTCCTGATGTGGTGCGCACAGCTGTTAATACTATGCGCTACATTCCTCGGAGTTGAAAGCTACGTGAATGTTATTAAAGGGAAAGAGTAAGCCCCCTCCAAGCCTCCCCCTCAAGGGGAGGTGTGGGGATGGAGGGTGGAAAGATTAAAAAGTTTAAGAGTTTAATAGTTTAAGGGTTTAATAGGTTAGTTGGTTATGCGTAATATTAAGGAAATAATTATTCATTGTTCTGATACTGAGGAGGGCAAACCTTTCACCGTTGCCGATATAGATTTATGGCACAGAAAGCGCGGTTGGCGGTGTGTCGGGTATCATTACGTGGTGTATCTGGACGGGACGGTTGCCTACGGACGGAAGCCTACGGAGATAGGAGCGCATTGCAGGGGGCATAATGCCGACAGCATAGGTATCTGCTACATAGGGGGCAGGCGTAGGGGTGAGTATGCCGATACGCGCACGCCGCAGCAGAAGGGGGCTCTGCTCAGATTATTGTCAAACCTGAAAAAGATATATCCAAATGCAAAGATTTACGGTCACAGGGACTTTGCTGCTAAGGCTTGCCCTTGTTTTGATGCTCGCGCTGAGTATGGCGAGCTGTAGCACCACCCGCGTACATACATCAGCCGTACGCGACAGCATCGTAGTAATACACGATACGGTCTTTTCCGCACGGCTTCAGTACGACTCCACATTCCACGACCGCTATCACAGTGTGATAGCCATCGACTCCATTGTCTATGTGCGTGACTCGGTGGTGCTGTACAAATACAAGCTCAAGCACGACTCCGTGTTTATCCACAAGACTGATACGGCCTTTGTGAAACACAGGGTAGTCAAGCGCGTGGAGGTCCCGCGCAGGCGCAGCTGGTGGGATTATTTCTGCTACTGCGTAACAGGAACAATCCTACTCTACTTACTTACTATTTTTAAAAAATTCCCCTTCACTAACCATTAACCGCTTTTGATGCGTAGTACTCGCACTGCTCGTCTTCGGGTCAGCGATGCTACGCATCATCGGCCGTGCTCGACGCAGGGCACTGCGTCATCGTCATTCGGCATGCAATGACATTCAGTCATTGCTGCTGGCGCACCTCATTCTCCCCTGGCGGTCCTGGTTGTTCTGCTTGTCAGGAAAGTGCGCAGTCAAGTTTTTTAGATGTTATAAGTTTTTTATTTACGTTTATTTTGTGCCTTTGTGGTTTTTATGTAATTTTGTTAGCAAAATTTATCCTTAAGGTAGTTTGTGGGAAAATAAAAAATATTACGGATATGAAAGTGCTATTGATTAACGGCAGCCCCCGTAAGGAAGGTAATACTTTCCTGGCTCTGAGCGAGGCTGCAAGGACGTTGGAGCAACAGGGTATTGAGACGGAGATCGTACAGATTGGTGTCAAGGCTGTGCGCGGCTGTATAGCATGCGGGCAGTGTAGGGCGAAACAGCTGGGACGCTGTGTGTTTGATGATGATGTGTGCAACCGTATTGTGGAGAAGCTGGACGATGCCGATGCCCTGGTTGTTGGTTCGCCTGTCTATTTCGGTCAGCCAAACGGCTCGGTACAGTCACTGATACAGCGTATGTTCTTCTCGGCTGGTGCCAAGGTGAAGAACAAGCCGGCTGCTGCTGTATGCGTATGCCGTAGGGGTGGGGCAACTGCTGCCTACCAGACGTTGAACATGCCCTTTGAGATGATGAACATGCCTGTTGTGACATCGCAGTACTGGAACATTGTCTATGGTCGCGAGGAGGGTGAGGCGGCACTTGATACGGAAGGTATGCAGACGATGCGTACGATGGCAAACAACATGGCATGGCTCCTGAAAAAGATCCATGCAGGGGGTAATCCTGACTATCCGGAGCGTGAGGAGTGGAACCCCATGCACTTCATCAGGTAACGGGTACGATTTTTCCGAAAAACATGCAGAAGTTGATATGTATAATATCCTTTGTGCTCGCCGTGATTTCAGGCGCATTGGCACAGCATGTAGCAGAAGGTGATTCCATCACCTATATGCGTAGTTGCAGGGTGGGGAAGTCCCGCCCGGGGTTTTCGCCACGCCGTGCGAGGGCATTATCGGACGATGCTACGCTGTATATCGGCAACCGCCGTCAGCTGGTCGTCATGGCTTCCTTCCAGGATCAGGATTTTTTGGAAGACCAGCAGGCTACATACCAGAAATGGAACAGGATATTCAATGAGGAGAATTATAACGAGGGCGAGTATGCCGGCTCGGTGCATGACTATTTCATGGCTCAGAGCTACGGGCAGTTTAACCTGACGTTCGACCTTGTCTTTGTCCAGTTGCCGGACGGCCGCTACAAGTATCGGAGCACGACGCAGGATGACGAGAATTCCCAGTATCTGGTTGATGACATAGTGGATGCGCTGATGACTCGGGACATCGACTGGAGCATATATGACTGGGATGGTGATTCTTTTGTTGACCAGATGCTCATTGTATATGCGGGAAAGGGTATGAGCGCCGGAGGTGATTCCAACACCATCTGGCCTCATCAGTGGTGGCTGAGCCAGCATCTGAACCAGGAAACGGAAGATCCGTGGGATTACCGCAGTTACCGTACGGTAGAATATGGGGGCAGGGAGTATTACGTTGACATGTACTGCTGTGTGCAGGAGCATGTGAATCTCAATACGACAAAGTCATCCTTCGGCACTATCTGCCACGAGTACAGTCACTGCTTTGGTCTTCCCGACTTTTACACGGGCAGCAGTTCCATTCTTAAATATTGGGAGCTGATGGACGCCGGAAACTATAACGGATTGGGCTTCTGTCCATGCAACTATTCGGCACACGAAAGGATGCTGATGGGTTGGCTCACGCCTGTTGAGCTAACCACTGCCACTGCTGTCACCGGTATTTCTCCGCTGGATAGCGAGCCATTGGCGTATCTCATACGCAACGACGGTTCGGAAAACGAATATTATATCGTGGAAAACCGCCGGAAGCAGGGGTGGGACGCATATCTGCCTGGTAACGGAATCTTGGTTTTCCATGTCGACTACGACAGGAATCTATGGTTTAGTACAACCGAGTATGTCAATGCAAAAAAGAAACGTTATTGGATTATCCCTGCCAACAATACGACCGTCTACGGTTCGTCGGGCTGGGCGTATCCGTATATGAAGCAGGATGTCCTCGGCAACGACTCGGTGGTCAACGACAGCCTTACCAATACATCCGTACCGATGGCAAAACTGAATAATCCCAATGTGGATGGCACACTGCTTATGTCGAAGCCTATTACTGCAATGTCGGTCGATGCTGACGGACGGGGATCATTCATGTTCATGGATGATACACCTACCTTTGTGTACGGGTTACCTCTTGATGGGGAGCAGGGGTGTGACGACGCTCCTATGTACGACCTGCAGGGACGTCGCCTGTCGGTACCGGTCAAGGGAATATATATACAGGGTAACAGATTTAAATTCAATAAAACAGTTGCCCGGTAATAAATAAATACATTATGGCACAGAAGCGTTTTTACAGACATTTTGATATTCCAGGGCATTCGCTCTACTGGATAATCATAGCATATATCGTCCTTGCATGGTTTTTCCCGGTAATCGGGCTGATTGCTATCATCTGTATGATAGGGCCAGTGGTGACCAGTATATGGAAAGGCCGCTGGTGGTGCGGACATGTATGTCCTCGCGGTAATATGTATGACCGCCTGCTGTCCAGGTATTCACCGCATCGTCCGATTCCCGGTTTCGTGCGCACATTCGGCTTTCGCCTGTTCATGGTGTTCTTTATCTTCGGCATGTTCGGCTTCCAGCTGACTTACACCGTTCCATGGAGTGAGGGAGGACTGGCTATGTGGAGCGGTATCGGTCGTGTGTTCTGGACGATAATAGTGGTGACTACCATTGTAGGTGTCACGCTGAATTTCATCTATGCGCCGCGCACATGGTGTTCGTTCTGCCCCATGGGTACCATCTCCAGCTGGGTGGCTCCGAAGAAGGCTCCGCTACCCAGTGCGTTTACCAATATCCACGTCGGCAGTGCCTGTGAACTGAAGTGCAGGATGTGTGCGCGCGTCTGCCCGATGCAGCTAACTCCATACGACAGCCGGGGGCAGGAGACAGGCTATCTGCATCCTGACTGCCTGAAATGCTACAGATGTAAGTTGGCATGTCCTCATTCACTAATAACAACATGATTATGAATTTCATTGAACGAGTAGGGGATTATTTCAACCTGATGCCCGACAAGGAAGACGAGCAGACGATTGTTGCCCAGATTACAGAGGGCGTGAGTTTCAAGGGGGCCAACCTGTGGGTGCTCATCTTCGCAATCTTTATCGCCTCGCTGGGATTGAACGTAAATTCTACGGCAGTCATAATAGGTGCCATGCTGATCTCTCCGCTTATGGGGCCGATCGTAGGTATGGGCCTGGCTGTGGGTATCAACGATTTCGAGCTGCTGAAGCGGGCATTCAAGAATTTTGGCGTGGCAACACTCATAAGCGTGCTGACAGCTACAGCTTATTTCCTGATGTCACCCCTCAGCGAGGCACAGTCGGAGTTGTTGGCACGTACGTCGCCTACGCTGTATGATGTGCTTATTGCCTTTTGCGGTGGTGCGGCCGGCATCATTGCTCTGTGTACACGTGGCAAGGGTAACGTTATCCCAGGTGTTGCCATTGCCACAGCGCTGATGCCTCCGCTATGTACGGCAGGTTACGGGCTGGCCACAGGTCATCTGCTCTATTTCCTCGGAGCTTTCTACCTTTTCTTCATCAACACCGTGTTCATAGCACTTGCCACTTATTGCGGTGTGCGCCTGATGAATTTCCACAAACATGAATACAAGTTGGTCGAGAATGCCGTCAAGGCACGCCGCATACTGATATCCATCGTAATCTTAGCCATATTGCCGGCTGCATATATGACAGTTCACATCGTGCAGCAGAGTATATTCGATAACAACGTGAGGAAGTTCATCAAGACAGAGCTGACGCAGCGCGGTACCCAGATTATCTCGAATAGTGTTGACAAGGACAGCCTGAAACTGCGTGTGGTTGCAGTGGGACGTGAGATAAGCAGTGCGACACAGGCTGAGGCCCAGCGCAGGCTGAAGCAATACGGACTTGACAGCTATACGCTTCGTGTAATTCAGGGAACGCAGAGTGACAGCGTACTTGCGTTGAGTAATCAGCTGACTTCATTGACGACCAGTCGTGAGACCGAGCATAAGCGCCTGTTACAGCTGTCTGCCGAAAACACGAACCTCAGCCGGCAGTTGGACGAATACAGGAGATACGAGGCTCTGGCAGTCGAGATACGTCCCGAGTTAGCCTCCCTGTTCCCCCAGATAAGCAAAATTGCTCTACAGAAGATTATGGAGGTCAATAGGGATTCTGCTGACCGTCGTGCGTATGTAATTGCTGTAATAGAATCTGACGGTGCGAAGGTGTTTACTAAGGAAGATGCGAGGAAACTGCATGACTGGCTAATGGTCAGAATTAAGACAGATAGTCTGATGGTGATTCGTCGTGAATAATATTTCCCCAGGGGGTTAGATAATGACAACCAAATTCAGCGAAGTACACACCGAAGAATTTATCAAGAAAGCCCGAGATGTGCATGGGTTTTTATAATTCTTCCCAACGAATAGAGTATGATTCTAACAGTTTGATGGGTATTTGCAGTTCGGTAGCGGTTTTTCGCCAGTCTTTGATGGCTACTCGAACCTCCTCAATAAGATCTTTTGCCTCCTGTTGTTCAAGCATGTAGCTCTCGCTTGCAGAGAGTAGGGCGTTGATGTCCGACTCTTCTGTGTATGAGTCTATGAGCAAGCATTGATGTGACTTGGCTCCTGGATTGATGTCGTATGCAGGAGAGAGTGTCCAGCCTTTTGGGGTAAGCAGGAAACCGTGATTGCGGAAGTGGTCGTCGGTGTTGCCAAACATGACGTTGAATGCCACTCGGCGATAGAGCTCACGGAGATTCTGGCGCACATCGGTGCACCCACGAAGGATGAAATCAACGATGTCCAGATAGCCGTTACCTGTGCTGCTGCCAGCTCCATCGTCAAAACCAAGCAACGACATAGCAGAAGCAAAGTGTATGCGACGGCCTTCTGCTGTTCTGTCGAAGCGTTCAGAAAGGAGCAGATCACGGTCCTTTGAAATCTTGATGGTACGCGTCTTTGCCACGTTGATGCCAGCCTTGGCTGCAAGTTGATGCGAGAAGTGTTCAATAAGCTCAGTATTCTCCAGATCCTTTTTAGAAGGGAACTTAGCTACGTACAGTTTACCGTCCGTATCAACCACGTTGGCCTTTGGACGAGCACCACCAAGAGAGGTTCCAGGGTCAATCAACTGGTCGAGCCAGCGTTGTTCTGGCAATTCATTGCGCTCCTCTGCCAACTCAATCTCATGGCAAGCATCGCACAGGGCACGAAGACTCTCAATCGGGGGAACAAGATATTTTGCACTCGCGTTTATATAGTTATCGCCATCTTCCTCTTTGTAACGTATGCCTCCCATACGTGTAAAGTCCTCGATACCTATGAGATAATCGTAATTAGTGAGCATACGTTTTGGCCTACCTCCCTGTTGGGCAGTCAATCGCTCTTTGCGGTCAAGCAATAAACGTCCCCAGCGATCAGGGAATGAATCCTTGACGAAGCCGAATACATTATCATTACCATGAGGATGCTGCAATGAAGGGACATTCATCAGGTCACCGCTCAGCAGAATGCCACCATGCTGTTTCAGCCACTGGCGCGAATACTCAAAGACAAAATGGTCCTTGCCACGAACGTGTTCGTAGCCTAATATTCCTATCTCTTCAGGATTAGTTAGGAAGTCAAAATCTGCGTAAACCGTAATCCTTTTCATTTTCTCAACAATTCTGCATCCTGAAGCTGTCTTCCAAGTGCATCGTCGGCAGCCAACAGGGTGATATCCTTTTCCAGATTAAGCGCAAAGAGCACACGCGCATAGATTCCCATGGAGACCGTTGGGTCGCCATGTTCCACCTTTGAGACAGTTAGGCGTGTCACCGTAGCTCTGTCTGCAATGTCCTGCATGGACAGATGTCTGCGCTTGCGGGCCAACATGATTTGCTCGCCCATAATCTTCAAGTTCTGGCTCAATGCCCTTGGCATCGTTTTACCAAATGTATTTTTACCCATAATTGTATCTTATTGGGTGCAAATATAAACAAAAATGTTTAATATAACAAACATTTTGAGGAATATTTGTGGTTTAACACCTGTTTTTGGGTTCTTTTGGTCTGATGGTCGCTGTCTTTATTCTCCAGAAACAGTTCCATCAGAATGTCGCAACGTTCGTAGGCATTATTCTTCAGCGGTATCTCCTTTAATCCCAACTTGCGATAAAGAGCAATGGAGGCTTCCAATCGGGTGTTGCCTTCGGGGGTGTGCGGAATCAGTTCCGTGGGTATGCGGCAGTTGTGGATGGCTGGCAAAGCGCGTTCCACCCATTCCCGATTGTGATACAGTTCCTTGGGCGCACCCGATGTTGGCTGGAAATAGCAATAGTCGCCCTGCGTAGCAAAGATGCGATCAGTGTCAAATCCCGCCATCTCGAACTGACCGTCAACATTGGTGGTGATAACGAAGTGTAACTCAATGGTGTGAGCCTGTAGATGATGCAACCTACAATTTATTATCGAAATAGTTCTCATCCCAAAAGAATTGCATAACTTTGCAGCATGAGAAAGATAATTTTCGCAGCACTGATGGGCGGGATGCTGGCAGGTTGCACAAACAGTAACAAACAAACTACTAATAACGATATGGAACAGAAGTTAGAATTGACGCAGGAGTGGGACAAGGTGTTTCCGCTGAGCGAGAAGGTGAACCACAAGAAGGTGACGTTTAAAACACAGTATGGCCTAA